>Cebus_capucinus_imitator_PRJNA485217_SSR012__coassemble_890_pt1 | contig 195950 bp, 180 predicted proteins | sample Cebus_capucinus_imitator_PRJNA485217_SSR012__metabat2_low_PE_012 | metagenome-assembled genome bin Cebus_capucinus_imitator_PRJNA485217_SSR012
CGTGCGCTTTTGCAATTACTGAATTGCTTCCAGTCGGTACTTATGTGGGTGGATCGCTCAATGCGCTCTATGTTGAGTTCATATTGTTCTTGGTTCCTTATCTTCTTGCTGGCTATGACGTTCTGTATAAAGCGGGGCGCAACATTTTTCACGGTCAGGTCTTCGATGAGAACTTTCTGATGTCAGTAGCCACTATTGGTGCTTTCGCTTTGGTGCTGTTCCCGGGAAGCGATCCTCACATGGCTGAAGGCGCGGCGGTTATGCTGTTCTATCAGGTCGGTGAATTGTTCCAGGATTATGCGGTTGAAAAATCTCGCGCATCAATTGCGGAAATGATGGATATTGCACCAGATTATGCGTACGTGATGCGTGATGGCGATCTGGTCAAGGTCGATCCATATGAGATCGCCGTAGGCGACGAATTCGTTGTGAAGCCTGGTGAGCGCATCGCTCTCGATGGCGTTATTGTCGAAGGAACTTCGCAGATCGACACATCTGCCTTGACGGGCGAGTCGGTTCCCCGGCACGTGGATGCGCAGGACGAGGTGATCTCGGGCTGCGTGAATATGACGGGCCTCCTTACTATTCGTGCAACGAAGCCATTCGAGGAATCGACTGTTTCCCGTATTTTGGAGCTTGTTGAAGAAGCCAGTGAAAAGAAAGCTCGTACCGAGAACTTTATCACTCGTTTTGCGCGCTACTACACGCCCATTGTAACCATTGGAGCGCTTGCAATTGCGGTTCTTCCTCCGCTGTTGGCTGGTCTTGCTTGGGCGGATTGGGTTCAGCGTGGTCTGACCTTCCTGGTCGTATCGTGCCCTTGCGCATTGGTCATTTCGGTTCCGCTTTCGTTCTTCGGAGGTATCGGCGGGGCGTCGCGCTTGGGTATTTTGGTCAAAGGCGGGAACTATCTCGAGGCCTTGGCTAAGACGGAAACGGTGGTCTTCGATAAAACGGGAACGCTCACGAATGGCACGTTCAATGTGGTGGCGGTTCATCCCGATGCGGGTACGAGCATCGATCCCGATAAGCTTCTTTCTATTGCCGCTTACGCTGAGGCGTACTCGAATCACCCCATTGCTGTTTCCGTGAAGGAGGCGTACAGCGGGGAAATAGACTCTCAGCGCATCGCGGAGGTTTCCGAAGAGGGCGGCCATGGGGTGCGTGCGGTTATAGATGAGCATGTCGTGCTCGTTGGTAACGATAAGCTCATGAGTAAGTCGTTCGTTTCCTATCATGATTGCGAATTGGTCGGCACTATCCTGCATGTCGCATTGGATGGAACCTATATCGGTCACATTGTTATCGCCGATGCGGTTAAGCTCGAAGCGAAAGATGCGATCGCGAATCTCCATGCGGTCGGCGTTCGTAAGACCGTTATGCTGACGGGCGATAGGGTAGAAGTCGCGGGTGCGGTTGCGAATGATCTGGGTATCGATGAAGTGCATGCGCAATTGTTGCCACAGGATAAGGTATCGAAGGTCGAATCGCTGCTCGCGGCGAATACGACGAAGAGCACGTTGGCATTCGTGGGTGATGGCATTAATGACGCACCAGTGCTTACTCGTGCGGACATCGGCATTGCCATGGGAGCCATGGGGTCGGATGCAGCTATTGAAGCGGCCGACGTGGTGCTAATGGACGATGACCCGCGCAGTATCGCCCGAGCAATACATGTTGCTCGTAAGACCATGCGCATCGTGCGACAGAACATCGTCTTTGCGCTTGGTGTTAAGTTCGCGGTGCTGATCCTGGCTGCGCTGGGCATTGCCACGATGTGGTTGGCGGTCTTCGCTGATGTGGGTGTTGCGGTGCTGGCTATCTTGAACGCAATGCGGTGCATGAAGGTGCGTCATTTGTAGAGCACTCAAGCGAACAACGTATCTTCGCACGTGTGGAGCGCGGGTTCTGTACGGCGGCATCAGACAAAATGAGATACGCAATGCTTGGTTTATCGACTTGGCATGCGTGGTAAAATGCATGGGTTACCCCACGCGCTGATTCGCGGGGGTAACCCATTGGTTATCTACGGGGCATGCGGCATCATTAGTCGCTTGCACACGAGGAAAGAGAGCTTACCTATGAGCAAAGGAACTTATTCGTTCACTACTCCCATCTACTATGTCAATGCGGCCCCTCATTTGGGTACGGCATACACGACGATCGCAGCAGATGCCGTTGCACGCTATCAGCGTATGAACGGTTACGATGTTGCGTTCGTAACGGGCATGGATGAGCATGGTCAGAAAGTCGCCGATACTGCGGCGGCGAAGGGCATGACTCCTCAAGATTGGTGCGATTCCATGGAGCCCGCGTTCCGCGATGTATGGGATATGCTCAATATTACCTACACCGATTTCGTGCGTACTACCGAACCACGTCATGCGAAGACCGTTCAGGATTTCTGGCAGAAGCTCTACGATAAGGGCTTTTGCTATAAGGATTCGTATGAGGGCTGGTACTGCGTTCATGAAGAAACGTACTATGCCGAAAGCGATCTGGAGAAGAACGAAGAAGGGGTGTTCGTGTGCCCCGACTGCAAGCGCCAGGTTCAGAAATCCGGCGGCGAGGAGAACTGGTTCTTCAAGCTCTCCGAATTCCAGGAGCCTTTGCTGAAGTTCTACGAAGAGAACCCTGAGTTCACTCGTCCTGAAACGCGCAAGAACGAGATCGTTTCGTTCGTAAAGAGCGGCTTGAAGGATCTTTCCATTTCCCGCTCGACGTTCGACTGGGGTGTTCCGCTGCCCTTCGACAAGGGACACGTTGCCTATGTATGGGCAGATGCGCTGTTGGCTTACTTGACGGGTATTGGCTATGGCGACGAAGCTCGTGATGGTGAATTTGAAGCACGTTGGCCAATGCAGTACCACTTCGTTGGTAAGGACATTACGCGTTTCCATTGCGTAATTTGGCCGGCAATGCTCATGGCGGCTGGTCTGCCCATTACCCATACGGTGTTCGGTCATGGGTTCTTGCTGGTCAAGGGCGAAAAGATGTCGAAATCCAAGGGCAATGGCGTAAAGCCGGAGGATCTGGTGAAGATCTTCGGCGTTGATGCGTATCGCTACTACTTCCTTTCTGACGTTCAGTTCGGACATGACGGCTCGATCTCTCTTGAGCGCATGGTTCAGGTATACAACGCCGATCTTGCTAACACGTGGGGTAATTTGTGCAGCCGCGTGTTCAATATGACGAAGAAGTATTTCGGCGCGGCAGTTCCAGCGGCACCGGCAGGGGCGGACGATAATCCGCTGCGAGAGATCGCTGACGAGTTGTATCAGACCTACGATGCCTGCATGGCTGAAGTTGACTTCACTGGTGCGGCAGCAGCAGTGCAAAAGTTGGCAAGTCGCGTGAATCTGTACGTAGAAGATTCTGCGCCGTGGAACTTGGCAAAGAGCGAAGAGACGGCTGACGAACTGGCAGCAGTGATCTATAACGCGCTCGAGGCCATTCGCATCATCGCGCTGTATATGGCGCCTTTCATGCCCAATACGTCGGCAGAGGTGTTCAAGCGGTTGGGCTTGGGTGATATCGCTGAAATGACCGATATCGAGGCGGCCACTAAGTGGGGACAGCTCGAAGCTGGCTCGAGCGTTACGGTAGGCGATCCTCTCTATCCTCGTCTGGATGTTGATGCGATCGATCTTTCCCTGTAATGAGGCGATTTTTTGACTGAAGCACCTGCATCGCAAGCCCCTTTGAAAGAAGGGGCTTTGCGCTTGCCTTTCTTGCAGAAACGAAAGAAAGGCAAGTTCCGTGAAATCGAAGCGCCCCGACTTCCTGCTCTTGTAGCAGATACGCATGCCCACTTGGAAATGCTCGAAGACCCGGCGGCGAACTTGGCACGATGCGCTTACTATGGCGTCTCGTTCGTGTGCGCTATGGCCGATCCAGCCGAAGATGCCGATACGACCCTTGGTATGCTTGATGAATGGTTGGCGTCAGCTGAGGCGCTGTTGGCCGATGCTGGTTTGGAGAGCTATATTGAGCGTCTTCCAGATGTTCGGGTTGCAATGGGGTGTCATCCGCATAACGCAAAGGATTACGACGGGGCACTTGAGGCGGTTCTCGCGAAACGTTTGAAGGATCCGCGCATTTGCGCACTGGGAGAAGTGGGACTCGATTATCACTACGATTTGTCTCCGCGTGATGTGCAGCGTGAGGTCTTCCGCCGCCAGATCAGGCTTGCGAAAGAAGCGGGATTGCCGCTTATTCTCCATATGCGTGAAGCGCACGACGAGGGTTTTGCTCTCCTGAAAGATGAGGGTTTTCCCGAAGCGGGAGTATTGCTGCATTGCTTCAACTTGGATGCGAGCGTTCTGAAGCCGTGGGCCGACGAGGGATGCTACGTTGCCTATGGCGGGCCCCTTACCTTCAAAAACGCCGACGAAGTACGCGAAGGGGCGCAGCATGTGGCCCTTGATCGTCTTCTGACAGAAACGGATAGTCCATATATGACGCCTGAGCCTATGCGTGGTATGGAATGTGGTCCAGAACACGTTGTTTTCACGGCGGCAAGGTTGGCGGAAGTCCGTGCTTGTCAAAATGAAGATGAAGTACGGAATCTGCTTGATCAGGTGTATGGCAATGCTCGTTCATTGCTTGATAGAGAACCAACCGATTGGCAGCGTTCGTAAAAGGAGAAGTTTATGACTCGATGGCTCGTAATCAACGGCTCTCCTCGGATCAATGGTACCTCTGCACGTGTTATACGTATGCTTAGGCTTCTTATCGAGCAGAGCGATCCTGATGTAGAACTCGTTGAGGTTGAGGTCGCCCGACTGCAGATCGAAGGCTGTAATGGCTGCGATTTTTGCAAGACGTCTGACGAGTGCATTATCGAAGATGATATGACGCGTGTCATTGATGAACTTGATGCGGTCGATCGGGTCATATTGGTCACACCCATTTATTTCGCGGGACTTCCTTCCCAGGCAAAGGCGCTTTTGGATAGATTGCAGCCTTATTATTGGGATTATGTTCAACGCAAGGAAGCGGGGCAGGCGATACGCGATAAGCGACCATTGACGCTGTATGTGGTGGGAGATGGTGGCGATCCGCATGGTTGCGAGCCGCTGATCGCATCGGTTAGGTCAGCTTTTGCGGTAGCTGGTTTTCGCGTAGATAAAATAGTTGAGTTGGTCGGGATCAAGCGTATTTCAGCTGCCGATCTGCATTGGGAAGAGGAGGCATGATGGCAAGACTTTCGCCTCTTGCAAGCGTCACGGAAACTCGTGCGGTCCTTGAGCGTCATGGTCTGATGACGAAAAAGGCGCTTGGTCAGCATTTTCTGATCAATGATGGTATCGTTTCCCATATTTGCGATCTTGCTGAATTAGATGGAACTGATTCAGTAATCGAAGTCGGTCCGGGTATCGGTACGTTATCGGTCGCATTGCTTCAAAGGGCAGGGCGATTGGTTGCTATTGAACGCGACAGCGACCTTCCTCCCGTTCTTGCGCAGACCTGTGCACCGTGGAGCGATGCGTTCACGCTGATCCAAGGGGATGCTCTTGAAGTTTCCGCCGACGATCTGCCGTTCGCTCCTAATAAACTAGTTGCGAACCTTCCGTATGCGGTGGCTGCAACGATAGTTCTGGATTATTTTGAGCGCATACCATCTTTAGAGAGCCAGACTATCATGGTCCAAGCAGAGGTCGCTGATCGTATGTGCGCTTCGCCTAGAACGAAGAACTACGGAGCCTACACGGTGAAGCTGGGCCTGTTCGCTGAGTATTGCGATAAGTTTTCGGTCGCAGAAGGGAACTTCTTCCCACCACCGCGCGTGAAGAGCACGGTGATTCGCTTGGATCGACGCAGTGATAGTGTGTCGAATGACCTTCGTCATGCTACGATGGTTATGGCGGATGCGGCTTTTGCCACGCGTCGTAAAACGATCGCCAATTCATGTAAAACGTATTTTTCTAATCCGCAAACAGGCAATGAGATCCTCCTTGCGCACGTTCCCGAAATCATTGAACGAGCAGGCATTTCACTTAAAGCTCGAGGAGAATCGCTGGTCCGAGACCAATTCATTGCGCTAGGGAAGGCATATCTCGAAGTTCTTTCGATGTCTAACTAACATACATAAAGCGAAAGGAAGTATATGGCGCGCATGATTTCACCATCACTTACCCGCCGCACCCTGCATTTTTATTGGATGGTCACCAAGCGTCACCTTGGCTTGTTCGTTGCTCTCATGCTCGCAACGTTCGCATTCGTTGCTCTTCTTACGTATGGTAATCCTTACGTTATGAGCCTTATTGTCGACCGAGTGAGTGCTGAACCGGTTGCGGCCGATCAGGTGTTCGAGGTGTTCGGCCCGTATATTATGGTCTTGATAGCCATCAATGTGTTCGGCCAAGCGGCGAGCAAATTGCAAGACTACACCATGTATAAGCTTGAAATCGCGGCGGCGTATGATCTGGCTCGCATGTCGTTCGATGCGCTTTGCAACCAATCCATGTCGTTCCATTCGAATCGTTTCGGGGGAACGCTTGTAAGCCAGACGACGAAATTCATGAGTGCTTACCAGTTGCTGATCGAGACGATCATGTTCCCGTTCTTGCCGGTGATTTGTTCGGTCATTTTCACGTGCAGTATCTTGGCACCACGCGTGCCTGTGTATGTGGCGATCCTGATGGTGCTTCTTGTGATATATGCAAGCGTTTCGTACTACATGTATAAGCGTATTTTGCACCTTAACGAACAGGCAGCGAGCGCTCAGAACCAGCTTTCGGGCGAGTTGTCCGATTCGGTTGCGAATATCCTGGCGGTCAAAACGTATGGTCGCGAGAATTATGAGCGCGGGCTTTTCGACCAGGCGAACAAAGAAGTGGTCGCGCGTGATTCGAAGCGCATGTGGGCATCGTTGGCGCGCGGTATTATTACTGCCTGCATTGCGGTGACTATCATGGCTGTAGTGACCGTATTCATTGCGGGTGGTAATGCGTGGTACGGCATCACGCCGGGTACGTTGGTGGTCATGTTCACCTATACGTACACTATTACCAATCAGTTCAACTTCATCAACAATGGTCTTCAGCGATTCAATCGTGCGTTCGGAGATGCAAGTGGTATGACTATTATTTTGGATGAGCCGCGCCTTGTTGATGACAAGCCGAATGCCCAGCCGCTCATGGTATCGAAGGGTGCTATCGATTTTGAGGGAATCGGGTTCTCGTATGCCGACGGAAACGCCACAACACAGGTATTTGATTCGTTCGACCTGCATATCCCCGCTGGTCAACGCGTGGGCTTGGTCGGTATGAGCGGCGCAGGAAAAACGACTCTGACCAAGTTGCTGCTTCGCTTGTCTGATATTCAAGAGGGACATATTCGCATCGATGGGCAGGATATCGCTGATACGACCCAGCAATCGCTGAGGCAGCAAATCGCATATGTGCCTCAGGAAGCACTTTTGTTCCACCGCAGTATCGCTGAGAACATTTCGTATGGTAAGCCCAATGCGACCATGGATGAAATACGGGAAGCTGCCCGTTTGGCAAATGCGCTTGAATTCATCGAAAAGCTTCCGCAGGGGTTCGACACCATTACGGGCGAGCGAGGAGTAAAGCTCTCGGGTGGTCAGCGTCAGCGTATTGCGATCGCTCGTGCAATGTTGGCCGATTGTCCTGTTCTGGTACTTGATGAGGCTACGAGTGCGCTTGACTCGGAAAGCGAGCATTTGGTTCAGGATGCTCTTTCGACGCTTATGAAGGGACGCACTTCCATTGTGGTGGCGCATCGATTGTCGACGGTGGCGAGCCTCGATCGCATCGTTGTGCTTTCTGATGGCGAGATCGTTGAAGACGGACCCCATGCGCAACTCATTGAAAACGACGGCGAATATGCTCATTTATGGAATCGTCAAACAGGTGCATATTTAGAATAGTTGCCCTGAACTGCATAGATGCGTTTTGTGCCATGCGATATTTCAACGATCTATGGAACAAAATGGTAAAACTGACGCTGGCGTCTTGATGTGTGATAGAATAAATGAGTTTTATTATGTCCAAAACCGGAGAGATTGTATCTATGGATTTAGCTAAACAAGCTCAGATTATCGACAGTATTCATGACACCTTGAACGACTACGTCGGTCAGAAGTTGCGTGTACGTGCAAACATGGGTCGTTCTAAGATCGTCGAAAGCGAAGGACTGCTCATGCAGGTTCATCCGCAGCTTTTCATCATGGAGGTTCCTCGTAAGCGCGGTTCCTCTGCTCGTCAGTCTTATCAGTATGTTGATGTTCTGACGGGAATGGTGGAATTGAGCCAGAACGGCGAGCCTATTTTCGGCTCCTTCATTGAGGAAGATGATTCCGAAGAGGAAGCAACCCAGGAAACTCCCGCTGAAGAGCTCATCTAAGTTCCAGCTTCGATCGCAGAAAGGCACCTCGAAATAGAGGTGCCTTTTCGTTTTATGCGCCCGATTACGAGGTGCATACGAAGTGCGAAAGAGTACTGGGAAGGTAAAGAGCAAACAAACAAAGGTATAATTTTTTGAAATCCGCTGTTCACGCAAGTCCTATGGGGTATTTCGAAGTCCAATTCTAAACGAAGGAAAAGGTGCGTTATGCTTATCAACTTTGATGCGATCGAGGAAGTAGAGCATATTGGGTTCAAGGGCGGCGAAGGAGTTTTTGCTGTGCGGGGCTCAGGTGATACTGCCTGTAAGATCATGAGATCTCGTTTGGTTCCGGGTGCTTCTTTGGGTTGGCATGTGCACGATGACAGTTGCGAGATAATCTATGTGTTCAGTGGTCAAGGCGTGGTCCGCCTTGAGCAGGGCGAAGAAGCCCTTGTGCCTGGTTCGTGTCATTACTGCCCAAAAGGTGTTGGTCATCAACTTATCAACAATGGTGAAGAAGACCTTGTTATCTTGGCTATCGTTCCGCAACAATAGCGGTAACTCGAAACCTGAAGGAGCAAGATCATGAAGCTTGAACTATACAAATTCGATGGATGTCCGTTTTGCGCTCGTGTAATGGGTGTAATTGAAGAACTGGGTGCTCCGGTTGAAATGCATGATATCCGCCAGAACAAGGATGATTTGGTAAGGCTGATGGAAGTGGGCGGAAAAAGGCAGGTGCCTTGTTTGTTCATCGATGGAAAACCCCTGTACGAAAGTGCTGACATCATTGCATGGCTGAAGAGCAATTTCTAACGAAGTGCTAACGACCATCAAGGCTGGCTCTCAGCTTGGCTTTCAATTTGATCTGAATGCAGTAAGGCACCTCGATTCGAGGTGCCTTACTTGTCGGGATGATCGTGTCGATGACGAGTTTGAAGATTGGAACCGCACCTTATTCCATAGCCAAGATTTCCTCTCGGGTGAAAACGGGGCCCTCAAGGCAAATGTAGTGGCTGCCGATATTGCACCTGCCGCATTTGCCCACGCCGCATTTCATGCGTTTTTCGAGGGTGGTCACAATGCGCGAAGGGGGATAGCCCATGTTTTCAAGCGCCTGCGAACAGGTGCGATATAACGAAGGCCCACCGCATAGAACGGCAACACTGTTTTCACCCACGGGAAGCTCGAGACTCTCCAAGAACGGGGCGGTATAAGCCACCGGGCCGTCCCATTCTTCACTTACATGGTACAGGCTCACATGCACGTCCATATTGGGAACGCTCTTCCAGTTCTCGAACAGATCCTGCTTGCATACCAGATCGTCGTACGTGCTTGCCGAATACACGAAATCGATGTGACCGTAGTCTTCGCGGTGGTTGATGCAGTGAAGCAAGAACGACCTCACGGGAGGCATGCCGATGCCGCCGGCAATGAAAAGCAAGTCGCGCCCTTTGCAGGATTCGTAGGGGAACCAGTTACCAAAGGGGCCGCGCACGCCAACGGTGTCGCCCACTTCCATGTCATGCAGGCATTCGGTGTTGTGCCCCACGCGCTTCACGGTGAATTCAATGTAGTCATCGCCGGTACCGGAAATGCAGAACATTGATTCACCCTCGGGGATGGGGGAAAGCATGGCAATTTGGCCGGGCTTTGAATCGAAGGGGCGCTTTCCGTCGGGGGTCTGGATGCGGAAGGTCTTCACGTCCGCGGTTTCTTGCGTGATGGCAGAGATCTTGCAGATCAGCGGAATGTAGGGTTCGCTGCCGTGAGCGCAGTCATGGTTGATGATGATGTTAGTCATGAGCCAACGCTCCTGCCTTGTCTATAAGTACGGTAATATCCAGGGCCACCGGGCATTTTTCCACGCAGCGCCCGCATCCTACGCAGAGCTTTTTGCCGTAGCGCTCTTCGAAGTAGCTCAGCTTATGCATGAAGCGGTTGCGAACGCGGTCCTTCTTTTCGGGGCGAGGGTTATGTCCGCCGGCCATAGCGGTGTATTCGGAGAACATGCAGCTGTCCCAGCAGCGGAAGCGCACTCCTTCTTTGCCCTTGTTCTCTTGATCTATGTCGAAGCAGTAGCACGTGGGGCACAGGTAAGTGCACGTGCCGCAGTTAAGGCATTTGATGCTCAGGCCATCCCAGAACTCATCGTTTTCGAACAGGGACTTCATCTGGGCTTGGATGTTACTTGCATCAACCGAAAGGTTGCAATGAACCTGCGTGCTTTCCTGGGCGCCTTCCTCAAGGAAGCTGTCCCATTGCGCCAGAGCCTGCGCGCCCTTGTCGGTATAGGCAACAACGCTGTATGCGTCTCCGCAATCGTGCATCATTATGTCGGCGGCGGGGGCGTCGTTGGGGCTCAGGCCCATGGACTCGCAAAAGCACGTTTCTTTGACTTGGGTACAGGCAAGCGCCACGGTAAGAAGCTTGGCGCGCTTTTCTTCGTAGAAGTCGTCAGTGTAGCCCTTGGTCAAAAACACATCGTCCAAACATTCGATGGAGCGCATATCGCAGGGGCGCAGGCCGAACAGCACTTGATCGCCCGATTCGATAAGCGGATCGACGAACATTTCGTTGTTCGATCCAACGCCATAGTGATACATCTTCTGGCATTGGGGGAACAGCAGGTCCTTCGGAGGAAGAAGCGTGTTGGTTTCGCCGAGGCACATAGGGTCCTGGGAAACGTACGGAGCGAACTTGCTTACTTCTGCAACCGTTTTGGGTACGTACACTACCGCTTCACGCGAAAGGTGCGTAAGAAGGGCATCGAGGTTGGTTTTTGGTAATAGTTTCATGAATCCCCCTCTCACATGAATTCTTCGACGTCGTCGCGGCTGAAGTGGTTAAGAACGTCTACGTTTTCGCTGGTCATACCTGATTCGGTTTTGCCGAACAGATCCTCCATGTCCTTGGATAATTTGCGGTTGAGCGTCATGAGCGGAAGACCCATGGGGCATACGCGTTCGCATTCGCCGCATCCGATGCAGCGATCCGATACATGGAACGCGCGCGTGATGCCGTAAAAGCGGTTTTCATTAAGGTTGTTCTGCTTGCCGATCCAACCCACTGCCCGGGAATCAACGAAGCAGCTGCGGCAGGTGCACACGGGGCACGCATCGCGGCAGGCATAGCAGCGAATGCACTTTTCGTACATTTCGTCGAAGAACGCCTGGCGCTCTTCTCGTGAAAGGGCTTCCAGCTGGGCGATATAGTCATGCGCGCTTTTCAGGGGCTCTTCGGCAACGGACTCATTGAGCATTTCGTCGTAAATGGGCGGGTTCAAGTGCTCGCAGTAGGCGCACTTTTCAAGAACCTCATCCGTGGTGCGGTCCTTCATGCGCGGGCAACCGATGCCAAGCAGATACACGTCTTCGCGCTTGAACTGGTTGTCTTGGATCATGCGGTTCACGGCGCGCGCATCGCAGCCGCGTACCACCACGGCAATTCGCCCTCTGCGCTTAAGGTCCTGTACGTACTTCGCAAGCGTATTCACGCAGTATTCGTTGAACACCAAGCGCGTTGCATCTTCGGGTGCAAGGCAGACGAAGGGAGTGGTCTGATTGGCGAATCGCCCTGCTTCCCAGCCAACCACCGCGCACACCGTTCCGTCTTCAAGAAGGGCACGTGCGCGCTCTTGGAGCGTTTCCTGAAGGGTGGCCATCATGCCTCACCTCCCTTTTCTTCACGCGGGGCGCCAAGCACGTCGGCCCCTACGCTCTTGCTTATGCTGAACGAAGATTCGATGGGGCCCAGTTCCTTGATGCGCCCGCAGAAATCGATCATGGTGTCGCGGAACTTGCCGGCTTCGGCGCCGGAGATCCAGCGCACCTGGAAACGGTCGGGCTCCAGCCCGACGAATTCCAGCAGGCGCTTGTATACCAGCATGCGCCTCTTTGCATAGTAGTTGCCGGTTGAATAGTGGCAGTCGCCGGGGTGGCAGCCGCATACGATAACGCCGTCGCAGCCGCGTTGGAGCGCCTCCAGGACGAACTGCGGATTCACTCTGCCTGAACAGGGAACGCGCAGCAGGCGAATATCCGCCGGGTACTTCATGCGGTTGAGCCCCGCTAGGTCGGCACCGGCATAGGTGCACCATTTGCAGGTGAAGGCGAGAATCTTGGGGGTGAAGGTTGATTCGCCGGATGTAGGTACGGGTGTTGTTTCGGGAGTTACCACTGACATAGCGCATCAACCTCTTCCATGATGGAGTCGTCGGTGTAGCCTTGCAGGTCAAGTGCGCCGCTGCGGCAGGCCGCTGCGCAGGCACCGCAGCCCTGGCACAAGACCGAATTGACTTCGCAGACCGTGCGGGTCACCTTGACGGAATTTTCACGCAGGTTTTTTTCAACCAAGCTCAGCGCACCGTAGGGGCAAATGGAAACGCAGGTGCCGCAGCCCGAGCATTTGGAAATGTCCACGGCGCTGATCTGCGGGTTGGATTCCAGCGAATCGTGAGCGAACATGATGATCACCTTCGCTGCCGCTGCTCCCGCTTGAGCTACCGTGTCGGGGATGTCCTTCGGCCCTTGGGCAACGCCGGCAAGGAAGATGCCGCGCGATGCCGTTTCAACGGGGCGGAGCTTTGGATGTGCTTCAGTGATCCAGTTGTCTTCGTCGCACTGAACGCCGAACAACATGGCGGTTTCACGCACGCCTTCGGATGCTTCCATGGCGGTTTCGAGCACTACCATGTCGGCGTTGACGCGAATGTTCTCATCCGAAAGCGTGTCGGCGCCCATGACCACCAGCTGATCGCCTTCGTGGTAGATCTTGCTTACGCGGCCGCGCAGATAAATGGCGCCGTCGCCTTTCGCCTGTTGGTAGAACTCGTCGTAGCGCCTGCCTGGCGTGCGCACGTCCATGTAGAACACGAAGCATCTGCCGTCGGGGACCTTGTCAAGGAACTGATGGGCATGCTTTGCGCCGTACATGCAGCAGGCGCGCGAGCAGTAGGCGTGTCCTTTGTGAGGGTCGCGGCTACCAACGCATTTGACGATGACCAGGGTCTTAGGCTCTTTGCCGTCGGAGGGGCGCAGGATGTGGCCTTCGGTGGGGCCCGATGCGTTCACCAGGCGCTCGAATCCAAGGCCATCGATGACATCCGGGTACGCGCCGCCGCCGTATTCGGGGTAAATGTCCTGCCAGCGAATCAGGTCATAGCCGGTGGCCAGGATAACCGCACCGTAGGTTTCGGTGGTTACCGAATCTTCGTCAAGGTAATCGATGGCGCCGGTGGGGCAGATCTTCGCGCACACGCCGCATTTGCCGTCTTTGAGCTTGCGGCAGTTTTCGGCATCGATGACGGGCTTGGAGGGCACGGCCTGTTCGAAGGTCTTGTAGATGGCGCTGCGATACCCCATGTTCTCATTGAATTCGTTGGGGATCTTCTTGCTGGGGCACTTGGTGGTGCACAGGCCGCATCCGGTGCACAGATTGTGGTTCACGTACTTGGCGCGCTCGCGGACGGTAACCTGGAAGTTGCCCACATATCCTTCGACCTGCTCTACTTCGGAGAGCACCTTCAACGTGATGTTGGGATGGTTGCCCACTTCGCTCATTTTAGGCGTGCAGATGCACGCCGCGCAGTCCAGCGTGGGGAAGGTCTTGTCGATCTTGGGCATCTTGCCGCCGATGGTGGGCTTGCGCTCAACGATGGTGACGGGGTAGCCCGCATCGGCAATGTCCAGCGCCGCCTGCATGCCCGCAATGCCGCCGCCGATGATGAGCGCGCGCTTGGTAATGGGAATTTCTTGGGTGTGAAGCGGCTTGTTGCGATCCACCTTCGCAACGGCCATCTTCACCAGGTCCTTCGCCTTTTCGGTTGCCTGGGCTTTGTCGGTGTGAACCCATGCGCACTGTTCGCGCAGGTTGGCAACTTCAAGCATGTAGGGGTTCACCGACGTCTGGGACAGGAGCTTTTGCCAGGTTCGCTCATGCATGGAAGGGGAGCAGGCGGCAACGACTATGCGGTCAAGGCGGTGCTCTTCGATTGCTTCTTTGATCTGCGATTGGTTCGGGTCGGAACACGTGTACTTATTGTTTTCGACGTGAACCACATGGGGCAGCGTGGCCGCGTATTCGCTTACTGCCTGAGTGTCTACAACGCCGGCAATATTGCTTCCGCACTGACAGACGAAAACACCGATTCGACTCATTGTTCCACCTCCTCATGCGTGGTTTCGTTGGGCGTATGGGGTGAAGGTTCCATGATGCGCACGTAGTCGCATGCGGGAACGAAATGGCGCGGCAGGCCCGCTTGTTCGGGAGTGGCCCCCAGGGCGAGCGCCAGCAGTTCGGTGAAGTAGTAGACCGGCAGGTTGTAGCTGGTGCCGAATTCCTTGTTGATCTTCTCTTCGCGCATGTCGATGTTCATCCAGCACAGGGGGCACGACGTGACGATGCATTCGGCGCCATTGGCTTGCGCGTTGCGCAGGATGCGCTCGACCGCGCTTCGGGCCGCCTTGGGGCTGATGACGTGGTTGGATGACCCGCAACATTCGGTTTTGAAGCTCCAGTCAATGCATTCGGCGCCCATTGCGTCCAAGAGCGCTTCCATGCGCGTGGGGTTCTCTGCATTGTCGAATTGGGTCACCTCTTCGGGGCGAACTTGGCCGCATCCGTAGTAGCAGGCGATCTTCATGCCGTTAAGGGGCTTGATGGCGCGATTCGTTATGTGCTCGATGGCGTCGGGCGTGGTCATGACTTCAAGCAGGCTGCGCACGGTGTTGGTGGCGCGGTATTCCATCCCGATCAGGCTGTTCACGTGAGCCAGATTGGCCGGATCGGCTTTGGCCCAGGCTTCGGCTTGCTTCAGCGCCGCGTAGCAGCCCGTGCAGGGAGTGAGCACCTCAAGGTAGGGGTGCTGCTCTTCGCTGAGCGCCAGATTGCGCGCGGGAAGGGCGTGCATGAGGTCGTCGTTCACGGTGCGTGCAGCAGAAGCGCCGCAGCAGTTCCAGTCTTTGATGTCGTAGAACTGCAGCCCTAACGCCCGTGCCACGTATTCGGTTGATTCAGCGTATGAAATGCCCGTGGAATGATAGGAACATCCCGGGAAGAAGGAAAACGAAGTGTTCATCGGTCATCATCCTCGCGGGGTTTGGTGCAAGCGTCTATCAGACGTGCGATGGCTTCGGGGTTTTCGCTTTGCTGCGTTTGGAGGCCGATCATGTTCTTGGAAAACATCTTGGGCGCCTTCAGGGCATCTTGAATGAAGTGGCCGGACGTCATGTTGAACTGCGCGGCAAGGTACTGTTCGTTGGAGCGGCCCTTCGAGCGGATGCCCTTGATGAACAGCGATTCGAACACGTTGCTTTCGGAGCGAGCGTGCTTGCCTGCGTTGTGCGATTCGCGGCGCACTTCTCGCATGATGGCGGCCGTATCTATCTTTTGGGGGCAGCGGGATGTGCAGGTCATGCATTGAGCGCAGATCCAGGGAGATTTGGCGTCAAGGACTTGGTCCACAAGCCCCAGCTGAAGAAGGCGCATGATCTGTTGCGGCGGAACGTCCATTGCATCCGCCATGGGGCATCCCGCAGAACATTTTCCGCACTGATAGCAATCATGGATGTCGACGCAAGCACGCTGTGATATTCGGTTCACGCACGCTTTGTCTTCTTCGCTGGTCTCGGTGAGGGTCACGGTTCTCATGAGACTCCTTTCTCTCTGCGCTGTGCTCATAGGGGGAGGTATTGCAAACGGGTGAAAGCTATATGAGCGTTGAGGAAGGTCTCGAATGTCGATGCGAGAAGTTCCGAAGAAGATCGGTGCAGAAATTCAGGAAGAAGGCCGCAGAGCACGATACGCAAGGAGAACTTGCATGTGCCCAGAGCAAAGAATCATGCGCGGCTGCGTTCACAATGGATGCGGACGAGCCGAATAGCGACCTCGGCATAGGTGCCTCCTTAGTTCGGGTATCGGAAGCGTCCTTTGTTCGTCTGATGCTAGTTGTAACGCAGCTTTGTATGTAGTGAACTGGAATATGGTGCGTGTGGTTGGAAATGACAGGCAGAAAGTAGCGTTTTGAAAGGCGGGCATTTTTCCGGAGGACGCTTTGGGGTACTCAGGGGTGTTATTTCAATGAAAGGAAGATTATCTGAGGAGGAAAAATAAAAAGCGGCAGAGAAAACCTGCCGCTTGCATGATCTGCTGGTGGAGATGATGGGGATCGAACCCACGACCTCAGCATTGCGAACGCTGCGCTCTCCCAACTGAGCTACATCCCCAGCGAGTATTGATTTAAGCGCAGGGAAAGACGCTTGTCAAGAACGCAGAACAGGTAATTGCTCAAAATCTATTGAGCGATTGTTCGCCTAGGCGGGTATGCACAGATCAGATTGAGACGGTATTCCGAATCGGGTGATCATCGACCTATATATAGGTATGCGGTAAGAGGCCTAATCGTATTCAGCGTGATTTATATGAATGAAATACGGGCGAGATGCACGGTGTGGTTTGATTATTTGGTACTATGGTCACGTTCGTAATGCCTTGTTCATAGGGCTTTATCATGTGGAATTCGCAGCGTAGAAGAATCGGGAGGATTCATGAAAGCACTTATTCCTGCTGCTGGTTTAGGAAGTCGTTTTTTGCCTGCTACGAAGGCGCAACCGAAGGAAATGCTCCTGGTTGTTGACCGTCCGGCTATCCAATATGTGGTGGAGGAGGGTCTTGCTTCCGCGGCTGATGAGGTGATCATCATCAATAGTCGCGAAAAGAAGTCCATCGAAGAGCACTTTACCCCTAATCCTGCTTTGGAAGCCGAACTGCGCAGCCGCGGGAAAGATAAGTATGCCGATAAGGTCGCTCATGCGGGTAACTTGAATGTGAGCTATGTATATCAGGATGAACCTCTTGGTCTGGGTCATGCGGTTCATTGTGCGGCTGAATGCATCGATGGCGAGCCGTTTTTCGTTTTGCTAGGTGATGTGCTGGTTCCTGATAATCAGATGCTTATCCGTATGAAGGAAGTTTCCGATGCTCACAATGGGGCGAGTGTTATCGCAGTGCTGCCTGTGGCTCGTGAAGAGGTCGATCGTTTTGGCGTTATCGCGGGTAGTGAAGTAGAAGAGGGTGTGTGGAAGGTCGATTCATTGGTTGAAAAGCCTGCTGTCGAAGAGGCTCCCTCGAATTTGGCGGTATTCGGGCGTTATTTGCTGACTCCCCGCGTTATGGAACTGCTTGCAGAAGTGAAGCCAGGTGCTGGTGGCGAGATCCAGCTTACCGATGCTTTGGATGAGCTTCTGAAAGAAGAAGAAATGTATGCGCTCGTTATCGATCCGGAAGACGGGTTCGACACGGGTACGGTGGAAAGCTGGCTCGATACTAACAATCGCCTTTATCAGCGCATGAATGGTTAGTTGCCAGTAAGTCCGATCTGCTTGCGATTGAGATGATATAAGGGCGTGCCTGATGGCGCGCCCTTTTTTTGGCGAATTAAGGGCAAAAGCGACCCGTAGTATCATTTGATGCGAAGAAAACGCTTTTGTGCGAAATTGCTTATAAAAAGAGGAGGGGCCCGAGAGAGGGGATCTCTGCAGGCCCACAAGGAGGGAGTTCCGGTGCCTCTATGTTTGGGGATCAGGCACCGACTGCTTTGGGGAAAGCAGTTGCAAATTTGGGAGGGGACCACATTTGCTGGTAGGTAATATACGGGGTTCTGATCGGTGAAACAAGCAAATTATCGCTAGAACACGTTCAAATGCAGAAAATCAAGGGTTGAACGGGTTCATGTGAAGGATATATGATGATTCTTCATCTTATGTTCATATTTTTCGGGTGAAAACGATGACTTTTCTTGTGATCTGAAAATCTTTCGTTACGAAACGCGTATCCATGGCGAAGGCTTTCGTTCGTGAAGTTTGCAAGAAAGTTCAGGCGAAGCGAAGAGAGCTTTGTGACCTTGTAAAAGTATCACGTTACAATAGAGAGCACGGTTTATCCAAAGGAAAGGGAAGCCATGCCCGATATCGCACTTCGTTTTAATAAGGACATGCTCGTTCTATCGACGCCGATCGATTATCAATTGAACGCTCAGGGATTTACTGAAGCGACCGACCGTGAATACGTTGCTTTATGCGAGCCTGAATTGATCGAAGAGGCCTATAAGCTTGAAAAGGTAATTGAGACTCCTTGTTTTGTTACTGCGACCGAGGGCATCACTCGTGCTCGTTTAGCTTACGCGCGTTTTGAGAACCAAGCTGACGAAATGGCTCAGGTCGCTTATGAGACCGCGGCGCAGTTCTCTCCGCAGCACGTTATTGCGGTCGTCGGACCAAGTGGCTTGCCTCTTGATTACACGTCAGCATCATCATTGAAGCAATCTAAACAGCAGTATCACGATGCTGTTCAGGCGCTTATGGTCCATCCATTCGATGCAGTGCTGTTCTCGGCATTTTCGAATGCATATGATGCACAGTGCGCGCTCATGGGCGCTCGAGCGATATATGATGGTCCCCTCATGATCTCGCTTGCTCCTAATGCTGAAGGGGTATTAGCTGACGGATCGACATTTGCTGAAGCAGTTGCCTTGTGTGATGAATATGGCGCCGATGTTATTGGTTTCGCTTCTTCTGCGCCGTTTGCGAACCTTGTATCGTTCGCACGTACTGCGGCTAATATCACGCAAAAGCCGCTTTATGCTGACATTCAGGTCGTGCGCAAGGACTCGCGTCAATTTGAGGCAACGGAAGAGAATCCGTATCCCACGCCCGACCATGTGGTGAACGTTGCATGGGCGCTTCGCGAGTGCGGGGTTCAGTTCCTGCGTGCATCCGGAGCGGCGACACCTTCATATACCGGCGCTTTGGTCGCTACGGTCATGGGTCATGACGTTGTAGTCGACCCTCAGAATCAATAGAGGGAACACGATAATGGCAGCTCCGAAAAAAAGCGCTGATTATGGCGTCTTGCAGCAGTTCGTTGATGAGTTGTTCGCTGATGTTGAGGAATATGAGCGGTTAGATGTTCTTTTGCAGGCGGAATCGTATGGGCTCAACGATGATCTGCTTGAAATAGTCAATCTGCTTCCCCCTGGAACATATAGTCGCGATAGGTTGTGCTCGCAGCTTAATTCGTCGCTTTCGTCACATGGGTGGGGATATGTTTATGGGGCGGTGCACTAGGACCTGGTCGCTGGGTGAGGTTCGAATTATCTGTTCTTGTTGCTATAAATAGGTTCATTGACTTGGGATTAGTGCAACTCGTGCGGGAAGAACGCTGCTTAGCAGTGATCAGAAAGAGAAAATACTTCTTTGAACAAGGAAAACCAGCCCCGCAAAATTGGATGAACCCACCTAATTGAAGGTGGGTGCCCGCAACGAGCTTCCTGGCTTTCGTATCAACGGATACGAATCTCCATTTCACGCGTAATCTGAGGCTCCCAATTTATAGTCATCGGTCCATCACGAACACGGAGCTGGCCTACTTTTAGTATACGGCTTGGGAATTCAAATTAAAGTCTTGACACGTTACCCATAGTCGGGGAGCGTAGAGAGTATACGGGCAAATAAGAAAGGGGATCCGTCACGTGCCTGAAAAGGTTATCTTGCTGCCGAATTACGAACAAGCACTTGCCTATCGTAAAGCGCTTGCATCGAATAGTACCGAATCTTGTTTTGGGGTGGATGTAACGACTCCGCTTTCGTGGCTTGAGGATGCGTGGGATCGGTTCGGAGATGAACGACGGATCGCCACTTCTCTTGATAGGGCATTTGCTGTCAATCAGGTTCTCGAATGGCAAGATGCGTCTAGCGATGAAGACGTATTTTCGGTAACTCCTGGCGTTATTTCTCTTCTATGTCGTTTCATACATGATGTATCTGGCTCCGAAGAATTGGAAAGAGCGCTACAGGGTCTAGAAATCGACACGGAAAGCGATACTTTCCTCTGGTCTTTGTCGACTCGTGAGCGTGCGGTTCTTCGATTGGTTCCCGTATATCGAGCGCTCCTGGAAGAGCGTGGTCTCATAGAGCCGGGAGATGCTTTGGCTAGCTTGGCGACCCAAGCGCTTCCGTTCGATTTCTCGTTCGTCGGCGCGTTCGAAATGCCGCCCTATTTCATGCGGTTCTTCACTGCCCAGGGATGCTCTTTCAATACCGATCCCGTATCGATATCCGCTTTAAGTGAGGATGTTCTGCCTCGTATGCTGTTGGGTGCGGGTCCTTCGGCGCAGGCCGCACTGCTTTTTCGGGCTTTGCGGGAATCTTTTACTGCGCAATCGCCCGATGCTTCTTATCGAGTTCTGCTTATTTCGCATAAGCCCTCTGCGCTTTTCGGAAAGCTTGCTCCCGTCTTGGCTGATATGGGTGCCAGCACGACGCTTTTCGATCAGCGCCCCTTTTCGCGAACCGATTTCGGTATCGCGTATTCTGCATTAAGAACTTTTCTCCTTGATGATCATCACGATCGAGCTGCGTTGAGAGACTATTTCAATTCGGCATTTTCTGGGGTCGATCCCTATCGCGTATCGCAAGTCGATTCTGCAATACGTGGCGATCGTTTGCTTCCATTTGAGGAACTTGTCGCGATGTCGCGGCTGCTCTCTCCGTATTTCGATACGTTCGAGGAACTACTGCAGGATAGCGACGCATCGATACTCCTGGATTATTTTGAGGAAGCCGTGACTGATATCCCTCATAAGGATGCGGCGTATTGGAGCGAGCAGGTGTCGGCAATTAGGGCGCTTCGTCATGTGTATGAGGCGGCTCGAACGTGGCATATCGATCCATCGGCACTTGATTTTGCGCTCGAGGGTCTGTCCGTTGATGTTTCGCGAACTGTTTACGGCGATGCTGGCGCTGTTCAAGAGGGTGGGTCCTTGTCGGATCGCACCGCATGCGTCAATGCGGAGGTATGGATAACAAATCCTGATGGAGCCACACGCTTTGAGGTGGGTTTTTTCGATGAAGTCATCGTGTGCGATCTTGATGCACGTTTCTATTCATCAGGGGAGCGCCATGATGCATTGGAGACCCTTGAAGATAAGATGGGGATACTGCATGAGAGTTCCCGTTTGAATTCACAGCGTCTGTGGTTCGAGTACGTAAAGAGCTTACCGAAGATCCGATTTACGTGCGAGCGCGTATTGAACGCCGGTGGCGATGAAGATGTGTATCCTTCCTTCCTGTGGGAGGAATTTATTGAAACGTATCGGCAACCGAACGAAGAGCTTGACGAATTCGGACTACCGAGAGCCTTGCGAAGCGCCCTCATAACGCAAGGCGAAGAGCATTACACTGCGAATCTTTCCTTGGGCACTACTGTGCATGATGTCATCCCCCTCGACCCGGTTCTCGATAGGGGTGTTACTCAGTCGTTCGTTCCATTGTTGTACCTGACGCGTAAGCAGGCCCTTGCCGACCCTGTAAGCACATTCGATGAGAATCCGCTTGTGTTGTCGCCTTCTGCAATTGAGACGTATGTGAATTGCCCTTATAGGTGGTTCGTAACGCAGCGATTGAGACCGGAAGCACCCGATGAGTCCATGGGACCACTGGAACAGGGGACGTTCGTTCATGGCGTGTTCGATGCGTTCTATCAATGCCTATCTGAGCATCTGGGAGCTGCACGTCTTAGCAGGGAAAATCTCGAAGAAGGCAAAGATCTTTTTTCTCGAGTATTCGATGCAGAGCTTGCAAAACAGGCGGATCTGCAGACGACGCGTTATGCGCCTATTTCTGCGGTAGAACAGGCTGATGCAGAAAAGCTCAAGCAGGTGCTTTTGAACAACCTCTCAGTGCAGTCACAGATGCTTCCTGGATTTGCTCCAGTGCACCATGAGTTCGAGATCAGCACTAACGACGGCATTGAATATGCGGGCGTACTTATTCGCGGTCGGGTAGACCGCATAGACTCGAATAAGGGAACTGGTCAGTTCGTTGTGCTCGACTATAAAGGGGGGATCGCTGGACATGATGCCGGATTTGATCCGGATGAGGTTTCAGAGGCTAAGGCGCAGGATGGCGTTGAGGTCGATCCGGGGCAGGAGCCAGTGCCTTCTTCACCCTTGATGGGCGGTGCTGCTTACCAATTGCCCCATAAGATACAGACGCTCATCTATGCACAGGCATTGCGGAAGCTTTTTTCCGCGCATCCCGTTGGAGCGCTCTATATGAGTTATCGTGCGCAGGAAAGTCGTTCTCTTCTAGCGGGCTCTTATGATTCGGCTTTGCTTGATCTGGCGGGCTTCGCGAAGAAGACTTCGGCAGTAGGACTAAATTTTGAAGTGTTCCTTGATGGAGTCGAAGATGCCATAGCGCGTCGTATTGATGAAATGAAGCAAGGGTCGATCGATCAGCGTCCTTTGGATCAAAGGTCCTGTCAGTATTGCCCAGTAGCAAGTTGTCCCAGGAGGATCTCATGAACTTAGATATGTGCACTCCCGGGCAGCGAAGCATCATAACGACCCTTGATGAACCTCTTATGGTTTCGGCGGGGGCGGGAAGCGGTAAGACCTTTACGCTCACTCAGCGTATCGCGTATGCGCTTGAGCGTGCGCAAGCAGCAGAGGAAACGGACGGAGCAGACAGGGCTGCGCATAAGGGTATCGATTCGGTGCTTGCCATCACGTTCACCAAGAAAGCCGCTGCTGAACTTAAATCCCGCATCAAGCATCGCCTTTTGGAGATGGGCATGGTCGACGATGCCTTAAAGGTCGATGATGCGTGGATATCGACCATCCATGGCATGTGTTCGCGTATTTTGCGAGAACACGCCCTTGAGCTGGGAATCGATCCCTCATTTACGGTTGTAAGCGAAACGGAATCACGTCGTATGCGCGATGAGGCGTTCGAGGTGGTCGTCCGGCGTATAAAGGAAAGCGAAGATTCGGGGGCTTTGGGCGCATATATTGATCGTGTCGGCGTGCATGCTATGCAGGGCAACGGATCTAGCATAGAGTCGTATGTGCGGACCATCACGGACCGATCGCTTGCCCTTCCTGGTGGTTTTGAGGCTCTGGTTCTTCCTGAAGTGCAGGGTGATCCGCGAAAACTCCTCCGAGAAATGATCGTATTGGGCGAAGAGTTCCTTTCGGTCGGCGCTGCTCTGAAAAAGCCAGGCAAGACCGACGCTAAATACCTGCAAGAAGCTGAAAAGGCATTATCTCGTGCACTGGATCTTCTGGAATCATCGCTACCTGATTCGTTCGACGATACTTGCTTTGATGCGCAGGAGTTCGCCGAAGTGTTCTTCGCTTTTCCGAAAACGAGCGGACGGTATCGGGTAAAAGAGTCCGATCCGACGTTCTATGCGGACTATCGACAGGCTTATTTGGAGCTTGCCTTGCGGGTCGAGGCAGCTCTTAGTGCTCAGGAACAGCACTATATTGCCCAGATCGCTTGTGAAGTACATGCCGAATATCAGCGCATTAAGACCTCTTCTGCGCTCGATAATACCGATCTTCTCAGGATGACCTACGACGCTCTTGTGGATCATGCTCAATTGGCGCAAGGGTATCGCGACAGGTTCTCGTTGATCATGATCGATGAGTTCCAAGACACTGATGAACTGCAGATCGCGCTCTTGCGCGCATTAGCCAAGGAAGATCTTTCCAATGTCTGCACGGTGGGAGATGCACAACAGAGCATCTATCGTTTTCGCGGAGCGGATGTTGCGGTGTTCTATGCGTATCGGGAAATGCTCGAAGAGACCTCCTCTCAAGCGCGATTTATCGATCTGCCGGACAATTTTCGCAGCCACGCCGACGTGCTGTCGTTCGTCGATCAGATCTTCTCTCAGCGCGATGTGTTCGGCGATCGGTTCCTTTCGCTTGCACCAAAGGGACCGGTGAACGCTCACCCTGATCCACTGTTCGATGAGCGTCCTCGCGTTTCGATGGCGCTGTTCGAATGTCACCAGGGCGGGCCGGGAACCCAGGGTGGGCGCGTGATGTGCGCCCAGCGTATCGCCGCTCATTTTGCCGAGTTGCGCGATGCGGGAGCATCTCCTTCTGAGATGACGATATTGTTGGGCTCGATGAGCAATGTCGATGTCTACGCGCAAGCATTGCGCGATGAAGGGTTCGAGTGCTTGGTATCGGGAGGTTCGGTTTTCTCCGAATCACCAGAGGTGAAACTGTGCGCTTCGGTGCTTGCCGCCGTGGTCAACCGTTTTGACGATCAGGCGCTCTTTGAAGTGCTTACCTCTCCTCTGTTCTCTATAAGCGATGATGCTTTAGTGTACCTTGCCACGACCTTTGATCCGCAAGGTCATATGCGCAGGCGCGGCCTTTCGGCTGGGTTCGCCGCATGGGAAAAAGAGCGCGGGCGTTCGGGGTTGCCAGTTGCTGAGCAGGATAATCTTGATTTTGCGCATGGATGCTTTCAGGCGCTCTATCGTGCGAGTGAGCACGGTGGGCTCGCGTATGGATTAGAAGCACTTTTGCGAGCTAGCGGGTGGCTGATTCGTCTCGAGGGTCAGGGCGCCGAAGGCCAGGCCATAGTGGGTAATATTCACAAGGCGCTCCGTATGCTTGAAGATATTGAAGCATTGGGTTTTGGATGGGCGCGGAGCCTCGAGCGTTTCAGGGATGACTGTGCGACGCTCAAGCTGACTCCAGGTGCGCTTGCGACCACGTCGTCTGATTTTGTGAAGATCATGACTGTTCATGCCAGTAAAGGTCTGGAATTCCCTCATGTTGCCATTTCTGAGTTGCGTCTTACGCAGAGATCAGATGCTATCGTGGCGGAGAACATTGCGGGAAATACGTACTGCACCGTCAAGCCCAGTTCTTTGAAGCAGGTCGATAAGGTGCTAAGCGCTCTTCATGGATATCAAGATCCTTTTGAAGGGGTGGCCCGTGAGGTACTCGAGGCACCTTCGCAGGGATGGCGCGAACAGGCACTTAAGACATTCGTTTCCCAACAGGAGCTCTCCGAGGCTCGGAGATTGCTTTATGTTGCGCTCACCCGTGCAAGCAAGTCATTGTTCTTAGGATTGACCTATCGGGGTACGAAAGATTTTTCATATGCAGGTAAAGGCATCTTGGGCGATCTGTATTCCGGGCTGTCTTGGGAGCCGTCTGCGGAGGCACCCGTACAGTATTGCGACTATGGTGGCAGTGCACCTCTTCGTTTGGAGCTTCATGTCCTTACTGAGCCATTGCCTGAATGCTCCGAGATGCGCTCTGAGCAGACGTCGTTCTTGATTCCCTCGCGTCCGCTGAGGCCTTTTCCGTATGCTCAGCCATATCACCTTGATCACGATGAGGTCTTCTCTTATTCTTCGTTGCCTGGTTCAGCGATCGATGCGGATATACGAGAAGAGCATGCTCGCGAGGAAGAGATATTCGAGGGTCGTGAACAGAGCATGTTCCCTGAAGGAGATCGCGTGTCGGGCGATGAGGACGCGACGGCTCTTGGCCAGGCGTTCCATCGTCTGGCGCAAAGTGCGATCGATGCGCGTTCGAATGGTCTGAAAAGACCATCGCGTGATCGGGTCGAGATCTGCCGAAAGCGTTATGGGCTGACCGATGAGCAGGCTGTTCGTCTTGATCGTGCGCTCGATAGATGGTTCGAGAGCACGCTTATACAGCGATTATCCGACCATGCGGTCTTAAAAGCAGAGGTTCCTTTCATGGTCGCTTTGGATTCTTCTGATGGTCCGGTATTCATGGAGGGCGAGATCGATGCTCTTGCGTACGATACCCTAGAGGGGGGAGCGTATCTTGTTGACTATAAAACGGGCGGGACCGCGTACGAGTCATCTGAATCGATTCACAATAAGCATCTTCTTCAGGCACAGTGTTATGCATTGGCATTGTTGATGCGGGGGTTCGCTTCTGTTGAAGCAGTGTTCGTGCGGGTTGAATGGGAAGACCCGAATGCCCCGAACGAACCTCAGACTCAGCGGTATTATTTCACGCAGGATGATCGCGCTGCTCTTGAGCGCACTATCCTTTCGGTTTATGGACGCAGATCGTAACTACATTTAGATAAGCGGTGCGATGATGGATACACTTTTTACGGAAATGGATAATGCCAAGCGTCAGGAGCATGCGCCTTTGGCGGTGCGCATGCGTCCTCGAACGCTCGATGATCTTATTGGTCAGGAAGACGCGGTCGGTGAGGGCACATGGCTTCGAAGCGCCATCGTCAACGATACGCTTTCGTCGGTTATCCTGTATGGGCCAGCTGGCACGGGCAAAACGTCGTTGGCTCACGTTATAGCTGAAAGCACCCACGCTCATTTCGTTGAGGTTTCTGCGATCGGAGGTACGGTTTCGGATCTGCGTCGTGAAATCAATGAAGCGGATAAGCGTTTGCTGAATCTTGGCATCAGGACCATTCTCTTTGTGGATGAGATCCATCGTTTTAATCGCGCGCAGCAAGACGCTCTTCTCCATGCGGTCGAAGATGGGGTAGTGGTGCTCATCGGTGCTACGACCGAGAATCCCTTTTTTGAAGTGAATTCAGCATTGATCTCCCGTTCGCGTGTGGTGGAACTTCATCGTCTTACTGACGATGCCATTTCACGTATTCTGGATCATGCGCTCAAAAGCGAGCGCGGCCTGAAGGGTGCTTTTGCTGTGACGGATGAAGCGCGCGAATCGCTTCTCCTTCTTGCGGGCGGAGATGCGCGTAGTGCGCTGAGTACGCTTTCGCTGAGTGCGGATCTTGCACGAGCGCAGGGCGCGGACACGGTCACTGACGAAATGGTGAGTGCTGCAGTTCCGCATCGGATGCTGCCCTATGATAAAAAACAGGATATGCATTACGACATCATTTCCGCGTTCATCAAGTCGATGCGTGGCTCTGATCCTGATGCGGCCCTGTATTGGCTGGCACGCATGATAGACGGTGGGGAAGATCCCAAGTTCATTGCGCGGCGCATCTTCATTTTTGCGGCGGAGGATATTGGGAACGCGGATCCTCAGGCGGTGCTCATCGGGGAAGCGGCATTCCGTTCGGCGGAGGTCATTGGCTATCCCGAGTGCCGTATCAATCTTGCTCAGGCTGCGGTCTATATGGCCCTTGCTCCCAAATCGAATGCTTCCTATACGGGATTGGCGAAGGCCTTTGAGGAAGTGCGAAAGGGGCCCTTGCGTTCGGTTCCCGATCATTTACGCGATCGTCATCGCCCAGGTTCAGATGAATACGGCGAGTATCTCTATCCCCACGATCAGCCAAGCGGGTATGTTGAACAGCGCTATCTTCCCGAGGGCTTGGAGCGCGGTGTATTTTTTACGGCTGGAGAACGAGGTTGGGAACGCTACCGCATAGATGCATCATTGCGTGATAGGATGAATTAATACGTAATATATTCGATGCTTGATCAAGGGAGGATCGATGGAGGTTTTCGAGACGCTTATTCCGGTGGGAATCGTACTTCTGTGTCTTGCGGGAGTAGTTGCACTGTGCGCAATGGCATATATGTTCATGCAGCTTTCCAAGACGGTCAAAGAAACAATGGTGAAGGTCAATCCGTTACTTGACGATGCGAAGGTGTCGCTCGAACGTGCGAATGCTCTCATGGAACAGGTCGATCCCATTATGGAGCGCCTCACCCTGACGATCGATGCGGCGAATTTGGAAATAATGCGAGTCGATCAGATCCTGGAAGATGTCAACACCATCACGGGTAATGTTTCCAAGGCCACCGAATCGCTCGACGTAGTCACGTCACTTCCGTTCGATGCAATTTCTTCGGTAACATCACGTCTGCGTCAGCGCATCGCCCCTTTGGGTAAGAAAGAGTGCGCTTATGTGAGCAATGCGGCTAACGCGATCGACCAGACGCTTGATACGGTCGAGGGTAAGGTCGCGAATGCGCAGGCCCAAGCCGATGTAAAGCGTGCGGCACGCGATGAGGCCTTTGAAAAGCGCGACGCTGCGCAGGATCAGGCAAATGAAATGTCCTCGAACCTCAAAGATGCGTTTTCTACCCAGATCGCTTCTGATACTGAATCTGTATAAGCGCTGAAAGGAAGCCTGAATATCCGATGAATCCCATACAGCTCCCCGATATTGATGAGGACCTACGCTCTGAAGAACTCAAGGTTCTTAAATCGCGTCATCGCTTGTATTCGAGTGCATTTATCATCCTTTTAGCGATTCTGCTTTATCTTGCCGGGCAGGTCCTGAATATTCTCGCTAATCCTATTGCCATTGTGGTGTGGACGACCATTATCGTCTTCTGTCTCAAGGGCCCTGTGAATTATCTTGAAAAGCGCGGCGTTAGTCGTGTATGGGGAACGTGCGTAGCGTTCGTTCTCCTTGCATTGGGTCTTATTACTTTGGGATGGGTGCTGTTCTCGCCTGTGCTCGGCTTGGGTGGGCAGTTCGCTTCTCTTATAGATTCCATTCCGCATCAGATATCCGAAGTGCGCACATGGATAAACGAGGTCTATGCTCAATACTCGTATCTTTTCCAGGATGCGCAGTTCAACTCGTGGCTCAATGATGCGCTTTCTTCCGTAGGCACCTGGTTCTCTTCTTTGGCTACCGTGAGCGCGGAAAGTGTTGTGACGGTAGGTTCGGGTGCGGCCAATACGGCACTTGTCATCGGTTTTTCTTTGGTGGTTGCCTTCTGGGTCCTAGTCGAACTTCCCGCTATGGGCCGTGAGGTCAAGCGTCTTTTCGGGCCGCGTTTCCAGGAAGATCTCAATATTGTGTACTTAACCGGTACGCGCGTTATGGGCGGCTATATCAAAGGAACCCTTATCCAGTGCCTGCTCATCGGTGTTGGGTGTGGTATCGGTTACGCTGTTCTGGGTATTCCGAGTGCTGCTGCTCTTGGTGTCATTACGGGTCTTTTGAATATCATTCCCGTTGTCGGTCCCTGGTTGGGTGGTGGCGCGGCAGCAGTAGCGAGCTTGTTCGTAAGCCCTTTGGTGGCGTTCATCGCTCTGGTGTATACCATCGTCATTCAGCAGGTGGTGTATACCTTCATTTCGCCTAAGATCATGGGTAATTCGGTTGATATTCATCCGGCATTGGTGATCCTCGCTTTAATGACGGGATCGGCTCTTGGTTTTGCGGTAAGCGGATTCATAGGCAGTATCGTAGGAATGCTCGCTTCGATTCCTGCTGTTGCAGCCGCAAAATCATTGTTCGTCTACTATTTCGAGAAAAGGACCGGTCGCGTCATCGTTTCATCGGATGGCGTTATCTTCAAGGGCGAACCATCGGGCACCGAAGCTAATCCAGTTGCCGATGCAACCGGTGAATTTTATGTTCCCGAGATCTCAAATTCAAAAGCAAAACATCGTAGATGATATGATGAACAGTCGCAATACAATCGAATCGGTATAACAGGAGAAGGAACCTGCATATGAAATATATGACTACTGCTGAAATTCGCGAGAAGTATCTGGCGTTCTTCGAGGAAAAGAGCATGAAACGCATGCCTTCATCATCGCTTATTCCCGATGATCCGTCCCTCCTTCTTACGAGTGCTGGCATGGTTCAATTCAAGCCCTACTTTCTTCATCAGAAAGAACTCGATCCTGCCTATATCGGTACGACCACGGTTCAGAAGTGCGTTCGTACGAACGATATCGATATCATCGGTACGACTGGACGTCATCAGAGCTTTTTTGAAATGCTGGGTAATTTCAGCTTCGGTAAGTATTTCAAGAAGGAGATGTGCGCATGGGCGTATGAGTTCTCCACGGAAGTTCTTGGCTTGCCGGCTGAGAAACTCTATTTCACCGTCTTCGAAGACGATGATGAGACGATAGAGATCTGGAAGAGCATCGGTGTGCCCGAGGATCACATCTCGCGCCTCGGTGAAGAAGATAATTTCTGGCGTGCTGGACCGACCGGTCCTTGTGGTCCCTGTTCGGAACTGTATTTTGACCAGGGCCCTGAAGTAGGTTGCGGCCAACCTGACTGTAAGCCGGGTTGCGATTGCGATCGCTTCTTGGAATATTGGAACTTGGTATTCACGCAGTTCGATGGACAGGAAGATGGTACGTTGGCACCGCTTCTAACGAAGAACATCGATACCGGTATGGGTCTAGAGCGTATTGCTGCCATCATGCAGGGTGTTGACAATAACTACGATACCGATGTGCTACGTGGTTTAGTTGCAGTAGGTGAAGAGCTTTCGGGCCGTACTTACAAGACCGACGCTGCTGCCGATTTAGCATTACGTATCGTCGCTGACCATAGCCGCGCGGTCACTTTCATGATCGCCGACGGCATTCTCCCTTCCAATGAAGGACGTGGATACGTACTGCGTCGTTTGCTTCGCCGTGCGGTAATGAAGGGTCATTCTCTTGGTATTCAGGAAACGTTCCTTTCTCGTTTCGTAGACAAGATCATCGAACTCATGGGGCCGGTATACCCTGAGATCGTCGAGAACGAAGAGCTCATTAAGCGCGTTGTTCTTTCCGAGGAAGAGCGCTTTGGCGCTACGCTGCGCCAAGGTCAGGCGTATCTGCAGGATGCTCTTGAAGAGCTTGAGGGAAATGAACTGTCTGGTAAGGCGGCATTCGTTCTGCATGATACCTATGGTTTCCCGATCGAGGTCACCAAGGAGATCTGTGAAGAACGTGGTGTAAACGTGAACGAAGAAGAGTTCGCGGTTTGCATGGAAGAGCAGCGCGATCGTGCTCGTGCGGCTAATGCGGGTGACGCTGAAGCAGCGTGGAGCACGTATGGTGGCGTGCATGCTGATGTGCTTAAGACAGTCGGTGTTTCTGAGTTCGTAGGGTACGATCAATTGCGTGTTGATACGCAGGTCACGGCCCTTATTAAGGAGAACGCTTCAGTCGAGCAGCTCTGTGCAGGCGATGAAGGTGAGGTCGTTCTCGCTCAGACTCCGTTCTATGCTGAAATGGGCGGTGAAGTGGGAGATGCGGGTACTATCACGACCGCATCGGGAGCACTTCTTGAGGTACGCGATACCCAAGCTCCAGAAAAGGGCCTTGTTTGCCACAAAGTAGTGGTCGTTGAAGGTTCGCTCTCCTGCGGTGAAGCGGTGACTGCTGCAGTCGATGAGCAGCGTCGTGCTCTTATCACGCGCAATCATACCTGTACTCACATTCTGCATGCAGCGCTTCGTCAAGTACTTGGCGCGCATGTCAAGCAGGCGGGCAGCTATGTCGGTCCTGATCGTTTGCGCTTCGACTTCACTCACTTCGAAGCTATGACTTCTGATCAGATCATGGAAGTCGAGCGTATTGCCAATGACGTTATCATGGCTGCGCTCGGTATGAACATCTATGAGACTTCGCTCGATCAGGCACGTGCGGCAGGCGTTACGGCACTGTTCGGTGAAAAATATGACGATAAGGTCCGCGTTGTCGAAGCAGGTGATTTCTCTCGCGAGCTGTGCGGTGGTTGCCATGTTTCCAATACGGCAGAGATCGGTCTGGTGAAGATCGTTTCTGAAAGCAGTGTTGGTGCTAACTTGCGTCGTATCGAGGCAGTTACGAGCCGAGGTGCTCTTGAATACTTCGAAAAGGTCGAGGCTGAATTGAAGGCGGCTGCTGAAGCACTTCGAGTTCCTTTGTTCGATGTAGCCGATAAATCACAGGCAACGCTCAAGCAGGTCAAAGAACTGCAGAAGAGCGCAAAGCAAGCGCAGTCCCAAACGAACGAGGGCGCTCTGTCGTCATTGATCGAGGGAGCAGTCACTGCTTCTGCAGGATATCCGGTCGTTATCGGGCGAGTGGATATATCGGACGCAGGTGGCATGCGCAATGCGTGGGATGTTGTTCGCTCGCGTCTTGCTCAGCCGGGCGCTGCCGTATTCGCAGCTGATCATGATGGCAAAGTGCTGCTGTTGGCTGCGGGCACCGATGAAGCAGTGGCGGCGGGCTTCAACGCGGGCGCTATCATTAAAGCTATCGCTCCTTGCGTAAAGGGCGGCGGTGGCGGAAAGCCCACTATGGCTCAAGCAGGTGGTAAAGATGCGGCAGGCATCGATGCTGCCCTTGATCAAGCACGTGAACTGGTACTTGCATAATGATGGATATCTCGAGCGACATGAAGGAGCGTGTGCGAGCATGAGGATCATGGCGCTCGATATCGGTGAAGTGCGGTGCGGTATTGCGATCAGCGATCCTGCTGAGCGTGTCGCATCGCCGATTTGCGTTCTTCCGACCGCTGAAGTAAGGGCACACGCCGCTTCTTTTCGAAGGGTGTGCGATGACTGGGAACCTGAACTTATCGTTTCGGGTCTTCCGCTTTCTTTGAGCGGTGAACTTGGAAAGCAGGCGGAAACCTGCAAAGAGATCGCCCTGCAGGTCGGGAAGAACCTATCGCTGCCCGTTGAGTTCTCTGATGAGCGCTTGAGCTCATCAGAAGCAAAGCGCGTTTTACGTGAAAAGGGATACTCTGAAAAGCAAATGCGCGGCAAGGTCGATATGATCGCCGCATCGATTTTTTTGCAGTCTTGGTTAGATGCTCGTCTTTCTTTGTCTGAGGAAAGGAATAAAGGATGACACCTCGCAAGGTTACCTATTCGCGTCGTTCGACTCACGCAGCACGTGCTGCTCATGCACGAGGAGAACGAGAATTCAGAACCTACGACACTTCTGCCATTCGGCCTAAGAAGTCGCGAAAGCCGCTTGTCATCGGACTCGTGATAGCCGCTATAGCAGTTGTGATCGGTATCGCGGCGTTCGTTAACGCGAGCTGTGCGCAGGCAAATGAGAACATGCTCCCTGAGGGTCAGCAGGTAACCGTTGAGATCTCCGAAGGCTCAACGGTTACTTCTATTTCTCAGACCCTTTTCGATGCGGGCCTTATTATGCGCACGAGTGATTTTGAATCGGCTGTGAATGCGAAGAGCGCTGCAACATCGCTCAAGCCGGGTGTTTATGTGTTCGTGGGTGGTACGGCCGCAGACAAGCTGGTCGATATGATCGTCGCGGGTCCATCATCGACATCGGCGGGGGTGACCGTCCCTGAGGGTGCGACGCTCGATGCTATCGCAAGTAAGGTCGAAGAGGGATATAGCGGGTCAATTACCGCCGATCAGTTCAAAGAAGCCGCAAGTTCGACCGAGGCTTATGCGAGCGACTATCAGTTCTTAGCCGAATCGACAACAGGAAGCCTTGAAGGGTTCCTGTTCCCTAAGACGTATGACCTTTTATTGAATGCGAGCGCTGAAGACGTGGTTCGCCAAATGCTCGATCAGTATCAGGCCGAGATCGCCACGCTTGATTATTCCTATGCTGATAGTCAGGGATTGTCTCAGTATGACGTGCTGATCCTTGCTTCTATCGTTGAAAAGGAAGCTACGGATGATACCCGTAGTAGGGTTGCTGCCGTGTTCTATAACCGTCTTACCAATCAAGGTGATCCCTCTTATGGCACGTTGGGCAGCGATGCAACGACCGCTTATGAAGTGGGGGATAATCTGGATTCGTATGATTGGTCGACCCAGAGCCCATACAATACGCGCGTTACCAAGGGTCTGCCACCAACGCCTATCTGCAGTCCAAGTTTGAGTTCTCTTCAGGCGGCATGCTCTCCTGAGGCGAATTTTGCTGATTACTATTTCTTCTCCTTCTGGCCCAACGACCAGGGAGGTATCGATTATTTCTTCGATAAGACCTACGATGAGCATCAGCAGACCATTGCAGAGCATGCATAGGGAAAGTCCGGTGCGTTATGGCGCTCTTTCAGCCCGATAGGTATTTTTCGCGGATAAGCGCCATTGATATCTCGAGCGATATCGTGGGTGAGGGAATCACCTATGTGCTGCTCGATGTTGACAATACGTTGTTGTCTCGAGCTGATCACATGGTGCCGCCTGATGTGCTGCGATGGTTGTCTCAGCTGCGACAGGCGAACGTAGAAGCATGCCTGCTGTCCAATAACTTTCATCAGAACGTTATCGATCTCGCCGAAGAGCTTGATCTGCCTATCGTTGCAAAGGCGCTTAAGCCTCTGCCGTTCGGGTTCATCAAGGCTCTTCACAAAGGAAGAGCGACCCGAGAAGAGACCCTTATGATCGGCGATCAGATATCAACTGATATCGTCGGTGCGCATGCGGTCGGCCTGCGGGCGTATCTTGTGTGCCCATTAGTCGAAGAGGATCTCAAGCACACCGTGTTCATACGCAATATAGAACGGGCGTTCATCTCCGACAAAGAACCTGAAGGGGCCAATGCGTGCGAAACCTTGCATTCATAACAACATCTGATATTCACGACCAGGCGCAGGCGTTCCGTCGCGCATTTATGGAAAAGACCGCCGTATGGAACGTTGCGCTTTGCGAGGCCGCAACGCGCGAAGAGGCATGTTCGCTGCTGAAGGGCAAGGACCATGCATTTGTTGTGGCGCCGGCATTCAGATCACTTCTTTTCGATGAGGGGTTAATTAAGGGAAGTTCAGCGCGCCTTTCTCAAGGGTGCGATGTGTTGTATCGGGGTGGATCGAACACTATTGCCATCGCGCAGGTGGCTCGTAGTACGGTCGATTGCATAGAGCGGAACTTCATTCCAATATATGGGGCGCGTGTCGTGATCTTCGGGTCGGGTAGCGCTGCTCTTGATATGGCATACGAATGCTCGCGTGCCGGAGTCGATCAGGTAACGCTTCTTGACGTTGATCGCGATCGCGTGCGTGATAATCTATCCACCTTCGTAGAGGCATATGGCAAGGCCGCAACGCAGATACTTGATACCGAACAGTCGCGCGAGGGGCACTTGAGCGCACGTCGTGCTTACGAGCATACTTCCTTTACTTTCGGGTCGTTGCAGGCAACCAAGAGTATTCAGCAGGCCGATGTGTGCATATCGCTGTTGCCTTCTACGGTTCCGATTCCGGATTATTCAACTGTGCTACGTGAATCACAGATCATATGCGACCCTTGGTCCAGAGCGGATTTGCTTTTAGGCCAGGCTCAGCGGGCGGGCTGTGATATTGCATTGTCGCAAGACGTTATGCGTATCTGGGGCGAAGAATGTGCGGAATTGCTTATTGAGTTCGGGAAGAGCGGTTTCCAATAAGTTTCCTTTGGTAAAATCAGACGGGTTTTAATAGTACGAGCAAGGCTAACATCATGGATTACATCACAGCAGGAGAAAGTCACGGACCGGTTCTTACAACGATCGTTTCAGGAGTGCCGGCGGGTCTTCACATTTCAGAAAAGGGCATCAATGCTGACTTGGCTCGCCGTCAGAGCGGTTATGGCCGCGGCGGGCGACAGGCTATCGAGAAAGATGCCGTCCGCATCACCTCGGGTGTTCGTTTCGGCCAAACGCTCGGTTCGCCTATAACCTTGAGTGTTGAGAACCGAGATTGGAAGAACTGGACCGATCGCATGTCGGTGTTCGGGGAAGCCCCTCAGGATCTGGTTCGCGAGGTAACGCCTCGTCCGGGTCATGCGGATCTTCTTGGTGTATTGAAGAACGACATGGATGATTGCCGCAACATTCTTGAGCGTTCGAGTGCTCGAGAGACCACCATGCGTGTGGCGGCTGCGGGTATCGCACGTGAGTTCCTGGCCGATCTGGGTGTCGAGATCCATTCTTATGTCACCGCTATCGGCGATGTTGAGATGTATGAAGCTGACCCGATGAGTGCTGCATCGTACTATCAACCGCTGGATATTGAAATGAGCGAAGTGCGCTGTCCTGATGAAGAGGCCTCTCAGCGCATGATGGATGCTATTGACGCGGCTAAAGAGGCGGGGGATTCTCTTGGTGGCGTATTCCGCGTGGTGGTGACGGGACTTTTGCCGACTTTGGGAGGTTTTGAAACACCTTCGCAACGTTTGACTTCTAAACTGGGAGCTGCGCTTTTTTCCATTCCGGCGATCAAGGGTGTTGAATTCGGATTGGGGTTCGAAGCGACTCGTCGTTTAGGAAGCAAGGTTCATGACGAGATCCTCCTTGACGAAAAGAAGGGTTTCGTTCGCGGATCCAATAATGCAGGCGGTCTAGAGGGTGGCATGACCACGGGAATGCCTTTGATCATCACTGTTGGTATGAAGCCTATCGCAACACTTACGACTCCTTTGAACACCATCAATATTGACACGCTTGAAGTTGAGAAAGCATCGAAAGAACGAAGCGATACCTGTGCGGTTCCCGCCGCTGCGGTGGTAGGTGAATCCGAAGTGGCGCTCGTTCTGGCAAATGCTTATTTGGAAAAATTCGGCAGTGACAATATGACGGACATCAAGCAGAACATTGCGTTGTTCAAAGAGCGCATTAAGACGATGTCCCGTTAAATTGATGTTGATTCACGAGGAGAATTCATATGGTAAATACGACACCCCACACTGGTAGGTACGTGCTGCAAAAGCCCGTTTTCTTCATTGGTTTCATGGGTGCAGGTAAGACAAGTGTTTCTCAGCAGATCGCGGTTACGTGCGGCGTTGCTTCGATCGACGCTGATGAATATTTGGAATTGCGTGAAGATCGCATTATCGCCAACATCTTCGCCGAAGATGGAGAAGAAGCGTTCCGTGATATCGAGACCGATGTGTTGCGCGATCTGGCAGGACGTTCACCTCGTCTGATCGGCTGCGGAGGCGGTGTAGTTACGAAGCGCCCCGAAAATGCAGAGATCATGAAGAACGCGGGCTTCGTGGTGTATTTGAAGGTCTCGGCCGATGGTGCTGCTGCTCGTATTCCTAATACCGATTCGCGTCCTATGTTCAAGAACCTCGAGACCGCGCGTAAGACCATCGTTGAACGTGCACCTCAGTATGAGGCTGCAGCAAGTGCTTCGGTAGAGACCGAAGGACGCACTATTCGTGAGGTGGCAGACGAAGTGGTTTCTATCCTTCTTCGTGAAGGCATTATGATCGATACGAAAGCCTAAGGTATGACTCGGGTTCATATTGATATACCTCAAGAGCACCCCTATGACGTGATCATCGAGGCGGGTTGCCTTCAAGATCTGGGTAAGGAACTTAAGGCGCTTGGTATCGCTTCTCAGGTGATGATCATTACCGATGAGGAAGTGTCTCGGCGCTATCTGTCGGATGCGAAGGGCTCTCTTGAGCAAGCGGGCTATCGCGTTTCCGTTATCACGGTTCCTTCGGGCGAAGAGGCGAAATCGACTGAGTGCGCTGCTGAGATATGGAGCGCTATGGCTGAATGCGGTCTGACTCGTGATTCGGTTGTAGTGGCGCTCGGCGGTGGTGTTGTAGGGGATCTGGCGGGCTTCACCGCATCGACGTATATGCGCGGCTTGCGCGTCGTTCAGGTGCCCACGACCCTTCTTTCCATGGTGGATTCGTCGGTCGGTGGTAAGACCGCTATCAATTTAGACCAGGGAAAGAACCTTGTCGGTACCTTTTGCCAACCGATACTGGTTTGCGCTGATAGCACGGTATTGAGTTCATTGCCCGAACGCGAATGGGCTTGCGGTTGCGGCGAGATCATCAAGTCCGCGGTAATCGATTCGGAGGATTTCTTCTTCTGGCTCACATATCATGCCCAAGACCTTCATGATCGCGTTCCTGCGGTGGTCGAAGAAGCGATCGCACGCTGTGTGCGCTTTAAGGCTTCGGTGGTGGTGCGTGATAAGGAGGAAACGGCCGGTATTCGAGAGTGTTTGAATTACGGTCACACCCTCGCTCATGCTATCGAGGCATATGCAGGCTACGGCGTGTACTCGCATGGTCATGCGGTCGCTCAGGGTATGAGGTTCGCTGCACGTTTATCGGCAGGCTTGCGTCAGGGTGATCTTGAGTGGGTGACTGCGCAAGATCAGCTGCTCGATGCACTCGAGTTGCCCGAGATCCCCCTCAAGGCTCCTGCCGAGGATCTTTTGGCCCTTATGAAAGTTGACAAGAAGGTCCGTCAGGGAAGATTACGTTTTGTACTGCCTTCTTCTTGTGGGGAATGGCAGGTGCAGGAACTTGACGATGATGTGGTGCTTGAATATCTTCAGGCATGGGTGTCAAGTCATGCATAAGTAAGATCATGCAAAAGGGCGCAAGCCCTTTTGTTCTTTGAAGGAGCTGATCTAAGTGCACAATCCATCGAGAATCGCTGCGCTTCGTGCTCGAATGCAGCAGAGCGATCTATCTGTGCTATACATTCGCTCGCTTTCGAACATTGCCTGGATAAGCGGATTCGAAAAGGTGTTCGATACTGAAATGGCCCATGCGCTCATCTTGACGCAGGATGAGTGCATTATCCATAGCGACTCTCGCTATGCAGAAGCGCTTCATGATCGAGCGCAGGGGACCAAGATCCGGATAGATGCATCGCGAACAGGACACGCGACTATTCTTTGTGATGCTATCGCTTCGTGCTTGACGACTGAGACGGATGGAACATGCGCGGTAGGCATCGAGGATTCCCTCACGCTCTCAGAGTTCCGAGCGCTTGAAAGGACCCGTGCAGAACGCGGATCGATCTCAAGCGCGACCCTTATTGAACTAAGTGGATTCGTTGAAGCATTGCGTGAGATCAAGGACCCCTCCGAAATCGAAGCAATGAAGAGAGCCCAACGTATAACCGATGCCGCATTCGCGCGCATTTGCGATTATATGGCTGTAGGCATGTCCGAGCGACAGGTGCAGTTGCAGCTCGACCAGTATCTTTTCGAGGAAGGTGCAGAGGGTCTGGCGTTCGATACGATCGTGGCAACGGGTGCGCATGCTTCTTCGCCTCACGCGATCCCCAGCGAAACGCTTTTGGAACAAGGGGATGCGGTCGTTTTGGATTTCGGCGCACGATATGCAGGTTATTGCTCGGATATGACCCGCACAGTATTCATGGGTCAACCGAGCGATGAGCTTACTCATGCGTGGACCACGCTGCGTGAAACGAACGAGTCGTGCGAAGCGCTTCTTCACGAAGGGGTGAGTGCCGCTTCGGTTCATGGTCATGCTGAGGAGATGCTTTCCCGCGCAGGATACGCCGGTCGCATGGGCCATTCGCTCGGTCATAGCGTTGGCCTTGATATTCACGAAGCGCCGAATCTTTCCCCTTCGAATGTCGAACCAGTGCGTGCAGGTAATGTGGTGACGGTCGAGCCTGGTATTTATGTTCCAGGAAAGTTCGGGATGCGATTAGAAGATTTTGGGGTGATTACTGAAGATGGATACGACGTTTTTACGAAAAGCACCCACAAGATGGTTATAATTAGGCGTCAGCTATAAGAATTACCCAATTTGGTTACTAAGGAGTAAAAGTGGCAATCTCTACTGCAGATTTTCGTAATGGCATGTGCATTGAATACAATGGCAAGCTTTGCACGATCGTTGAGTTCCAGCATGTAAAGCCTGGCAAGGGCGGCGCATTCGTTCGCACGAAGCTTCGTGACATCAAGACCGGTCGCGTTGTTGACTATACTTTTAATTCTGGTACCAAGTTCGACTCCGTTCGTCTTGAAACTAAGAAGATGCAGTTCCTTTATGGTGATGGCTCTGATTTCAACTTCATGGATATGAATACCTACGAGCAGCTCTCCATTCCCGCAGAAGTCGTGGGGGATGCTTCTTCCTGGCTGAAGGAGAACGATGAGGCAACGCTCATGTATGCAGGTGAAGAACTGATCAGCATCGAGCCTCAGATGTTCGTTGACTTGGAAGTTACTGAAACCGAACCTGGCTTCAAGGGCGATACCGCAACCAACACCACGAAGCCTGCAACGCTTGAAACGGGCGTTACCATCCAGGTTCCCACCTTCGTTGAGATCGGTGATGTTCTCCAGATCGATACGCGCGATGGTCGCTTCATCAAGCGTGTTTAGCTTTATGTAACTTAGCCGAAAGCTCATCTGAAACGGGGCGCGTTGTGCGCCTCGTGCTATATACTTAACGTTTGATTGACACGTGTGCGTCGGAAAATGACGTACCTTGACAGTAGAGGAGGTGCGAAACACTTGGGAAAGCTTCAGATCATGGATACCACCATTCGTGATGGTCAGCAAAGCCTTTGGGCGACAAGAATGTCCATTGGCGATATGCTTCCGATTTTGCCTAAGATGGATCGCGTTGGATATTGGGCTATCGAGGCATGGGGTGGCGCAACGTTCGATACGTGTTTGCGCTTCCTGGACGAGAACCCCTGGGATCGCCTGCGCTCTATTAAGGCGAAAACTCCCAATACGCGTCTTTCTATGCTGTCTCGCGGTCAGAACCTGGTGGGATATAAGCATTATTCCAAGGAAATCGTACATCGCTTCATCGCTGCTGCTCATCGCAATGGTGTTGACGTGTTCCGTGTGTTCGATGCACTGAACGATATTCGCAATGTCGTTGACAATGCGGAAGCTATTAAGGAATGCGGCGGTCATTTTGAGGGCGCCATTTCTTACACCATGTCACCCGTTCATACCTTGGATAGCTTCCTTGAGTATGGTCAGCAGCTCAAAGATCTTGGTGCTGATTCTATTGCCATCAAGGATATGGCGGGTATGTTGACGCCTTATCGTACTGAGCGCATGGTCAAGGCCTTCAATGCCGAGATCGGCCTTCCCATTCATGTTCATTGCCACTATGTTGGCGGTATGGCGCCGGCGAACATCATCAAGGCTGCAGAGGCCGGTGCTGCGATCGCTGATACCGCAAGTGCGCCTTTGGCGTTCGGTAATTCGCATCCTGCGGTTGAAATGATCGTTGCAGCATTGCAGGAGAGCCGCTATGACACCAAGCTCGATCTGGACCTTCTGTTCGAGATCTCCGAATACTGGGAAGAGGTGCGCAAGCGCGGTCATTACAAGCGTGGCGTGTCTTCTCTTACCCACATGAAGGTGTATTCGCATCAGGTTCCTGGTGGCATGATGTCGAATCTCGTTTCTCAGCTTGAGATCCAGAACGCGGGCGATCGTCTTGATGAAGTTATGGCCGAGATCCCCGTGGTCCGTGCAGAGGTCGGTTATCCGCCACTGGTCACGCCTTTGTCGCAGATCGTGGGCACCCAGGCTGTATTCAATGTGCTTACAGGCAAGCGTTGGAGCGTCGTATCTAAGGAAATGAAAGACTATATCTGCGGATACTACGGCAAGGCTCCCGGTCCTATGAGCCCTGATATCGTGAAGAAGGTCGTTGGCGATGATACCGATAAGGTGCTTCCGGCCGATGTAGCGCCTGGTTCTCTGGTTACTACCACCTTCGCAGAACTGGAAGAGGAGATCGGGGATCTGGCTAAGTCTGAAGAAGACGTCTTGATGTATGCCTTGTTCCCGAATGAGGCACGCACTTATTTGAGCAAACATCGTACATCTGAAAAAGTCGATTTCCTCCTTGAGCAGGAATCGAGCATGACCAAGGAGGACGATTACGTGGATATTAATCAGATTCGCGAATTGGTACGCGTCGCAGAAGAAAGCGGCGTTGGTGAGATCGTTATTGAAGAAGAAGGCGCTCGTATTGCGGTTCGTATGCCTAGCGCTGTAGCTGCGGCGTCTGCGCCGGCGGCTCCTGTAGTGACTCCTGCTCAGGTACCGGCAGCTCCTGCTGCTGAGCCTGCTGCTGCTCCTGCTTCGAGTACGACTCGTCCAGCCAACTGGCACTGCGTGACGGCTCCTATGGTAGGAACCTTCTATGTTGCACCTGCTCCTGGTGAGCCTCCATTCGTACAGGTGGGCGATGAAGTTGCTGCGAACCAGACGCTGTGCATCGTTGAAGCCATGAAACTCATGAACGAGATCGCTGCTGAGGAAATGGGCACTATTCGCGAGATATGCCTCGAGGATGCAACGCCTGTTGAATTCGGTACCCCTCTCTTCTATATCGAACCTCATGTAAGCCATGACGCTATTGGTCCGGAGAGTGCATAAATGTTTGACAAAGTCTTAATCGCAAACCGCGGCGAAGTCGCTTTGCGTATTATGCGTGCCTGCAAGGAGCTGGGGATCAAGACGGTTGCAGTGTATTCGACCGAGGATGCCGATACGTATCCCGTTCAATATGCTGACGAAAAAGTATGCATCGGTCCTGCTCAGGCGAATCAGAGCTACTTGGTCATGTCGTCCATTATCGCCGCGGCGGTGAATACGGGCGCGCAGGCGATTCACCCTGGCTACGGCTTCTTGGCCGAGAACGCTGATTTTGCGCGTGCTTGCGCTGATAACGATATTGTTTTCATTGGCCCTTCGCCTGAGTGCATCGAATCGATGGGTAATAAAGCAGCTGCTCGCGACACCATGAAAGCATGCGGTGTTCCGACCGTTCCCGGTTCCGATGGCGTGATCGAAACGGTCGAAGAGGCTCGCTCATTTGCCGATGCGGTCGGTTATCCTGTTCTGGTAAAAGCGTCTGCTGGTGGCGGCGGCAAGGGCATGCGTGAGGTGCACGATCCAGCTGATCTGGAAGCACAGTTCCTTGCTGCGCGAAATGAAGCTCAGGCGGCTTTCGGCAATGGTGATGTGTATTTGGAGAAGCTCGTTCTTCGTCCTCGTCATGTTGAGGTCCAGATCCTTGCTGATAAGCACGGCAACCGCATTTCGTTGTGCGAACGCGACTGCTCGCTTCAGCGCCGTCATCAAAAGCTACTTGAAGAGGCTCCTTCTCCTGCATTGACTGACGAGATCCGTCGTGCAATGGGCGTTGCGGCGGTCAAGGCCGTACGCGCAACGGGATACGAAAATGCGGGTACCATCGAGTTCCTGCTCGATCAGGATGGTCGTTTCTACTTCATGGAAATGAACACTCGTGTTCAGGTAGAACATCCGGTATCTGAAATGATCACGGGGACCGATATCATTAAAGAACAGCTCCGCATTGCGGCAGGTGAGCCGATTTCCTGTATGGAAAAGGTGCCTTTCTCGCCGAATGGACATGCGATGGAATTCCGTATCAATGCTGAAGATCCCGAGCATGATTTTCGTCCTTGCCCAGGAAACATCACTCGTTTTGAGATTCCTGGTGGTCCCGGCGTACGCGTTGAGACGTACATTCGCGAGGGTTCGCGCATCTCGCCCTACTATGATTCGATGGTTGCAAAGCTCATCGTGTGGGGCAACGATCGTGAGGAATGCATCGCTCGAGGAAAGCGTGCATTGAACGAATTCCATATTGAAGGCATCAAGACCACTATTCCGTTCCATTTAGAGGTATTGGAAAAGGAAGCATTTGTCGAAGGAAAGGTATATACCGACTTCCTCGAAACTGAGATGGGGGATGAATAAAGATGTCCGATATTAATACCGAAGGTATGGCGATCGCACCTGGCGTGATCGAGACCATCGTTACTCTTGCAGCTCGTGAAGTTCCCGGTGTCGCCTCTGTTGGGGCAGCACCCTCGGGCATTCGTTCGCTTTTGGCGCTCAAGCAGTCCACACAGGGTGTGACGGTTGCCGTGAACGATGATGATACGGTTGCAGTAGGGGTGACCATCCGCATTCTTTCGGGCTATTCGCTCGAAGAAGTTGCTTCTGCGGTTCGCGCATCGATCGCCGATGCGATCCTTACCCAGGTTGGTCTTACGGTGTCGCGCGTTGACATTAAAGTTGATGGTATTCATTTTCAGGATTAGGACTTGTTTTCATGGCGAAAGCTACTCAGCACGAAGAGCGTGTTCTTGCGCGTAAACATGCACTACAGCTTCTCTATCAAGGAGAGATCCTTGATAAGAGCCCTCGCTCTTTAATAGATGAACGATTGCTCGTTCCTGAGACCCAGGGACTTGATGAATATGTTCTGATGCTTCTGAGCTCCTGTGAAGAGCATCAGGATGAAATTGATGAGCGTATCGTTGCCGCAAGTGAGAACTGGTCCCTTGATCGTATGCCGCTTGTTGATAAATCGCTGCTTCGTCTTGCGACGTGCGAAATGTGTTATGTCGAAAGCGTTCCGGTTTCCGTTTCCATCAATGAAGCAGTTAATCTGGCCAAGGAATTCGGTGGGGAAGACTCTCCACGCTTCATTAATGGTATTTTGGGGCGCATCGCGCTTCAGCTTGAAGAGGGGTAGGCGTTCTCATGGTTACCGATGGCTCTCAGTCATTCGGGGATTTGAAGTCTCGTTTAGACGAGATCGTCTCTTTGGTAAGTGATAGTGAATTGCCCCTTGACCAGGCACTTGATCTCTATGAAGAAGCGGTCGGCATTGGTCTTCAGGCTTCGCGCATTATGGAAGAAGGCATTGCTGCTCAGGAAACTGATGTTGCATCGGATAACGGAGCAACGGCGCCTGATTCGGATCCTTGCGCTAAGGCGTAAGAGGGAGGTGTGCATATGGCACGCATTCTTGATTCAATCGATGCACCAGATAAATTAAAGCTTCTAACCGATGATGAACTGGCTATTCTCGCTCATGAAATTCGTGAAGAGATCGTAGAAGTAACATCGAAAACGGGTGGTCACGTCGCATCGAGTCTTGGTGCGGTGGAGATCATCCTTGCAGTTCATTCATTGATTGATTCGCCTAAAGATCGTTTTCTGTTCGATGTGGGGCATCAGTCATATGCTCATATGCTTATTACTGGAAGGCAGGGATCTTTTCCCACGCTGCGCCAATATAAGGGCCTATCTGGTTTCCCTAAGCCGGAGAACAATGCTCATGACGTTCATCCTTCTGGTCATGCTTCTGATTCGCTTTCCGTTGCGTGTGGTCTTGCGCGAGCGCGTGATCTGCGGGGTAGCGACGAGAAGATCGTCGCGCTCATAGGGGATGCTTCTCTTGCAGGTGGAATGGCCTTTGAGGCGCTTAATGATATCGGGCAAGCTCAAACGCCGCTCGTTGTCATTCTGAATGACAACGAAATGTCTATTTCCCGCAATGTAGGTGCGATGGCGAAGCACTTGGGTGGTCTACGCGTATCGAACCAGTATCGCAAGAACCGTGATTCGATGCAGGACTTTATGGAGAGCTCTCTTGGTCCTGCCGGTCGTGCAATGGTCAAATTCGGTAGAACCGCTAAGGATTCCCTTAAACAGTTCGTGGTTCCCGATGCCATGCTTTTTGAGCAGTTGGGTATCGTGTGCACACCGCCCATCGACGGCCATAATATAAGGGCGCTAAAGGAGACTATCTCGCAGGCGCTCGCATCAGATGTTCCCGTGCTCGTTCATGTAGTTACGAAAAAAGGCGCTGGCTACGCACCTGCTGAAGCCGATCCTGCTCGCTTTCACGGGGTCGGTCCCTATGATGTCGAAACAGGCGGGGCGATCACTTCATCCTCTAAGACGCTCACCTACACGCAGGCATTCAGTCATGCTTTTGAATATGAAGCGTTGAAAGATGAGTCCATCTGCGCGATTTCTGCAGCTATGGTCGATGGAACGGGCCTGCGCCCAATCGCGAATAAGTTCCCCGATCGCGTATTCGATGTTGGTATTGCTGAAGCTCATGCGGTGGGTATGGCAAGTGGATTGGCGTTCGGCGGACGCAAGCCCCTCGTGGCTCTCTATTCGACGTTCCTGCAGCGCGCGCTCGATCAAGTCATTATTAATGTGGCGCTTTCGAATCTTAATGTTGTGTTCGCTATCGATCGCGCTGGTTTGGTGGGCGATGATGGGCCTACTCATCATGGTATGTTCGATATAGCTCTTTTGCGTTCGGTTCCCAATATGCGGATCATTGCGCCATCTAATGAGGCGGAACTGGTGCATGCGCTCCATACGGCATTCCTTCTCGATGGTCCCGTTGCGCTGCGTTACCCGCGCGGAGCGGCGCAGGGGGTGCCTTTGCCTGAAGATCCCCTGATGATGAAACCGGGCTGCGCACGTATAGTGCGTGAGGGTAACGACGCTGCGATCCTTGCTTTCGGGCGCATGGTCAAGTACGCTCTCGAAGCTTCGGATATCCTTGCCGAAGAAGGTATGTCGGTTCGCGTCGTTGATATGCGTTGGGTCAAACCGCTTGATATTGACGCGGTCAAAGATGCGGCGTCGACAGGCTGTCTTGTGACGGTGGAAGATGGTGTGCGTATCGGGGGTGCCGGCGAAGGTGTTGCTGAAGTCATCGCTGCGTCCGGGCTTTCTCCTAAAATGCTCCAATTGGGTCTGCCTGATTCCTTTATTGAGCAGGGTAAGGTCGATCAGCTCTTTGCTGATCTGGGTATTGATGGTTCCGGTATAGCGAACGCGCTCCGTTCTCTTCGGTAGCACAATACGATAATCGCATTTGCCCCCTTTATCGGCAGTTCTTACTGCTGGTGAAGGGGGCTTTTTCGTGTGAGGGGTCTCTATTAAGTGCGGAGTGCGCGGATATTTCCTTCAGGTCCGGGATTATGTTTCCAAAAGGTAACTACTGCGCTTCATGAATGTTTCAGGGAATTTGCTGTGTCGTAAACAAGCGGCAGCCTCGGTTTTTGAACGTGTTCTGAGTGGGAATATGGCAATCGGAACAAGCGTATTCGAATTTAGGAGGTAAGTGATATGTTCGACACAGGAGCAACAGCGTTCATGCTTGTCAGCGCGATGTTAGTTCTTCTAATGACTCCCGGCGTCGCATTTTTTTACGGTGGTCTAGCCCGTCGTAAAAATGTGGTCAACACGATGTTCATGTCCATCGTGGTCATTGGAGTGGTGGCTATTGTCTGGATCTTAGCGGGGTGGTCGTTGGCATACGGAGGCGACGGATCGAATCCGTTCTTCGGTGGATTTGATCAGCTCGGTTGTTTGACGGCGGTAAACGATATGCTTGCTGAGGTTGGAACCGGCGAGCCAGGTAGCTATCCGGCCATGGTCGATATCGTGTTCCAGGCTGCATTCGCTACGATCACCACGGCTATTATTGGTGGCTCCCTTGCAGGACGTATGAAGTTCGGTGCCTTTTTGACCTTCGTTACCATTTGGATCTTGGTGGTCTATGCGCCGCTCGCCCATATGGTATGGGGTGGTGAAGGAAGTTTCATCGGCGATATGATCGGTGCTCTTGACTTTGCCGGTGGCGATGTCGTTCATATCAGTTCTGGTCTTACTGGTTTGGTGCTCTGCGTGCTCTTAGGTAAACGTAAGCATTTCGGAGCCATTGCCCATCGACCCCACAATGTTCCCTTTGTGGTGTTGGGTGCGACCTTGCTTTGGTTCGGTTGGTTCGGCTTCAATGGTGGTTCTGCATTCGCTGCAGATGGCATTGCAGCACTGGCAGTCGTTAATACGTTCGTTGCTTCTGGAGCAGCACTGGTTTCCTGGATGATCGTTGAAACGATCAAGACCGGCAAACCGACACTGGTAGGTGGCGCATCCGGTCTGGTCGCAGGTCTTGTCGTCATTACGCCTGCTGCGGGCTTCGTTGAGCCATGGGCTGCGATCGTTATGGGTCTGCTGGTCTCTCCCGTATGCTACTTCGCCGTATCGTTCTTAAAGGCAAAGATCGGTTATGACGACGCACTTGACGCATTCGGTATCCATGCTATCGGTGGTATTGTGGGCGGTATCTTGACTGGTATCTTCTGTGTCCCTGAGCTTTCCTGGACCGATTTCGGCGGCCTGATCTATACCGGCGATCTGACGCTTCTGGGTGCTCAGGTATTAGGTATCGTCGTGACGCTCATATTCGTTGCTATCGCTTCACTTATCATCGGCTTGATCGTAAAGGCGATCTTCGGTGGAAGCTTGCGAGTCAGCAAAGAGCAGGAAGCATCTGGCATGGATGTAACCGCTCATAATGAATCTGCATATCCGGCATTTATTGGCCTAGATTAAAAAGAGGTGATGAATCGATGAAACGTATTGCAGCGGTCGTTAGACCCGAAATGCTCGAGCCCCTCAAAGAGGCTTTGTTCGAAGCGAAGATCACCGGGATGACCATCTATCAAGTACACGGTTGTGGCAATCAGATGGGGTGGAAGGAATACTTCCGCGGAAGTGAGATCTTTCTCAATATGATTCCCAAGATCAAGTTCGAGATCGTGGTTGACGATGATCGCGTTGATGAATTGGTCGATATCATTTTGAGTACCGTACGTACTGGTGAAGTGGGGGATGGGAAGATCTTCGTTTCCGACATCGAGCGAGTCGTTCGTGTACGCACTGGAGAGGAAGACCAAGCAGCGGTATAAGACGCATTTCCTCATGCGCACTCAACAACCTTAAACCACTGCTTTGTCGATATGAAAGGAAACCCAGGATACCTGGGTTTCCTTTTTGCGTAGGCAAGGTGTTCTCGGCTCATTGCTTAAATGCTGCTAAAGTCGGTTCGTTGGAAGGCGATCGGGCAGGATAGGATGCGATTTTCAAGACAGCAAAATGAAAGCATTGTTTGATATGAGTGTTGAATTCGTTCAAAATGAGTTATATTCAATTTTTGGAAAAACAAGATGTGGAGAAAGGACCGTACGATGACACGCAAGATTGCTATCTTCGATACAACTTTGCGCGATGGTGAACAGTCGCCAGGCGCCTCAATGAATTCCGAAGAGAAGTTGGTGATCACGCGTCAGCTACTCCGTCTTAACGTTGATGTGATCGAAGCTGGTTTTCCGGTTTCTTCCCCTGGTGATTTCAAGTCCGTTCAGCAGATCGCCGCTGAGGTAGGGGACCGCGCTACGGTCTGCGCCCTTACGCGTGCTGTTGAAAAGGATATTGATTCTGCTGCAGATGCCTTGAAGGACTGCAAGCGCCCTCGTATCCATACGGGTATAGGCGTTTCTCATAGCCACATTTATGACAAGCTTCGCACTACGCCTGAAAAGATCATCGAACGTGCAGTCAATGCGACGAAGTACGCTAAAAAGTACTGCGAAGATATTGAGTTCTACTGTGAAGACGCTGGCCGTTCCGATTATGAGTTTTTGGCCAAGGTCGTTCAGGAAGTCATCGCTGCAGGTGCTACGGTCGTCAATATTCCCGACACCACGGGCTATTCTTTGCCTGAAGAATTCGGTCGTCGTATCAAGTTCCTTATGGAAAACGTAAGCAACATTGATAAAGCGACCATTTCCGTTCACTGCCACAACGATCTTGGCATGGCCACGGCCCTTTCTTTGGCTGGTGTTGCGAACGGTGCCGGTCAGGTTGAATGCACCATCAACGGCTTGGGTGAACGTGCAGGCAACACGGCCATGGAAGAAGTCGTTATGGCAATGAAGATGCACGGCGAAGAGCTGGGTGCCCACACGGATATCAACACGCGCGAATTCATCCGCGCTTCCCGTTTGGTTTCCTCCATCACCGGTTTCTTGGTTCAGCCCAACAAATCCATCGTAGGCGCAAATGCATTCGCCCATTCTTCTGGCATTCATCAGGATGGCGTGATCAAGGCTCGTGAGACCTATGAGATCATCGATCCCGCTGAAGTCGGCGCAGGTCAGAGCTCCATCGTTCTTTCCGCTCGCTCTGGTCGTGCCGCTCTTCGCCACCGTCTTGAAGCTCTTGGCTATCACATCGAAGGTCAGCGCTTCGAGGATCTGCATACCGCCTTCCTTGATTTGGCTGACAAGAAGAAGGAAGTTTACGACGAAGACCTGGAGTCTTTGGTGGGCGAACAGGGTCGTACGCAGACCGCTTCCTATACGCTCGAATCCGTTCAGATCTCTTGCGGTCAGCCTCTTACTCCTACTGCAACCGTTACGTTGCGTGATAAGAACGGCAATGTATTCACCGCTTGCTCCATCGGTACTGGTCCGGTAGATGCTTTGTATAAGGCCGTTAACGAGATCGTTGATATTGAAAACGAGCTTTCCGAATTCGCTGTTCAAAGCGTAACGCGCGGCATCGACGCTCTGGGTGAAGTTACTATTCGCGTCACCGCTTCCGATGGCGAAGTGTTCACGGGCCGTGGCGCAGACGGTGACATTATCGTTTCTTCCGCTAAGGCATATTTGAATGCGCTTAATCGCCTCATTCACTCCAAGGAAGAAAAGGCAAAATAGGTGTATTGCCTCGACTGCGGAACAAAGATCAACGACGACGAGCTGCAGTGCTCGAACTGCGGCTCGTCCGTTGCCGATATGAAAGAGCGTATCGCGCAAGCTGAAGAAATGGTCGCGTATACCGATGCTGTTGATCCATTGGCGACAAGTAAGCTGCCTTTAGTTTCTGACCGCACCTACATCGACAAAGACGGAAATCCGCTCGATCCGTCAAAAAAAGTCGATGTAGCTGATCTTACCTCTGATCCAAAGGATCTGCGCGCTATACCTGAAATCGGTGAAAAGGATCCCTATATCACTAAGCCAATGCAGCGTATTGTGTCTGATTCGGGCAAGGTAGTAGCTGATGTCGATCGTGAAGCGAAATCGTATCGCCAGGATCCCCCTCCAATTAAAATGCGTACGCGTGTTATCGGCATCATCGTCTGTTTGTTCGTTGCGTTTTCTTTTATGTACGTCAACGGCTCTACGTGGTTAAGGATTTTTGGTATTGAAATTCCTTTCATATCCGAGACATACCACAGCGATGAGACAGCAGAAGGCCAAGCAGGATCAAGCGAGTCTACGCAAGAGACCGAAGACGCCGCAGCGCTCGCGCGGCGATCGTTCATTAATACGCTTGGTTCATCATATGTCGACCTCGGTGCTTGGCGTATTCAGATCGATAGTGAAGTAGAGGGGCTTGAAGGCTACTACGGGGTAGTCAATCGCGAAACGCGTAGCACGTATGCCGATTCTTGTTCTGCGCTTGCGACTTCGATCGCTGATTCACAGCAGGTGCTTGCTGATTCTTGGGTGCAAACAGGGCTTTCCGAAGATGATCCGCTTTATGCCGAGTATCAGAAAGTCGATGAATTATATGGGTATTTGCTTACGCGCGTCGGCGTACTGTATCAATGCTGGGAAGTGAGCTTGACCTATGACGATCCCAGAGGGCATGATTCGGAGATCCTCGCTCCGCTCACAATCGATCTGAAAGGTGGATCTTCCGTTTCTGAGAAGTCGTTCGATGCAGCATATGATCAAGCAAAGCCGACCATAGCCGAGTAAAGGTGATATGTCGGTCTTTGCGAAGATCGATTTCTCGATTTGCATTGAATGTACTAAATATGTTATAAATCTGATACATGTGAAAAACATGATAGCTTTCGTTGGACGAGGAAGTGGGGTTGTTCCCGCTTCTTTTGTTTCTAAGGGACTGAAGGAGGGACAAGGATGCTAACCGGGAAAGCGCGTATGTTGCTTGAAGCACTCGAACCGCAGGCTGCTGCTCACGGCATGGAGATCGTTACGGTTGAATTGGTGGGATCACGTAAGGCACCCACGATTCGCGTATATCTCGATTGTGAAGGTGGAATCGGTTTCGATGAGCTTTCCACTGCTCAGGAATGGGTCAATCAGATCATGGATGAGTTGGATCCTTTTCCTGGAGCATATACTCTTGAGGTTTCGTCTCCGGGTATTGACCGTCCTTTGAGAACTCTGGACCACTTCGCTCGATTTGCAGGTGAAAAGGCGCAGATCATGCTCAAAGAAGCTCACCAGGGTCGTTCAAAATGGATCGGGATCCTTGAAGGTGTGGAGGGTTCCATGGTCCTTCTGTCGGTTGACGGAATCACTGAGCATTTTCCCTACGAGCATATTAAGAAAGCTCACATCATTGGCACGATAGATTTCAGCGGGTAGAAAGGACTATTCCATGGCAGCCTCTGAATTAATTGAAGCACTTCAGGCACTGGCTCACGAGCGTAAGATCGATGAGTTCTACCTTATCGAGCGCCTTGAGGCATCATTGGCTAAAAGTTATCAGCACATTCTCGATCTTGAATTCGATGCACGCGTCATTATCGACCGCAATACGGGAAAGATCTATGTATACGAACTGATTCCTGTCGGCGAGCCCGATGAGGAGACGGGCGAGTACACCGAATTCGAAGAGCGTGACGTAACTCCCGAGGATGTAAGTCGTATCGCTGCATTAAATGCGAAGAACGTTATCGGTTCCATTGTTCGCGATGCGGGTCGTCAGTCGATTTATGAAGAGTTCTCGAGCCGTGTGGGTGATCTTGTTACGGGTACGGTACTGCAGGGTACTCCCGATTTCACCATTATTAAGATCCGTGATGGCGTTGAAGCGGAATTGCCGCATTACGACTTGAAGCGTAATCCTGGTGAGCGCAATGAGCGTCCAAGAAACGAGCGATATCGTCATAATCAGCGTCTGAAGACCTTGATCGTTGAAGTTCGTGATCCGAATTCTGACGCTCCGAAGATGCGCGGCGAGCATGCGCGTCCTTCCATCGTGGTTTCGCGTACCCATCCTGATTTGATCCGTCGTTTGTTCGAGATCGAGGTTCCTGAGATCTATGACGGACTGGTCGAAATCAAGTCCATCGCTCGTGAACCGGGTGAGCGCTCTAAGATCGCGGTTTCCTCTCGCGAACCCAACCTCGATCCAGTAGGTGCATGTGTTGGACCTAAGGGTTCTCGTGTTCGCATGGTCGTTGAGGGCCTGCGTAACGAACGTGTAGATGTTATCCAGTGGAACGAAGATCCTGCGATATATGTTTCGAACGCTCTTTCTCCTGCACGTGTAACGCGTGTCGATATCGACGAAGAGAACAACTACGCTACCGTTATCGTTCCTGACGATCAGCTTTCCTTAGCGATTGGCAAGGAAGGCCAGAACGCTCGTCTGGCAGCGCGCCTGACCGGATGGCACATTGATATCAAGTCAGCTTCGTTCGCCGGCGAATCGCTTCTGAACGAGCCTGCTCTTATTGATGAAGATGACTTCGATGATTCTGAAGACGGATTGTGCGCATATATGGGCGAAGATGGCACGCGTTGTCGCAACCACGCTCGTCCAGGATATCGTTATTGCGGTATTCATGCTGAATTCGAGGATGAGGACTAACGGATATCTTTATGGCTACTCGCACCCGACAGAGAACCTGCATTGTATGTCGCGCAACTGACGCTAAGTCGTCTTTGCTCCGTATCGTGCGCACTCCTGAAGGGGATGTTCGTTTTGATGAAACGGGACGAATGAACGGGAGAGGGGCTTATGTCTGTGGTGTTTCGTGTCTTGAAAAAGCCTTGGATTCAAAACGCCTAGATTCGGCATTGAGGATTAAAATAACCAGCGAGGATCGTGAGCGCATCGCCACTGAGTTATGTGCATCGCTTTCCCATGAGGATAATTAGACGAGGAGATTATATGCCTGGCATGCGAGTACATGAATTGGCAAAAGAATTTGATATGACCAGCAAGGAATTGCTCGATCGCCTTGCGGAGATGAAGATCCCCGCTAAGAGCCATGCCAGCATTCTCCAAGACGCCTATGTTCAAAAGGTCCGCAAGAACCTTGAACCCGAGATCAAACAACGTGCGGGTGCTCTGGAAGATGAAGAGGCTAAGAAGCTTGCTGAAGAACAGGAAAAAGAAGCTCAGCGTAAGGCCGAAGAAGAGGCAGAGCGCCGTGCGGCGGTAGAGGCGGAGCGCAAAATGCGTGAAGCGGAACGTGCTCGTCGCGAGGCGAAGGCTGCTTCCAAGCAGGAAAATGATGCGCAAGGCGGCGGAGAGGCAAAGCAAAAGCTCTCTAACTCGCCTTTTGAGAGCTTGGCTTCTCAGATCGAGCGTGAGCGTGAGCGCGTAGAACGCGAAGCGGCGGAAGCGCGTGAGCGCAAGCGTGCGGCAGCGCGTGCGGCAGAGGTCGCAAAGAAGCAGGCGGTAGAGGAAGCTCTGCATAATCGTTCACGTAAGAACGCTAAAACCGCTGCTCCTGAACCAAAGAAGGTCTCTCCTAAGACTGCTCCAGTGAGCACGAAGTCGAATTTCTCTTCTTTGCTCGATCAGATCAATAATGAACGCGAACGCCTGCAGCACCAAAAGCAGGAATCCGATTCGGCTAAGAAGAACGCTTCTCAAGATCAGCGCAACAACAAGAAGGGCAAGAAGCAGCGCAAGGGCTTTGAACCTTCTGTTCCAGAATTGGAAGCAAGCGGTTCTGACGCGCCTAAGGGCGAAGATCGCTATGCGCAGATGGCCGTTCAGGCTGAAAAACTGCAGCGTGATAAGGTGCTCGCTGAGGCACGTGCTGCCGTAGAGGCGGCAAGCCATGATGGAGAAGGTCGTCGTAAGAAGCGCAAGGAAAAGCGCGAGGCAGAAGCGCGTGAGCGTGCAGAGATGGAAGCTCTTGAAAAGGGCCTCGATCCTGAATTGGTTCTGGATGATTCGGTTGTCGAGATCCCGCAGGGATCTACGGTGGCTCAGTTCGCTGAATTGGTCGATGTGTCGCCCAACGATGTTGTTAAGCGCTTGTTCATGCTCGGCCAGGTACTTACGTTGACGCAGTCGATGAACGATGAGCTCATTGAACTTATTGCTGACGACCTTGGTCGAAAGGTGCGTGTGGTATCTCCGGAAGAAGAATTCGCCGTTGTTTACCATGATTCCGAAGAAGACTTGAAACCCCGTCCTCCTGTCGTGACGGTTATGGGTCACGTTGACCATGGTAAGACCTCTCTTCTTGATGCAATTCGCTCTACGGGTGTAGCGAGCCACGAGGCGGGCGGTATTACGCAGCACATCGGTGCATCGGTGGCTAATATTAATGGTCGACAGATCACCTTCATCGACACGCCGGGCCACGAAGCATTCACCGCTATGCGTGCTCGTGGCGCTCAGGTAACTGACGTTATCGTTCTGGTCGTCGCGGCTGACGACGGCGTTATGCCTCAGACGGTTGAAGCTATTAACCACGCGAAGGCCGCAGAAGTACCCATCGTCGTTGCGGTTAACAAGATCGATAAGCCTGGCGCAACTCCCGATCGTGTTCGACAGGAACTGACCGAATACGGCATTATCCCTGAAGAATGGGGTGGCCAGAACATGTTCGTCGATGTATCGGCGAAACAGAAGCTCCACATCGATGATCTGCTCGAGACCATTTTGCTTCAGGCAGATGTCCTTGAGCTGAAGGCGAATCCCGATACGTTCGCTTCAGGCTTCGTTATCGAGGCGAACCTCGATAAGGGTCGTGGTCCGGTTGCAACCATGCTCGTTGCTCGCGGTACGTTGCATACAGGCGATGTCGTTGTCGCAGGCGCTTCGTATGGTAAGGTCCGCGCATTGGTCAATCCCCGCGGTGCTCATGTTGACGAGGCGCGTCCTGCTGATCCGGTGGAGATCCTCGGTCTCAATTCTGTGCCTTCTGCTGGTGATGAATTCAGGGTGTTCGAAGATGAGCGAGATGCTCGTCGTCTGGCTGAAGAGCGTGCCCTTCGTGCTCGCTTGGCAAAGCAGGAATCCCGTGCTCATATGAACTTGGATGACCTGTTCGCTCGCATCGAAGAAGGCAAGACGACCGACCTTAATCTGGTTGTTAAGGCTGACGTGGGCGGTTCTATCGAGGCACTGCGTGATGCGTTCTCTAAGATGGACCAGTCTGAAGTTAAGATCAATATCATTCACGCGGCTGTTGGTGGCATTACTGAAACCGACGTTACCCTGGCAGCGGCATCTGATGCTATCATCATCGGCTTCAATGTTCGTCCTACGGGCAAGACGCGTGAGGTCGCTGAGCGCGAAAAGGTCGATATCAGGTTGTATCGTGTTATCTACCAGGCCATTGAGGATATCAACGCGGCTCGTGTTGGCTTGCTTTCGCCTGATATTGTCGAACAGGACACCGGCATCGCTGAGGTTCGTAATACCTTCAAGGTTCCCAAGGTCGGCACTATCGCTGGTTGCTATATCACTGAAGGGGAGCTTTCTCGTGATGACAAGGTCCGTATCGTTCGTGATGGTACGGTTATCTTCGAGGGTGCTATCGCAAGCTTGCGTCGCTTCAAGGACGACGTAAAGACCGTCAAGAGCGGATATGAGTGCGGTATTGGCATCGAGGGATATCAGGACCTCAAGGTGGGCGATACGATCGAAGGATACCGTATTGTCGAAGTCGAAAGGGTTGAGTAATCATGAAGCAAGGTTCATCGAGCCGCAAGGTCAACGAACAGGCACGCGAGGTTATCGCGAGCATCTTGCTTTTCGAGATCTCCGATCCTCGTTTGGGTATGGTGACCATCACTTCGTGTGAAGTGAGCTTCGACAGAAGCGTTGCTAACGTGTTCTATACCACAGAGCCTTCACGCTATGTTGAAACTGCAGAAGCTTTTCAAGCTGCAGCAGGACGTATTCGTTCCTTGATGGCTAAAAAGCTCTCATGGCGCGTTGCTCCTGAGCTGCGTTTCATGCTTGATACGAGTGTTGATCAGGCTGAGCGTATTGCGAGCGCCTTAGCGCGCGATGCGGCGCGAAATGCCTCTGGTCAAGAGGAGTAGATAGTTCGGTGATCACGCCTCAAACTAATACGACCTTATTTGAAATCGCCGAGCGCTTTAGGGCGCTCGACGATTTCGTTATATGCGGTCATGTAAATCCTGACGGAGATTGCCTTGGTTCTCAGCTGGGACTTTATCACAGTTTACGCGCAATGGGAAAGCGGGCTACGTGCCTGCTTGCAAAGCCCGATCCTATCGATGCTGGCCTGATGTTCTTGCCGGGTATCGATAAGATGGTCGTGGCGAGCGACTATCCGACCAAGGCGCGTGTTTTCGTTGCGGTAGATGTCCCGAGCGTTGAGCGCATCGGCACTGCGGCGTCATTGCATGATAAGGCTGATGTTCGGTTCACGATCGATCATCATGCGTTCGATCCCGCCATGGCTGAATACACCTATGTTGATCCTGATGCGCCATCGGCAAGTATGTTGGTATGGGAAATCGCTTGCCTACTCGATTCGGTGACCCCTGAAGTCGCTCAGTGCTGCTTGACCGGCCTGATCACCGACACGGGACGATTTGCCTATCAGAACACTACAGCTCAAGCATTCAAGAGCGCCGCGAAGATGATGGAGGCGGGAGCCGATCCGGCTCTGGTCAATCGTGAGTTCTTCCAGAACCGCTCTCTTGCGTCGGTAAAACTTGAGCAGCGTATTCTCGATCGGATGGAGTTCCATGAGGATGGATCGTTCGTGATGTCGTATCTGACTCGTGATGATTTTGATGCTTGTGGAGCCGTAAAGGCAGATGCTGAGGTGCTGATCGATGTCTTGAGGTCGATACGCGGAGTACGCGTTGCGCTTATTCTTCGCGAAAACGTTCCCGGTGAAATACGGGGGAGCATGCGCGCTAAAGATGAAGAGACCGACGTTGCCGCCGTTGCGCGGTGCTTTGATGGTGGTGGTCATAAAGCGGCTGCGGGCTTTACGTATCATGGTTCGTTGAATGATGCGCGCTGCGATGTAGTGCAGACCATCAAGTCGCTTTGCTTTTCGACGAAGGGTGCCCTGAATGGCTAAACGTGGTGCCTCGGGGATAAGCCGCCTGATCGCGGTTGCGAAGCCATGCGGTATGACCTCCCACGATGTAGTTAATCGTTGCCGAAGGATCTTCGGTGAGCGCCGTGTTGGCCATGCCGGTACGCTCGATCCGCTTGCGTCAGGTGTATTGGTCGTATGCGTGGGTCCCGCAACGCGACTTGATGCGTATTTGGTGGGCCACTCCAAGCGTTATCGCATGGGGGTTCAGTTCGGCCTCTCGACCGATACTGATGATGCGGAGGGTTCGATTATCAAGCAGATTCCTGCTCCAGAAAAGCTCCTTGACCGATCATTCGCCTCTTCTTACGTTGCGAACATGGTGGGTGAAGGAATGCAAGTTCCTCCCATTTATTCTGCTATTAAAGTAGATGGAAGAAAATCTTACGATGCGGCGCGCAAAGGGACCATTATCGATCTTGAAGCGCGGCCATTTGAAATACACGAAGCGCTTCTGGAGGAAGTTCGCGAGTCGGTCGGTCTTAGCGGCGAGATCGCCCCAGAATGGATCGTTGACATGAAGGTGAGCAAAGGCACTTACATGCGATCTATCGCGCGCGATATGGGACGCGATCTTAAAACAGCAGCGTATGTCAGCTCTCTTGAGCGTACGCAATCGGGGTCGGTTGCTTTGGTGGACTGCGTTACCCTCGATGAATTGGAGCAGTACCCCGATGAGGCAACGATCGATCCGCTGAAGGTGCTGGGCATCAGGTTCGCCTTCGCACGCGGGTGCGAACAGCAGGTATTGAACGGTTCGTTTTTGTCTGAACAGGCTCTTTCGCTCAACGAACCGATCTATACCGATATTTTTACGCCGTGTACGTGTACTACGAGCGTCATAGCGTCAAATACTCCACCACATGATGGAGAGATAATAGGAGTGCTGCTAGACAATCGTCTTAAAGCGCTGTATGAATATTGTGGGTCCGAGCATCGCTATCGTGCGCGATGCGTGTTTTCGATAGGTGTAGAACGTGGCAGAGCTGTATAGGGTAAACGAATCTTTCGATCATGCGTTCTTCAAGGGTGCTTCTTGTGCTTTTGGGGTATTCGATGGTGTTCATAGGGGTCACCGTTATTTACTGCAGTGCGCTCAGGGAACTGCAAAGGAAAACGGCGGCAAGTCCATCGCATTGACCTTCGATATCGATCCGGATGAGGTGTTCCACCCGGAGCGTTTGCGAAAATTGCTGAGCAATGAACGACGTATGGAGTTCCTTTTAGCGAGTGGGGTCGATGCGGTCGTTGTGCTGCCCTTTACCCGTGAATTCGCGGCGTTATCACCCGAAGGGTTCTTGCAAGAGACCTTCAATGGCTTCGCCCCCTCTAATCTCCATGTGGGACTTGACTTTCATTTTGGTGCGCGAGCAGCAGGGTCCGTTGCTGATCTGGCGGAGTGGGGCGCTCGAAGCGGTACGCACATCGATGCGCATAATCTGCGTAGCGATGAAGGAGCTCCTATTACGGCGACCCGTATCCGAATGCTTTTGATGGATCACAATCTTGAAGAAGCCGAACGTCTTCTTGGTCGTCGTTTTTCCCTTGTTGAAAAGGTGCAGCAAGGTCGTGGTGAAGGTGCGGATATGGGCTTTTCGACAGCTAATCTGTACATTGAACCCAATCGTCGCGTTCTGTGCGAAGGGGTTTATGCGGCATATGCGCTTGTGGACGGGAAACGTTATCGCGCGGCGGTTTCCATGGGTGTTTCCCCTGTGTTCGCCGATAAGACGGACGCTTCCTGCGAAGTCCACATCCTTGACTTCAATGAGAACATTTATGGTGAATGCATTGAAGTGGAATTCGTTGAGTATTTGCGTCCTATGATCAAGTTCGACAGTACCGAAGAACTGATCAAGACCGTTATGGGTAATATCTCGTATGTGCGCGAGAATCTGCCGTTGTAGGTAGATATTTCGAGAAGAAGCAGTAGGGGTTGATCGCTATCTTTTCCGATGAAGACATCCGTCGAGTTCGTGAAGCAAACGATATTCTTGAATTGTTTTCCGAGCGCTCGGTAGTGCGTCAGCGCGGAAGAGATTTCTGGTGCTGCTGTCCGTTCCACCAGGAAAAGACCCCTTCATGCAAAATAGACCCTTCGACGCAGACGTGGCACTGCTTTGGCTGCGGTGAAGGGGGCGATATCATCACGTATGTGCGAAAGCTCGATGACGTTGATTTCGTCGATGCGGTTCGCTTCTTGGCTCGTCGCGCGGGAATCGAGCTTTCTGAATCGGCGCAGGCGAGTCGGGCGCGTAGTAAAAAAGCACGTCTGAAAGCAGTTTGTGCAGAAACGGCGAGTTATTACCATTTGCTCCTTATGCGCTCAACTGATGAGGGGGCGGCATCTGCGCGTGAATATCTGTCGGGTCGAAACTTGGGTGGTTCGGTTCCCGTTGAATGGAGCTTAGGGTATGCACCAGGGCGTCGTCGCTTGGTTACGCATCTGAGGTCTTTGGGTTTCAGTGATTCTGAAATGATCGAAGCGAACGTCGCCGTTAAGGGGTCGCAAGGAGTAAATGATCGCTTCTTCGATCGGGTGATGTTTCCTATAAATGATATCAGGGGCGAGGCCATTGCATTTGGGGGACGTGTTATTGGTAGCGGAGAGCCGAAGTATCTCAATTCGGGGGATACGCCGCTCTTTCATAAGTCAGAGGTGCTCTATGCTCTCGACAAGGCTAAAGCACGCATGGCAAGCACAGGAGTCGCTATCGTTGTTGAGGGATACACTGATGTTATTGCCTTGCATGGAGCGGGTTTCACTAATACTGTCGCTACGTTAGGGACATCGCTTACGCGCCAGCATATCCGCCAGTTATCTCACCATGCTAAGTCTCGCATCGTGTACTTGTTCGATGGCGATGAGGCGGGACAGCGCGCGGCCGATCGCGCCCTTAGTTTTATCGATTCATCCATTACACCCGAAGCGGGTAATTCGCGAGTTGATTTGTGTGCGGTTACGCTTCCCGATGACCTTGATCCAGCGGATTTTATTGCCGAAAGGGGAGCGGAGGCCTTTGAGCAGGTCCTGCAGTCCTCAGTACCCCTTATCCGCTTCGGAATCGATCGTCGTCTTGCTCGTCATGACCTGCGAACGCCTGAAGGCCGCGCTCGTGCAACGAGTGAATCGCTTGCCTTGCTCGCGCCTATCAAGAGTTCTCTTCTGGCAAAGGACTATGCGGTTTATATAGCAAGCAAAGTGCATGCCCGTGAGCAGGATATATTAGTTCGCTTAGAAGAGCTTAAAGCTCCAACCCTGCGTGATGATGAAGTTGCTCGGCGATCGACGCAGATGCCGTCACGTTCTGTTCAACTTACACCTGCGGAAAAGAACCGTCTGCGCACCGAACGGGAGTTCTTGAGTTTATGCGCTCATAATCCTGCCATGATCCCCCAGTTCATCAATGAGCTCGGTCAAACGGAATGGCATGATAAGATCCACCGAGAACTGGCATTGATCCTGATGGATCTTATCATTGAAGATCCTGCGGTTCCGGTGGCAGATCTTATCTATCGGGCCCAGGAGCGCTGTCCCTATGCCGCACGTATTTTGACGGCCGTATCATCAAGTGATACGCAGCCCGCGCATGCGATGCTGACGTTTCTTTCCGAGGAGCTTTCCCTGGGTGATATGGAGGTGGCCATCGCAGCGATGCGTGCTCAGATGGATGAAGCTTCCGGTGAAGAGGCCGATCAGCTATTCCAAGCGATCCTCGGTCTTCAGGCAGAAGTGCGCGCTCTACGCGCTCGTCATGCAACGGTGGGGAAATAAGGCCTTCAAAGTACTGTAGCCATTTCCTGCCTTTGGGTCGTTTGCCTGTGGGAGTTATTTGCACGACTGGTATACTTTGTCCGTAAAACTATCGTGTGTCGTATTTGAAAGGCATATATATGAGAACCTTACCAATCGTTCTATCTCCCGATCCGGGGCTAAGGCGGGTATGTGAACCGTGCACGGTGGGGGATAGGTCCCTGATAAAACTGAGCAAGCAAATGCTTAGGACGATGTATGCGAATTCCGGTTGCGGTCTTGCGGCTCCCCAGGTAGGCATCAATAAACGCTTCGTGGTCATCGATTGTCTCGACGAAGAGGGAAATGCCGATCCGATCGTGCTGGTCAATCCGGTAATCGAATGGAAGAGCGATGATATCATCACCGATGAAGAAGGGTGTTTATCGTTGCCGGGTATTTCCGTTCCCATTACACGTTCATCAACGGTCCGCGTACGCTACTTCGATCTTGATGGCGAAGAGCGAACCGTAGAGAGCGATGGCCTGCTGGGACGTTGCCTGCAGCATGAGATCGATCATCTTGATGGAGTTACGCTGTTTGAATCCTGCGCGCCTGTCGATCGCATTAAGGCGCTTCATGATTACCATATTGCTCTCGAACAGGGAGCAAAGCCAGGAGAGGTAGGCTGAACGTGCGCATCGTCTTCATGGGTACGCCCGACTTTGCAGCAGAGATCCTGAATGCGCTTTTCCAGTCATCTCATGAGGTGGTTGGGGCGATAACGCGCCCTGATGCCGTAAGGGGGCGCGGAAAAAAACTGATCAGTTCGCCGGTTAAGGAACGTGCTCTTGCTGAAGGGGTCCCGGTGCTCGAATATGCATCTCTTCGCAGCGATGAGGCCCTCGCTCAGCTACAAGCACTCGATCCTGATGTTATTTGCGTAGCGGCTTATGGCGCCATACTGCCAAAGCGTGTGCTTGATCTGCCTCGGTTCGGTTGCCTGAACGTGCATGGCTCCCTTCTGCCGCGTTGGCGCGGTGCCGCACCGGTTGAACGTGCTATTTTGGCAGGAGATGCCCATACGGGCATTGGTATCATGCGCATGGAAGAAGGCCTCGATACCGGTGCAACGGCGTTGGTTCGAGAGGTATCCGTTGGCGAGAAGAGCGCCGATGAGCTCTCATTTGAACTTGCGAAAGTGGGCGGCGCGGCTCTGGTGGAAGTCCTCGATCAGCTAGATGCTGATGGGGCTCTTACTTGGACCGATCAGGATGAAACACTTGGTGTGACCTATGCGGAAAAGATCGAAAAGGGCGAATTAGATCTGCAGCCATCTTTGGCGGTTGAGGATGTTCTCCGTCGTGTTCGTGCGTCGAGTGACAATCATCCTTGCCGATGCATTATTGCAGAAAAGCCGGTGACGGTTCTTGCTGCGCGTAGCGCAGGTCAACTCGAACATGCCCCCGAAGAGGGTCGCGTTGTGTTTCTGCAGAAGCGATTCTATCTGGGCTGTTCGGATGGTGTCATTGAGCTTTGCGAAGTAAAACCCGACGGCAAAAAGGCGATGCCTGCTCAAGCGTTCGCAGCGGGTATCCAAGGTATAAAGCAAAACGGTGCGTCTTGGAGCGAATCTTATGGCTCGTAATATCGATCGACCCTCAACGTCTCGAACTGCTCGTTCTCGTTCCTATGCAGGACAGGGTGATTCAGCGCGGCGAACCGCAAAACGAAAGCGTCCGAGCAGGGTGACATTGGCTCGTGCTTTTTCTTATAAGGTTCTTGCACGTGTGCAAAAAGAAGATTGTTTTCTTGAAGAGGCGTGGCGTCATTTTCCCGATGGAAATCGTCTTCCCGAGCATGAAAAGGCCTTTGCCTATCTTCTCTGCCGCGAAGTGGTTTCACGTCGCGGTACGTTAGATGAGCTGATCGATTCGGTTCTTTCAAAGCCATCGGATATTCAAGAGCCACTGCGGATTGCCTTGCGGATCTCTGTGTGTGAACTGCTTGTACTTGATAAACCTGCTCATGTGGCAGTTGACCAAGGCGTCGAATTAGTGCGCACTATCGAGCCTAAGGCGTCACGCGTGGCTAATTTCGTATTGCGCCGTATTGCTGATATGAAGTCTGAGTTTCCCTTTGGTGATGCTGCGAGCGAGATCCGTCCTGCCTGTGCGCAGACGGGGTTCCCTTTGTGGTTCGGAGAAAAGCTGGTAGACGAATGGGGCCTTGAGCGCGCATATGCGTTCATGATGCGCTCCAATGAGCCGGCACCGTTGTTCTTCATGGTGAATTTAGCGCGTCAAAATGGCCCTCAAACGCTTAAGCATTTGGTGAGCGAGGGTGTTAAGGTCGTTCCTTATCAGCCGAAAGGCCAGGTAGTACCGCCTTTCCCTCTGTTCGTGTTCGCAGAACGCAAAGCAGTCGCCCACCCGAAAGTCGAACGTCTGCTAGCTGATGGCGGGTTGGTCATATCTGACGCGGCAGCTCAGTGCGTCGCATCTATGGCGGTGCCGTCTACGTGTCCGAAGCGCTTCTTGGAAATAGGTGCGGGCCGGGGAACCAAATCCATCCTTTTGCAGAACGTAGCGCTTTCGCGCTTTGGTCACCAAATGCCCCTTGAGACCCTTGATGTTGATTCACGCAAGCAGAAGGAACGTAGTGCTCGTTTGCAACAAGCTGGTATTGAAGAAACCGCATCATACTGCTGCGATGCGACGGATCTTTCTTCGTTCGACAATGTTCTCTATGATGCCGTGTTCATTGATGCACCTTGTTCTGGAGCGGGAACTTTGCGTCGTCATCCCGACGCTCGCTGGCGTTTAAGGAAAGAGGATATTGCCTCATTCAAGGAAACAGGGCTTTCCCTGCTTAACGAAGCGGCCCGATTGGTTGAGAAGGGTGGTCAGCTCACGTATGCGACGTGCACTGTGTTCCCGGAAGAGAACCAAGAGGTCGTACGGGAGTTCCTGAAAAGCGAGAGAGGCTCTCACTTTGAGATAACAGAAGAGTTCTCAAGCGAAGAGCTGTCTTCTTCTGAAGCGAGCGGTCCGATCCCCGATGCTCATTTCGCTTGTGTTCTTCGTCGTGTTTCATGACGAAGTGCTTGGCACTGTGATCGTGTGTGGTCATGAACGCAAGATCGCGCCTGAACTTTAGTATCTGAGCCTCTATCCATAGGGGCTCATTTTTGTCATTAGAGGAAAGCCCGAAGATCGAAATGCGGTGATCCGGGTTGGTCGGAAACACTCTGGCCGAATGGCGTAACGTGATTTTAACTAGACCACTTGAGATACGAGCCGTATAATCAAAAGCGACCTTTAATGGCGGTACAGAGAGACCGATAAGGCGCAAACATATTGTTTAGGGCGTATGCCCTAGGCCTGACTGATTGCCCCTCTCTGTCGTGGGGCTTTTTGCTTTATGACGGAGGGTACCTGCAGATCAAGGTATTTGATGAATGATACGGTGTTCTGCGGGCAACCGGCTTCTGCTGTACGCACTTTGTTTCAGAAAGGAGCGTGCATGCAAGAACACAATATTGAGGAATCGGTAGTCATGGAAGAGTCGGAGATCGACCGAACTCTAGTCCGAATGGCGCACCAGATCCTCGAACAGAACAAAGGATGCCAGGATCTAGCGATCGTTGGCATTGTGACGCGAGGTGATGTCCTCGCGCATCGTCTTGCTGCTCTCATTGAAGATATCGAGGGTACGAAATTACCTGTTGGCTCGCTTGATATCAGCTTCTATCGCGACGATTCCCCGATGAGCCTGGCTCCCTTAGTGCAGGGGACCGACATCTTGTTTTCCATTGACGGGAAAACGATCGTGCTCGTTGATGATGTGCTCTATACGGGACGCACTATTCGCGCAGCGCTTGATGCGCTGATGGATCTGGGGCGCCCGGAGCGTATTCAACTTGCGACGCTTATTGATCGAGGGCATCGAGAACTACCCATTCGTGCTGATTTTGTTGGAAAGAACGTTCCCTCAGCTGCGAATGAAAGCGTGCGGCTCTACATCAAAGAAGTCGATGGTGAGTCTTGTGTTCGCATAACGCGCTTGCAGCCAGGCGATCGTGTCGGCTCTGCGCCACTGAAGGGAGCTGGTCATGTTCGCGCATAAGCATTTACTTTCGATAGATGATCTATCGCGTGACGATATTATGACCGTCCTCGAGCAGGCGCGTATGTTCGAGGAAGTGAACGAACGCGCCATTAAGAAGGTACCCGCTTTGCGCGGCAAAACGGTATGCAACCTGTTCTTCGAACCATCGACGCGTACGCGTGGGTCGTTCGAATTGGCGGAGAAACGCCTTTCGTGCGATTCTCTCAATGCGGGCGGCAGTGCTTCTTCGACCGTAAAAGGAGAGAGTCTTGTTGATACGGTCCGCACCCTTGATGCGATGAAAGTTGATATGTTCATCGTTCGTCACAAATGTGCAGGGGCCCCTTATATGGTCTCGCAGAATACCAATGCAGCGGTCATTGATGCGGGCGATGGTAAGCACCAGCATCCTACTCAGGCGCTTTTGGATCTCTATACCATTTGGAAGGAAAAGGGTTCCTTTGAAGGACTTAAAGTAGGCATCGTGGGCGATATCGCTCATTCGCGTGTGTGCGGATCTTTGATCCCCGCTCTTAACCGCATGGGCGCGGAAGTAACGCTGATCGCACCAGCGACGCTGCTTCCCGCTTGCCCTGAGGTACTGGGTGCTGCGCGTGTCGCTCCTCATCTTGATAGCGTTCTTCCGGACCTTGATGTGGTGTACATGCTCCGTATTCAGATGGAACGCCTTGAGAACGCGCCGTTTCCCAGTCTGCGCGAGTACCATCTGCTCTATGGCCTTACTCAGGAGCGCTCAAAGCTTATGAAAGAAGATGCCATTATCTGTCATCCGGGTCCCATCAATCGAGGAGTAGAACTCGATAGCTATATGGCGGATGGCCATCATTCCGTTATTGTCGATCAGGTCTTTTCGGGCGTGTGCGTTCGTATGGCCCTGATTTATCTTTTGTTAGGGGGAGGTAACGATGAAGTATCTCGTTAAGAACATTCGCGTCATCGATCCGGCGGTTGGGATCGATGAAGTGACCGATATGCTTATCAACGGCGAAACGATCGAACGGATCGAGCAGGGGATCGATTGCCCTGATGCTGAAATACTTGAACGTAGCGGTTGTATTGCAGTTCCTGGTCTAGTGGATGTTCATGTGCATTTGCGTGACCCAGGTCAAGAATACAAGGAGACCATTGAAACCGGAACGGCTGCGGCTGCTCACGGTGGATTCACGGCAATATGTTCTATGCCTAATACTGCTCCGACGACCGATAATGCATCGATCGTTGATTATGTTCTTGATAAAGCGCGCGAGGCGAATCATTGCCGCGTATATCCATCGGGTGCGTGCACGAAGGGGCTCAAAGGTGAATCGCTTGCTGAAATCGGCGACATGGTCGCGCATGGCGCGGTCGCATTCACTGATGATGGGCGCGGCGTCCAGAACGCGGGCATGATGCGTCGCGTTATGGATTACGCGAAGATGTTCGATAAGGTGGTCATGAGCCACTGTCAAGATGAGGATCTGGTCGGCCCTGGTCAGGTCAACGAAGGCGTTGTATCGACGCGTTTGGGAATGGCAGGTTGGCCTGCGGCGGGTGAAGAGCTGCAGATCCAGCGCGATATCGCCCTTTCTGAACTAACGGGGTGCCCTATTCATATTCAGCACATTACATCGGCACGTGGAATCGAGTTGGTTCGCGAAGGTAAGGCGCGTGGCATTGCCGTAACCTGCGAGGCCACACCACATCATATCGCCTTGAATGAAGATGATCTGACGACGACCTATAACACGAATTTGAAAATGAACCCACCGCTGCGCAGTAAGCGTGATAATGAGGCGATCATTGAAGGTATCAAGGACGGTACAGTCGATTGTATCGTTACCGATCACGCTCCTCATGCCGCCCACGAAAAAGCACGTGAGTTCGAACTGGCTCCATTCGGCATGACGGGGCTCGAAACATCGCTTGCAACCATCATCACCTATTTGGTGAAGCCCGGCCACATCGATTATGACCGTATGGTGGAACTTATGGCCATCAAGCCGCGCGAGATCCTTCGGGTCGATCAAGTGCGCATGGAAGCGGGCAGCATTGCAGATATAACCATCTTCGACCCGGAATGCACGTGGGTCGTCACGGAAGATGAGATGTGCTCTAAATCGAAGAACAGTGGCTTTTTGGGATATGAATTAACAGGACGTGCGACCGATGTGTTCGTTGGTGGCACGATGACATGCAAGGACGGTGTCGTCGTTGAGTAAGTTGTTGGAGTGTACTAGCCAAGGACGAAGAGGCGCAGCTAAGCTCGTGCTGGAAGATGGCTCTGTATTCGAGGGCTTTTCCTGTGCGGCGGAAGGGGAGGTGTTCGGTGAGGTCTGCTTCAATACTTCTCTTGAAGGTTATTTAGAAGTGATATCCGATCCATCCTATGCGGGGCAGATCATTACGATGACGTATCCGCAGATCGGCAACTACGGCGTTAATCCAGATGATTTGCAGGCTGATTCGCTTGCATTGCGAGGGTTGGTCGTTCATGACATGTGCTTCGACCCTTCTAATTGGCGAAGCGAAATCAGCCTACCTGATTTTCTCAAGCAAGAGAACGTCGTGGCGATCGCGGGGATCGACACCCGTGCACTCACGATGCATTTACGTGATCATGGTGCGCAGCGCGGTGTGATTTCGACTAGCGATCTTGATACTGAGAGTCTGTTGACCAAGGTCCGTGCGTCCGAAGGTATTGTGGGAGTGAATCTTGCTCGTACGGTAAGTCGAGCTGAGGCATCGTCGTATGATGCTTTGCCTGAAAGCCACGCTTTTGCGGTAGCTGATGCTCGACCTGCTACCTATAAGGTCGTTGCCTACGATTGCGGCGTGAAAAAGTCCATTTTGCAAGGACTTGTTCGAGTCGGTTGTTCGTTGACGGTGGTTCCTTGGGATACTCCAGCCGAAGAGGTGTTGGCGCTTGATCCCGATGGGGTCTTTTTGAGTAATGGCCCGGGGGATCCCGAGGCGGTACGTGAAACGTATGCGCAGGTTGAAAAGCTCATCGGCAAAGTTCCTCTGTTCGGTATTTGTCTCGGCCACCAGATGATCTCGTTGGCGAGCGGTGCGGAAATGGAGAAACTGAAGTATGGTCATCGTGGAGGCAATCAGCCGGTCATGAATCTTCTGACCGGCCGTGTTGAGATCACCGCGCAGAACCATGGCTTTGGTCTTCTCTTTGATTCTCTCGGCCCACTGGTACCCGAACTTTCTGGCGGTATAAGCGATCATGTGAGCGATCTGCGTTTTTGGAGCGAGCGTCGCATTGCTCCTGTTGTCCAGAACGAGCGATTTGGTCGTATTCGCCTGACTCATGTGAACCTCAATGATGGTACTGCTGAAGGAATCGCTTTCTTGGATCACCCTGCGTTCTCGGTCCAATATCATCCTGAAGCGAGTCCCGGACCGACTGATGCGCATTATCTGTTCACGGCCTTTACGCGCTTGATGGATGGGGATCAAGATTATCTTGACATAGATATTGCAAGGGATCGTCTTGCTGGTTGGGTCTTTGGAGCCGAGGAAGGAGAAGCTCATGCCTAAGCGTAGCGATATTAAACGTATTCTCGTCATCGGTTCTGGTCCTATTGTCATCGGCCAGGCATGCGAATTCGACTATTCGGGTGCTCAGGCGTGCAAGGTCCTGAAGGAAGACGGCTATGAAGTGGTGCTGGTGAATTCTAATCCCGCCACGATCATGACCGATCCTCAGCTGGTCGATCGTACCTATGTTGAACCTATCACCAAGGAATTCATCGAGAAGATCATTGATAAAGAGCGTCCCGATGCATTGCTTCCCACTCTTGGCGGACAGACGGCCCTCAATGCAGCGGTCGAACTCGCTGAAGCGGGCGTGCTCGACAAGTATGGCGTCGAGATGATCGGTTGCGATCTGGCTGCGATTCAGCGTGGCGAAGATCGTAAACAATTCAACGAGGCTATGGCTGAAATCGGTCTGGAGGTTGCGCGCAGTGGATATGCCTACTCGGTCGAAGATGCGCTCGAACTTGCTGATTCTTTGGGATATCCTCTGGTTATTCGCCCCTCGTTCACTTTAGGTGGCGCTGGTGGCGGCATTGCCCACGATAGCGAAGAGCTGGCATCCATTGTGTCGCAGGGTCTCGATCTGTCTCCCGTCTCGGAAGTGCTTGTTGAAGAAAGCATCGAAGGATGGAAAGAGTACGAGATGGAGGTCATGCGCGATAGGGCAGGCAATGGCATCATTGTATGTTCTATCGAGAACCTTGATCCGATGGGCGTGCATACGGGCGACTCCATTACGGTGGCACCTGCTCAGACCTTATCTGATGTTGAGTATCAGCGTATGCGCGTGGCTTCGCTGGCAATTCTTGAAAAGATCGGGGTCGAGACGGGCGGATCGAACGTTCAGTTCGCTCTTAATCCGGAAAACGGCCGTCTCATCGTCATCGAAATGAACCCCCGTGTTTCCCGCTCTTCGGCTCTTGCCTCAAAGGCAACGGGATTTCCCATCGCGAAGGCCGCGGCAAAGCTCGCGGTAGGATACACCCTTGATGAGATCGTGAACGATATTACTAAGGCGACCCCTGCTTGCTTTGAGCCCTCCATTGACTATTGTGTCATAAAGGTCCCTCGTTTCGCTTTCGAAAAGTTCAAGGGTACCGATACCACGCTTTCCACTCGCATGAAAGCGGTCGGCGAGATCATGGCGATCGGTCGCACCTTTGAAGAGGCCTTCGGTAAAGCGATGCGCTCCCTTGAGAACGGTCGTGCCGGTTTGGGCGCTGATGGCAAAGACGCCTTCGATGAAGAGCGTTTCGAAGAACTGGTGGGGCTTCCTACGGAAGACCGTGTTTTCTATGTCGCTGAGGCGTTCCGTCGTGGCTGGAGCATCGATCGGGTATTCGCTGCATCGAAGATCGATCGTTGGTTCCTTTCACGTATCTACGACATCATTATGGTCGAACAAGCGCTTTCGCAGTATTCGCTTGACGACCTTGATGCTCAGGATCTTCTCCAGGCGAAGCGCTACGGTCTCTCTGATGCTCAGATCGGCTATCTGTGCGATGCGGATGAGCTGACAGTGCGTGCGCGGCGCAAGGAGCTGGGTGTTATCCCGGTATTCAAAACGGTTGATACCTGTGCAGCTGAATTCGAGAGCCTTACCGAATATCACTACAAGACCTATGAATCGGGTCAAAGCGAAGTTCGGCCCGCCACCAAAAAACGAGCCATGATCTTGGGTGCTGGTCCCAATCGAATTGGTCAGGGTATCGAATTCGACTACTGCTGTGTTCATGCGAGCTATGCGCTCCATGATGCAGGGTATGAGACCATCATGGTTAATTGCAACCCCGAAACGGTTTCCACCGACTACGATACTTCCGATCGTTTGTACTTCGAGCCGCTTACCTATGAAGACGTCATGGATATCATTGATGTTGAGCAGCCCGATGGGGTGGTGGTGACTCTCGGTGGTCAAACGCCGCTTAAGCTCGCTCGTGCATTGGAGGATGCGGGTGTAGTGGTGATGGGTACCAAGCCTGAAGCAATCGATTTGGCTGAAGATCGCGATCGTTTCGCTGAGATCCTGGATGAATTGCATATCACTTATCCTGCAGCGGGCATGGCATCATCGTTCGAAGAGGCCTGCCGTGTAGCGGATCGTATTGGCTTTCCGCTCTTGGTTCGCCCGAGCTATGTACTGGGTGGTCGTGGTATGGTCATCGCCTATGATGCGAAGTACCTGGAAAAGTATATGGCCGAAGCTGCGCGCATCACCCCTGATCATCCGGTGTATCTCGATCGTTTCCTCGAGGGTGCCATCGAATGCGATGTTGATGCACTGTGTGATGGCGATGATGTTTATATCGGCGGCGTCTTGGAGCATATTGAAGAGGCAGGCGTGCATTCGGGTGACTCTGCCTGCTGTATTCCACCTTTTACCTTGTCCGAGTCTCAGGTCTCGCAGCTGCGCTCCATCACCCGTCGTCTTGCAAAGCGCTTGGGGGTAGTGGGTCTTATCAATATTCAGTTCGCCATCAAGGATATGGTGGTGTATGTCATTGAGGCTAATCCGCGTGCTTCTCGAACGGTCCCGTTCGTTTCGAAGGCGACGGGAGTACCTCTGGCTAAGTTGGCGGCTCGTATCATGTCGGGCGAGAAGATCGCATCGTTCGATCTGCCAGATGATGAACGTAGGCAGGCTCACTTCTGCGTTAAGGAAGCGGTCATGCCCTTCGGTCGTTTCCCAGGTAGTGATGTCGTCCTCGGCCCTGAAATGAAATCGACCGGCGAGGTCATGGGTATTGCGCACAATTTCCCTGCTGCCTATGCGAAGACCCAGGCGGCTGCTTCGATGAAGTTACCTACGAGCGGTACCTGCTTCGTGTCGGTTTGCGACCGCGATAAGCGTGCGATCCTTCCTCTTGCGCGAGATCTGGTTCGTATGGGCTTCACATTGGTGTCCACATCAGGCACCGCCCGAGCACTTGGTTCGGCTAATATTCCTTGCGAAGAAGTAGGGCGCGTTAGCGAGCCAGAGCCCAATATCGCTACTTTGATCGCCGATGGAAAGATCGATCTTATGATCAATACTCCCTTTGGGCAGGAAACGCGTTCTGATGGGTATCACCTGCGTACGATGGCGGTACGTCAGAACCTATGTTACGTTACGACGCTCGCGGGTGCGCAGGCATTCGTTTCAGCGATCGATAATCTGTGCGATGAGAAGCTCCCCATCATTGCGTTGCAAGATCTAGACCAATGGGAAGAGAGGTGATCGTATGGCGCAAGTGCTAGAACAGCAAGGCGTTATCCATTCGAACAAGGCCTATACCGATCGTTTATGGGTCATGGAGATCGACGTCGACTCAATAGGTCAGCAAGTTCTTCCGGGGCAATTCATTCATGTCAAGATCCCTGGCATGGAGGGACATATATTGCGCCGTCCCTTCTCGGTGTACTACACCTGCGAAGAGGGAAAGCGCATCGGTGTGCTCTATCAGGTAGTAGGATTCGGTAGCGCTCATATGACTTCGCTTGAGCCGGGTGAGACCTTAAGCGTTATGGGTCCCATCGGCCATGGTTGGGCGATTCCGGAAAATACCTCTTCGGCGCTTCTGGTCGCTGGTGGTGTAGGGGGAGCTCCACTTTTCATGCACGCACAAGAACTTGTCGCGCAAGGTGTTGACGTTGATGTTGTCTTGGGCGCCCAAAGTGCAGATGCACTGGTGGTCGAGTCGCGTTATGCCCAGTTGCTGGGTAAGGCCCCGCTGATCGCCACCGACGATGGTTCGCGGGGTCATGCAGGTTTCTGCACCGATCTGGTGGCGCAGCAGATCGCTAAGCGTAGCTACGACTATGTTGCCTGCTGCGGTCCTGAGCCTATGATGAAGATCGTTTCTGAAATGACCCTCGCTGCGGGGATCCCTACTTGGATCTCTCTTGAGAAGCGCATGGCGTGCGGGATCGGCGCGTGCTTGTCTTGCATCGTTGAAACGACGTCTGGACGGAAACGTTCTTGTGTTGACGGTCCCATTTTCGATGCATCGGAGGTGTTGTGGTAATGACGCTCGATATGTCAGTGAACCTTGGCGGGTTGGTGATGAAGAACCCAGTCACTACCGCTTCAGGTACCTTTGCGGCCGGACGCGAATATTCGGATTTCATCGATGTGAGCGCTTTGGGCGCGGTTACAACTAAGGGCGTTTCTCTTCATGGATGGGCGGGCAACGATGCACCGCGCATTGCGGAAACGCCTTCCGGAATGCTTAACTCTATCGGCTTGCAGAACCCGGGTGTGGAAGTACTGAAGCAGAGGGATCTGCCGTGGCTCAAAGAACAGAGTGCTACGGTCATTGTGAATGTTTCCGGTCACAGTGCTGAAGAGTATGCTGCGGTCGTCGAAGCTCTTGAATCTTCACCTGAGGTCGACGCGTATGAGATCAATATTTCTTGCCCTAATGTTGATAATGGGGGAATGGCGTTCGGTACCGATAGCGCAATGGCGGCGCAGGTCGTTCAAGCGTGCCGTTGCCGCACGGATCGGCCTCTGATCGTCAAGCTATCTCCGAATGTGACCGACATTACGGTCATTGCCAAGGCGGTCGAGGCTGCCGGAGCCGATGCGGTCTCTCTCATCAATACGCTTTTAGGAATGGCGATCGATGTGAGGACCCGCAAGCCGCTTCTTGCACGCGTTGTGGGTGGGCTTTCCGGTCCCGCCGTGAAGCCCGTCGCTTTGCGCATGGTGCATCAGGTCCATCAGGCGGTATCTATTCCGATCTTGGGTATGGGTGGTATCACGAATGGCACAGATGCGATCGAGTTCATGCTTGCCGGCGCAACAGCGGTTGCGGTGGGTACGGCGAATTTCGCTGATCCGCGTGCGACCATAGAAGTGATCGATGGTATTGCCTCATATTGTGAAACAATGGGCGTTACTGATGTTAAGCAACTGATTGGAGCACTGGAATGCTAGACTTCAATTCCATTCCGCGCAAGGAGCGCGTTATCGTCGCTCTTGACTGCGATCGATCCCGCGCCTTCGAGTTAGCTGATTCCCTTGCGGGCAAAGCTACGTGGGTAAAAGTGGGCATGACTCTTTTTTACCAAGAAGGCCCCTATTTCATCACCGCTTTGCAAAAGCGTGGATTCAAGGTGTTCCTTGACTTGAAGTTCCACGATATTCCTCATCAGGTTCAAGGTGCAGCAAAGGCCGCTGCGGAGGCGGGTGCCGATATGATCACCATGCATGCCGTGGGTGGCAAGAAGATGATGATGGCCGCAAAGAAAGGCCTTTCTGAAGCGCGTTGGGTGGAAACTGAACCTATTTCTTTGGGAATCACCGTGCTTACGAGCATGAGCGGCGAGGAGCTGCGTATGACCGGCGTTGAACGAGACGTGGTCGATCAGGTGAAGACCCTTGCGCTTCATGCTCAGGAATCCGGTCTTTCCGGCGTGGTGGCTTCACCGCAGGAAGCGGCGTTGCTCCGTGAAGTGCTTGGCTCTGAGGCGTACATTGTGACCCCCGGCGTTCGTCCTGCTGGTTCTTCCTTGGGGGACCAGACCCGTGTTGCAACGCCAAAGGAAGCGTTCGATAGCGGTGCATCTCATATCGTTATCGGACGACCTATCACCGAACAGGCTGATCCTGCTGCAGCATTTGAAGCTATTGCAAAGGAGCTATGATCATGGAACAAACGGAAGTGCGAGAACTTCTGAAAAAAATGAACGCCCTTGTTGAAACTGATAAGGGAGAATGCATCGATTCGGCGGCATTGATGGAAGACCCCATCGTTTCGAATCGTTTGGCGGTAGAGCTGCTTCAGAAGCTCGATAGGGACCTGAAACCTGAATTGGTTCTTGCTCCGGCTGGCGTTGAGTCGTATTTTGGCTACTCGGTTGCCTTGAGCGCATGGATGCGTTTTGGTCTGCTCGAGGTCGCAGGGGATGAATGCGCTTCTACGACCGTCGTGAAGAAAAAAGAGAAGGTCGTACTTGTTCTTGATACGCTTGTGGACGAAGTGGCTCTTAAGGCCATCAAATATGTCGAAGAGCGTGAGGGGAAAGTAGTTGCGATATTCTCCCTGTTGGGAAGCCCCTCAGCAGCACTTTCGGGTTATTCATGCCATAGCCTTCTTTAGTGCTCTTGCACGAAAAACAACATATTCAGTGTTCGAAATACCTTCTGCACCCCATTTGCTCGTCATTTGGGGTGTATTTTTTTCAAAGGGGTATGGAAAAAATCGTAATATTCAAAAGAAATTAATGGAAAATTATGTAAAATCATGTATAAAATACCTGTTCAATAGTTTGTGAACACTATTTTAAATAACTGGACAAAATTATGTGATTGTGTAAATTCTCAAAACGTATACTATAGTCACTGACCGTTCAGTTGAAAGTGATGTTCCATGAAGGGATCACAGGAGAAAAAGGAGCGACCATGGCGGTTCCACAGTTAACACCCGAAGAACGACAGCAGGCACTCGAAAAGGCAAAGGCTGCCCGTATCAAACGAGCTCAAGTTCGTGATGATTTGAAGAACGGCAAGCTTTCTCTTGCAGATGTTCTTGCAATGAAGGATGATCCTATTGTTGGCCGTATGAAGGCTTCTACCCTGATCGAAACCCTTCCCGGATATGGTAAAGCTAAGGCCGAGAAGATTATGAAGGAACTTGATATCGCTGAATCGCGCCGCCTCAAGGGCTTGGGTGAGCGTCAGCAGAAAGCGCTGCTTGATCGTCTTGGATAATTCCATCTCCCGCAAAGGAAATTTATTTGTGATTTCCGGCCCCTCTGGAGCCGGCAAAGGGACGTTGCTATCGAAAGTACTTGAACGGATACCTGATGCTTGGGTATCCGTTTCTGCTACTACTCGTGATCCACGTCCAGGAGAAAAGGATGGAGTCCATTACTTTTTTCTCGACAAGGACCATTTCGAGGATCTTGTAGAAAAAGATGGGTTCCTTGAGTGGGCGAAGGTCCACGACAATTATTATGGCACCTTGCGTGATCGCGTCGTCGAGCACATGGACGCGGGTGAGCAGGTGATCCTTGAGATCGATGTTCAAGGCGCCTTTCAGGTTCGCAAAGCACTGCCTCAGGCACATCTTATCTTCATTGAGCCTCCTTCGCTCGAAGAGCTCTCACGAAGGCTTCATTCTCGTGGTACTGAATCGGAAGATGTAATTTCTTCGCGGTTGAAGACCGCTGAAGTGGAGCTAGCTCAAAAAATGGAGTATGATAGTCAGGTTGTCAATGACGATCTTGAACGAGCAATCAATGAGTTGACGTTACTCATTGATTCGTTCGCGAACGATACGAGAGGAAATTAGCTTCGATGAGCCTTATTGAACCAAAAATCGACGAATTGCTCGACAAAACTGATAACGATCGTTTCCTGCTTTGCGCCCTGGCTTCTAAGCGCGCTCACGACATCAACGAAATGATGCGTGGTCAGCGCAGTCGTGCTATTCAGCTTCAGACCGCTGTTGATATTGCCAAAGCGACAAATCGTCGACCGTTGTCCATTGCTTTTGACGAGGTTGCAAAGGGCGATGTGTCGTTCAGCCCTGATACCATTGATGTTCATAATCACTAATCGTTCAAGGATCCTTTTCGTCCATGACCAATACTATTCAAACTGAAGAAAGGCAGGCGCCTCGTCGCGTCTGCCTTGTTCATTATCACGAGATCGGCCTTAAAGGTCATAATCGTAAGCGCTTTGAGAAACAGCTCATTACGAACATTCAATCACTTTTAGATGATTCATCGGTGAAGATCAAACGCATTTCGGGGCGTATTTGCCTTTTCCTTCCTCTTGAGGCTACCTTCGAGGAATCATGCGTTATCGCTGATCGGATCGCGGGTGTTCCTGGTATCGCACGCGTATCATGCGGATATCAATGTATGCAAGAGCTTGAAGTCATGTATGAAACGGCTATTCAGACTCTTTCTGAGGTGAATGATTTCACTACGTTCAAGGTCCAGGCACGTCGCAATCATACGGATTTCCCCATCGATTCAATGCAGCTCAATCAATTGGTAGGTGCTTCGCTTTGCCGGGCTTTTCCCGAGAAGAAGGTCGCCATGAAGAATCCCGACGTGGAAGTGCGCGTCGAGGTGATTCAGGGATGGACCTATATCTACGGGCGCAGTATTGCTGGTATTGGCGGGTTGCCTGTGGGAAGTGCAGGAAAAGCAGTATGCCTCCTGTCTTCTGGCATAGATTCGCCTGTTGCTACGTGGCGTATCGCTCGACGTGGTGCAACTTGTTTAGGAGTTCATTTCTCTGGACGACCGGAAACGTCAGCTACGAGTGAGTATCTTGTTCAGGATATTGCTGAAGTGCTTGAGCGAACGGGTTGCTTTGCGCGTTTGTATGTGGTGCCTATTGGTACATATCAGCGTGAGATCTCCGCTCTTGCTCCGCCTGAGTTGCGCGTGATCTTGTACCGTCGTCTCATGTTCCGTATCGCTGAGCGTATTGCGCAGAAGGAAGGTGCGAAGGCTATCGTTACGGGAGAGAGCCTAGGACAGGTCGCATCGCAGACGATGGACAACATGCTCGTCGTGAACCAATCTGTTTCTTTGCCGATCTATCGTCCTTTGGTCGGGTTCGATAAGATCGAGATCATCAACGAGGCGGAGCGTTTGGGTACGTTCGAGATATCTTCGCAGGATGCGCCTGATTGCTGCACGTTGTTCATGCCACGCAATCCAGAAACCCATGCGAAGTTACCTAAGGTCCTTGCAGCTGAGGAAGGTCTTCCGATGGATGAATGGGTGGAAGAAGCACTTGCTTCAGTTGATATCCATGATTATCGTTGTCCATCGTATAAGCCTCCGAAGAACAAGGATCGTGTTGCGGCTCCTGTGGAAGAGCAGGTATAACGAACCTATTTGGTCTCTGCTTATATATTTCTTTATCGACCCAAGAAGGATTTCTTGGGTCGATTTTCGTATGGGGCGAAGATGCGATCTATGGAATGCTGTTCTGTATGATCTGAGTAATAGTTGAGGTAGATGTGAGGTAAAGTTCTTATTTTTTTCGAATCGGACCTTCTAGTCTGGGTATGGATCTAGGGGGTTCATGATGGCGTTTCTTGACGATGTCGATTCGATCAGAGCGAAGATCGGATTAACTGCAGTAAGGCTTCCTGTGCTCATCGGTGTAGGTCTTTTCGTGATTTTGATCCTTGTGTTTTGCGGCTTCAACATGTGGAACGCTTTCACGACGCCGGGTGTTGAAGTGATCCATGAAGAGACCTCTGGGATGGAGGAGGCACAAGAAAAGTCTTCGTCTATTTTTGTTCACGTAACAGGATCGGTCGTTACTCCAGGTCTGTATGAATTAGACGAGGGTGCTCGTGTATCGCAGGCCATACAAGCGGCGGGTGGGTTCAGTGAGGATGCCCTTCAAGATAGCGTGAATCTTGCACGTGAGCTAACCGATGGAGAGCAGGTAATTGTAGCGAGCCAAAGCGCTCAGACAGGCGTAGATGACCGTGCTTCCTCGCCACAATCTACTTCATTGGGTATGACTGGAGGGAAGGTGAACCTCAATTTCGCTTCGACTGAAGAGCTTATGACACTTGATGGGATAGGGGAAGCGACAGCGGAAAAGATCATCGCCTATCGTGAAGAACACGGCTCTTTTGGATCCATTGAGGAACTAAAAGAAGTATCTGGTATTGGTGAAAAGAAATACGAAGCAGTGAAGGATGCGATCACTGTATGAGACCGCGGGAAGCTCCAGCGCATCTTGATCAGAGACCATCGTTTTCCCTGGTCTTCTGGAGCGCGTGCATTTTGTGGCTGGGGTGTTTGGCGGGTGAAGCGCTTTGTGGTTTCATTGATCATGTTCTGATGCTGTGCGTGACGGGGATCATGGCGATCCTGGTGGTATCCACGTTAGTTATACTTCGTTGCCGTAGCGCAGCGCATCCTTTTCTCATCGTACTTCTTTTCTTCGTTTTGGGAACAATGCTGTGGAGCTCGTATCTTTTTAGCCTGGATGAGCAACGGACCATGCTTGCTGAAGCGGGCTCCCAAGTCGCTCTTGTGCGTATTGTCACTGATCCCAGTGAATCGATGTTCGATTCAAGTGCGACGGCCTCTATCGTGCTTCAGAATACTAAGCGCTCTTTCCTTGCGAGAATATATGGTAGTGAAGATGAATTGGTGTATGGTCAGGAATATCTCGCTCATGTTTCCTGCTCGCTACCGAGTGAGTCAGCACGTGCTTCGTATGATCGTAAGGGAATAGCAGTTCGGGCAAGCTTATCCGAGTTACGCGAAGTGCCCGACTCTTCTTTTGGGTTTTTGTCGGGGTTTCGAAAAGAATTTACGCAGAAAATCGGTGATGTTTCATTGGGTTATTCACACTCATTTGAGTCAGCAGCTCTTCTTAAGGCGTTGGTCGTAGGAGATAGGACCGATCTGTTCACGGAAGGGATCTATCAGGAGGTCAAGGTCCTTGGTCTGGCTCATTTGGTTGCAGTTTCCGGGTCGCATTTAGTCATCGTAAATGCGTTCTTACTGGTTGTCTTACGTCTCTTGCATCTTCCTCGAAAGATCATCTATGTCATTCAAATCGCTTTTCTTTTCTTGTATTTGGTAATGGTGGGGTTCCCGATCTCATGTATAAGGGCTGCCTGTATGAGCATCGTGAGCTTGCTTGCTATGTTCACGATACGCCGCTCTCATGCTCTGTCGGCTCTGGGTGCTACTACCATTGTCCTACTTGCCTTGGATCCTTCTAGCGCCTTTTCGATTTCCTTTGCACTGTCGGTTCTTTCAACGGTGGGTATTGTGATATACATGCCTCTGTTCTCTATGTGGGTGCATACAAGAACGCCTGTTATTCGTTCGGTGATCGTGGATCCTATCGCAATGACGTTCGCTGCATTGCTCGCGACGTTTCCTTTAAGCATATATTGTTTTGCGCAATGCTCCCTCATCGCTCCAATAAGTAATGTAATTGCGGTGCCGTTCGTTTCCGTTATCTGCATAGGGGGATTATTCGCGTTTCTTTGTATGGCGTGTGAGCCACTTTTCGCATTGCTGTCGAATCTCATCATGGGGGCAAGTGAGGTGTTCTGCGCTATCTGTCATATGCTTTCAAGCGTTCCATATGCGGCAATACCGATCGGGGCATCGCTTTCGGTATTGGTTGTTCTTTCGTTGGGGGTGTGTGTTGCGCTATGGCTCATGTGGCCTTCGCGTCTCTCTCCACTTGGATTGAGCTGTGCGGCTGTTACGCTTGTTTTGGTCGCATGCATGGCATTTGCGCCGCGTGTTGGGCACGAGATCGTCATGCTTGACGTGGGGCAGGGAGATGCATTTCTGATCAGAAGCAATGGAAGGACCCTTTTGGTCGATACGGGGAACAACCCGCAAAAGCTCTTGAGCGCTCTTTCGCGTTCAGGGTGCTTTCACTTAGATGCCCTCTTGATCACGCATGCGGATGATGATCATTGCGGTTGCATAAAAGATCTGATGGGTATTGTGGGATGCACCCAAGTGTTCCTTGCTCAAGGGACAGAATATGTGAGAACAGATAAAACAGAGAGACTCATTCAGGATGCATCTCACTATGTTGGCCAAGAGCATGTTCGCTATGTAACTCGTGGTGACCGCATTCAAGTGGGAGCGTTCGATGTCAATATCGTATCTCCTGGTGATCTTCAAGAAGAAGCGGGGAATCAGGATAGTATTTGCTTTACGCTTTCGAGTGATATAGATGAAAACGGGCGGTCTGAGTGGTCGGCTTTTTTCTGCGGGGACGCGGAAGCGGGAACCGTACAACAGCTTGTGGATGATTCTTTGATATCTTCAGTCGATGTTCTAAAGGTCGCTCATCATGGAGCAGAGGCTGCGCTTACGGAAGATCTCATACAGAGCCTCTCTCCTGAAGTCGCATTAATAAGCGTTGGAGAGGGCAATCGCTACGGTCATCCGGATGATCTTACGCTCGACCTACTTAGAAAGTGGGAAGTTGAAACTTTTCGTAGCGATATAAGTAGTGATGTAACGTGTAGTTTCACCATTGATGCTCTTACGGTTAAAACACTGGAGTAAAATCATCGCATGGCTACTCAGAAGAACAACGCATTACTTCCTGCATATCTTATTGCGGGAGAAGATGAGCTAAAGCGCGAAACCGTATTGAAGCGTCTTCATGCTCGGCTCGAAAAGCTGGGGGATCTTTCCTTTAATTCCGAGACCTTCTCTGGTGCAGTATGTAGCGCCGAAGAAATAATTACTGCCGCTAATACGCTTCCCTTTGCAAGTGAGGTCCGCCTCGTTGAAGTCAATGATGTTGAAAAGCTAAAAAAGGCAGATTCGGAAGCGCTCATTGCCTATCTTAAGGAGCCCTGTCCGACCACGGTGCTTGCTCTGGTCGGACAAAAGGTTCCGAAGAACACACGTCTTTATAAAGCAGTGGCTGCCCTGGATAAGACCGCTGTTATTGATTGCGCTCCTTTTGCTCGAAAAGATATGGGTAAAGTGGTGCGCTCGATGGCGGTAGGGCATGGTATTACCTTTACCGAAGGAGCTGCGGCGGCGCTCCTTGATTCGGTAGGTACGAACACGGTTACTTTGGATACCGAAATCAAGAAACTAGCATTGTCGCATCGAGGTACCGATCCGGTAAATGAGAATGAAGTGCTTTCCATGGTCGCTCGCACAGCTGAAGTCAAGCCATGGGAATTCGTCGATGCATTTTCGGGGCGTAACGCTCAGCGTTGCGTTCATTTACTGAATCGCATGGAAAGCGTATCTCCTTATGCCTTGCTCGCTATGTGCGTTACGCGTTTACGTGAACTTATTTCAGTGAAGGCTCTTATTGCACGAGGCGAGCAGCATAATCTTTCTCACGTTCTGAAAATGCCCGATTGGCGCCTGAAGAACCATCGCGTATGGGCAAAAGGGTATTCGATGCGCGAATTGGTCGATGCGTTGTGCAGCGCACGTGATACGGAGCAGGACATGAAGAGCGGCACTGATCCTGATGAGGCCTTCATGCGATGGATGCTCGAAGTGTGCGACCAGAAGAAATCGAGCAGATCTTAGGGCTTTTTCTTCTAGTGAGTTCTTCGAATAGGGCTTTGATTCACGTTTTCGGACGTTAGGAGCTTCAGTGCGAACGCACAAAAATAAGGGTTCGAATGATCGAACCCTTATTTTCTTGATATGCGAATGGTTCCGAGTGGGAATCCGATAGACGCTAAAACTATTCAGCAGCTTCTTCGGTTGCTTCTTCAGCAGCGGCAGCAGCTTCTTCTTCAGCCTTGCGCTTTGCAGCAGCTTTCTGAGCCTTCTCAGTTTCTGCGCGACGCTTTGCCTTTTCCTTAGAAGCCTCAGCCATAGCTTCTTTGCGAGCAGCCTTAGCAGCAGCCTTCTTATTGCCGGTAGCAGCCTGTTCCTTCTTGGGGGCAGGGGTGTAAGCAGCAACAATTTCAGCGGTAACGATGGTGTTAGCAAGCTTCATTACGCCGCTCTTGCGGTTAGCAGCTTGGCGCTTATGGATGACACCCTTGGAGGCTGCACGGTCAAGCAGGCGGCAAGCGTCAAGAGCAGCTGCGTATGCCTTGGCACCATCCTGAGCTTCTACAGCTTCGCGTACGACGCGGATAGCGGTCTTCAGTTCAGAACGGACAGCACGATTACGCATACGTGCTTTTTCGTTGGTGATGATTCGCTTCTTTTGACTTTTAATGTTCGCCACGTTTTATCCTCCATATAATTACTTTTCTGTAGACGAAAGCCTTAGAATCGTAGCACAAATTGCGATAAGTTCCCAGCATCACTTCAGAATTTGTTCGCAAATTGTGCAAGCTTACGTACAAGTAGGGTAGAATTTACCCACGCTTCAGCGCTCAATCTTATCATTGAAGCTGTTTAAACACATTATTTAATATCGCTCTTGAATAGGAAACCATGGCTCTCGATCCACGCTACATAAGAAATTTTTCGATCATTGCTCATATCGATCACGGTAAATCCACGCTTTCGGACCGCATTCTTGAAATGACCGAAACGGTTTCGAAGCGAGATATGAAAGATCAAGTGCTCGATTCTATGGATATCGAACGTGAACGCGGCATTACCATTAAAAGCCAGGCGGTTCGCGTTGATTATCGTGCTGACGATGGGCAGCTCTACCATTTCAACTTGATCGATACCCCTGGACATGTCGACTTCACTTATGAGGTGTCGAGGTCTTTGGCTGCGTGTGAAGGAGCGGTGCTCGTAGTTGACGCTACGCAGGGCATCGAAGCGCAGACGGTCGCTAATGCCATGATGGCAATGAACGCTAATTTAGAGGTCGTCCCGCTTATTAATAAGATCGATCTTCCCGCCGCAGAGCCAGAGCGGGTCCGAGAAGAAATTGAAGAGGGTCTTGCCATTCCTGCCGACGATGCGGTATTGGCGAGTGGTAAAACGGGTGTTGGTGTGCATGATCTTCTTGAGTCGGTCGTCTACAACATTCCCCATCCTGAAGGCGATTCAGATGCTCCGCTGTCCGCACTTATTTTCGACTCATACTTTGATGCTTATCGCGGCGTAGTCGCGCTGGTGCGCATTGTGAACGGCTCCATGCGGAAAGGGCAGTCCATTCGCATGATGGCGACCGATACTGCGACACAGGTCGAAGAAGTCGGTGTTCGCCGTCCTACGGAAGTTCCTGTTGATGAATTGGGGGTAGGCGAGGTCGGGTATCTCGTAACGGGTCTCAAGGATCCTTCGCAGGTCAAGGTCGGTGATACGATCACGCTCGCTAAGGGTGGATGCGCTGATCCGCTGCCTGGTTATCGCGATGTAAAGCCCATGGTGTATACGGGCTTGTTCCCCATTGATGGTGACCAGTACGAGGACTTGAAGGATGCCCTGGAAAAACTCGCGCTTAACGACCCTGCGCTGATCTACGAAGCTGAGACCAGTCACGCGCTCGGGTTCGGCTTCCGTGTCGGCTTCTTGGGTCTTTTGCATATGGAGGTCATCAAAGAGCGATTAGAACGTGAGTTCGGACTCGATCTTCTTGCTACGGCTCCTTCGGTCGAATATCACGTATATAAGACCGATGGACAGATGATCTCGCTCCATTCTCCTCAGGATATGCCCGATGCAAGCGAGATCGAGCACATCGAAGAGCCGTATTTGAAGGCGAAGATCCTTATTCCGCCTGATTATGTTGGTGCGGTTATGGAACTGACTGTGGCGCGTCGCGGTGAATTCAAGACGATGAATTACCTTAATACTACGACTGTTGAAATGTTGTGGGAGATTCCTCTGTCGGAACTGATCATGGATTATTTCGATCAGCTGAAAAGCCGTACCAAGGGATATGCGTCCCTTGATTATGATTTCGACGATTACAAGCCTTCAAAGTTGGTGAAGCTCGATATCCTTCTTTCCGGTAAGCCGATCGACGCTTTGTCGTTCATCGTGCATAACGAAAAAGCCTATGAGCGCGGTCGCGTATTGACCGAGAGGCTCAAAGAGATCATCCCTCGTCAGATGTTCGAGGTGCCTATCCAGGCTGCAGTTGGATCGCGCGTTCTGTCGCGTCAGACCGTTCGCGCACTTCGCAAGGACGTTCTCGCTAAATGCTATGGTGGTGACATTTCCCGTAAGCGCAAGCTCCTCGAAAAGCAGAAGAAGGGCAAGAAGCGCATGAAGAACATCGGTAATGTTGAAGTTCCTCAGGAAGCGTTCATGGCTATCCTGAAGGTCGATGAATAGGGTTTGCTATGGGTTCTCGTAAACGGCAAGAAGAATACGATTGGCTCAATGATCCATTCGATGAGAAGAAGATCGCGCGTGATAAGGAGCAGGCCCGCACCTCGTCTGGTATGAAGGTCGCTCTCGGTTGCGGCTGTTTACTGGTCGTAATAGCTATTGTGGTGATGTTCCTTTTCGGGGCAGCATCGTTCGTTTCGATCCTTTCATAGCCGTTATGTCTTGCGATCTGTTCGAACACCGTCGTATTATCTTGGCCCCTATGGCAGGAGTGGGCGACGAGATATTCCGTGAATTCTGTCGCGAGCAGGGAGCTCAGCTCACTTATACAGAAATGGTCTCGGCGAAGGCTCTCAGTTACGCAAATGAAAAGACCGTCCACTTGCTGGATCTTTCACCGCTCGAAGATAAGGTCGTAGTGCAGATCTTCGGGCATGAACCCGAGATCATGGCAAGCCAAGCTGCCTGGGTCGAGCAATCACTAGGTGATAGGCTCTTCTCCGTCGACATCAATATGGGCTGCCCTGCGCGAAAGATCGCTGGTAAAGGCGATGGATCGGCCCTCATGCGCGATCCTGAACTGGCTGAAGCGATCGTTTCGCAGATGGCCAAAACGATCGAAGCTCCCGTTACCGTCAAGTTCCGTAGAGGCTTCGAGATCGGAAACGATATAGCGGTCGAATTTGGTAAGCGTATGGAAGCAGCTGGAGCAGCTGCGGTGGCAGTGCATGGACGTTTCGCTCAGCAGTTCTATCGCGGGCAGGCTGATTGGGATGTTGTTCGACATTGCAAAGAGGCTTTGAGCATTCCGGTTGTCGGCAACGGTGATGTATGCGATGGGGAATCAGCGCTTCGTATGAAAGCTACCACAGGCTGCGATGCGATCATGGTCGGTCGTGGTGCGCAAGGCAATCCGTGGGTGTTCCGGGACATTGCCTCTCGTCTTGCGGGTGAACAGGGCTATTCTGGACCCACGCCGGCAGAGAAGATGGCTCTTGCGACCCGCCATGCACGATTGCTCTCCGAGCGAGTGGGTCGCAATATCGTTCGTATGCGCAAGCATGCTATGTGGTACGTCGCTGGAATGAAAGACGCCGCAGCGGCGCGTCGTGAAATAAATGATGCGGTCACATTCGAGGATTTTGCGCGCATCTTCGAAGATGTTCGCATACGTACGGAAGAAGCATCACATGAGTAGGTGGGATCCGTATCGCGCTCTATATATTCATGTGCCGTTTTGCGCAAAGCGATGCAACTACTGTGATTTCACTACTGAAGCAGTTGCTGCGGATGATGAACGCCTGGATGCCTATACCGAAGAGCTCATTGCTCAAATCCGTCGCTATTCGAATCAAGATATGCTTGGCTCGATAGAGACCGTGTATTTTGGCGGTGGTACGCCTAGCTATCTAGGCAATAAACATCTGTCATCACTGGTATATGCATTGTCCATATCGATGCATCTTACTCCGGAGGTCGAGTGCACTCTCGAAGCCAATCCTGAAAGCTTAACGGAGGCGATGGTAAAGGATCTCTATGCACTGGGTGTAACGCGGCTTTCACTTGGGGTGCAGAGCTTCGATGATGGTCTTTTGCGCACGCTTGGCCGAGTGCATGATGCTGAGCGCGCTCGACAGGCGATCCGCACCGCGCAGCTTCGCTTTGAAAATGTAAGTATCGATCTCATGTGCGGATTACCTGGGCAAACAGAAGATTCCTTCTTGAATGATCTTAAGGAAGCCGTTTCATTGGGCGTATCCCATATCAGCATTTATCCACTGACCATTGAAGATGGTACCCCTTTCGCCTCGTTGGTTGAAAAGGGGAGGCTCTCGGTGGATGACGATCTAGGGGCGCAGCTCATGGATGTGGCGGCAGCCTATTTGAAGATCCAAGGTTTTGAGCGTTATGAAGTTGCGAGCTATGCGCGCAAGGGTTTCGAATCGCGTCATAATCAAGCCTATTGGACGGCGAAGCCTTATTTAGGGATCGGGCATGGTGCGGTAGGTATGCGCCAGAACGATCTGAGCCGCGAACGTTTTGATGAAACCGGGGTCATCGAAACGCTTGATCCCTTTCAAATGGCAGCTGAGGACATGATGTTGGCCATGCGCATGAGCAAAGGAGTAGCTGACGAGGATGTGGACATCGCCGCGCTTCTTCTTCCCGATCTACCACGTGTTTTAGATGCGCTTGAGCGCGATGGTTATATCGCTCACGTTCAGGGGCGTTGGAAGCCGACCCACAGAGGATGGCTATTTGGCAATCATCTTTATGGAACTCTGCTTGATCTTGCACCCTAGCGATATGACCTTTGTGAATGAAATCAGATCGTAATGTGCTCCTTGCGTAACGTTTTCGCTAAGGAAATTAGCACTCTCACGCGAGCGCTGCTAAAATGCTCTCGATGGTGATATGTTGTGGCCCATAAAGGAGGTGGGATGATGCTTTCGGACAGAAGACAACTTGTTCTACGCGCGCTTATTGAGGAATATATCGCTTGTGCGTTACCGGTAGGTTCGAGAACGCTAGTTGAACGCTATGACCTGGGCATCAGTTCTGCAACCGTCAGAAGTGAATTGTCACTTCTTGAAGATATGGGTTACCTTACGCAACCGCATACATCTGCAGGCAGGATTCCGACCGATTATGGATACCGTGCTTTCGTTGATGATCTTTTGGATAACATCGATATCCCTGAAGACGACGAAATACTCTCGGAGGTCAAGGATTGCGCAGGCGACCTAGATGAACTTCTCAACAAGACCTCTGCTGCTCTGGCGCGTCTGACTGACTGTATGACATTACTGGTGCCTCCTCGATTCATGTCGATCGATATTCGATTGGTTAATCTGGTGCTGCTTTCCAGTCATCGATTGCTTGTGGTCATTGTGACTGAAGACGGTCAAGTGTTCGACCGTCAGATAGAGGTGCCGACATCTTGCGATGAGGATCAGGTACGCCGTACGCAGGATATTGTTAACAAGGTACTGGTGGGACTGAACCTTTCGGTTGAATCGAATGATCTGCCGTTCGATATGAATGAGATACATGACGATCTGTTCCGTTTGGTCATGTCCGAGATCATTATGTGCTTGCGTGAAAAGAACGCCATCAAAGCGCATCCTTTGGGAATGTCTCATTTGTTGGCAAAACCCGAATTTAGTGACCCGGCTTGCCTTATGCCCGTGCTCGAAGAGTTCGAAGGTGATACTATGCTTCTTCGCGTATTCGACGATGCGGTGCATTCTGAAAGACCGGTAGTGCGTATTGGACATGAAAACGATTCTGACGCACTCTCGGGCGTATCGCTCATCGCGAACCGATTCGGCGAAGAGAGCCATCGAGGACTCATTGTCATTGTGGGTCCGACGCGTATGAATTATTCGAATGTCATTACGGCGGTTCGTGCCGCGCAAAATATACTGAAAGACCTGTAGGAAAGGGAGATTGACTCCATATGGCCAAAGACCTGTATGAGATTCTTGGCGTTGGCAAGACGGCAAGCGATGATGAGATCAAAAAGGCATTTCGCAAAAAAGCCCGTCAGCTTCACCCTGATGTCAACAAAGAGCCCGATGCGGAAGATCGCTTCAAAGAGCTTAATGAAGCCTATGATGTTCTGAGCGATCCTGCGAAACGAGCGCAGTATGATCGTTTCGGTACGATCCCTGGCGCTGCAGGTTCGGCTGGCCCTCAGGCGGTCGATTTTGAGGATCTCTTCGGCGGCTTCGGTATGGGAGATATCTTCAGCTCCTTTTTCGGAGGTGGTGGATCGCGCGCTAATATCCGTCGTGAGGGACGCGATATGGGCGTGGGGTTACGCATTACCCTGGAAGAGGCCGCTTCGGGTGTTCATAAAGAGATCGTGTACGATCGCCTTGCTCCCTGTCCTGATTGTAAGGGCAGTGGGCTAGCGGAAGGCGGAAGTGAGGTAACATGCCCTGATTGTAACGGCCAGGGTCGTGTCGTTACCATTCAGCACACTATCCTGGGTGATATGCAGGCTGCATCTACCTGCCCGCGTTGTTCTGGTTCGGGAAAGATCATCGAGAACCCCTGTCCCGAATGTGATGGCCAGGGCCGCGTTCCTGACCGTCAACGCATTTCGGTCGATATTCCCGTAGGAATCCAGGATAACCAGCAGCTCCGTCTATCAGGTTATGGTGAAGCGGGCATTCGTGGGGCAACGCCGGGCGATCTGATCGTGACCGTACGCATCGAAGATCACGAGTTCTTCGAACGACAGGGCAATGATCTGCATTGCTCAACTGCGGTAAGTATGGTGCAGGCGGCCCTTGGTGCTCAGATAGAGATCGATGGCATCTTCGAAGATGAGAAAGTACGCGTAACTATCCCTGAAGGATGTCAGTACGGTCAAGTGGTTCACGTTAAGGGGTACGGCATGCCGAAGTTCCGCAGTGAAGCGCGTGGTGATCTGCATGTTCATGTTGAAGTGCGCATTCCTTCGCGTCTGTCGAAGGCAGAGCGTGAGATCCTTGAAAAGCTCGCCGATGAAATGGGTGAAGAGTTCTCGCAGCAGCGTAGTCCTCTGCAAAAATTGCGTGATGCATTCAACGGATAGAACCGTAGTCAGGCTATGTCGCTTCCACATTTTTTCCTTGAGCACCAAGTGCTCAGTAAAGAAACTGAATCGTCATTTGAGTTGCACCTCGCTGCAGATGACATCAAGCATGCCCGCGTGCTGCGTTTAGCTGCGGGCGAGCATGTTGCTGTCGTCGATGCTGATTCAGATTACTTCGAGTGCGAGGTCGTCTCGTTCGAAGATAAGATCTTTCGGGTTTCGATCGCACAGCATCTCGATGTGCCCTCTCGTCCATCGGTGGTATTGGTACAAGGGCTTGCCAAGGGCGACAAGATGGACGCCATTGTGCGTCACGCTACAGAAGTGGGTATTGCGGAATTCGTTCCTCTGATCTGCAGCCGCAGTGTGGTGAAGCTCGATAAGAAAAAGGCCTACAGTAAGGTCGATCGCTGGAAGCTCATTGCCAAAAGCGCATCAATGCAGAGCGGCCGCAGTAGTATGCCGCGCGTATCGGCTCCTTTGTCGGTAGCCGATGCTGTTGCGTATTTACAGGACGTTGATGCGCTCATCGTATGTTGGGAAGAGGCGGATCTTACTGAAGATCTTTCTCGCGCATTACGTGATCTGCCTTTATCTAATATGCAGCGGCCTGCTCGTATTGCGGTGGTCGTCGGCCCAGAGGGTGGGTTGACTCGCGATGAAGTTGATATGTTCTTGAAGAGCCACGATCACGCCTCGATGGTAACGCTCGGCCCGACTATTCTAAGAACAGAGACCGCTGGCATTGTCGCTCCTGCGCTCGTGTTCTATGAATTGGAGCGACAGGCATGAACGTCGCGATCGTGAACCTGGGATGTAAGGTGAACCGCGTGGAATCCGATTCCATCGCGGCTGCGTATCAGGCTCGGGGGGCGCATCTTGGCGATGTTGCGAGTGCGGACATAATAGTGGTCAACACTTGCACTGTTACCGGAGAAGCGGAAAAGAAAACACGAAAGACCATCCGTCGTGTTCTGCGTGATAATTCGCGTGCGAGCGTGCTGGTTACTGGTTGCGCAGCGGTGATCGATCCTGATTTCTTCAGTGCGCTTGACGAACGCGTACGCGTCGTCGAAAAGAGCGACCTACTTGATCAGGAGAGCCACGGTGAAATCAGTACGTCTTATCCTGTTCGTGTTGGAGAGAGCTTCCCGACCCGTGTTGCGGTGAAAGTGCAAGACGGATGCAATCATTCGTGCAGCTATTGCATCGTCCATGTTGCGCGTGGTAGGGCATGGTCTCGTCCCTATCGAGAGATCATCGAAGAGGTGTGCTTGCTTGCAAAGCACGGGGTGAAAGAGGTCGTGCTCGCCGGGATCGATCTGGGTTCATATGTCTGTTCCGAAGGTGACGAGCGCGTCCGGCTGGGGCTTTTGGTGCGCATGCTCCTTGATGAGCTGGATGCGCGCGGGTGTGAGCGAGTGCGTTTGCGAATATCCTCCATTGAGCCTCGTTCGATAGATCGTTCTTTCGTTGATGTGCTCGCGCAGGCCCAGGGGCGCGTGTGCCGCCATCTGCATCTTCCCTTGCAGTCAGGTTCAGATCGAGTGCTAAAGGAAATGAATCGCCCCTATACCTCTTCCGACTTTCTGGATCTGGTGAATATGCTGAAAGAACGCGTGGGAGATATCTCGCTCACAACCGACGTTATCGTTGGTTTTCCGGGCGAAACGGAAGAAGATTTCGAAAATACCTGTCGCGTGGTATCCGAAGTCGGCTTCACGAAGGTGCATGTGTTCCGTTATTCGAAGCGCGAAGGAACGCCTGCGGCAGAGCGTGTCGATCAGGTTCCTCCAGAGGTGAAGGAAGAGCGCGCTCATCGTTTACTTGAGCTCTCTGATGAATTACGGTTACGCTATCTTGCCCGTAACGCCGATCGAGAAGAGACCATCGTCGTCGAAAAGACGGGATGGGGTATGAGCGAGTCATACTATAAAGTTCGTGTAAAAAGCACTCTTGAAGCAGGAAGCGTATGCCGTGCTTCCTTAACAGATGCAGATCCCTTTGGTATGGTGTCCTTATGAATGATTTAACTGACATTACACTACCTGTTCCTTCTGGTGTTTCACCGGCGCTATTGGTTGGGCCTCAGGATGAGTTCTTGCATCTGATCGAGGATGCGTTCTCTGCGCGTATTACTGTGCGTGGGGATCATATCCGCCTGCAGGGTTCTGCGCTGGAGGTTCAGTCGCTTACCACGCTGTTCGCCGATCTTATGAAAACGCTTGAAGCAGGGCATTTGCTCACGCGCGATGACGTGAAACGATCTATTGCTCTGATGAAGACGGGAGAATATGCTCCTGCACCCATGAAGAACGATGTGGTGGTTACTCATCGAGGACGATCTGTTCGCCCGAAAACGCCGATGCAGAAAGAATACGTTGATGCTATTCGAAAGAACACCATCACCTTTGGCATTGGTCCTGCGGGTACCGGTAAGACCTATCTTGCTATGGCAATGGCCGTTGCTGCACTTAACGACAAGCAGGTCAGTCGTCTTATCTTGACGCGTCCGGTCGTCGAAGCGGGCGAGAACCTCGGGTTCCTTCCCGGCACTTTGACAGAAAAGATCGACCCCTATATTCGTCCGCTCTATGATGCGTTGTATGAATTGATGGATTCCACGCGCGCGAACCGCTATATCAGCGATGGTACTATCGAGATCGCTCCGCTTGCTTTCATGAGAGGGCGTACACTGAATGACGCCTTCATCATCTTGGATGAAGCACAGAACACCACACCGCAGCAGATGAAAATGTTCTTAACGCGCTTAGGCCTTGGTTCTAAGATGATCATTACGGGTGACATTACGCAGGCCGACCTACCCAAGGGCGTTTCAGGTCTCAAAACGGTTCGTCAGGTACTTGATGGTCTTGACGACATTGCCTTCTGCGAATTTAAGAACGTCGATGTGGTCCGCCACTCCTTGGTGGCGAAGATCGTTGCCGCGTATGCTCGTGCTGACGAAATGAATCTTCGTCTTTAGAAAAGGGGAATCATGCAAGTTAATGTTCTTGTTGAGCAGGGAGCTGAAACGGTAGAACCGCTCGATCTTGAGGGCTTGGCCACCTTCGTTCTTCGCGAAATGAACTGTCCAGATAATACGGATGTCTCCCTTTCGTTCGTAAGTGATGAGCGTATTCATGAATTGAATCGTGAATATCGCGGCATTGATCGTCCCACCGATGTTCTTTCCTTTGAATGCGATAACGTTCCGTTCGAAGATGAGGATATCGATCAGACAATGGAATATGAGCTAGGCGATGTCATTATTGCAACCGATGTTGCAACTCGTCAGACCCATGAATATGGAACATCTTTTGAAGAAGAAGTGACTCTTTTGGTAGTGCATGGGCTCCTTCATCTATGCGGCTATGATCATATTGAAGATGACGAAGCGGAGATCATGGAAGGGCTCGAGCGTAAGCTTATCTCGGCTTGGAACGAGTCCCGCGCATGAGTGATAAGCAGTTCAGCCTTCATGCATCGTTCTTGTGCGCGTTCCGAGGGATACTCGATGCCGCGCGTGAGCGTAATTTTAAAATCGAATTATGCTTTATGATCCTTTGCATTATATGCGGTTTCTTTTTCTCGATTTCGTTCGTTGAATGGCTCGTCGTCATCCTCTGTTTTGGGCTGGTGCTTGGGGGCGAATGCCTTAATACAGCCATCGAGGCGATAGTCGATCTGGCAAGTCCCGAACATCATGAGCTCGCTCGTCTCGCCAAGGATGCTGCGGCGGGGGGAGTGCTTATTTTTTCGTTAGCATCGCTCGTTATCGGGCTGTGCATTTTCGTACCTCGAATAGTGACCCTCTTGGGCCTATCCGCATAGAAAGAGGAATTTGGTGGAAGAGATCACTCAGGCAACTATTGACCCTGAAACGTTCAAATCAGGGTTCGTCACGCTTATCGGTCGTCCCAGTGCAGGTAAATCAACGCTGCTTAACGCTATTATGGGCAAGAAGCTCGCTATTGCATCTCCTACGGCGCAAACGACCCGTCATCGTTTTCGGGCGGTGCATACCACACCCGATCACCAGATCGTCATCGTTGATACCCCTGGTGTGCATAAACCCCACGATGCCCTTGGTGAAGAACTCAATACCACTGCCATCAAATCAATGGATGGGATCGATGTCATTGCTTTCGTTCTTGACTCTTCAGCACCATTCGGCTCAGGTGATGAATGGGTGATTTCCGAACTCGCCAAGGTGAAGGCGCCCAAGATCTTAGTGCTCACCAAGATCGATCTTGTTGATGGCGACCAGCTTGACGCTCAGCGTCACGCTGCAGTGAACGCAGGAGCGTGGGATGGGGTAGTAGAGCTTTCATCCGTTACCGGCGAACATGTTGACGAGTTCTTGGACGAGGTGGAGCGCCATCTTCCTGTAGGTCCGCTTTGGTTCCCTGCCGATATGGAGACGGATCAGCCACTTGAGGTCATAGTCGCAGAGTTCATCCGTGAAAAGATCCTCCTGAATGCGTATGACGAGATCCCTCATGCGGTCGGTGTTGTCGTGGATGAAATGGATTACAACCGCAGAAAGAACCTGCAGCGCATTTATGCAACGGTGTACGTTGAGCGTGATAGTCAGAAAGGCATCATCATTGGTAAGGGGGGAAATGCCATCAAGGAAGTAGGTACGCAAGCGCGTATCGACCTTGAGACCTTGCTGGGAAAGAAGGTCTTTCTCGATCTGAATGTGAAAGTGCGGAAGAACTGGCGTCGCGATCTTAACCAGATCCGTCGTTTTGGATACGGGGAAGGCGCCTAATACATCATGGCGGTTCGTACGTATCCCTTGAGAGCCCTCGTACTCCGTCGAACCAAGCTCGGTGAGAGCGATGTTATCGTAACGTTGCTCTCTTCTCAGGGATCGCAGGTTCGCGCCGTTGCAAAGGGAGCGCGCAAGCCTACTTCATCGTTCGCCTCGCGTCTTGAAGTATATGCAGAATGCGATCTTTTGCTTTCTCAGGGAAAAACGCTTGATTTGGTGAAAGAGGCGCGATTGGTGCAGGCACATGAATATTTGCGCACTACCCTGGATCCCATGCAGGCAGCTGCTCCCATGGTGGAACTGCTCGACCGCACCACGCAAGCTGGCCTTGAGGACGATCGCCTCTATGATATGACGAGCACGGCGCTTTCTGCTCTTGAGAACTTGGATGAACAGCATCTATCTGCTATAACTGCAGCTCATCTTCTTAAAACGCTCGCTATGCTGGGGTTCTTACCTCGTTTTGATATGTGCGTATGCTGTGGTGAACATCAGGACCTTGCATCCATGGGGGATAAGATCGCCTTTTCGCTTATTGATGGAGGGATAGTATGTTCGCGATGCCGAACCGCTTCAGAGACGATGCTCTTCGACAGGGAAGTGCTCATGTGGGCGCAGGCGCTCTTGTTCTCGCCATTCAGTGAAATACGCGAGATGCCCCTTGAGAGCCGGATCAGTTTCGAGATCTTGCGTTTCTTGCAGCTGTGGGTCAAGCAGCATGTGGGAGTGAATTTGAAGTCCTTGAGCTTTCTTATTGCTCAATCTTGAATTTCCCTTTGCGCGGGTGGTTACCTCATGTATACTAGTCGGGCTGTAAAACGCAGCATGCTCTTCGCTTAGCTCGTATGCACCACCGCTTACTTGCCCAGCGTAGAGGAAGTACATTTAGATGGAAAGGTGGATCGATGCCTGATAAGAACAGCATCTCCAAAGAACGTACCGCAGAACTGATCGCAGAGTTCGGCAAGAACGCGCAGGACTCCGGCAGCGCAGAGGTACAGGTCGCAATTCTCTCCGAGCGTATTCGCAACCTCACGGATCATCTCAAGCAGCATCCTAAGGATCACCACACTCGTCGTGGTCTGCTGATGCTCGTTGGTAAGCGTCGTCGTCTCTTGGTCTACATCAAGAACCGCGACATCCTTGAGTATCGTGAGCTTATCAAGAAGCTCGGTATTCGCGACAACATCTAAGCAACGAGCCCGCTTCGTGCGGGCTTTTGCATATAAGGCGGTCGACGGTGGAGGGCATCGTTGCTCGCGTGTCTGAAGAGAAGACACGAAGAGGCTTTGCGCAATAGGGCGCAAGGGAAGAGGAAAACCTATGGAACAAATTACTGAATCATTCGAGCTCTACGGAAAGCACTACACCTTGTCTACGGGCGAATTGGCCAAGCAGACGAGCGGTGCCGTGAAGGTAACTCAGGGTGATACGACGGTTCTGGTGACCGCCGTAATTTCAGAACAGGAAAAAGACTACGACTTTTTCCCACTAACAGTCGATTTTATTGAAAAGATGTACGCTGTTGGCCGCATCCCTGGCGGCTATCTGAAGCGTGAGGCTAAGCCAAGCGATAAGGGCATTTTGACGGCTCGCATGATCGACCGTCCTATTCGCCCCGGTTTCGTCGACGGCTTCAAGCAGGAAGTTCATATCGTGGCGACCACCTTTGTCGTTGATGGTGAGAACCCACCTGATTGCATGAGCGTTATGGGTGCAAGCGCTGCTCTTATGTGCGCCAGTGCACCATTCGATGGTCCTGCCGCATGCGTTCGTATCGCACGTGATATCGAAACCAAGGAATTCATCGTTAATCCTACGTATGAAGAGCAGGAGCACTCCGACCTCGAATTGACCATCGCGGGTACCGCCGACTACATCTCCATGGTCGAAGCGGGCGCCGATGAGATCTCCGAAGAGGATATGCTCGCCGCAATGACCTTCGGCCAGGAAGCCATTGCCGCGTTCTGCGAAAAGCAGGCCGCGTTCCTCGCTCGCGTTAATCCCCAGCCGAAAGAATGGCCTATTCACGTGGCCGATCCTTCGATCGCGGAGCGTGTTGATGCGCATTTCGACGAGATGTCCGCAGCCCTCAAGGATGCCGATAAGCTCGCTCGTATGGCGAAGGTCGACGAACTCAAGGCTTCTATCAAGGAGAACGATTTCTCTGAAGAAGAGCGTGATGCATGGGGAAGCGACATCGCTGCTGCGTTGAAGTCCCTTGAAAAGCATGCTATGCGTGCCATGGTCATTGAAACAGGTGAACGTGCCGATGGCCGTACGAGCGACGAGATCCGTCCGCTCTACATCAAGGCCGGTTATCTTCCTCGCGTTCATGGCTCCGGTCTGTTCCAGCGTGGCCAGACCCAGGCTCTTTCGGTTTGCACCTTGGGTATGCTCAACGAATGGCAGCGCCTTGATACCATCGACCCGCAAGAGGGTAAGCGCTATATGCATCAGTACAACTTCCCACCCTACTGCACGGGCGAAGTTGGTCGCATGGGTGCTCCTAAGCGTCGCGAGATCGGTCATGGCGCTCTGGCAGAGCGCGCCCTTCTTCCTGTATTACCTAACGAAGAAGAGTTCCCATACGCCATTCGCGTCGTATCGGAGATCCTCGAATCTAACGGTTCGTCCTCCATGGCTTCCACCTGTGGTTCTACGCTTGCGCTGATGGATGCTGGTGTGCCTATTAAGGCTCCTGTTTCCGGTATCGCCATGGGTCTCATCAAGGAAGGCGACGATATTGTCATCCTTTCAGACATCCAGGGTCTTGAAGACTTCCTGGGTGACATGGACTTCAAGGTATGCGGCACTGAAGCGGGCATCACTGCACTGCAGATGGACAACAAGGCGAAGGGCCTGTCGGTCGATATTCTCGCCCGTGCTCTGTCTCAGGCTAAGGAAGGTCGTTCCTTCATCATGAGCAACATGCTCGAGGCTATTGCGGCTCCTCGTGAAGAGATCAGCCCCTATGCTCCTCATATCGAGACCATTCACATCCCTGTGGATAAGATCCGCGACGTTATTGGTTCTGGTGGCAAGGTCATTCGTGGTCTCCAGGATGAAACGGGCGCTACTATCGAGATCGAAGAGGACGGTACTGTCCGCATCGCTTCTACGGAAGCTGCTTCTGGCGAAGCCGCTAAGCAGGCTATCCTGGGTATTGTGAAGGTTCCCGAAGTAGGCGAGATCTACGAAGGTGAAGTAGTCGGCATTAAGGACTTCGGCGCGTTCGTTCGCTTGACTCCTGGTAAAGATGGTCTCCTGCATATTTCCCGTATGGCAAATGGTCGTGTGGGCAAGGTCGAAGATGTACTCAGCATCGGCGACACGGTAAAGGTCGAAGTTATCGAGGTAGGCGACAACGGCAAGATCAGCCTTGATCGCATCGATAAGCCTGAAGTGGCAAGCGCACCTCGTCGTTCCAACGACGGTGGTCGTCATAACCACGACGGCAATTCTCGCAAGCCTCGTCGTCGTCACACCGACCGCTAAGCGCATTTAAAATATTTTCGACGGTAATGGTATCCCTCTGTTCTAACGTGACAGAGGGATACTTTTAGAAAGGATAGAGTTATGCCTACGTATAGAACTCAAGGAACGTGCTCCCGCGCAATCAATTTCGAGGTAGAAGACGGCAAAGTGCATAACGTGAGCTTCATGGGCGGCTGCAACGGTAACCTCAAAGGCATTAGCGCCCTGGTTGAGGGTAAGCCGGTGGATGATGTTATTCAGACCCTCGAAGGAATCACTTGCGGACCTCGTCCGACGAGCTGTCCTGATCAATTCGCTCAAGCCCTCCGTGAATACCAGGGCTAACTACTAGGTGAATCGATGAACTATCAGAAAACCACGCTTCCTAATGGCATGACGGTCATCACCTATTCCATGCCAAGCGTTCGATCCGTTTCCCTTGGTCTGTGGTTTAATGTTGGATCGCGAGACGAACGAGACGATCAGGCAGGGCTTACCCATTTCATGGAGCACATGATGTTCAAAGGAACCTCGACGAAAGGTCCTTTGGATATCTCGATGCACTTCGACAAGCTGGGCGCTGAATTCAACGCGTTCACTTCGAAGGAATACACCTGTTATTACGCGCGATTCGTTGATGACAAGCTCGAAGATGCGCTTTCCATGCTTGCGGAAATGGTCATTGATTCCGCGTTTGCCCAAGAGGCCATCGATACTGAACGTGAAGTGGTCATTGAAGAGATCGCTCGCAGTGAAGACGCGCCTGATGACTACGTTTTCGAGTTATATAGCGCTTCGAATCTGCCCTCCCATGTTCTGGGACTTCCTGTCTTAGGGACGCGCGAGAGGGTGGCATCGTACACTCACGATGACTGCCAGAGCTTCCATGATGATCATTATCATGCGGGGAACCTCGTCTTATCCGCTGCGGGGAACCTTGACCACGATGTGCTGGTGGACCTTGCGAAAACGCTATTCGCATTTATGAAGCCGGGCGTGAAGCATAAGCGCTCGCTTACGACCCCTGATTATGCATCGGGGCTCTTTGCGGCAAAACGCGAAACCGAGCAGGCGCATCTGGTCTACGGCGTGCCCTGGTTCGGAGTAGGGGATCCTCGTCGCTATGCGGCTTCGGTCTTAACCACCCTGCTTGGTGGCTCAATGTCATCGCGCTTGTTCCAGGAAGTACGCGAAAAACGAGGGCTGGCCTATTCTATCTATGCGACGCAAGGCTCATACCAAGGGGCGGGGCAGTGGTGCGTATATGCGGGAACCAGGCCGAGCAATCTTGCCGAAGTCGTTTCGCTTATTTCCCAAGAACTGAAGACCATTGCAACCGTTGCCGTATCGGCAGATGAACTTTCTCGTACGGTGGACTTCATTTGCGGACAGCTCCTGCTGGGACTCGAGACGACTAATTCCCATATGGCAAGACTGGGTAAACGTGAAGTTCTCGGCTTGGATCAGGTCACCCCCGAAGAACAGGTCAACGCATATCGTTCGGTCACCTCGGCGGATGTTCTCGCCCTCGCACAGGACCTTTTGACCGTTGAGCCCGCTCTTGCGGTAGTATCGCCCTATGATCAAGTTGAAGTCGAAGCATTGCTTTCGTAGATATATTGAAAGGATCGCATGATGATTAAAGTTGCTGTTGCTGGTTGTGGAGGAAGAATGGGATCTGCCGCTGTCGATGCAGTGCAGCAGGCAGCGGACATGACTCTTGTCTGCGGTATCGATCCTCATGCAGTCACTGACTCATTTCCCGTATACCCTTCGATCGCCGAAGCGCTCGATAAGGAATCCTTTGATGTGCTCGTTGATTTCACGCAGCCCGATGTGGTGGCTCAGACCTTATCGGTCGCACTTCCTGCTGGCGTTGATTGTGTAGTGGGAACGACAGGGCTCTCCGATGCTACGCTCACTTCTTTGGCGGATAGCGCAAAGGAGGGTACGTGCTTGTTCTATGCTCCGAACTTCACCACCGGAGCGGTCCTTATGATGGAGTTCGCTAAAGCAGCTGCGCCGTATTTCCCTGAAGCTGAGGTTCTGGAGTTCCATCACTGCAACAAGAAAGATGCGCCAAGTGGTACGGCGGTTCGAACTGCGCAGATCATTTCTGAAGCTCGTGATTTTGAAAGCAGCGCACCTGGGAGCGAAACGGAGATCGATGGAGCGCAAGGCGCTCGTGGCGCACTTGTCGATGGAGTGCCCGTCCATTCCATCCGCTCAATGGGTTATGTCGCCAGCCAAGAAGTGGTATTCGGGTCGATGGGACAGACGCTTTCCATTCGTCACGACTCGTGGGATCGCACCTCATACATGCCTGGTGTGCTCCTTGGCGTCCGCTCAGTGGGAAAATGCAGCGGTCTTATCGTAGGATTAGAGAACTTCATGGCATAAAGCCTGTTGTCGTGCCATAATGAAGCCCGTTATGAGCTCTATTAGAGGAGGAAACATGAACACTGTAGCTGAGCCGCGCTTTGGCCGCATGATTCCCGCAATGGTAACCCCGTTCGATGAGAATCGCGATCTTGATCTGAAGCAGGCTCGAGCCCTCGCGCGTCGTCTTGTCGAAGGTGGTAGTGATGCACTGGTCATCAATGGTACTACCGGTGAAAGCCCCACGGTGTTCTATCCCCAGAAGATAAAGCTGTTTGAAGCGGTCGTCGCTGAAGTAGGTGGCGAAGTGCCCATTATCGCCAACGTCGGTGATAACTGCACCGCTGATACCGTTGACTTTGCGCGCGATGTGCAGAAACTCGGTGTTGATGGCTTCATGCTGGTTGTTCCGTACTACAACAAACCTCCGCAAGAGGGTCTGTATCAGCACTTCAAGACCATTGCCCAAGCAGTGGATCTACCTTGTGTGCTCTACAACATTCCCGGTCGTTGTGTCATCAATATGGAAGCAGAAACCACCCTGCGTCTTGCTCACGATGTTGACAATATCGTTGCTATTAAGGAAGCTTCAGGCAATTTCGATCAGGTTTCCGCTATTATCAAGGATGCACCTGCTGGATTCGATGTTTATTCCGGAGATGACTCTCTTACGTATGACTTGATGAAACTCGGTGCTGCAGGCGTTATTTCAACTGCTGGCAACGTTGCGCCGGGACGCATGAAAGAAATAACCGACCTGTGTGCGGCAGGGAAGTTCGACGAAGCCAAGAAAGCGCACGATGCGTTCCTTCCCTTGATGGATGAACTGTTCGTAACGGCGAACCCTATCATGGTAAAGGAAGCATTGAACCTGCTTGGTGTTCCCGTTGGTGGTGTCCGCTTGCCGCTCGTGGATGCGACTCCTGAGCAATCTGCTCATTTGAAGCAGGTAATGCAGGAAGTCGGTGTCTTGTAGGAGACAACCACTTTACATGAGAGCATCGTTACCTGGTGTTCTCCTATCTTTGGCTTGAACCCTTCGTGCTCTTTTTGAGCACGAAGGGTGTTTGATGTATAGGAATATCGATCATAAAGGATATGTATGACTGAAAGATCTAGTGAAGAATCGACTCAAAAAGCAAGGCCACCCCGCAATAAAGAAGTAGTTCGCCACGTTCATCTTGAACGCACGCGTCCTAAGCTTTCGAATTATGATGACAAGGCGCCTGAGAAGAAGGACAGGAAACAGCAGCCGAAGCGTTCGAATTCTCAAAGTTCCACGCGCGGCAAGAAGGTTGTACGCAATACGCGAAGCAAGCGCGATCCCAAAGCGAAGCTCAAGATCATTCCTCTAGGTGGCCTTGATGCTATCGGAAAGAACATGACTTGCTTCGAATGCGGCAATGATATGGTGCTCGATGATGCGGGCCTTATGTTCCCTGACGATAATCATCCGGGAATCGATTTGATCTTGCCTGACTATTCATACGTGCTCGAACATGCAGACAAGCTGCGCGGTATCGTTATTACCCATGGTCATGAAGACCATACGGGTTCTTTGCCATACCTCCTGAAGGACCTTGATCGCCAAGTACCCATTTATGCTACGAAGCTCACTTTGGGTCTTATTGAAGGAAAACTTGCTGAACATAAGATCAAGAACGCTAAGCTGTGCGAGATCAAGCCTGGTCAATCCATCAAACTCGGTTGCATTACGGCGGAGTTCTTTTCGGTCAATCATTCCATTCCTGATGCGGTAGGGGTCTTCTTCCAGTCACCTGCAGGTAATGTTCTGCATACGGGTGACTTCAAACTCGACCAGAGCCCCATTGATGGCGTTCATACTGATTTTGGTGCGCTTGCTCGCTTCAGCAAAATGGGAGTCGACCTCATGATGTCTGACTCGACCAATGCCTCGAATCCTAACTTCACTCCTTCTGAAGCTGAAGTCGGCAAGGCGCTCGATGCCATCATCTCTCAGGCGCAGGGCCGCGTCATTGCGGCATCCTTCGCATCTCATATTCATCGTATGCAGCAAATATGCGATGCAGCTGTTCGAAATGGCCGCAAGGTGGCCGTTACTGGTCGTTCCATGGTGCAGAACACCGATATCGCACGTCGCTTGGGATACCTGAACATTGCCGATAAGAACCTTATTGATGCATATGACCTAAAGGGGTGCCCACCTGATTCGTACGTGGTCATGTGTACTGGATCTCAAGGTGAACCGCTTTCCGCATTGGCTCGTATTGCAAATGGCAACCATAAGACCATCTCCATCGAAGAGGGAGATACGGTCATCATTTCGGCGACTCCAGTCCCGGGTAATGAAAAAGCCGTTACCAAGGTGATCAACGATCTTGCCAAGATCGGCGCTGATGTTTACGACAAATCACGTGCACGAGTGCACGTGTCAGGTCACGCATCAGCCGAAGAACTCAAGCTGGTCCTTTCCATTGTTCAGCCAAAGTACTTTATGCCAGTTCACGGTGAAGCGACTCACTTGCGTGCTCATGCGCGCCTTGCTCAGGCAACCGGGGTTAAGAAAGAGAACATCTTTCTCTGCGAGAACGGTGATTCACTCGAGCTTACAACGCGTGGCGTTAAAACCGCTAAGCCCGTTTCGAGCGGCATTATTCTCGTTGATGGTCTGAGCGTAGGTGATACCTCTGAATTCATTTTGAATGAACGTACTAACTTAGGCTCTCAGGGTGTTGCCGTTATCGCCTGTGCTATCAGGAAAGGCACGCATGATCTATTAGGGTCGGTCCAGGTCGAAATGCACGGTATTCCTGGCGGCGATGAACGTAAGTTCGTTGATGCGGTACGCACCAGTGTTTCCAATGCACTCAAACGTTCTTTGGCTAAGAACGACGACCTGAAAGCAGTAAAGCGTTCCGCGCGTAGTGCCCTTCTGTCGATTTTGTGGGAGAGGACCAATCAACGTCCGCTCGTTGTTATCAACATACTTGAGATTTAAGTACATAGGCACTACTATCCTTGTAACCGTATTCGCACTATAAATGAACTAAGGACGGTTATGGCTTCTAAGCAACCTGCTAAAAAAGCTTCTCGCAACGTGGGCTCCTCGAAGGGAGCCCGTGCTGCTTCCTCGGGAAAGGCAAAACCGGGCTATCACCAGTCGCGCCAACAGCCCGAACGCACCTCTTTGCTCGATGAGCGGACGAAGCGTGATATTACTGCGGTAGCGCTCATTATCGTTGCGCTTGCGCTCTTTGCAACCGTTCTGGTTTCATCCGAAGGGGTGGTAACGGGTGCTCTTTCGATGGCGATGCGCTATTCGCTCGGTATTGGCGTTTATGTTCTGCCCGTCCTCCTGATCATCCTCGCCGTCACCTTCCTCATTCGTTTTGAAAAAGAAATGGTTCCCACACGCGTTGCTTTGGGATTCGCCTTATTATTCGTTGCTTTCTTGGGTATAGTGGCGCTGTTCACGCCTGGGGCAGAAGCAGATCCCAATCGTCTGTTCGCTCAGATATACCTGGTCTCACACGGGGGATATCTAGGAGCAGGCATCGCATGGGCTGCATTGCGTCTTTTCGGCCTTACTGTTTCGACCATTTTAATGGTGGGCCTTATCGTCATTGCGCTCATTATCATCGGTTTTTCTCTCTCATCGCTCTATGAGAAGATCCGCGCTCATTATGCAGCGCGCTCCTTCGATGAAGAGGAACCCTATCCGGCAGCACCACGCGCGTCATTTGCGCGGATCCGTAAAGCCGCTCCGGAACGAAAGCACAACCAGGCACAACGCTCCATTGCCGACGAACAGACCCAACGTCTCGCAGCCGATGATCCTTCACAGGCTCGTACTCAGATGCTCGTGGACGCAGACCCCGCAACACAAGAGACCCAGATGCTTCCTTCGGCTAAAAAACAGCGTTCTGCAACACGGCAAAGGGCAAATCACACTACGGTTCTCGCTGAGGCTGAAAAGCCGCAGTCGATGACGAGAAAGCTTCGCTCGAGACCCGCAGATGAAGAAGTGGAGCAGGCAAGTGAAGAACCGATAGCTGCTCGTGCACCCAAGAAAAAGGCTTCCGATGCTGCCATCCCGAAGCCTTCCGAGGGTTTCGAGCTTCCGAGCATGTCTTTGCTCAGTAGTAGTAAGGGTGCTAAGGTTTCGCGCGAGAGCGAGTCTTCATTACGTGAGACAGGTATGCTCCTCCAGGATACCTTGGGTGATTTTGGTGTTCCGGCTACCGTTGTTGATTGGATCCATGGTCCTACGGTGACTTTATTCAAGGTCGACCTCCCCAGTGGTGTGCGCGTAAATCGCGTTTCCAATTTGACTGACGATATCGCCCTTGCTCTTGCTGCTCCAGGCGTACGTATTTTTGCGCCGATCCCTGGAACGAACTATGTAGGCATTGAAGTCCCTAACAAGAAACGCGAAACGGTTCTACTTGGGGATGTCATCAAGGATGCGCCGAAAGGTCCGTTGCAGATCGCTATTGGACGCGATGTTGAGGGGAACAACATCGTAAGCGATCTTGCTACCATGCCCCATCTGCTGATCGGCGGCACTACGGGGTCGGGTAAGTCGGTATCCATTAATGCGATGATCATGTCCATCCTTATGCGAGCAACGCCCTCGGAGGTGCGCATGATCATGATCGACCCGAAGCGCGTTGAGTTCACTCCTTATAACGGGATCCCTCATCTTTATGTTCCGGTAGTTACAGAAGCGCGTGAAGCAGCCAGCGCTCTTTCGTGGGCGGTTGCCGAAATGGAGCGTCGCCTCAAGATCTTTTCCGGTATTGGAGCGCGCAATATCGGGCAATACAATGCAAAGGTCCAGCAGGGAACAGAAGATGATGAGACCCAGCTTCAGGAAATGCCCTACATTGTTATCGTTATCGATGAGCTTGCTGACCTTATGATGAACGTTGGTAAGGAAGTCGAGTTCTCGATCTCACGTTTGGCGCAGCTCGCTCGTGCGGCGGGTATTCACTTGATCGTTGCGACCCAGCGTCCGTCGACCAATGTGGTGACCGGCCTTATCAAGGCGAATATTACCAATCGTATTGCTTTTAACGTGGCTTCTGGTATTGATTCACGCGTTATTCTCGATACCCCGGGCGCAGAGAACCTCATTGGCCTGGGCGATCTTCTGCTTTCGAAACCAGAGCTCGCAAAGCCACAACGTATTCAGGGCTGTTTCGTGTCGGAAGATGAGATTGCAGCTGTCGTGGAGAAACTGAAGTTACAAGGTGAGCCCGAATATCATAATGATATCCTGAAGACGAACCTTATTACGTTGGGGGATTCTTCGCCTGACGGATCGGGAGGGTCGGCTCATTCGTCGGATGATCCATTGGTTTGGGATGCTGCCGAAATAGTGGTATCTTCCGGGGTGGGGTCAACATCTAATTTGCAAAGGCGATTGAGCGTCGGCTATTCGCGAGCGGGTCGCATTATGGATCTCCTTGAAGCAAAGGGGATCGTTGGTCCGCCCAATGGCTCTAAGCCGCGTGAAGTACTTGTTGATTCGTTGGAGCTAGAAACGCTTCGTGCGTTTGAAGAAAATGATTCGTGAGTTTGTTTCGGGGGTACTTGATGCACCACATCAGCTTCGGTGACGTGCTTAAGGAAGCGCGTTTAGCCAGGGGACTTGATCTGGCGACGGTTTCCCGGGATCTTCGAATTCGCCAAGATATCATAGTCGCTATTGAGAACAGTGATTTTTCGCGCATGCCTTCACGTGGTTATGCGCGAAATATGATCATTGCTTACGCTCGTCTTCTTGGCTTAAATGCTCAAGATGTTAGTCGTATGTATCTCGATCAAGAGTATGCCTACCAGGTCGAGAGGGCCCAAAAAAACGTCGCGGGCGCAATACAGATGCACGACGAACCGTATCGTCGATCCCGCAACTCGGGTCAAACTGATGAAATACAGAAGGTGCGGGGGAGTCGCACCTCTCGTTCTGCGCGAAACACATCATCGTCTCGCATGAGGGAAAAGAACCTCTATGATGGTAGCTCGAACGGGCTAGGTCGGCGTGTGTACTCTCAGAACATCGATGAACCCAGAACGCCGCCTATGCCGACTCGCGGCAATGCTCCGGTCGCGCATCGTGCTCGCCGTTCAGCAATGACCGAAGGGCGTTATACCAATCTTTATGCTGCACCGAAGAACATCCCTAATCCCAACAAGCAGCGTAATGTCATCATCGCTGCAGTTGCTATTGTTGTTATCGTTATCATACTTATTGTTGCGATGGCCCTCAGTCATCAAAGCCAACCTCAAACTAATATTCCCGTAACAGGCGTAAATAGCACATCCCAGCAGGAGCAGCAGACCGAAACGCAAGATACTGCGCCCGTGGAAACGGAAACAGCTCCTACTGAATTCACTCTTCGGTATGAAGTTGCTGACGGAAACGAATCGTACATCGAAGTATATGTTGATGATGCAACGCAAGAATCGGCAACAGTGAGTGGTCCGGCGCAGCAAACGTATACTTCATCAGGCACTATACGTTTCGTCTCAACCGAAACCGCAGGGGTGACGGTATATGTCAATGATGAAGCCGTCGAATTGAGTACGAATAGTTCTGGAATCATTAACCAGACCTTCACGTTCGAAGATATTCTGAACGCTTGGTATGACGCACATCCCAATGCAACGCGCCCGACCAGTACCTCTGCTAATACATCGAATAATGCCGACAGCACTTCTTCGAATTCGAACAGTTCTTCGGGAAGTTCAAGCGAATAGCTGTTTCTCACATACAATAGGTTGAATACGTAATTGAAAGGATAGTCATGGCAAAAGATTCCAGCTTTGATGTTGTTTCTCAGATTGATATGCAAGAGATCGACAACGCCTATGGTCAGGCAAAAAAAGAACTGACCCAGCGCTACGATTTAAAGGATTCGGGTTCTGATATCTCCCTGGATAAGGGCGGTAAATCCATTACCGTTTCCGCACCGAGTGATTTTGTATGCAAGCAGGTCATTGATGTGCTTACCTCGAAGCTCATCAAGCGTGGGATCGAGCTCAATGCTCTTAAATGGGGCAAGCTAGAAGCTGCGACCGGTGGCACTGTTCGGCAGACAGCGCAGATCCTCGAAGGGATCGACCGCGATACGGCAGGCAAGATCAATAAGGACATCAAGGGGACCAAGCTGAAGGTGAAGGTGACCATCGAAGGCGATAAGCTTCGTGTTTCTGGACCGAAGATCGATACCTTGCAAGAGGTCATCACGTTCCTTAAAGACCAGGATTATGGTCAACCACTGCAGTTCGTCAATTATCGCTAGATCGCGTCGTGGTCCCATGACAAAGCGTGTTGCGTTCCTTACCTTAGGTTGCGCGAAGAACGAACAAGATTCCGCTCAAATGCAGCAGGATCTTGTTCGCGCAGGATACGAGATCTGCGCTCTCGATGAGCCGTGTGATGCCATCGTAGTGAACACCTGTGCTTTCATCCAGCCTGCGATCGAGGAGAGCATTGATACCGTTCTCGATATATCGTCAATGGAAGACGTAAAAGCTGGTGTGACAAAGCTGGTCGTAAGTGGATGCATGCCCGCTCGATTTGGAGCAGAATTAGAGGCAGAACTCACTGAGGCCGACCGTTTCGTTCCTTGTGCTCAAGAGAGCGCCATTGTTCACGTAATGGACGATCTTCTTCAGCACGATTCATCCCGAACGCAGCGAACGGTATCGTTCACTTATGAGCCAAGTGAATATGTGAAGATCTCCGATGGGTGTAGCAGGCATTGTTCGTTCTGCACCATTCCACTGATTCGTGGCCCCTACCACAGCTTTTCTTTCGGCCAGATCGAGCGTGACGTTAAAGAGAAGATCGATGGGGGAGCGAAAGAGATCGTATTCATCGCGCAGGACTCGGGTATTTGGGGTCTTGATCTAACACCACGTGAGACCCTCGCATCTCTACTTGATCGTATAGCTAATGCGTACCCCGCTACATGGTTCCGCGTGATGTATTTACAACCTGCTGGCCTTACTGATGAGCTCGTTCGGGTCATGGCTGCTCATTCGAATATATGCAGTTATTTGGATATTCCTCTGCAACATTGCGATTCAGATATTCTCTCTTCTATGAATCGCCGCGGTTCTCGCGCTGAATACGAAGCGCTTGTGGCGCGCTTGCGCGATCGCATACCCGATATCACTTTACGCACTACGCTTATAGTCGGCTACCCTGGTGAAACCGATGAGCAATTCGAGGATCTGTGCGATTTTGTAGCCGAAACCGCCTTTGATTACGTAGGTATCTTCGCTTATTCGCCTGAAGATGGTACCCCCGCCGCAGAATTGCCCGATCAGATAGATGACGAAACGAAGCAGGATCGTCTACAAACACTAAGAGATATCGCAGATGCGGTATCGTCTCAGCGCATTTCTGGTCGCATAGGCACTTCGTGTGACGTTCTTGTGCTTGGTGCTGAAGAAGATGGTCAATTGTTCGGAAGAACCCAGGCTCAGGCTCCCGATGTAGACGGGGTGACTTACATTGATGGATGCGAAGTCGGAGAAGTGGTCCCCGCTGTCATTTCCGATACCTTGCTATACGAAATGGAGGCAACACGTGACTAACGAGCAAAGTGGGGAATATGCGTTCTGGACTCCCGCGAATATCGTTACCATGACGCGTATTCTTCTGGTGCCCATATTCGTCGTCGCGTTCATTTCTCCTTGGCCAGATTATTTTCCTGCATGGCCTGAAGCAGAACTATGGAAACCATGGATCGCCGCTTTTATTTTTGCCGTCTTGTCCTGCACTGATGCGGTGGATGGGCATTTAGCTCGCAGCCGCCACGAAGTAACGAATTTCGGTAAATTCATCGATCCGCTCGCTGACAAGATCCTTGTCGCCGCAGCGCTTTTAGCGCTTATCGAATTGCAACTGCTGCCTTCCTGGGTCGCCCTTGTTATCTTGAGCCGTGAATTCATTGTTTCGGGACTCAGGATGCTCGTTGCCACTCATGGAGTTGTCGTTGCGGCAAGTTGGTATGGCAAAGCTAAAACGGTATTCCAGATCATAGCCATTTTGCTCTTCATCATAAAAGGCTCTCCGGTACTACTGTCTCTCCATGCGCATATGGGAACCACCATGTATCTTGTTTCTTGGTTCTTCATGATCGTGGCCCTTGTCCTTACGATCGTCTCCATGTGCGATTACTTCATCAAATGTGCTCCTGTATTCGGGCTTACCACCCGTTCTTCGCATTCGGTGTTCGATCCTGATCATGAATCCGAAGAAAGCGCTTTGTCCAATGAGCTATCTTTCGCGCATGACGGGATCGTTTTGAGCGATGACCTTCGTACGCAAGCGAGTCAACTCATCGAACTCGCAAGGGAAAATGGATGCTCGCTTTCAACAGCGGAAAGCTGCACTGGTGGGTTGATAGGGGGAGCGCTTACTGCGATCCCGGGAAGCTCGGATGTCGTAGAGGGTGGCATTATTAGCTATTCGAATGAAGTGAAAAAAGCGCTTCTGAGTGTTGACGGATCTGATCTTGAGCGGGTTGGGGCGGTAAGCGAAGAAGTCGCACGTGAGATGGCGCACGGTTCGCGTCAGGCCTGCAAGAGCGATATTGCGGTATCCGTTACCGGCATTGCGGGACCAGGCGGTGAGGTTCCTGGCAAACCGGTCGGCACCGTTTGGTTCGGGCTCTCCACTTCAGATGGGGCGCAGGCCTTTGTGCGCCACTTTGATGGCGATCGTGATGCAGTGCGGAGCCAGACCGTTCAATTCGCCTTGCAGTTACTTGCTTACGGGATCGATCCCTCGCGTAGTTCATGTCCTGTTCATAGCGACTGATCCACGTGCACCGTATTCGTCGCACATCACCGACGGTCGAGCCAACCATCGGTGATGTGCGTTAGATTTGCATTTTATTTGAGGTTGATTTCAGGTTCCTATCCACAAAACATGAGAAAGACCCATCTATGATGCACTCATAGCAAGATACCTCTTGCATACGAACACCTGTTCGTGTATTCTCGTTACGTCACATGCACTATGCCTTTTTGGAGGAACACAAATGAGCCAGGACAAAAATAATGCCCTCAAAATAACGACCGATCAGATCGAGCAGAAATTCGGTAAAGGTTCCATCATGAAGCTGGGTGAATCAACCGATCTTCAGATAGGGGTCATTCCTACTGGAGCGCTCCCGCTTGATATCGCGTTGGGAATCGGTGGTGTTCCTCGCGGTCGTATCGTTGAGATCTATGGTCCTGAATCAAGTGGTAAGACCACTATTGCTTTGCACATTATTGCCGAAGCGCAAGCTGCAGGCGGTGTTGTTGCATTTATCGATGCTGAGCATGCCCTCGACCCGGTATATGCGGCAAAATTGGGTGTTGACGTGGATGAAATGCTCATCTCCCAACCCGATACCGGCGAACAAGCACTTGAGATCTGCGATATGCTCGTACGTTCTGGGGCTATTGATTGCGTCGTTATCGACTCAGTTGCCGCGCTGGTTCCTCGCGCGGAAATCGAAGGGGAAATAGGTGATACCACCGTTGGTCTGCAGGCGCGTCTTATGAGTCAGGCGCTTCGTAAGCTTGCTGGCTCCTTGTCCCGGTCGAATACCACTTGCATCTTCATTAATCAGCTCCGTGAAAAGATCGGTGTAATGTTCGGTAACCCCGAAACCACAACGGGTGGTCGTGCTCTGAAGTTCTATTCAAGTGTTCGTATTGACGTTCGTCGCTTTGATTCTGTAAAGAAAGATGGCGAATTCGTTGGTAATCGCGTTCGAGCGAAGGTCGTAAAGAACAAGGTCGCACCACCGTTTCGTCAGGCAGAATTTGACATCATGTATGGAGAGGGTATTTCTAAGGAAGGCTGCATCCTCGACATGGGAGTTGAAGCCGGCATTGTCAAGAAAAGCGGCTCCTGGTTCAACTATGGTGATGAGCGTCTGGGTCAGGGTAGGGAAGCAGCTAAGCGCACCTTACGCGAAACCCCTGACGTACGTGATGAGATCGAAAATAAGATCCGCGCTGAATATGAACTGCCGCTCGTTGGAGAGCAGCCAAGTGCTTCTGTGGAGCAATAGGCTTATCGATGGTCTACATTGACAAGCGCTACGTTGAGAACCTGCTTAACTCAAAGCAGAGTGCATCATCTGCTCCTGCGCCATCACGCGCTCTATCTTCTTTGGAACCACCTTCGCGGACAACAGCAGACCAAACTCAGGACAGTGATTCGATAGATGAGGGCAAAACGCCTCATGATGCATTTAAGAAAATCGAGCGATTGGTTAAAGTGCGAGATCGTTCGATAAGGGAAGTGCGTAATCGCTTGCTAAAAGACGGGTTCAGCGTGTCTATAGCCGATCAGTCCATTGAGCGGGCGCTACGTTGCAATTATCTTAATGATCAGCGATTCGCGGATATATTAGTTCGCTCGCGTTTGAATGCAGGAAAGGGTCTTGCGGGTATCATTCGCGAGCTAAAGTCCCACGACATTGATCCGGAAGCCCAACTACCTGGCTTCCCTGATGAGTATCTCTCGACGCGTGTTTCACAGCGTGATGCGGCGCTCGGGTTATTATGCCGTAAGCCACCACGCGCAAAGAACAAATTACAAGCAGCGTACGGTAAGCTCATTCGCGCCGGATACACTTCGCAATTAGCAAGCGAAGTGGCTCGAGAGTGGTATCAGATCAACTGTTCAGGCTCTATGCGGTAAATTGCGAGGTGCTTTTTACCGCATATTCTGTGTTCGCCCCTTGTTTGCTCTAGTCAAAAAAAGCGATTTTGGCTATTATCGTAATGCTTGAGCTTACGTACTTTATACGGTACTTACTATATTTATTACAAATGAATACCGCTGTTTAATATAGTGGCGTGTGCTCTTGCCCCGGTGTACCAGGGCATTTTTTGTGTCCGTGGCTCTCGTACTAAAAACGTTATTTGAACGAAAGGGAGTTCAATGGTTGAAATTATCGTGGCCGCTCTTGTGGCTCTCGTAATAGGTTTCATCGTCGCATATTTTCTTTTGCAAAAGATACAGAAGGATCGAAATGATGCTGCCACCAATGAAGCTCAAACGACCCTTGCTGATGCTCGTCGAGAAGCAGAGAACCTCAAGCGCGAGGCTCTCGTTGAAGCAAAGGATGAGGTTCTCAAGCTAAAACAAGACGCTGAAAAGGAAAGTAAAGAGCGTATGCGCGAAGTGCGCAGCGCGGAAAATCGCGTCAATCAGCGCGAGCAGAGCCTCGATAAGCGCATTGAGGCACTTGATCATCGCGAACATCAGATCTCTTCACTGCAAGGACAGGTCGATCGCCGCATCAAGGACGTTGAAAAAGCGGAAAAGGAAGCCACCTATCATCTTGAGCGAGTAGCAGGACTTACTTCTGAAGAAGCGAAGACCGAATTACTTGACGGCCTTAAAGAGGAAGTCGTACACGAATCTGCCGCTATCATTCGTGATTCGGAAGCACGTACTAAGGCTGAAGCTGACAAAAAAGCTCGCGAGATCCTCAGCGTTGCTATCCAGCGCCTTGCGGCGGACTACACGTCTCAGATCACCGTTTCAACCATTCATATTCCCTCTGACGATCTTAAAGGACGCATTATTGGTCGCGAAGGACGCAATATTCGCTCCTTCGAACAGATCACGGGTACTAATCTCATTATCGATGACACGCCGGAGTGCGTGACCGTATCTTCTCACGATCCCGTGCGTCGCGAGATCGCAAGCGTGACGATGCAGAACCTCATCAGTGATGGCCGCATTCATCCCGCGCGAATTGAAGAGATGTTCCACAAGGCTGAAAAATACGTTAATCAGCAGATCAAAGATGCTGCCGCACAGGCAACGTTCGATACGGGTATCCATGATCTTCATCCTGAACTTGAAAAGATCCTTGGTCGTTTGCGTTACCGTACTTCCTATGGGCAGAACGTACTCAACCACTCACTCGAAGTCGCGTATCTTTGCGCAATGATGGCTTCCGAGTTGGGTCTTGATCCCATTCCAGCAAAACGTGCTGGTCTTTTGCACGACCTTGGCAAGGCAGTCGATCATGAGATCGAAGGATCGCATGCGGTTATCGGTGCAGACTTGGCACGTCGTTATGGGGAAGATGCCGCCATCGTCCATGCAATCGAAGCGCATCATAATGATGTTGAGCCTCGTTCGGTACTCGATGTTCTGGTGCAGGCAGCTGACGCGGTATCTGCAGCGCGCCCAGGTGCCCGTAAAGAGAACATTGAATCGTATATTAAGCGCCTGGAGAAGCTCGAAGAGATCGCCAATTCACATCCTGGCGTTGAGAGCACCCATGCCATTCAGGCGGGTCGTGAAGTACGTGTTATCGTAAGCCCTGAACAGGTTGATGAGGCTCACGTAACGGTATTGGCACACGATATCGCTCAGCAGATCCAGAACGAAACGAAGTATCCCGGACAGGTAAAGGTCGTCGTAATTCGCGAGACGCGTTCGGTCGATTACGCTAAATAGCGTCGATTGTCACCAAAATTCGCACCCATGCAGTTATGCATGGGTGTTTTTGTAAGGTAATGCACCATGAGTAAAACGCTGCAAGACTTTGTCGAAGAATTTTCAGGAGATGAGTTCCTCAGAGTACAAGATGATCTTGGCCATGGGTTCGTGCGCTTACGAGCAGCCGAAGCTCAACGACGCCAGGCGAAACAAGACATTCGATCTTTTGAAGACGTCGTACTCGAAATGCTCCGTAATGCGCGTGATGCCCATGCACGTGCTATCTTCGTTGCAACATGGGTCGATGGTGCGACACGAAAGCTCACCATGCTCGATGACGGCGACGGAGTTCCTCTGTCGATGCATGATACGGTCTTCGAGCCCTTCGTCACGTCTAAGCTCGATTCATTTCATGACGACCGATGGGGGGTACATGGCCGCGGCATGGCGCTGTATTCGATCAAGCAGAATGTGAAAGATGCCCACATTGTTGCTTCATCAACGGGCATCGGTTCGATTTTTTCGGTCACATCACTCCAATCTGAGCTTACCGAAAAACGCGATCAATCGACCCTTCCCATTGTCTCTCAAGACAACGAAGGAAAACCGCTTCTGAGAGGCCCTCATAATATCGCCCGTATGGTCATGGAATTCGCAATAGACGAGCGCTCACGCATTTCGGTGTACCTTGGAAGCAGTGCCGCCATTGTCGCAACGTTGTATTCGCTTGGCCTATCGGCTGCCTCACGCCTGACGACCGTATTCGATACGTATGATGAATCCACACCGTACATTTACCGGTTCGCATACGTAGATGATGCCGAAGCGCTTGCTCAGCTTGCAAATGAATTCGCGCTTCCTATTTCAACGCGCACTGCGCACCGTATCCTCAATGGGGAAATAGAGCCTCTTCCGCTTCATTTAGAGCTCCTTGCATCTGAGGCGCGAACAAGCCGCACCAAGAGAACCTCCTCTGCAAAGCAGAAGAAGCGCTCGATTCGGGTCACCTCAGAGGACCTGGAAGAATTCAATAGCGCGGTCCGTAATGCTTATGCCCGTCTTGCGGAAAAGTACTACCTTGATCCCTGCGACGAGATCGTATCGCAGGTACACGGCGATGAATTACGGATTCGCATCCCCCTTATTTCGACCGACCGAACCGAAGAGGACGTTTGAGGATACTTCATTGCGTGAAGGCCGTTAAATGACTAAAATAGGGCGGCATACATGAAATTTTTCTCTAGATGCAACCTTAAACGTAGTATAGAACGTACTCTGAAAGAACCATGTCATGAACGAAACACTGGGTAATTCATCGAATGAAATGCCTCAGGCAGAATGCCTCAAAGTATCATCCAAGTCATCTCCGGCTTCCGTTGCGGGCGCCATTGCGGGCATGATGAAAGATGGCGTTCCCGTCGAAATACAATCGGTTGGCGCTGGCGCAGTGAACCAGGCGGTCAAGGCGATCGCCATTTCTCGAGGGTTCTTATCTCCAGTAGGCATTGAAATAGTCTGTGTTCCTTCATTTGCAGATATCGTCATTGATGGCGAGTACCGAACTGCTATTCGTTTTTCCGTTGAACCACGCACGGGTATTTCTTCTTCTGAAACAGTCCTGTAGTTTTTAAAGCGAGACCATCGATATTCTGAAGGGAGCATTCCTTCTGTGACCGAGTTACAACGCCTTGACGCATCTCATATTTCGTCTCCTCTTACGCATATTCCCGATTGGAACGACATTTCTAATTCGGTATTGAACGAAACAACCTTCTCAGTTGTCACCTTTGGCTGTCAAATGAACAAGAACGACTCAGAGCGCATCGTGGGTATGCTCTCTGCACTCGGCTCTCAACAGGTTCATACCGTTGAAGAATCTGACATTATCATCTTCGTTACCTGCTGCGTACGTGAGGCTGCTGATGTGCGCCTTATGGGGCAGGTCGCATCATTGAAGAACGTTCCCCTTCGTTCCCGATCGCCCCTTTCGAAGCGCATCGTAGTCATCGGAGGGTGCATTGGCCAACGTGACGGAGAACAACTCGTAGAAAAACTGCCTCATGTTGACGTGGTATTCGGAACATTTAATCTAGCGAGCATGCCGCGTTTGATTCAAGAAGCCATTACCACTGAAGACCATCAGGTCGAGGTACTAAGCGAAGCTTCGTCATTTCCTACTAACTTACCTTGCGAACGTGAATCACAGTGGTCAGCATGGCTGCCTATATCTATTGGCTGCAACAACTTCTGCACCTACTGCATCGTTCCCTACGTGCGCGGTCGCGAAAAATCTCGTCCCTTGGAAGATATCATTGCCGATGCGGTCTCTCTTCGTAATGACGGGGTGAAAGAAATCACCCTTCTTGGTCAGAACGTGAACTCTTATGGACGCGACTTGTATGGCGGGCCTCAGTTCGCGAAGCTGCTTCGTGCGGTATCAGATACGGGGATCGGACGTATTCGATTCGCAACTTCGCATCCGAAGGACCTCAACGATGAAGTGATCCGCGCTTTCGGTGAACTTGATAATCTTATGCCAGCTCTTCATTTGCCGGTCCAGTCAGGGTCGAACGCGATCCTCAAGGCGATGAACCGCCGTTACACCCGCGAACATTATCTCGAGATCATCGATAAGCTCCGCGCGGTTCGAAGCGATATTGCGCTTTCCACCGATATCATCGTCGGCTTCCCAGGAGAAACTGAAGAGGATTTCCAGCAAACGTACGACCTTATCAAGCAAGTGGGATATCATCAGGTGTTTACCTTCCTTTATTCCAAACGAGAAGGAACTCCTGCTGCGCGCATGGTAGACGATACTCCTCATGAGGTAATACAAGATCGATTCGAGCGCTTAGTTGACCTGGTGCAAGATCGCGCGCTAGATGTGAATCAGGTCGATGCACAGACAGTCGTCTCCGTGCTCGTCGAAGGCGCATCAAAGCGTGATCCGCGTATACTCACCGGTCGTAGCCCCAAGAACCAAACTGTTCATGCTCGCATTCCCGATGACCGTACTCTAGAGGACCTGAAGGGGACCTTTGTACAGGTTCGCATCGAAGAAGCGCGTGCATGGTATTTGCGAGGGGAGATCATCGCGTGACACCCCGTGTCATAGCCATATTAGGTCCTACTGCTTCAGGTAAGTCCGAGGTCGCCCAAGAGGTCGCACGTATATTGGATGGGGAAGTAATATCCGCTGATTCGATGCAGGTCTATCGTGGCATGGACATCGGTACAGCGAAACTTTCCGCTAGCGAACAAAAGGTCCCTCATCATCTTATTGATATTCTGGAGCCGGGTGAGGTGTTCTCTGCGCAGTTGTTCCAAACGCTTGCGCGCGCTTCGATAGAAGACATCTCGTCTCGCGATAAGGTTCCAGTCCTTTGCGGAGGTACGGGCCTTTATGTGCAAGCCGTCCTTGAAGATATGCGTTTTCCTAAAGGAGAGCAGACGCACAACGAAGTGCGCGATAAATACGAGTCATTCGCCGAGACACATGGCTCCCAGGCGCTTTGGGATGAGTTGCACCGCAAAGACCCCGAATCTGCCTCCCGTATCCACCCTAATAACACGCGACGAGTAGTACGTGCTCTCGAAATGTTCGAGCAGGGCATTTCTTATGCAGACCAAGTAAAAGACATGCGCGAATTGCCTGAAGTCGTGCCATCGTTACGATTCGCCCTCATGCGCGATCCTTCTCTTTTGGCAGAGCGCATCAATATTCGCGTTGATCGCATGATCGAAATGGGCCTTGTGCAAGAAGTCGAATCTCTCCTGGATAAAGGGTTACGCAGTGCCCTGACCGCGCCTCAGGCCATCGGATATAAGGAAATAGTTGCGTATCTAGATGGCAAAACGTCTCTAGATGACGCTGTCGAGCAGATAAAAACTGCTACAAGACGGTATGCAAAGCGCCAACGTACCTGGCTGAGACGTGATTCGCGTTTGATGCCCCTTGACGCTGATATATTAACAACTGATCAAATCATCGCGTCTATCGTTGAGCACTACCGGCAGGAGTCTACAATATCCTTGTAAAACAGTCGAACAAGGAGCATTCATGCAGACACCTTTCGTAAAACTTCATGGCCTAGGAAATGACTTCGTCTTCATTGACGATTTTTCTCGAACGCTTGATTTATCGCCTGAACAGGTAGCTCTGCTCTGCGATCGTCATTTTGGCATTGGCGCCGATGGCGTGGTGCTCGTTCGCCCCTCTGAGCGTGAAGAGTGCACTGCTTACATGCATTACATCAATTCCGATGGTACGCTTGCGGAAATGTGCGGCAATGGTATTCGCTGTTTTGCAAAGTTCCTCTACGACCATGGTTACTTGGACGAGGCGTCGCATTCATTTGTTGCCGATACCAAGCGCGGACCACTTTCCCTTACGTTCACCTGCGATGACGAAGGAGTGTTCGATACAGCGACCGTCGACATGGATGAGCCTATTTTCGATCCTGTTCGCATTCCCACTGCACTTCCTGTGACATCTTCCTCATTCGATCCAGCAGGATGTGTTCAGAACGAAGAACTCGATTCGCCTTGGGGCACCTTCGCATTCACCTGCGTTTCAATGGGTAACCCTCATGCGATCTGTTTCCTCGACGCCATGGATCAGATGTCAGATGAGTGCTTCATTGGGTCTGAGCACACTCTGGAAACCCTGGATATCGACAAGATCGGATCGTTCTTTGAATCTCATGAGGCCTTCCCGGCAAAGTGCAACATTGAATTCATTGAAATGGGCTCTGATGGTCTTCATATGCGCGTATATGAGCGTGGCTGCGGGGAAACACTTGCCTGCGGCACCGGAGCATGCGCAAGTCTTGTAGCCTCTGTGCTCACTGGTCGTTCAGCACGAGAAAATTTTGTCCACTTACGAGGTGGCACTCTTGCGATTTCGTGGGATACTAACAACCATGTATATATGACTGGTCCGGCTCGACAATCATTCACAGGGGTTGTCGAGATATAAGCTGAGGTTCAATGGCTGAATACTATTTCGATGACGTTAAGCAACATGGTCCTGCGACCATTATGGAAAAGCCCCGCGAGCGAGCGATCCTCGTCGGGGTCGATCGACCGAATCAAGAATGGTCATTGGAATCCTCCCTCGCGGAGCTGGAGCGTTTAGCCTGGACCGCCGGTGCAGACACCGTTGCTCAAACCACACAGCGACTTGAGTCACCTAATCCTCGTACGTTCGTAGGCAGCGGCAAAGCAGAAGAGATCGCAGATCTTGCACGGGCCTATGCAGCTGATGTCGTCATCTTTGACGATGAGTTGACTCCATCTCAGCAATCGAATATAGAAAAAGTCGTCGGTAAGAGCGTAAAGGTCATTGATCGAACTGCTTTGATCCTTGATATCTTCGCCCTGCATGCCTCCAGTAAAGAAGGGCGTCTTCAAGTGCGCCTCGCACAGAACCAGTATCTTTATCCGCGCTTGAGGGGCATGTGGGCCCACCTCGCATCGAATCGCATGGGCGGCGGTGTTGGATCGCGCTTTGGTGAAGGCGAAAGCCAGCTTGAAGTCGACCGACGTCTTATCCGTAATCGCATTACCTCTATTAAACGTGAGTTAGCGAACGTATCCAAGAAGCGCGATCTGCAGCGTAAGCGCAGAAAAGAATCAGGGGTATTCAAGGTCGCACTTGCCGGGTATACCAATGCGGGGAAGTCCAGCCTTCTGAATGCGATAACGGGCTCTGAAGTATTGAGCTACGACAAACTGTTCGCGACGCTCGATTCCACAACGCGACAGTTAGTACTTCCTGAGGGAAGGGAAGTAACGCTGACTGATACCGTCGGATTCATTCAAAAACTTCCTACGACCCTTGTCGAAGCGTTCAAATCTACTCTTGACGAAATCAATGGCGCTGATTTGATCCTTCACGTAGTCGATGCATCCGACCCTCAGCATGCTCAGCAAATAGATACCGTCAATATGGTCCTAGAGCAGATCGGCGCCCAAGAGATAGGGCGCATAGAGGTCTTCAATAAGCGCGATCTATTAGGTGAGGCTCAATACGAAGCGCTGCGCGTTCGTTTCCCTCATGCGGTATTTACTTCCACTAAGACCCGAGAAGGACTCGATGAGCTGATTCACCGCATCGGAAGCGTAGCTTCTGCCCAGGATGAGTTACTTGAAATCGTAGTTCCTTACGATCGTGGCGACTTGGTATCGTTCGTGCATCAGCGCTGTACCATTCTGAGCGAATCATACGAAGAGACGGGAACCCATTTGATACTGCGTGCTAATGCCCAGGCTGCTTCACGCCTAAAGCTGTTCACCGTAGAGAAATAGAGACCCTAGTACACCTTTCTAAGAACCGCAACGACCTTACCGACGATGGCGCAGTCGCGCGTAATAATAGGCTCAAGACGAGAGTTCTCTGGTTGCAAACGAATGTGATCGGCTTCTTTATAGAAACGTTTCACTGTTGCACCATCATCGATCAAAGCAACGACGATTTCCCCGTTACGTGCAACGTTCTGCTGTTTTACCACGACATAATCGCCGTCATTAATGCCGGCTTCAATCATTGAATCGCCATGGACCGAAAGAATAAAGGAAGCCGCATCGCCCACGAGTTCCGTAGGAAGCGTCATGGTAGATTCGATGTTCTGTTCAGCCAAAATTGGCTCTCCAGCGGCAACGTTACCTACCAACGGCAATGAAAGCGTGTTATCCGAACCCTCAGCGCCGAAGGACGGAGAGGATGCCGTGCTATGAGGAAGCGAAATGGATCGTGACTTAAGCGGATCACGCTCTATGTAGCCTTTTTCCTCCAAGGTCTTCAAGTGAACATGCACTGTTGATGGGGAAGAGAGCTGCACCGCTTCAGCGATTTCACGGACCGTAGGGCCAAAGCCCTTTTCCTGTATATACGATTCAATGAACTCATACACCGAACGTTGACGCTTAGTAAGGGGCGCTTCCATGAGCAATCCTTTCATATACGAACAAAGGTTCGTTTTTTTATTGACAGGAACATATGTTCGATTTACAGTATACACGAACAAAAGTTCCATGCCAATAAGGAGGGCGTCATGGGAAACGAACGAATCATATATCGCACCGAAGGCACCGCAGCATTGAAGGCCGAACAGCATCCGCGTCCTAAGGCATCGATCATTTCCTTCGATCCAAAGCGTGCGCAGGGTCTTACCGTACATGCAGATCCGTCCAGAAGGCAGATCCGCATGGCAGATCGCGCAAGGTCAAATGAATCCTCTGCAACAACCCCACGAAGCACATCTGCGCACCGCAAGTACTCCGACACTGCTCGCAATATCTATATAAAGGGGTTCATCGCAACTTCCGCTTTTGCGTTCGCTATGATTCTCATCGGCGCCTAGGGTTTAACCACTATATCTTGTATACTTGCATGAGCATTTTCTTTTTAAGGAGTTCTCATGCGCTGTCCATCATGTGGTTATGCAGAGTCAAAGGTCGTCGATTCGCGTCCCGTTGAAGACGGTTCATCTATTCGCCGCAGGAGAGAGTGCCTTTCCTGCGGTTCTCGTTTTACGACCTATGAGCACACCGAATCAACTCCGCTTCTTATTACAAAATCAGATGGGTCATCGGAAGCGTACGACCGAGACAAACTGTTCCGTGGGCTTCTTAAGGCGTGCGCTAAACGTCCCGTTTCCCCCGAGCAGATCTATCAGCTGATCGATGATATAGAAGCGGAGCTCCGTAATACCTCAAAACGTGAAATAACCTCTAAGGCACTTGGAGACATGGCCTTAGAACGGCTTGCAACGGTCGATGAAGTGGCTTATATCCGTTTTGCGAGCGTCTATAAAGACTTTAAGAACATTGATGAATTTCGTGATGCCCTGAAAGGATTCTAGTCATGAGTGACATGCTTACTGTTCCTGCAAAGCGTCTCTTCGATGCGACCGTGATCCCTCAAAATGCTTATAACGGGGATGCGGGATATGACCTCCATGCAACTGAAGATATCGAACTGAAGCCATTTGAGCGCGCCCTTATATCAACGGGACTCTCTTTGGAGATTCCCTTTGGATATGCCGGTTTCGTCGTACCGCGTAGTGGTCTCGCTATCAAGCAAGGCTTGTCGGTGGTAAATGCACCAGGACTCATTGATAGCAATTACCGTGGCGAAATCAAAGTTATCGCCATAAATCTTGATCCAGCGAATCCAATACAGATCAATACCGGCGATCGTATTGCGCAGCTCGTCATCATGAAAGTCGAGAACGTTCACTTTAATGAAGTAGAAGAACTTCAGGATTCCGAACGAGGTAAGGGTGGCTTTGGGTCAAGCGGGGTCGCATAGCGCTTCCCCGCCTTTATACATTAAGTGTTGATAATATATCTTATGTAAAGCTAGAAACGATCTATGATACTCCCTGAACACTGCGCCCTCATCCTTATTGATATGCAACGTGGCTTTATCGAAGCCTCGTCCTCTCTTTGCGTAGCTGGTGCTGCAGGAACCGTTCCTGAATGCGCTCGTGCGCTCAACTATGCACGCGCTCATGATATTCTTGTAGTGCATGCCATTCGCTCATATGAAGCTGATGGTTCTAATGTTGAAGCAACGCGCTATGACGCATGGCTTGCTGACCGGGCGCTCTCGAGCGCTGCTCTAGATCCATGCTCTCATGAAGAACCTGCTGAACTCGCTCCGATTGATGGCGACATCACTCTTATCAAGCCACGGTTCTCTGCGTTCTTTCAAACCGATCTTGATGGATTACTGAAAGAGCGCGGGATCAATACCATACTCCTTGCGGGCACTACAACTCCCAACTGCATTCGCACCACATGCTATGATGCTCTCTCCCTTGACTACAACGTCGTAGTTCTCGAGGACTGTACCTCTTCAAGAAATGATGCGGTTCAAAAAGCAAATATTGCCGACATGGCCCACATTGGTGCTAGTATCATGTCTTGTGAGAATTTCGAACAAGGTTCCCTTGCTTCATTGGAAGATACGGTCAAGCGCGTTCGAGGTTAGCGCCTTTTTAAAACCCATCTGCATTATCGAAGGAGTCTCTTCATGACTGAGCATGAACCCGATCCGTATTGTAAAACCGACCGCTTTGCGGCGAAGAACGGCATGGTGGTAACCGAACTAGGCGAAAACTACGCTAAAACCGAAATGGTCATCGATGAGTCCATCCTCAATGGATTGGGTATTCCCATGGGCGGTGCCTACTTTACGCTGGGTGACTTTGCCTTTGGTGCAGCGAACCAGTACATCACCAACAGCGTTGTAACCCTTGATGCATCTATTGATTTCATCGCTTCGGCTAAGCTCGGTGACACGGTATCTGCGACATGCACCCAAGTTTCCCGAGCACGCAAGATCGTTCGTAACGAAATAATCATTCGTGATCAAGATGATAAGCTGCTTGCCATCATGCGTTGCACGGGCTATCGAAAAGAAACTTGGAACTAAATCAATGCGTGCTAACCGTTCTCGCCCGAGTGTGAAGGGATCTTCTTCTCCCTACGACCGCTTCACCCCTACCCTCGCGTTCCAACTGGCCGCCCCTCAAACATGGGCCGCAGCTCTTACGCCAGTGCTTCTTTCATACGTATATTGCGGTATTACCTACTCGGGTAAGCTGAACATTTTTTACGCTCTTATGCTGTTGTGCGTGAGCATCGCGACTCAATCAGCAGCGAACGTATTGAACGACTATGCCGATTACAAAAAAGGAACCGATTCCTTAGAGAACTCTTCGGAAGACGCATTTGATGCAGTGCTTGTATATAACAACTTAAATCCCCGTAGTGTCCTTGGCTTCGGCGTTGCTCTTTTGGTTGTTGCGGTTGGTTTGGGAGTGTATCTTGCCTTACAAACAAGTTGGCTGCTCTTGGTCATTGGCGTAATCGGTGCACTAACTATCGTTTTCTATTCGGGAGGAAGAACCCCAATCTCCTACCTCCCGATCGGCGAAGTGATCATCGGTTTCGTTATGGGTGGCCTTATTCCTCTGGCATGCTGCTATGTGCTTTCCGGAATACTCGAGCCACTGGTACTGATCGTGGCGCTTCCGTGCATGTTCGGTATCGGCATGATCCTCTTCACCAACAACACCTGTGATATTGAAAAAGATATTCCCGCACAGCGCAGAACGGCTTCGGTTGTTCTAGGGCGCGCCCGAGCGGTGAGAACGTACCGCTCCATGGTCATTGTATGGATACTTATCTGCGTTGCGATCGTAGGCATCTTTTATGGACCGGGCATGCCCTTTATCTTGCTTATGGTGTTGGCGCTGTTCCCTACGCTGCGCGCACTTCTTTCCAATCCCCTTATTCAGGCATCACGTGATGGAGCCATGGCTCAGATCACCACATTGAACGTAGCGATAATGACGTTCTATTGCATCGCCCTTGCATCCAGCGCGATTATAACCTGGGTATAGGCAACGCGCTCTGACAGGTCACCTGATGTTCTTCAGTCGAATCTTCTGTTGGCCTAACAGAGCCGATAGATCGACCTGCAAAACAAGTTCCTCCATAGTGCACGGTCGATTCTCTTTGATAAGACCGCATTCATAAGCAAGGAATCCCAACGTGGTGTGAGCATCGTGGCCACCCACGGTACGTAAATATTCTATGCTCGTATCGTTCGAGCGTTTGGCTAAGCGACGGCCCGCTGCGTTCAGTACGAGTGGCACATGAGCATATTCCACCAAAGGAAGCCCCAAGCGTTCCTGCAGGTAACGCTGCTTTGGACACGAATTCAAAAGATCAATGCCACGCACCACTGATGTTACTCCCATAAGAGCATCATCAACCACTACTGCAAGTTGATAGGCGAACACCCCATCGCTTCGTTTAACGATAAAATCTCCGCCGCACTCATGTATCTTGAACTTGTATTCACCTTGGAAATGATCATCGATGCAATATTCGCGCTGTGGAACCACGATCCGATATGCAGGGTCTTTTAGAAGAGAACGCTCCTGACGCTCGTCATCAGATAAATTCCTGCACGTACCTGGATAGACGAATTCCTCGCCCTGGTGCGGTGCAGATGCGGCATGGAGATCTGCCCGCGAGCAATAACAAGGGTAAATGACGCCCTGGCTCTCCAGTGACTCGAAAGCAGCCTGATAGAAAGACGTTCGCTCGCTTTGATAGACGATATCACCCTCCCAGGTGAACCCGAGCCAATCAAGATCAAATAGAATTGAGTCGATATAACTTTGCTTTGAACGTGCGGGATCAAGATCCTCAATGCGCATACGCATCGATCCACCTTGCTGGCGAGCATGAAGATATGCGATCAAGAACGAGAACACATTTCCCAAGTGGAGGTTCCCTGAGGGGGTCGGTGCAAAACGACCGATAAATACAACGGGAGCAGGATCATTTCCCTGCCCCCGTTCTTTCTTATGTTCTGTGAAGTCATTCACTGAGCACACGCGCTCATTATGAACGACGATCGATGACATGCTTCGTCTTACCAAGTGAGCGTTCGATACCACCGGGCTCGACCAACTGCACCTCAGATGCGACCAGCATGGTTTCCTTGAGCTTTTGAGCAATATGTTTACGGAACGCATTCATCTCTTCGTAAGAATCAGTGAAGGCGGACGGCTCAAGTTCGACCAAGATCTTCATACGATCAAGGCCCGTTTCGTTGTCGACCTCAATACGATAGAACGGCGTAACACCTTCGATACCTGAAAGAATATCCTCGACCTGCGAGGGGAAAACGTTCGTGCCGCGAATAATGAGCATGTCGTCACTGCGCTTACGGACCTTCTTCATACGCGCGTGCGTACGACCGCATGCGCAAGGTTCGGTCGTTACGTAGGTCAAGTCATGAGTCCGGTAGCGAAGCACGGGAATCGCCTGCTTATCAAGCGGCGTAAGGACCAATTCGCCCTCACAACCCTCGGGAACGGGCTCACCGGTCTCTGGATCGACTACTTCCCAAAGGAAATGATCTTCAGCGATGTGCTGCATATCACGCGATGACAAGCATTCACCGGCAACGCCAGGACCCATAACTTCGGTCAGGCCATAATTGTCGGTGCAGGTAATATGCATGCGACGCTCGATCTCTTCCTTCATCTTCGGAGGGCAAGGCTCGCCGCCGAACAAACCTACGCGCAACGTTGAAGACGCCCAATCGAAACCGGTCTGCTCGCCCACTTCGCACATATGCAACGCATAGGAAGGCGTTGCAATAAGTACGGTCGTTCCGTAATCCTGGATCATTTGCAAATGACGTTCGGTATTACCTGAACCGGCAGGAATAAGCATGCAGCCCAGCTTCTGAAGACCGTAATGCAAGCCAAATCCACCAGTGAACATACCGTAGCCGAATGCCATTTGAGCACGGTCACTTGGCACGACTCCCGCCATGGCAGCAAGACGAGCAATGCACTCGCTCCATACCTCCATGTCGTGGTTATTGTAGCCGACTACGATCGGCTTACCGGTAGTGCCAGAAGAAGCGTGGAGCTCGATCACTTCATCAAGAGGCACTGCAAAGAGGCCATAGGGGAACGTATCGCGCAGAACGGACTTATCAGTGAAAGGAAGCTTGCGCACATCTTCAAGAGAGACGATGTCACTCGGCGCCACGCCCATTTCGTCCATTTTCTGGCGATACCACTCAACGCGATCGTAAACGTAGGCAACCTGCTTCTGAAGTTTCTCCAATTGAATTGCTTGGATACCTTCGCGATTCAGAGTTTCAAGTTCTGGTTGATACAATTCATCGATCGTTGATGCTGCCATAGGTGTAGGTCCCTCTCCTAAAGAAAACGATTACGCTAGATCTGCCTGAGTGATAATGCGAACGCCCTGTTCAGCAAGGAGCTGTTCTGCACGCTCTGGATCATCCACTTTGAAAGCAATATATGTCGAAATAAGCGAATAGCTGTAGGTGATGTTCATACCCGCATCAGCCAGAACGCCGAACACGCGCGCCAGTTCACCTGGTTCGTCGACCAATTCAGCACACACCACTTCAGTAAGCGTTACCGCAGCTCCCGTATCTTTTAGCGTAGCAAGGCCACACTCGGGATCATTGACAATGAAACGAGCAATACCATAATCGCCCGTATCAGAGCAGCTAAAGCCGCGAACGCTGATGTTGGCCTCGTGAAAGATATCGAGATTGCGCTTTAGATGACCTGGTCGGCTTTCGACGAAGACGCTGATCTGCTTAATGCTCATGTTGTTTATTCCCCTCGCGCATAACGGGCACCCTGCCGGAATGCCTCAATATTTATATCGATGGTCTTAGGTGGCACTTTAGTGCGAATGACCTCTTCCCAAAGCTCCTGATCGAACGGAAGCGAAACAGAAAGAGCGCCCAACAGAACAACATTCGCGCACTTCGCCGTACCCGCCTCACGCGCAATAGCGCTTGCCGGAATAAGAGTAGCACCATACTCCTGAAGACGCTCACGGCTACGCGCGGGCATCTGCGCCTTACCAGTAAGTACCGGCAAAGGCTTGATGGACTCATCGTTGACCACCAGAGAACCGCCCTCTTTCAAAAAGGCGATATTGCGTAACGCTTCGACCACTTCAAAAGAGACAACGCTGTCAGCGCAACCCTCGTCGCACACCATCGTCGATACGGAATCGCCGAAACGCACGACAGTAGTAACGGCACCGCCACGCTGCGCCATGCCATGGATCTCGGAGACCTTGCAGTCCTTCCCTGCCGCAGTAGCAACACGTGCAAGAAGGTCCGCCGCAGTAATGGTCCCCTGACCTCCTACTCCACAGAGCAGAATGGTATATACAGAAGGCTCACTCATGCGATGCTCCCTTCTCGGGGTTCAATAGCGCCGAAATTACAGTACTGGCGACACTGATCGCAGCCGATGCATAGATCAGGATCGATCGAAGAAATACCTGTTTCAGGATCAGATGCGATAGCAGGACAACCGAGCGACTTGCATACGCCGCAACCCGTACAATCAGGGGTAACGACATATGGGACATGAGGGCTCTTATCCAAAAGCACACAGGGACCCTGGAACACAATGACATCCAGATCATCGTTGGAAATCGCCTGTTTCAAAGTGGAACGTACCGCCTTCATATCGAATGCATCGACCGTGTGGACATGATCCACCCCGAGTGCCTGTAAGATACCTGGCAGATTCAACTCGCGGCTTTCGCGGTGTTGAAGGGTAACGCCATTGAACGGATTGCCCTGCTGCCCCGTCATAGCGGTAGTACGGTTATCCAAAATGCAAACCGTACCAGCGCCTTTGTTGTAGATCGTGTTGATAAGCGAAGTAAGACCAGAATGAGCGAAAGTCGAATCGCCGATAACACCGACAACGGGACGATGATCGCCTTCGAGTGCGAGCTCGAACCCATGCGCCATGGAAACTGAAGCACCCATGTCAAGCGTCGTATCCATTGCTGATAGCGGAGGCAAAGCACCCAAGGTATAACAACCGATATCGCCCGTAACGATAGCCTTCAAGCGAGAGAGCTCCTTAAAGACTATACGGTGAGGACAACCAGGGCATAAGGCGGGAGGACGATTAGGAATATCTGTTTCAGGGCTGCGATGCTCAGGCAGAGCGCGACCAAGAGCACGCATGATATCCGCCGGATGAATCTCGCCATCTTCAGGAAGAGGCTGGTCGAACGCTTCTAGAGTCACACCGCACGAAGTTACCGCATCGCTCAAATACGTTGATGCTTCTTCGATAACGTATACCTTGTCGACCGATCCGGCGAATTCCTGAAGAGCGTTCTTAGGCAAAGGCCAGGTGACACCCAACTTGAAAACATCGACATCAGAGCAGGCTTCTTTAACGTGTTGGTAGACTGAACCAGCGCAGATCAAACCGATGCGCTCTTCTGCGTCCGCAGGGGTATTGCGCTCGACACGGTTATAAGGGCAGGTCTCAACCCATTCGCGAATCGCCTTGATACGGACAACTAGATCCTTGCGACGCGGCTTTGCGAAAGCGGGCATCATAACCCACTTTGAAGGATCTTTTTCGTAAGGACGTTTTTCGACTTCCGTGCGCTCTCCCACCTCAACAGGCGTTTTCGTATGGGAAATACGTACCGTCGAGCGCATCATCATAGGAGTATCGAACTTCTCAGAGATATCGTAAGCATCTTTGGCAAATTGACGCGCTTCCGCAGAATCGCTTGGCTCCATGATAGGCACCATAGAGGCCATAGCGTAATAGCGTGAATCCTGTTCGTTCTGAGACGAGAACATACCAGGATCGTCAGCCGCAAGAAGCAGAAGACCACCGTTCACTCCCGTGTATGCAGCGGTGAACAAGGGATCAGCGCAAACATTGACTCCCACATGCTTCATGGTCACCAGAACGCGAGCACCTGCCGCAGAGGCTCCTACTGCAACTTCAAGAGCGACCTTTTCATTGGGGCACCATTCCGCATAAACTCCTGGAAGCTTAGCGAAGGTCTCCATGGTTTCCGTTGAAGGAGTTCCTGGATACGCGGTACCGATGTGGCATCCTGCCTCCCAGGCGCCTTGGGCTATCGCTTCATTACCCGAAAGAAGCTTCATCTACCTCTCCTATTCAGTGTAGCGAAGGACGAAAGAACCAATCTGAATCACATCACGATCAGCTAACATCACGTGATCAACATTGGTATTGTTCACCCATACGCCGTTGAACGAACCAGTATCCTGAATGGACCAGCCACCTTTTACGCGCTCAAGAAGCGCGTGTTCACGCGAAACCGTCATATCATTAAGAAAGACCTCGCACTGTGGAGAACGGCCTATTCGGGCACTATCGCCCTCAAGCTGATAGACCAGACCTTCCTGCTTGCCGTATAGAACGGTCAGTTTTGGAGTCGAGGAAGGCGTAATCGGAATATCAGAGTTTTCGGGCTCTAGAGATACTACCGTAAATTCTTCGGTTGACTCTTGAAGACGATAACCGCAAGCGGTACACGCTTCATCTTCAGGCATGAGCGGATTATTGCAAACAGGGCACCTATTCATACATGACTCCTTGCTAAATCTGATTCAAAGTAGCATTACTGCCGTAGATCAAAGGCGTTGTATTGATGATAGTGTTTTCAGCTTTGGTCTGCTGACCACTGAATCCTCGGATCAAACGATCCCACCAAATTCCGATCCCCTGGAAGAAATCAGGAGCGGAACACGATTCAGCGGCAACGATATCACACGTCGCGACCACTTCGTTATGTTGGTAGAACGTTGCTGTGCCGACCTTTTGTCCCGGCTGCACATCGCCCGTTACATTATCGAATTGAAGATCCTGGCTCACATTACCCTCAAGCGCGAAAACCTCCACCGTTGCCTGAGGGTCGGCGAAGGTCGCCTTAAAGGTCTTGTCGATCCACCCCGCATGGCTCACTTCCGCCACAACGGGAACCGTTGAGGTGGTTCCATTACGCTGATACGTGATCTCTTCAGGCGAATGAGCCAAGGCGTAGTCGATCGTGTTATCGAACACCCAATCATCGAGCACCTGAGCATCGGTGAAACGCTGAGTCTCGTTGCTTGAGTTCAGAACGATCGCATAGAGGGTCTTCCCATCACGTTCCACCGCACCAGCGAAACATGCTCCAGCCTTATCGGTGAAACCCGTCTTAACGCCACACGCTCCCTCATAACTGCTGAGTAGAACATCAGTCGACACAAGGGATACCTCGACAGGTGCATTATTGCGCGTTACTGAAATAGTGGTTTCTTGCGTTGAAACGATGCTCTTAAACAGATCGTTCTTCATGACTTCGGTGACCATCGTTGCCACATCGCGAGCAGAGGAATGCATATCCGTGTCGAATTGATCGATGTCTAACCCGTGAGGATTCGCGAATAAAGAATTCGTCATTCCCAGATCGGCGGCTTTCTTATTCATCGCATAGATGAATGCATCGTATGCACCATCAGGGACATCGGTGAGGCCTTCATCGCGCAGTCGTTGCTTGATGCTATCTCCCATCGATTCCGCGATGCCTTGAGCTGCATCGTTACCTGAGACGATCATCATGGCCTTCAATGCCGCTTCGAGCGGCATTGAATCGCCCGCTTGAAGCATGGCGGACGATTCGCCGATCGTAGATGCGTTCTGGCTTATCGTGACAGTGGTGTTCTGAGGATCTCCATATTCGAGCGCTACGAGCGCGGTCATGACCTTAGTGATAGATGCAATATGCGTTTGCGTATCAGGATCACGCTCGAAATACACCTGACCATCATCCGAAACAACGTAGGCATACCCCGCGACCACGTTCGGACACGATGAAGCTTCGAGCCCGCGGGAACCAACCGACAGGCCCGAAATAACGTCAGACGACCGTACGTCCGCATAAGCCGCACCGGGGAACAACCCACAGCACAGCAACGCGGAAAGCGCGAGTGTTACAAAACCCGCAGCGATCCTAGATGCCACCGAAGGATCTTTAGTCGACAACATAGATATCTTCCGGTTTGCACACATTAAAGCCTGCTGCGGAAAGTTTTACATCAAGCGAAGGATCGCTCACCTTCAGCACGTCATAGGCGTAGTCACCCACGATGAAGCAATGTGCGTACTCAACATTGACATTGTTGTCGTTGAGATAATCCATTAGATTCGCAAGTTCGCCTGGCTTATTCGAAACACGGACCGCAGCGACATCAATAAGACGAGCACGATATCCAGCCTCAGCCAAAGCATCGCACGCCTTTTGGGGAGTGTCGCAAATAATGCGCAATACCCCAAAATCAGCAGTATCGGCAAGGAACAGCGCCTGCATGTTGATGTTAGCGTCCGCAATAGTGCGAACGGCAGATGCCAGGCGTCCTTCTTCGTTTTCTAGAAAAACGGTCAATTGTGAAATCATTAGTGTAGCCCCTCTCGAAGATCGATAATGCGCTTTGCCTTGCCCTCGCTTCGCTCAAGGGTCTTCGGCTCAACGATTCGTACATCCACTGCGATCTGAAGATTTTCCTTCAAGGCTTTCTGAAGGTTCTTCTTCAAGACTTCCAAACGACGAACCTCGTCAAACGGAAAATCAGGAACCGTTTCGACGAGAAGTTCAACATGATCAAGCGTACCCTTAGTAGTGAGAATAAGCTGATACTGAGCGGTGATTTCAGGAAAGGATACGATTTCTTCTTCGATCTGGGAAGGAAATACATTAACTCCGCGAAGAATCATCATGTCGTCAGTACGTCCTGCAATGCGATCCATGCGCCTAAAGGTACGGCCACATTCGCATTCGCCGACAAGAATGCGAGAAATATCTCGAGTACGATAGCGAACCAATGGCGAGCAATCTTTGCAAAGCGTCGTAAACACTACTTCGCCCCATTCCCCATCCGGTACCGGCTTGAGGGTCTTAGGATCGATGATCTCGATGATGAACTGATCTTCACATACGTGGAGGCCGTGCTGCTTTTCGCATTCGCACGCCACGCCCGGTCCCATGATTTCGGAAAGACCGTAAATATCAAATACCTGAACGCCTAGCTTATCTTGGATCTCTTTGCGCATCGCCTCGGAGCAAGGCTCTGCACCAAGGATCGCTGCACTAATATTGAACTCCTTCGCAGGATCGAAGCCTTCCTCGATCGCAACATCAGCAATGTTGAGTGCATAAGAAGGAGTGCAGCAAAGCGCATCGACGTCAAAGTCGTTCATAAGACGAACCTGGCGTTTCGTATTGCCCGTAGACATTGGCAGCACCGTGCATCCTGCACGTTCTCCACCATAGTGAGCACCAAGACCACCCGTGAACAAACCATAGCCATACGCGACCTGAATGGTCGCATCCTTGCCGCAATTCGCCGCATGAAGGAAACGAGCAAAGCAATCGCCCCAACGCTCGAGGTCGGCCTGAGTATAACCCACCACGGTCGCGGTACCAGTAGTGCCCGAAGAGCAATGAATACGCGCTACTTCGCTCTGTGGTACTGCGAACATTCCGAACGGATACGCATCACGCATGTCCTGCTTCATAGTGAAGGGGAACTTTGCCAGATCATCGAGTGAATTGATGTCATTGGCGCTCAATCCCGCTTTAGCAAAAGATTCCTTGTAAAAAGGAATGTTCTCCGAAACACGAGTAACCAACGACTTCAATCGTTCAAGCTGAAGTTCCTCGAGTTCCTCTCGGGGCATGGTCTCAATTTCTGATTGGTACAGCACTAGCGCCTCCTTCATAACTGCGATTACGCAGTTCCCTTAACGATTACCTGATCTTTTGGTTGATAATTCGACTCGAACACATCCTCGTGAAGTATGTTGCCCGAGGAATCCTTTACGCAACGAACGATGGAGATGCTACTTCCGTCGACGCCTGTCGTTTCAACATATTCCGTACCCGAAGCAATGGTCTTATCCGTTTTATATATCACCGAATATGCTTCGCCCTTTTTCCACTCGCCATAGTCAGTAGATACCTGATACCCAGGATCGATTCCCCATAGTGAAGCGGTAACCGAAGAGTTCGTATATGTCATAACAAGCAGAACATCGGAAGACGAGTCGTTCTGCCAGACGAGATCCATGTATGGATACGCAATGGCAGCATCTCGTCCTTTAGGATAACTCTCAATATGGAGCGTATGGTTGTGACGTTCGGTTATAGGATAGCCGGCGTCATAAATGGAGTTGAAGACCGTTGTCGCGACCTGACAAATGCCGCCACCGATCGCATCGGAATACTCTCCACCCACAATAGCGCCTGCGTTCTGATAGCCCTTATCCTCAGTAGCCTCGCCGGCAGTATCGTTAAATGACCAACTGCCACCATTGGCTTTAATGATGGAATTATTCAACAGGTCAGCCGCCGTATGGATATTATTAGTGCGCGCCTCAGCACCCGAAGAGTACTGTGTGGTGAATGATGATATTTCGGATATCACGCCATAGTCACGCGCATCGTCGAAGGAAAGCGACGACGGAATCTCTGTCGAATCGAGCGTGATCTGCGGCGCTTCCGTGCGCGACCGAGCGACAAAGAACGAATCGTTCATCTGACGCAAGGCCTCACTCACAAGCGGAACCGTGCCGATCGCATTGCTTGAAACAGTAATGGACCCCTGTTCGTCTTTGTTGAAGGTGATCTCAAGATTATTTCGATCGATATTCGAGCGCAACGAGGTAAGAAGAGCGTTCTTGGCCACTGATTCATCGAAAAGCGGCTTCAGCACCCAATCATTACCTTGCTGTGTAACATTCGTTGTGATCCACCCCGCCACATCATCGCGTGTGGCATCCCATGTTTGGTCCTCAAAGACGAAATGCACACCCGCAGCGATCGAAGCATTGACCGAATCAGCGCAGCTACGCGCTTTCTCTTCGTCGATCTGCAATGGCAGATATTGGGTCTCCAGTACATAACTCAAAGCACTTCCATCACCCAGATATGCGCTATTGAGGCGCGAGACGAGCCATTCGCGAACTACTTCGTTCCCATCATTGCCTTCAGTCACTGAAGCTATGCCGTCAGTCATCTCTATATTGAAGTTGACCCGCTCATTGCCCACTGCAGCAGTCATTTCCTTGAGGGTCTCTTCCAAAGAAGTTTCATTGAACGTACAGACAGGCTCAATGGACCATGAGCTGAATTGTGCCTGAAGACGTCCTATAATGCCGCCGGTATTACGTCCGACTTGGAATGCCTGCTCGACCAATTCATCAATATTGAGGGTAGTATCGAGCTTATTAGCCGGAAGCGTCCATTGCGTGCGTGTATCAAGCGATTCTTCGTAAGAGATCTGCTCTTCGATGCTCTCTGCCTGCTCATTGGACTGAGAATCTTGTTCGTCTTCAGCACTGGCGTAGAACACCGCTACGTTTTCCGCAACACGCGGTGAATAATACGCGGAGATACTATCGGTAGCTTCTTCGCGGGTCATTCCGCCTACATTGACATCACCTACGACTACACCCGAATAGATCTTGTTCCCATTAAGAACCGAATCAATTCCATAACCCAGAGCGCCCACCAATGCCAAACAGAGAACCACAATGAAGATCGGCTTACGAGAGCGTGCAAAGCCCGAATAAGCATCCCGCGATGCTTTCCCGTTCTTTGAGGATCCTAAAGAAGTGGGCTTTTTACGAGAAGCACTACGCTTATCATGTTTGCTCCATATTCCGCCCGCTAACTCCTTTTGCCCTATAGTCGACTCTTGGCTCTTTTTCACCTTGGCCTTAGGGGCGTTTTTTTGATTAGTTTGCACCGAGGTGCGCCTTTGCGAAACAGGCGAACAGTCGATCGATTTCCTATCGGTTTTCTTTGCCGAACGGGAAGCACCTGACGAATTAGCGGAAACAGACTTCTTACCATTTGAACGCGAAGGTGTGCGCGAGTTCATGGAAGGCTCAGTGCGATTCGCGCGAGAGCGTTGCACGGTCCCTCGCGTTGACTTGCTATTTCCCGCATGCTGTGGGGCGCTCTCCGAACGCGTTTCTGATCGATCGCCTTCGGATGCCCGTTGCCTGATCTGGTTGATTCGTGCTGATGACCTAAGAACCGGCTGAGAAGAGCCATCGCGCGAAAGCGCATCACGCGCAGCATTACTCGATCGACGTTGCGAAGATCCTTGCGCAGAATGATGTTTTTTACGATCACGAGCAGGAGACGGATCAGGGCCCTTGTTCCCCCCACGACTTCCCAGAGGGCTATTGCGCCGCTTAGTTGGCATTGGTTACCTATCCCTCTCTTATGCCTGATCTTGCAGCTCTCGACGTATAGCCTGCTGCATGCCCGTTACACCCTTAACAATATAGTAGACCGTGGTGCCAATACACAGGATAAGCCCTGCATAGATGAACCAAAAGCCCCATGAATAGGTCTCGAAAGAGAAGCCTGGTAACCATGAGAAATCAACCAAGCAGAGACCACCAAGAAGAGGCCAGTTAAGCAGCACGCCAGCGAAACCTATATAAAGGAACGTTGTTGCGAATTTACCCGGGTAGATAACCGGGACACGCACTTTCCATCGCTTAATAAGATACGTGCCGCCGATGAGCATCAAAAGATCGCGCCCGACCACGATGAGAATGATCCAAAGCGGCAATCGCCCGATAAGGAACAATCCTAGAACACCCGATATCATCAAGAGACGATCGACAAAAGGATCGAGCAGTTGGCCAAGACGAGAAACCGTGTTGGTACTGCGTGCAACATAACCATCGACCCAATCCGTGGCAGCAGCGATAGCGAAAACGAGCGTAGCGGCAAGATTCAAGTCATTGAAAAGGAGAACGAAAAAAACCGGGATCATACAAAGACGAATGAATGAAAGAAGATTAGGTACGGTGAATACCTTATCAAGCACCTGGCCTTCTTCATTTCTAGACTTTGTGGGCATCTTTTCCTCCGCAAAAAAACCGGGCCGTTAAGCCCGGTTTACCTAGCTAAACGCATATGGCAAAGCAACACAGAAATGTTTTATTCCGTTTTTTGCGCAGCGGCCTCTTTTTCGCGAGCCGCCTTTGCTTCCTTTGCCGCTTTGATTCTAGCAGCTTTCTCTGCTTCTTTGCGCGCGAGCTCTTCCTTTTCCTCAACTGTTAACTCAGGTTTTGAAATCGTAACCACAGTTTTCTCAGAACTCGGGTGAACCAGTACTGGATTCATAGTAAGGCATGATTTCGGACATTCGCGAATGCAAGAACCGCATTGAATGCACGCAAAATGATTAATTGACCACGTTCCATTGGCCTTATCCACTTTGATCGCATCAGTTGGGCAGCGTTTTTCGCAAATACCGCAATAAATGCAATCAGAATAATCGAACTCTACTTCGCCCTTCATGCATGCAGGATGCTGAGGTTCTTCGAAGGGATACCGAATGGTCTCCGGCTTTGAGAAGAGCGACCTAAGGGTCATTTTTCCTAGTTTAAAACCACCCATTGCACTCTTACCTTTCCGTACAGCTGATACAAGGATCGATCGAAAGGACGATCATGTTCACATCGGCGATCTCGCAGCCCTTAAGCGCCATAGTCATACCGGCAAGGTTCTGCGAAGTAGGCGTGCGAATACGCATACGCTCCAAGTTCTTCGTGCCATTACCACTGCAGTAATAGAACACTTCACCACGGGGCTGCTCAAGAATATTACATGCTTCAGAGCCATCAGCTGGTGCACCTTTTACAGGGTTGTGAACAGATCCACCAGGAATCTTGTCAATTAGTTCGTTGATAATATCAATCGACTGAAGCACCTCGAGAGCACGAACCTTAACACGGGCATAACAATCTCCCGCAGTTTCCAGAATGGGCTCGAACGAAGACAATTCACCGTACCCGCCAATACCCAAGCAGCGAACATCATTGTTCACATTACTTGCACGAGCAAAGGGGCCGACCATACCGTATTCATAAGCGTTCACTTCATCAACAACGCCGATACCAACGGTGCGGTTCTTGACCGAAGAGTCCTTCAAGAACGCATTGCAGATCTCGCCATACTCTTTGCCAAGAGATGCCAGCGTGTCTTTAATAGAAGCGAGCATAGGAGCGTCAATATCTTTCGTTACGCCGCCCAAAAGGGTGTACGACAAGATAACGCGGCCGCCGGCGACTGCTTCGAAGATATCCAAAATGCGCTCACGCAAACGCCACGTATGCATAAAGAGGCTTTCGTAACCGAATGCATCAGCCGCCAGACCCATCCACAAAAGATGTGAATGAATACGAGAGAGCTCATGCATGATGGTACGAAGATATTCCGCACGCTGCGGTACCTCAACACCCATGAGCGTTTCGACTGCCTGAGCATAACCATAGCTATGACCAAAAGCGCAAATGCCGCAAATACGTTCAGCTACATAGATGTACTGATGTATGTCGCGCGTCTCGACCAGTTTCTCCAAACCACGATGGATGAAGCCGATCTGCGGCAGAACGTCCACTACCGTTTCGTCCTGTACCACAAGGTCCAAATGAACCGGCTCAGGCAGAACAGGGTGCTGAGGACCGAAGGGTATGACTTGTGCTTTTCCCATTACTACTCCCCTTCCTCAGATGAATTAGATTCTTGCTTCGCGGCAGCGCGCTTAGCTTTCGCTTCCATGGCCGCACGTACCTTTGCTGCTTTTTCGGGATCCATCCCAGCGAGCTTCGCCTCGAGGTCTTCCTGAGGAGCAGCCGCATCGGCCTTTTCTGGAGCGTCTTTTGCAGCAGCTGCCTTTGCGGCACGAGCCGCCTTGGCCTGAGCGATCTTAGCGGCCTTTTCGCGCGCCGCAAGCTGCTCAGCTGAAATGATGGTCATAGGCGCTTCTACGCCCTCCGGGAACTTGTAGAAGTTACCCTTGAAATCAAGGACGTTACCCTCAATGTTGACGCCATAAAGCTCATGAGCTTCGTTTTCGAACACGAAGGCCGCGATGAACAACTCGGTCACCGAAGGCACCACGGTCTCGTTCTTCTTAATACCCGAGATCTTAAAATTCACGATCTCCGAATCAAGCACGAACGTATAGATCAGCGTAATGCTATCGTCGCGCTCCAGCTTCGGTAAAAGCTGATCGAGACGATATCCCTTTTCTTTGTACTCCTTGCACGTTTCGATGAGCTTATCGAGCGCCAAGGGGCGGAAGTTCTGTTTAAGAGGCATGATCAGGCACCTTTCTTCTGCTCGGCGACCTTCTTGGCTTTTTCCTCGAGCACTGCAACGCCCTGTACGACCGCATCAATGATCGCCTCAGGACGAACTGCGCATCCCGGTGCGTATACGTCTACCGGAATAGCCTGGTCGATACCGCCGATAACGTTATAGCAATCATGGAAGATACCACCTGTGCAAGCGCACACCCCACATGCTACAACAACTTTCGGTTCGACCATCTGATCGTAGATTTCCCGAATAACGCTAATGTTGCGCTGATTGACGCTTCCCGTCACCAAGAAAATATCAGCATGCTTCGGGTTACCGGTGTTGATGACCCCGAAACGTTCAGCATCATAGAGCGGGGTAAGCGCTGCCAGCACTTCGATATCGCAGCCATTGCAGCTTGACCCATCGTAATGAATGATCCAAGGAGATTTAGAAATTGCAGACATATCTTCTCCTTACAGAAAAATAAGTAACGCGATGTTGATACCCGCAAAGACCAAAGTAACGATCCATGCAGATTTCAAAAGAAGCTGCCACTTAACACGAGCAAAATTGTTGTCGATCCAGATTTCCAGCAGATAAATGAGAACCAACGCAGCAATGACGACTACGATGCTGACAGGGTTCCCCCATACGAAGAACAATGCGACCCAGCCGAGGAACAGGATGTTCTCGCACCAATGCATGATCTCAACTTGTCCGAGGACCTTACCCGACATTTCCGTCGTAACACCCTTGACCAGATCCTGATGCGCATGATGCGAATAGGACAGATCGAAAGGCGACTTACGCAACTTAATAGTGAGGATGAAAAGCAAGCCGATGAACACACCCAACGTCGATCCGATGATCGGATACGGAAGGTGGAGCACGGTTTCAACATTAAAGCTTCCCGTAGCCAGGAAATAGCCCACCGCCAAAAGAAGCACCATTGGCTCATAAGCCATTACCTGCAACGTTTCACGATGCGCACCCACTTCCGCGAACGGAGAACGCGCCGCGTAGGCAGCCATAATGAAGAGCATTTCCGCCAAGGTGATGATGAAAATGCACAGCAGCAAGTTCCCACCGGAGATGAATACACCGCCAGCAACGAACGTGAATATCAACGCCCAGAACACATACGTACCGATAGCAGCGTTAACACCAGTGTTCTCTTTGCTGAAAAGCTTGCGAACATCGTAATAGGGCTGAAGGATAGGAGGCCCCACCCTTCCCTGCATGCGAGCCGTCACCTTACGGTCAAGGCCGGCAAGAAGACAGCCGAGCACTGTTGCCACCACGGCGAATACCGCCGAAGCGAGAAGCGTGATGAGGATTGTGATTATAGTATCCATTCATTCTCTCCTTCGACTACAGAATGCCAATGGTAACGGTCAGATACGCCGCCCACGCAAAAGCGGCAACCAACAAGATATAGCAAGCGATGGTACCAATAGGACGGATCTTCGCTTCGCCGAACACGGGCTCAAGATACCAATTGCGCGATGTTGCGGCCATCGGTTGAGACAATGCATTAACGAACGTGCGCTCTTCATTGTCAACCGAAATACCCGAAAGATATGCATCCGTTTTGCGCATGCCCTTCTTGAACTTACGCATGCCGCCCAACAGCACGATCGCCATAACGATGCAGATAATAGCCGCCATGTACAGATCGTCATCGAGAATCGGTTGGATCGCAATACCAAGAACCGAAGCGATATACGGCTCAACCAAGTAATCAGAAATGAGAGGAATCGCCGCGCAGCTTACCAATGCCATGATGGTGAACGTCATGGTAGCGATCCATTCGGTCGGATTGACGGTCTTTTCAATGCTTTCAGGAGTTCCCGTGATACCGGCGAGCTTGCCGAGCCACTTAGCCCAGAACATGAACGTTGCAGCAGAACCGAATGCGAGCAGCAGGAGCAAGGCGAATTGGTGCGTATCCACGAAAGATATGAGCGTTGCCCATTTTGCAACCAACATACCGAACGGTGCCAGGAACATGATCATGATGCCCACGATCATCATGCGAGACAGACGAGGCATGCGCTCGAACAAGAGATCCATATCCTCGATATCACGCGAGCCAATATGGTGCTCTGCGGTACCAACGCACAAGAACAGAAGGCTCTTGGCAATAGCATGGAACACAACCAGGAAGATGGCGGCCCAGATAGCCTCGGCGGTTCCCACGCCAGCGCACGCCGTGATCAAGCCCAGGTTCGCGATGGTGGAATAGGCCAGAACGCGCTTGCCGTTCGATTGCGAGATCGCCATCAAAGAGCACAAGAGGAACGTAATGCCACCAATGGAGATGATCAAGATGGATGGGCCGAACGAAACCGCATAGATGGGAGCGCACTTGATAAGCATGAATACGCCCGCCTTTACCATGGTCGACGAATGCAGCAACGCAGAAGTCGGCGTAGGGGCCACCATAGCACCCAGTAGCCAAGTATGGAACGGCATCTGAGCGGCCTTGGTGATGCCGGCCAAGCTCAAGCACGTGAGCGGCAACACGACCAACGCAGGAGAGATGGTTCCGAACACGATGAAGTCAGTGAAGTCGATGCACTGGAAGTAGATCGCCAAGTAATACAAAGCAGCTAGGAACGCGATGCCACCGACCAAGTTCATGATAATCTGGCGGAAGGCGTTCTTGATCGCTTCATCGGTCTTGGTAAATCCGATAAGCAGGAACGAGCACAGCGTCGTTACCTCCCAGACAGTGAATAACCAGATCATGTTGTTGAAGAAGATGATGCCATACATTGCACCCAGGAAAACGAACATGAGCGCAAAGAAAGTAGGCCTGCGGTCGGGCTGTTCAGTATCGGGGTGATGAACACCGAAATAGAAGTCGTGCATGTAGCCGATCGAATATACGCAAATACCCGTACCGATGATGCCGATGATGAGCGCCATGATAAGAGAAAGCGAATCGATATAGAGACTTCTCGTACAAGAAAGACCATGCGCGAAAACGAATTCGTACACAAGGGTCCCGACGAGCTGCACGACTGCAAGCACGATAGCGGCGGTATTACGGTATTTCACGCCGTAGCCGATAATAGTCAGGCCGATGATCACGTCAATCGCTAAGCAAACATAGTCGATCACGACGGATTCGAACGTGAAATAGGTCCCCGTTGTACCTATATTCGTAACAACGAGCACGATAGATGCAATAGCAATGACTGCAGAGCCAACGTACACGATGATGTTGCGTGGCTTGGTTGTTCTGAAGATCAGAAGCAACCCCGCTACGACAATAGGAAATAGGACCAAGAATCCGATCATTTCCATGTGCGTCCACCTCTTCCGGAACCAATAAGATAAAATCGCCCACAAAAGGCGATGTATCTACTCTAGTTCTTTAGGTGTCTACCATGATGCGTAGGTCGAGCGGTTTGCCATTTTGCTCGGTAAATGGAGAGAAAAAAGAAGTCCCTTAGAAATTGATTCCAAAGGACTTCCATTTACCGAAACATCACACCCATCAGTAGCTTTATGACTCCACATCGCCCAAAAGCTTTTCGAGGGTGCGCCATGCAAGTTCGGCGCATTTTACTCGTGCAGGCATACGGGAAATGGATTCCAGTTCGGCTGCCTCATCAAGATCTTCCTTCTCGCCTTCGCTCAAAGGCTCTCCCTTGATCATCTTGAAGAACAGACCAAGCAAACGCTGAGCCTCCTCGATGGTCTCACCCGTGATAAGATCGGCCATCATATCGGCAGAGGCCTGCGATACCGCACAACCCTGCCCGACAAAAGAAGCCTCTTCGATCACATTGCCATCGAGTTTAAGCTGCAATGTCAATTCGTCACCACAGCTTGGATTTATTCCCTCATGAGAGCACGTTGCATCCTGCATCTCGTACTTATAGTCAGGATGCGCATTATGCTGCATCAATGCAGCCGTATAAATATTGCCAACTGGATTAGCCATTGAATATGCTCCAAACCGTCTGCAGACCTTCGATCAATGCATCAATATCCTGCGTATCATTGTAAAACGCCAGCGAGGCACGACAACACGATTCCACCTCGAGCCATGCAAGCAAAGGCTGCGCACAGTGATGCCCTGCGCGAATAGCCACGTTGCATCCATCCAGGATACTCGACACATCATGAGGATGAATACCCTCAACGTTGAAGCTCACTGCTCCATGACGCTTCCGCGGATCGTTCGGGCCGATGATCTCAATATAAGAAAGTTCATTCAGACGACGAAGAGCGTAGTCCATAAGAAGCTGCTCACGTTGAGCGATACAGTCGTAACCGATCTTTTTAACATAATCAACGGCGGCACCCGTAGCATAGATACCAGCAGCATCCTGAGTTCCCGCCTCGAATTTCTCTGGGACAGGAGCCCAACGAGCTTCGGTTTCAGTAACGTTGTCGATCATTTCGCCACCCGTCAAGAACGGCGGCATTGCCTCGAGCAATTCTAGATCGCCCCACAATACGCCAATACCGAACGGGCCATAGAGCTTATGAGCCGAAAAAGCGAAGAAGTCCGCTCCAAGCTCTTCCACATTAACAGGCGTATGAGGCAATGATTGCGCCCCATCCACCACGAGGTATCCCCCCTGCTCATGAACACGACGACCCAATTCACGTACCGGGTTCTCTACCCCGAGCACATTGGACACATGCGCAATGGAGACGATCTTGGTGCGGGGTCCGATCTTAGCGTCCATTTCTTCAGGGGTAATAACGCCCTGCTCGTCTGGATACATATATACAAGACGAGCACCGCTACTTTGGCAGATCTGCTGCCAGGGAATGAGATTGGAATGGTGCTCCATGATGGAAATGCACACCTCATCGCCAGGCTTCAGCACGAAGGAGCCGAATGAGCGGGCAACGATATTGAGTGCCTCGCTGGTATTGCGGCAGAAGACTATCTCGTGGCCATCTTTCGCCCCGATGAAACGAGCGATCTTATCGCGAACCTCTGCAATGGCTTCAGTCGCCTGAACGGAAAGGCTATACAGACCACGAAGCGCGTTCGCATTCATACTCTTATAAAAGTCACACTGTGCATCCAAGACACACGTTGGACGTTGGGTAGTTGCGGCACTATCTAAAAAGGCCAGCTCAGGATGGCTCGCAAGAAGCGGGAAATCCGCTTTGAAAGGGTTCTGGGTAATATCGAGCGCTGCGTTATCCATTACTCATCCTCCCCTTCGGCCATATACCAGTTCTGAGCAGCGATGCCCCTCGCCTGCGCAAGGCGCGCAACAGCCTGACGGCTCACTTCGTCGTGTTGTGAAAGCGCGGCTTCTTCGAAGGTCGCTTCAGCGAAGAGATGCTCGATCATATCATCCGATAGACCGCGCGTCGCCAGATACAAACGCTGTTCAGGGCGAATATGACCGATGGTCGCCCCATGGTTGCCCATGACATCGTCCTCATCGCACAAGATCACCGGTACGGTCTTGTTCTCAACGTTCTCATCCGCGAGCATTACCGTTTCACGTTCATTGCCAACAGCGCCCTTACAGCCGTAAACGAAATCAATAGTGGCACGCAGTGTTTTGCGCGAAGAACCACCCAGAACGCCATTGATGTCCAACGAGCTTTCCGTTTTGGTGCCACGATGCTTAGTGAGATAGTTAAGGTCTCGCTCTTCTTCCGCAGAACCCAAATAACGCGAAAGCGTATTGATAGAGCTGTTCTCGCCTCGCAGATCGGTATAGAGTCCCGTATACGAACGACCACCACCGAGTACTCGATGAGCGACCTGAACGCGAGCTCCCTTATCAACGACGATTCCTTCATCATCGAGCACAAGTGCTGCATCAGATGCGGTCTGAAGGGTCGAAACGCTCACATGAGAACATTCACCTGCGAACACGCGCAAGGTAAAAGCGGCAAGCGCCTCATCGCTAGCCTGAGAATCAAGCAGTACGGAAAGCGCCACTTCCGATCCCGGAGCAGCAACCACGTCGACACAGGCAACGCTTGCATGACCCTCTTGAGCATTGATGCGGACTACCGCAGATCCCTTTGCGTTAGCTTCGCTCTGTACGACCGTGCGCTTTTGCACTGCTTCATATAAATAGGTATGCGTCTGTAAGCCCATACCCGTTTCAAATGACTGCAGAACATCATTGGCGATCTCGGCCGAGATCGCTTCTGTTTGATAGGTGGACAAAGCGGGAATATCAAGATCGTCAGGCGAGGCACCTTCTTCTACCGCGCGAAGAACGGTGCGTGCATCACTCGAACGAGGCACGCTATCAAGACGCGCCTGCATTGAAGCGATGCTTTTCTCGAACACATCATTTTCGCCCAACGAAAGACCATCAAGCTCGATCTCAAAATCCGATTCATACTGAAGGTGCGCGGGTATTTCGATAGCCGTGCCGTTTGCATCAAGTCGATGCCAAGTGGGAGCAGGCATTGAATTCGCTTGCAGAACGGGCGCCTGTGATGGATCCACTGATTTATTCATTATCCAATCGCCCCTTCCATTTCAAGTTTGATCAAGTTGTTCATCTCTACCGCATACTCCAAAGGAAGCTCCTTGGATACCGGATCGGCGAAGCCGTTCACGATCATCGCGCGGGCCTCCTCTTCCGAAACGCCTCGACTCATAAGATAGAAGATCTTGTCATCGGAAATACGTCCGATGGTCGCTTCGTGGCCGATATCGACGTTCTTGCAACGAATATCCATCGCAGGAATCGTATCCGAGCGGCTTTGGTCATCCAGCATCAAAGACTGACATGAAACCGTCGCTGCAGAACCTTCTGCTTTTTCAGTTGCCACAACAGAACTACGGAACGTCGAAATGCCACCACCCTTTGAGATGGATTTCGTTTCGACCGCAGCTGATGTCTCAGGTGCGGCAAGAACGACCTTGCAGCCAGTATCAAGATTCTGTCCCGCACCGGCGAAGGTAATGCCAGTGAAGGTAGAAGTGCTTTTACGGCCGGACAGGATCGACATCGGGTACAGATAGCCTACATGACTACCGAACGAACCGCTGATCCATTCAATAGCGCCCTCTTCATCAACGATAGCTCGTTTGGTGTTGAGGTTATACATGTTCTTAGACCAGTTCTCAATGGTCGAATAGCGCAACTTCGCGCGCTTACCAACGAACAACTCAACCGCACCGGCATGAAGGTTAGCCACATTGTACTTCGGCGCACTGCAGCCTTCGATAAAGTGCAGATCGGCATCGTCTTCAACGATGATGAGCGTGTGCTCGAACTGTCCTGCGCCCTTTGCATTGAGGCGGAAATAGCTTTGCAGGGGGAATTCGAGCTTCGTACCTTTCGGCACATACACGAACGACCCACCGCTCCAAACCGCACCATGCAGCGCGGCGAATTTGTGATCGGTCGGCGGGATGAGCGTCATGAACTTCTCATGGATGAGCTCTTCCCACTTCGGCTCTTGCAGGGCCTCTTCAATGCCTGAATACACGATACCCATCTTCGCAGCGGTATCCTGCATATTGTGATATACCAACTCGGAATCGTACTGCGCGCCAACGCCAGCAAGATACGAGCGCTCAGCTTCTGGAATACCCAAACGGTCAAAAGTGCTCTTTACATCATCGGGCAGACTATCCCAATCACTTTTCTGCTCAGTATCGGGCTTCACGTAGGTAATGATATTGTCCATATCAAGGCCCGCAATAGACGGGCCCCAATCAGATACCGGCATGGAAAGATACGTCTCAAGGGACTTCAAGCGGAAATCCAGCATCCATTGAGGCTCGTTCTTCTTCGCTGATATCTCCCGTACGATATCGGGCGTAAGGCCTGCAGCGAGCTTTTCGGCGTGTTCGTCTGAATAGCGGAAATCGTAGAGGCTACGATCGATATCCGCTACCTCTGTCCTCTTCTTAGTCACCGATCCCACCTCGCTAGTCGCGTGCTTCGTCGTTTTCGAGCTGCTGCACGAACTGGTCGAAACCCGATTGGTTGATCTGCTCGATCAGCGAAGCATCGCCCTCGGTGACGATGCGGCCCTTTACGACTACATGGACCTTATCAACATCCAGATGATCCAAAATGCGCGTATTGTGCGTAATGATGACCAATGCACCCTGCGCAGTACGACGATACGTTTCAATACCGCGCGAGACTACGCTCAAAGCGTCAACATCTAAGCCCGAATCGGTCTCATCGAGAATGGCCAGCTTCGGTGAAAGAAGCAAGAGCTGCAACATTTCCAGCTTCTTCTTTTCGCCACCGGAAAAACCAACACCCAATTCACGGTCGAAATACGAGGCATCGAAATCGAGCTCATCCGCCAAAGAGCGAATGTGCTTGCGGAACTGCTTGCCTTTCATATCAAAACCTTCGCGATCGGCGCACATGGCCCTGAGGAAACTCGATACCGGAACACCAGGGATCTCCGTTGGTGCTTGGAAGCTCAAGAAAAGCCCCGCACGAGAGCGCTTGTCCACCGAAAGGTCAGTAATATCCTGGCCGTCGAATTCGATTGAACCCGAATCAAGGCTATATGCCGGGTCGCCCATGATTGCACGACCCAAGGTTGATTTACCAGCCCCGTTCGGGCCCATGATAACGTGTGTTTCACCTGCACCTACAGAAAGGTCGATGCCGCGCAGGATGGGCTTCTCGTCTACTGAAACGGTGATACCATGCACCTTAAGAAGCGATTTTGCGTCTGTCATCTTATTTGCCTTTCGTTAATCATACTAGTTTGCTAGGATTAAGATAAACGCTCTTGGAACAATGTCAAGCTACGTTACTTTAACCGTTTGAATTGTCAGAGCAACGGCACATGATATTCACGAACACCCGGCTCAATGCCACTTTGTTACTGCAACGAAAGGATCTATGCCGTGCTTATTTCAACAAAAGGACGCTACGCCATGCGGCTTATGATCGACCTCGCTCAAGGAGATAACAAGATGTCCCTGCGCGAGATCGCTGAATACGAAGGCATCTCGCAAAAATACCTTGAACAATTAGTACGCCCTCTTACCCAGGCGGGACTTCTCGTTGGTATGCGCGGTAAGAACGGGGGCTACCAGCTCGCAAAGGACAAGGCCGATATCAGTGCTGGCGATATCCTCCGCGCCGTCGAAGGAACCACCATCCCCGTTGCATGCTCCGCTCTCGAGACCGGCTGCGAGCGCGGATCAGAATGCAATGCCGTGCGCTTCTGGGCAGGGCTCGACCATGTTATCGAGGACTACGTCGACGGTGCCACTCTCGCGGATCTCGTGCACAACTGATCCAACGCACGCCACATACCCGACTAAACCTCCTGCGCCCTTTGCGAACTTCGCAAAGGGCGCTTTTGTTTATAGCGACTCTCTATCCATATGGGCTTATATAAGTCCAGTTCAGTAACGTACTTAATAACTAGTGACTATGCATTTTCATAGTAACTAGGCAATACTACCGCTCTGGTGATGCATTAGAACACGTTCAAATCTAGTATCGGAGATGTGTTAAGGCATCGCGTTGATACGCAACGCAACATTGGGGGTTGCGATAGGCCTTCTCGCATTACTTGGAGATTCAAACAAGGAGGAAAACATGGCAGATTACTATGGAACCGACACCGTCGTATCCGAACTTCGCGAAGATGGTCTGTTGATCATCCGCATTAATCGACCCGACATGGCCAACGCACTGAACGGCGCTACTTCGAAGGCCATGGAATACATCATGAACAGCGCAGAGACAGATCCTGCTGTTCGTGCGATCATCGTTACCGGTACGGGTAAGGTATTCTGCGCAGGCGAAGACCTCTCCGAACTCTCCGAAGGCGGCGAGTGCCAGACCGTAACCGAGCATGGTTTCGGTGGTTTGACTGCACGCACCTGCTCCAAGCCCGTTATCGCTGCATGCAATGGTTCCGCTGCAGGCGGCGGCATGGAGATCGCGCTTTCTTGTGACATGGTAGTCGCATCTGATCGCGCTAAATTCGGCTGCACCGAAGTTGGCCTGGGCATCATCGCTTCCACCGGCGGCATCGTTCGTCTCGCACGCGACATCAACCGCAAGGATTGCATGGAGCTCCTGCTCACCGGCAAGAAGATCATGGCTGAAGAAGCACAGAAGCTCGGTCTCATCAACTATGTCGTTCCCGCTGAAGAAGTAATGGACAAGGCGATCGAACTCGCTGAGCAGTGCCTCAAGAACGCACCTCTCGCTCTCAAGTGGACCAAGTACCTGGTACACGCTGCCGATCAGATGTGCGAGGAAGACGCAATGCGTTATTGCGACGGTGTTTACCGCTTCCTCGAGAAGACCGAAGACGGCATCGAAGGTCCTGCTGCATTCGTTGAAAAGCGCGAGCCTCAGTGGAAGGGTCGCTAATCTAAGCGACGCGCTTGTTCATAACCCTCCTCTTAGAAAAGGCACCTCCTCTCAGGTGCCTTTTCCTTTTCCTTAGATCTATCAACGAATCACGTAGGTCACTTTTTACATGCGGTGTTCGCCTGCACAACGACCACAATGCAAGCGATGATGAAGACGGCGATAAGAACCGATCGATACAGAAGCGGAATCACAGTTCCATCTTAAGCGCTCAGTAAGAAGAACCACACGAAGAAGACCAGATACGGCACACTCAATACGTAAAGAAGCGCAACGAGAAGAGGACGTGGTCCGAGGTCCTTACCCGTCAAAGCACGCTGCTCCTTCGTTCGAACATAGTGCACGGTAAGTGCGATGGCCACGATGAGCATGACAACGGATGCAAGCGCATAACCCACCATGGCAATGAAGACACCGAGGCTCACCACTACTACCGGCAACATAAGCAACCCGCATGAACAGCCACCAGGGCTGTACATGCGGGAGCAGTTATCGTTCGAGTGATTCAGTTTATGCGGATCAATTTCCATTTGTCAGCGAACTCGTTTCGGAAAGGGATTGTCCCTTGGTTTCAGGTGCCATGAAGAAGGATAACACTAAACCAAGGATGACAAGACCCGCCGCTACCAGCATGGTAGGTCCAATACCGAATTCCGCCAACATGATAGGTGTTCCGTATGTCGAAGCAATAGTGCCAATACGCGAAATCGAGATCGCAACTCCTACCGCCGATGCGCGGATGGCGGTCGGGAACAACTCATTAGGATAGAGCCATTGCAGGATGCCCGGGCCGCCACTAAAGAACGCATAAAGACCGAACGCGAAGATAACCACAATGATCGGTGCAGCTGGGAAGACACCCAAAATGACCAGGCCAACAGCCATGAACGCAAGCGAAATAAGCAACAGCGGCCTGCGGCCCATCGAATTGAGCCAGAACATTGCAGGGAACGTACCTATCAGGAAGAAAAGACTTACCGCCGCTTCACCCAAAATTGCCTCACGGCCTTCACCTAAGCCGAACGCCACCATGATCTCGGGCCCGAACGTGTAAATGGCATACATCGGCACCACTTGGCACAGGATCAGGAGACCCACGTAAATAACGCGCTTAAGGTAGCCACCTTTGAACAGCTGGATGATACTGGTACGTCCAGCCTGCTCTTCGTCATTAAAGTCAACATCTTCACCGTAGACACGATCCATGACCTCACGCGCTTCTTCATGACGCCCCTTCGCCCGCAGCCAAAGCGGAGATTCAGGAATGTCATGACGCCCGATGAGCAGAATGATACAGGGGATCGCAGCACTGCCCAGCATGAACTTCCAGCCATTTTCAAGCGGGAACAAGGCAAAGCCCACGATAGCTGCGGCGGTGGCCCCAAAATACCACGAAGCACTTACCGTCCCCATCGCAATAGCACGATAGCGCTTCGAAGTGAATTCGGTGATCATCGCGGTCGAAATAGGATAATCAGCGCCTACGAAGAACCCGATGAAGAAACGAGCCAGCACCAGATGAAGCGGCGTTGACGAAAAGACGGAAATAAGCGAGAAGACCCCGATGGCGATCATATCGATAATGAACATCTTTCGGCGTCCAATGAGGTCAGTCAGATAACCGCCTAAAATAGCGCCGAAGAGAATTCCAAGAAATACCGAAGCACCGATAGCGGCGCTCCAGAACGTATCCAATTCAAATAAAGGAGTGATCTGCGTTAACGCAACGCCGATAAGCGAAAGAACATAGCCTTCCAAAAATGCTCCACCACTTGAAAAAAGGGTGATCTTTCGCAAGAACGGCGTCATCGCGACATCATCAATGGTTTTGCGTGCGACATGCTTGATCTTTCGTTTAACGGTACCACCCGCCACAGCCTCAACAACAATCGATGGCGTTGTAACGGCCTTCGCTAATCTTTTAAGCTGTTGTCGCATCTAGACCACCTATTCCCATTCACATATGCCAAAATTCAAGTGAGGTTTCGCCCCGGTCTCATCTGCGTCAACGTCAATGAGTTGGAATCGAATCTCGTTATCCGTTACTTTCCACATACGGGTAGTAAGTACCTGCCCCGGCAATACCGGAGACGTGATGCGGGTCTTAAAACGCTTCATGCGTTCTGGTTCACCCGGGAACCACGACGAAATAATATGACGCATAGCGAACCCGCCAAGACTTACCCCGTGCGCGATCGGTCGCTCAAGACCTGTTTGCTCGGTATACGACCAATCGATATGCTGCTGATGCCAATCCCCCATCAAACGATAGATGAGCGGCATGTTGTACGGCATCATTTCAGTTACTTCCGCATCGGGAGCACGATTAGGGATCTCAACGATATCCTTCGGCGGTTTACTACCACCCCAGCCGCCATCATTGATGCATACGTCCCAGGTTTCCACCGTGCAAAGATGCGTACCATCAGAGCTATAGCTCCGGCCCGTTTGCTTGCTCAAGCATCCACGACCTTCACCACGATCGTAAAGAGCATCTTGCGTGACGAACGTCTCCACACGATCAGCCATTTTAAATGGAGCGTGCAAGCGGATCTCGAATCCATAATGAAGGGAGCCCGAATAGTCATACCCGTAATCGAGCGTTCGCGTCATTTCCTCATTCACCGTCAAAGGCACCCCGAAGATCGGCAGCACTTTCAGAAGGGGATCATTAGCATCCCCTTCATTGATATACTCAAGGTCGGTCTTGCCGTCATAACCGGCATTGCATCCAAGTGCGCAGATCTCAAGGTCCTTGAATGTGTATTCACGAACAAAAGGACCGAATTCTCTTCCAACAATTTCCGTGCTGATCGTCATAATGAATACCTTTCACTACACATACCCCACTACCCCTCAGGGATACGAGCAGCAAGAGCATCGTAGCTCGATAAGCATTTATGCGAGAACAGCTCTTGTGAACATATCGGAAAGAAGCGCAGGATCATCTATCGATTTAATGACTTGAACTATTTAAGAAGCTTCTTTTCGATCTTCATGCTGCAAGTACGCGGGAACTCATCAACGATCTCAAAGAACGATGGTACCTTAAAGGAGGCCATCTTGCCCTCGCAATACGTCTTTAGTTCCTCAAGTGTTACTTTTTGTTCAGGAACAAGTAAGACGAACGCCTTGATCGCCTGATCGCGAATAGGATCTGGCACACCGATCACCGCTGATTCTGCAACTGCCGGATGCTCATCTAGGATCTCTTCGATTTCAGTAGTCGAAATGTTCTCACCCGATCGTTTGACCATGTTCGATTTACGATCGACGAAGAAGAACCAGCCCTTATCATCCTGATAACCCTGGTCGCCAGTCTTCAGCCAGCCGTCTGCAGTAAAGGACTCATTCGTCGCCTCTTCATTGTTGTAATACTCCAGCATGACCGTACGGCCCCGAACGCCTTTTACCTGGATCTCGCCTACTTCACCATGAGGCAGTTCCTCATCGTTCAAGTTCGCAATACGAACTTCATACCCTAGACCAGCACGTCCCACCGATGGCCAATTGCGCTTCCCAACTGGCGGATCAGTCAACACCCATCCGATAGACTCCGTAGAACCATACGTATTCATGATCTTCGCATTGAAGCGTTCTTCAAAAGCTTCTTTTTCATCGTCAGTAACAGAAATGAAATACAGCACTTCACGTACTTGATGATCCTTTTCATGTTCATCGATAGGCTGAAGCATTAAAGTACGCAACATCATAGCCACGCATTGAATGACCGTAGCACGGTAATGACGTACTTGCTTCCAGAAACGACTGGCCGAGTACTTTTCAACGATAATGATCGCTGCACCAGCAGTGATGACCGGCATTAGGGCCGCAAGCTGGAAATTAGAGTGGCACGCGGGCATAGATGTCAGCACACGGTCCGAACCCCGCATTGACACTTCCCAATCGCCATACACGCCCGAAAAGACCATGTTGGCATGAGTTACTACAACGCCTTTAGGGCGCGACGTGGTACCTGAGGTGTATATGATCTGGCAAGGATCACCTGAATCGAGCGGACATTTTTCCTTGAGCACTGGCTCCTGTTCGCAACGCATGGTCCAGAAATCATATATCGCCTGTACGCCCTCTTGCTCTTCACCGATCTTGGTATAGACCTTCGAAAAATCAATATCGAGCTTCGGCGAATCAGATCCCGCACGCGCGATGACCAACCCCTTAGGGAAATACATGCCACTGTCAATGAGCTCTTTGTACGTCTCATAGAACAGCGGTTCGATAACCGCACAAGTAGCTTGGCTGTTCTCAAGGATATAACGTGCTTCATCGGCTAAGTACAATTCATTGACCGGCACCACGACTGCGCCGATCTTCGACAAACCGAAAAGGCACATCAAGAACTCTGGAGAGCTATGCAGCTGCAACGCAACATGATCGCCTTTTTTAATATTAAGATCGAGAAAGACATTCGCAATACGATTTACATCTTCATCGAACTCAGAATAGGTATATTCGAATACGTCCCCTACGCGATTCTGAAAGGTGAGGAAATCATAGTCTCCCCTACTTTCCACAACGTTCTCCCAAAGATCACGAAGTGTCTCATTGCCCACAATGTCAGTCATCCCTCTTCCTCCTCTGACACTATCTGCCTTATTCACAAAAGCACTCGATCCCCAAGGAGCGCTTTTGGTTATTCGGGTCATCCATCTGGTAAGAACTCACGAATAGACCCTCGTCGACATATTGACGAGTTCACCTGAGTTCTTATCAGAGAGAGGTTCCCGGATCCCTCCAGGCATTATCGCCTGGAGGGATTTCGGATCGCGCCCGTCTATCACGCGGGAGGGGGACAGCGTGAGAGGGCCTGTAAGAAATTAACCGATCTTTACGACGTTCTCTGCGGCGAGGTTCTTGATCTCCTCTTCGCTATAACCAAGCTTGGTGAGTACGTCTACGGTGTCGCCACCCTGCTCGGGCATCGGACGCCAGATCTGACCAGGGGTCTGCTCAAAGCGCGGTACGTTGGGGGTCAAGCCCTTGAACGTAGCGCCGTCCTTGGTCTCCCATTCGACGAAGTTGCCGCGAGCCTTCATGTGAGGATCAGCGACCATATCTTCGAATTCGTATACGCTCTGAGCGGCGATAGCACGCTCAGCAAGGATGTCCTCAAGTTCGACCTTCGTATACTTGAGCAGATATTCCTCAAGGCGCTTTTCGAACTCTTCAGCGATAGGCATAGAAAGCCACAGAGAAGCGGTGTCGTCCGGCAGGTCAGGGGTGCCCCAATGTTCACCCAAGCCGAGCTCTTCGATGATCCACTTGTTCTGGCGAATACCGAAGAGGTTCAGTGCGATGAAGCCATCCTTGCACTTGTAAACGCCAATGCCGCAGAGGTTCTGGTTGCGAGCACCTGCGCGAGGCCACTTAACGCCGTCGTTAAGGAAGTCGACCAAGTAGTACTGGCTCATGTACATGATGCCCTCATACATTGCCCAGTCGATGCTCTCGCCCTGACCCGTACGCTCTGCCTTGCGAAGAGCCGCAAGAGAAGCAGCGATGATGAGGTAAGCGTTGATGTAGTCACCAGAGTAAGGCATGGTGATCATAGGCTGATCAGGTGTGCCGTTCTGGCAAGTAAAACCAGCGTAAGGGCCTACGGTTCCGTCATAAGCAGGACGCTTAACGCGATCAGGATCGCCTACCTTACCGAAGCCAGAGCAGTGGATGATGATGAGCTTAGGATTAACCGCCCACATATCCTCGTCGGTGAAGCCCTTACGATCCCAAGTGCCACCCTTGGAGGACTCGATGAAGATATCGGTGTCCTTGAGCATCTTGAGCAGAACTTCTTTACCTTCGGGAGTGAACTGATTCAAAGCAACGGAACGGCAATTGCGGCGTTCAGCCTGTGCAGCGTTCTTAGCGTCACGAACGGTGTCACCATAACCGGTGTTCTCAAGCCAGGTAACGTCAGCACCCCAGTCAGCCATGATGTTGCAAGCACGAGGCACTGCTTCTTCCATGGCAGCAAATACTACTTTTACGTCATCCAAAACACCAAAAGACGGCTTTTCGGTTGGAATTCCCATTGTTATATCCTCCTTGGATCCCCTATCGTGCGAGCACTTTCCTTGCGGTTCCCCATGTGTCACACGATGTTTTCAAACGGTAAGTCAGGAGCGACAAGTTCGTTGCCGCTCCCACAATAAGCAGCAAATGACTACTGACGGTACTTCTTCAAAGCGAACTTCGCAGTGGTGAGGATCATCATCTCGTCGGTACCACCGGAGATACGATCGACACGAAGGTCACGCCAGATGCGGTTGATGCGGTGCTCGGATGCGACCGAGATACCACCCATGATCTGCATAGCGTCGTCAACCACCTTGAAGGATGCGTTAGCGCAGTAGTACTTGCACATTGCAGCCTCGCCGGGGTCGAAGGAGCCACCATTGTTGTCAGCGTTCCATGCTGCTTCATAGAGCATGTTCTTCATAGCGTTCAGCTTGATGGTCATTTCAGCGATCTTCAGCTGATTGAGCTGGAAACGACCGATGGTCTTGCCAAATGCCTCACGAGTGTTCGCATGCTTCAGAGCGTCTTCGTAAGCGCAGATCGCCGTACCGTAGTCGCATGCACCGACCAGCCAGCGCTCAAAGTTGAAGTCGCTTACGCCACGATTGAAGCCATTGCCTTCCTTGCCAAAGATGTCAGACTCGTCGAGCTCGACATCGTTGAGGTAGACCTCGCAGCAGCTGTCCATGCGAAGACCGAGCTTAGTCAGAGGACCAAGATCAACACCAGGCTTGGTCATATCGACCATGAATTCGGTGAATACGGTGGGATCGTCAGCGTTCTTAGCCATAATCACCAGCCACTTAACACCCTTAGAAGAAGTGATGAAGGTCTTGGTGCCATTCAGATAGATCTTGCCATCTCGGCGCTTATAGTTGGTGGTCAAGCTCGAAACATCGGAACCAGCGCCAGGCTCGGTGCAAGCGGAGTTCCAGATCTGCTCACCAGTGCCAAGATATGCCATAACAGCATCGATCTGCTCAGGAGTACCTTCGCGAATGATCGTTTCGAAGCCAGGAAGCTGATACAGAACGTAGGTAGGACCACCGTACTGACCAAGAACCTCGTATACTGCCATGAGCGTTACGAGAGGCTGCTCAAGACCAGCGCCACCATGGCTTTCAGGAAGCATGATCTGGTCAAAACCTAAGTCACACAAGCCCTTCACCCAACGCAGAGGATACTCATGCTTTTCGTCACACTCTAGGAAATACTGATCCCAGGGTTCGCTTTCCATGTAATCGCGGTATGCCTGGACGATAAGTTCCTGATCATCGCTCAACTTGAAATCCATTATTGTTTCCTCCTTCATTGTGCAGCACATTTCCTGCTGCTCGAAACCAATTCCTCGTGTCCCCAAGAGCATATAGACCCTTTGTCTATCCCCCTGCTCTTAAAGACCTCTATCTCCAGCTTGCCCCCGCAAGCCTTTGATCATTTAAGACCCGCCTCAGGAATACCGACCTGCTGGCGGAAGAACGTCGCACCATGTTCAAGTGCGTCATTCGCTGCATCAAGCGCCTTGGTGTAATGCAAGAACGCGTGGATAGTGCCTTCGAATACTTCATGCTTGTGAGGGATGCCGTACTGATCGCAGATCGCAGCGAGCGTTGCCGAGTCATCACGCAGTGGATCATATTCCGCTGCGGCGATGTAGCATGCGGGCACATCGTGAGTCAAGTCGTTCAAGAACAGATTCGCATAGGGCGATGTCCTGAGCTCATCGATGTCGTTCGCATACAGCTGGCGATAGAACAGCCAATCCTGTTCGGTCAGACCATCCCATGGACCACCCAAGAGCCGCATCGAAGACGAATCCTCAAGGCCGAACCATCCGTAGTACAAGAGCAAGGCCTTCACGTAAGCGGCATCGTGATACTCTTCACGCAGATACATCGTTGCAGCCAGATTCAGGTGAGCGCCACCGGAATCGCCCGCGAATCCCATGCGATCGCCATCGATACCGTAGCCTGCAGCATGCTCATGAACATAACGTGCTACACATGCGACCTCTTCCACTGCGGAGGGGAATTTAGCCTCTGGCGAAAGATGATAATCAACGGCAACGATCACTGCCTGAGCATGATCGGCCAGCACGCGGCAAATACGATCATGGGTTTCAAGGTTCCCTAAGCAGAATCCTCCGCCGTGAACATATACGATCGCGGGAGTTGCTGCCTGCTTCGCTTCCTTTGCAGAAGCTGAATCCTCAGTGGGATAGTAAAAACGAATAGGGATCTCGCCATAAGGGCCATCGACGACCTCGTCGAATGACAGGGCCATTTCGGGACCACCCTCGACCCAGTAGCTACGGCCTTCAACGTAGTTCTTACGCATGACCTCGAAGCCTACGCTCGTATCGTTCGCATCCCCAGCAAGTTCATCTTCCTTTGCAAGGATCGCCTTCATCTGAGGATTGATCCGTGCAAGTACATCCAGCTTATTCACGAGATCCTTCTTTCTGTATCCGGAGCGCCCCGAGCAACGAAGCGCTCCGTGATCACTACAACAAATGTGCTAGTTCTCTTTTACTTCCGCTGCTTCTTCTACGACCTCTTCAGTCTCAACAAGGTCGTTGCGATGCTTCTTGATGGTACGAATAGTCATGACCAGGCTGACAACACCGATTGCTGCGAACATGATTTCGAAACCGAAGATGCTCGAGAACGCTGCCACGCCCTGCTCGTCGATGATGGAACCGTACCAGGTGTGGATGAATACGTCGGGCATGAAGCCGATAACGGACAGGATGCCGGTTGCGGTACCGAAGATTCGCATCGGGATCTTCACCTCAGACAGAGGAGACGAACCGATGGAGAAGATACCGTAGGTGATGAAGCCGAACAGAACAACGAGAGCGGATGCGACCATGGCGCCTTCAGCACCGTGAGGATAGAGGATGAAGCCGATCAGAACACCGATAGTGATGATCAAGCCACCAGCAATGGTCTTAGAGGGGCTCTTAATCTTCGTAGCGATGAAGCCAACGACCGGACCAGCCAACAGACCAATACCATAGGTACGGATAAGACCAACGACGTTTACCAAGTTACCATCTGCATTGAATGCCTGGGTCAGATAAGGGGTGGTGTAGGTTGCGCCCTGGTATACCGCGTATACACAGAAGTATGCCAGACATGCCCACAGAACGCCAGGATGCTTGAAGGCTTCTACTGCCTCGGAGAGGCTGAAGAGCTTAGCGTCCTTGTTGATCTCGCCCTTGAAGTCGGGAATCAAGAAGTAAGCGAGAATGCCCAAGATGATGATTTCGACACCGAGAACGACCAAGAGGGTCTGAACGCCCAGAGCAGGGCTTGCAACGAATGCGATGATAGCAGCATTGATAAGACCAACGATCAAACCAGTTACACCATAAATAGAGTAGCTGATACCGATCTTGGAAGCGTACTCATCTTCTTCGCAGCACAGACGAACGACCTTGAAGCGAGTGCCCCACCAGATCAGGATAGAGGTGATACCCATGCAGACGAAGAGCGCCATACAAACCTGAACAGAAGGAAGCGTTGCATAAACGAATACCAATACTGCCGTAGTAAGGAAGCCTACCGTTGCCAATGTACGCATGCGGAACTTATCTGCAACGATACCCGAAGGCAGATAACAGATCATAGCCGCGAGCGCATAAGCAGATACCATTAAACCAAGATCCGCATTAGTACAACCAAGCGCCTGCATCAGCGGATCATAAAACACGTTCTTCAGATACATCGGGGTGTAGATAATCGACGATCCCATTGAAATGAGGATTACCAACGCCCATTTGTGAAGAGATGAAATCTCCTTATAGGAAACTTCACCCTTGCTTTTAGCGAGTAAAGCCATTTTCTTTCCCTTTCTTCTTGATACTCCCCTGACTCATCCACCCAAAGCTCCAACGATCCCCAAATGACTCGTTGTTCTGATAAGCGGTTGAATCGATGAGTCCATCTTCGTTGAACGTGTTCATATATCCATCACAAAATGCGTACGATTATGATGTTGCGAATAAACTGATGAGGGCATATTTTCTGGTGAGATGGTGCATAATTAAAAAGTAGTGATACTCATTAAGTACACTTTTGTTAGATTCTCCCTTAAGAAAAGAGGGTTTATCGCGCATTTTGTTTTCAAGGAGGGGACATGAAAGCAAAAGAAGAACTGTCTGAGGGGGCAGTTAATCAGGATGCAACTAAAATTAGCCGTACCGATTCACCAAATAATAAGGACATAGCAACACTCGCCAAAAAGGTCTCGTTACGCAATCCGGCATCGAAATATTTCGGCTTTTCGCTCCTTTTGGCATACCACTACGTAATGTGGTTCATCCCAGAGAGCTTCTACCAAACGAACTTGCTTTCATTTGGAGTAACCACTGCGTGGATCGCAAATCTCTTAGGTACCGTTGTTGCGATGGTGATATTTGCGCTCATGCTCGGCCGTGATAAGCATTTACTGACCCATAGGTTAGCGCGCTGCGGCACTCCTATTGTCTTGTGCATCCTTACACTCACCATGCAGTACGGCTGCCACATATTTAATTCGGACACACCGCTTTATATGCTCTCGTTCGCAGCAGGTGCCCTCGAAGGCCTGATGTGGATCATGTGGGGCGAATGCCTCATCAAATCGCGAGCAAAGTTCTCGGTCATCCATATCGGAGCCATGTTCGGCTGTACGCTTTTCGCAACCATGTTTCTAGCTGTGTTTCTACCCGATATCGTCGTTCCGATCTTCGTTACATCCCTACTGCTTTTATCAGCAGGGTTCCTCCTGAGCCAAACTCATGTTGCCATCGCGGATTTCGCTCCGCTCCTGCCCAAGAAATCGATCAGCGGTGCAATGCGTAGCATCATCATGGTGTCATCCATCAACTGCGTCGTATCCATTGCATGCTATTTTCTGCTGGCCATCATTCCCTGGGAAGAACTACCCACGCAGATCCATAGCTTCACATTCGGTGTGTTCACCGCCGCAGTATTCATCTTGCTCCTTGCGGTTCTCTGCTCCCTTACAAAAGAAAAGGCATCGATCTACAAGGTCTTTCCTATCTACATCGTCTTGACGATCGCGGCGTTCTGCCTGTTTTTGTCAGCAAGCGTTTTCATGCTGCCATCGTTCTTGCTCGCGTTATGCATTTCATCCTTGTTGGAAATATCGCTCATCATGTACTTCGGAACGTTGACCCAGCGAGGGTTCTTCGCACCAGCCACCGCATTCGCTTTTTCAGTGGTCTCAACACGTCTCGGTATTCTTTCGGGTAATTCGCTTGCGATCTTCTATGAAACGACACCGAGCATCGATCAGGTATGGATCAACAACACTTCTCTTATATTCATCGTAGTGCTCGCCATCATCTTGATACCCATGGCAAAACGAGAAGCTGATATCATCGCGCTAACCAGTGCTCCTGTTGCCCCATCAGAGGTCGAACTCGTATGTAGGCAGATCGCAAGCCAGTTCAAATTATCCGACCGCGAAGCCGAGATCCTCCGCCTGCTCGCAAAAGGTAACACTGCTAATGGCATCGCCACCAAACTGGTCATCTCTCCCCATACAGTCAACACGCATATCCGCCACATCTACGAAAAAGTGGGCATACACAAACGAAGCGAGTTGCTCGAATACATAAACATGAGGCGAAGCGATAACGAATAGGCGCACTACCCCCCCCCAGAAGTCACAGGCGCAATCCCAGCTCTAGAACGTTTCACCTATCACGGCGCCTGCTACAACGCGATCCTGCTGATACAACACGACCGCCTGTCCTGGTGCAGCACTGCGTACCGGCTCTTCAAAGACCACAGCAAGAACACCGCCCTCAACGCGAGCGCGAGCACTGCGTCTTTTTGCTCGATAGTTTATCTTGGCATCAACGAGCACCCATTCGCAGTAGAGAGCCTCATCGTGAACAGTCACATCATAAGCATGCAATGTCGTGACTCCCGTAGCACCAGCACGTCCGACTACGAGCGTATTCGACTCAACTTCTTTTCGCAGCACGAAAAGCGGTTCGCCGACCGCAACACCCAGACCCTTGCGCTGACCGATGGTGTAATACGCAAGTCCCCTATGCTCACCAAGGACCAGACCGCTCTCATCAATGATCGGACCAGATTGAAAAGCACATGATGTGCGCCCCTGAATAAATGCGGCGTAATCACCATCAGGAATAAAGCAAATATCCTGGCTTTCCGCCTTCTGCGCATTTTCAAATCCTGCAGCCTGAGCACGAGCGCGCACTTCAGTTTTCGTCATGCCACCAAGGGGAAGAAGCGTATGGGCTAAATACTCCTGTGACACGTGATATAGTACATAGCTCTGATCTTTGGATGCGTCTTCTGCCGTACGCAGATCGAAACGATGTGTTCGTTCGTTCCAAACGATGCGTGCATAATGTCCTGTTGCAACATAATCGCAGTCCATATCTTCTCGAAGCTTCTGCAAAGCCCCGAACTTAAGATACTTATTGCATTCAATACAGGGATTAGGAGTACATCCCGCCAGATACGATGAACAAAAAGGCTCGATCACCTTTTCACAGAACAGCTCACGATAATCGACCGCCAAATGTTCGATGCCGAGTCGATCGCACACCGAACGGGCATCTTTTACTTCGGGAGAAAGCAGCGCTTCGCTTGATCCATCTGAATTTAAGAGCGCATTATCCTGCAGGACCATGGTCACCCCAAGAACATCATAACCCTGCTCAAGAAGCAAAAGAGCAGATACCGAACTATCAACTCCCCCGCTCATGGCGCATAATACACGTTTTTTCATGATGAAAGTCTTCCCGTTCCTATACCTGCGAAAGCGTTCTATTCATGCTCCCTGTCCTGAACCCATCAAGGTCGAGCGCCACATACGCGAATCCCGCCGCATGAAGATACTCGCATACCTTGGTCCGCGCCGGACCATCCAATAGCATACTGAACTGCTGCGGGGCGATTTCGATACGAGCCGTATTGTCATGCACACGCACCCGAACGTAATCGAACCCAAGATCATGAAGCATTTGTTCAGCTGATTCCACCATACGGAGCTCTTCATCGTTCAAGGTGCATCCGTAAGGAAAACGCGTTGCCAAACAAGCATTGGACTGCTTGTTCCAAGTAGGAAGCGAAAGAGCATGCGACAATGTACGTATTTCATCTTTCGAAAGCGATGCCTGAACCAAAGGACTCGCCACACCGAGTTCCTCTAGCGCTTGAGCACCGGGTCGATAATCCGATCTATCATCAAGGTTCGATCCATCAGCGATAACATCGAACCCTAATTCCGAAGCACGTTGCTTCATAGATGAGAACAGGAGACGTTTGCAATAGTAGCAACGCCTTGGATCATTGGCCTTGACCTCGGGAACGTCCAACACAGCCGGTTCGCACCAATACTGCTCAATATGATTCGCCTTACAGAACGCCTCCGCTTCGTCCGCTTCCGAACGTGGCGTCATGGGAACACGAGCGCTCAGAGCTATCGCGTTATCACCCAGAACGTCATGCGCAACATAAAGCAATAAAGTAGAATCCACTCCCCCTGAAAAGGCGATCGCAAGTCGGTCATATGAACGAATGATCTCTTTCAGACGCTGATGCTTTTCCTCAAGCGAGTCCACGGAACCTCCCAGCACAGGTGAATGACCCATCTTTTAAAGTGAAGCAAGCATACCGACAAAACGCCACGATCCGGGTAAATCACAGAGTACCTACAAAGTTCACTCAACGCATACTCGGACAGATAAGAACTAAGGAACAAAGAGATAACCTGGCTGATTTGTGTTTAAAAACGCATTTCGTTGCCACATAACAGTGTGCACCGCACGGAAGCCCGTACGGTGCACACTGAAACACGTAGAACGTTCTACTGAATTCCCTCAAGTGATGGAATGTATGCGAACCCTTGTTCAAGGTCTTCATCGGTGGGAATATAGTCGGTCATAGTACCCGCTTTGTATGCCTGGTATGCTGCCAAGTCAAAGTAACCCGTACCCGTAAGACCAAATACGATGGTCTTCTCTTCGCCTGTCTCCTTGCACTTAAGTGCTTCATCGATAGCTACTCGAATAGCATGAGAGCTTTCAGGTGCAGGAAGCGTGCCTTCAACACGCGCGAACAACGTAGCCGCTTCAAAGACCTTCGTCTGTTCAACCGAACGCGCTTCGTCAATAAAGCCATCATGGTAGAGCTGGGACAGAATGGGGCTCATGCCGTGATAACGCAAGCCGCCCGCATGATTAGGTGAGGGAATGAAGCCCGAACCCAAGGTGTACATTTTCGCCAAAGGCGTTACCTTACCTACATCACAGAAATCGTAGGCGAACTTACCGCGCGTCAAAGTCGGGCAGCTTGCAGGCTCGACCGCAATAAAATAAGGAGCTTCCCTGCCAGCCAAACGATCAGCCATGAACGGAGCCATCAAGCCGCCCAAGTTAGAACCGCCGCCTGCGCAACCGATGAGGATATCGGCCTTTTCACCGATCTTATCGAGCGCCGCCTTTGTCTCAAGACCAATGATGCTCTGGTGTAGTAAGACCTGATTAAGAACGCTTCCCAAAACGTAACGACATCCTGGAGTTGACGTTGCCTCTTCGACCGCCTCGGAAATCGCCGTACCCAAAGAACCCGTATTCGTGGGATCCTTTTCCAGGATGGCACGTCCCACAGCCGTTTCCATGGAAGGTGACGGGGTCACGCGGGCGTTGTAGGTTTCCATGACTGCCTTACGATAAGGCTTCTGCTCAGCAGAGCACTTAACCATATACACGTGCAGATCCAAACCAAAGAAGCCGCATGCCATCGAAAGAGCGGTGCCCCATTGGCCTGCACCGGTTTCAGTGGTAAGGCAGGTGAGTCCCTGCTGTTTTGCGTAATATGCCTGTGCAATAGCGGAATTCAGCTTATGCGAACCGCTGGTGTTGTTACCTTCGAACTTGTAGTAGATCTTTGCCGGAGTATCGAGTGCTTCTTCCAGGAACTTAGCGCGAACCAACGGTGCCGGACGATACATCTTGTAGAATTCGCGAACGGGCTCGGGAATAGGAATGAGGCGATCATCCGTGTTCAGTTCCTGCTTGGCAAGTTCAGTTGCGAATACATGGGACAGATCATCGACCGTGACCGGCTCAAGCGTTGCCGGATTCAGAATGGGTGCATGATCGGTCTTCATATCTGCTCGCACATTGTAGTAATGCGTCGGCAGTTCTTCTTCGCTGAGATAGGTCTTGTAATCAGTGCTAATCCGCTTATTCATCTTCTTCTCCTTCTTTTCTCCGGAGACGAAGGCATAAAAAATCGCCCAGTCTCCTATCACTTTCGTGCAGGGACAAGAGCGAAACTCCTGCGGTGCCACCACTGCTTGGTACTTATCGAGCTTTCGAAAAGAACCCTCTCATGAAGCGCTATCACGCTTCTGCTCTATAACGGGAGCATCCGTCTTATACTACTTGGCTCGCACTTGATTACGAAGCCGTTCGCTTAAGCCCTCGGAGGTCCATTTGGTGATTCGCTTTCTACCGGGATCCCAGCATCCCCGGCTCTCTGTAAGTGCGCTTCCACCGTTACTTCCTCGTCAACGGTTTGCTGGAAAGGATGCTACCAGAAGATCAGAACATCTTGCAAGGATTTTTTATCAAAAGGTCAAAATCACTTGCTGGCTTTCGATTTAACTGGCGCTTTCGACCTAGCGGGTAGCCCCAATTCACCAAGCCGCGATCCCCTACCAAAGACAAAACAAAACGCGATAAGCGATCGGTTATTCGTATGTCTGCTCGAGTTTTTTACCTGCAATAACGGTATATACGCCCAATGCAAGCGTAATACCCATAAGAACCAAAGCCATGATCCATTCGCTTTCCCAGCTTATTTCCGATACCGCGGCAAATAACGTCGCCGCACCCGCACCGGCAATGTTCACGAAGATCGCCACACGTGAATAGATGAGCGTATAGTCACGCGGGCCAGTCAGCTGGCGCGTTATCGCTGCTCCGAGCGCATCGATAGCCGCATACAACACTCCGAACAGCAGGCCACCCGCATACACAAAGTACATCGAAATGGATACGCCGAACCACATGCACAAGATGCTGATCGCCCCACACGCACACGGGGTAATGATCGCAACGATCATGTTCTTGTCAGATAGAGCACCTAAGCCCACCTTAGCGATCGCTGATACGATCATAATGCAAGAGGCCACCCCTGATGCAAGCATGATAGCTCCATCAGCCGTAATACCTCCGAGCCCAATATTGCCCAAATGGTAGATATATGACGCGAACAAGTTCCCTACCACTGTAAGTGAGTTGAAGATGCCCATCGTAAGCGCCAAAGAAAAGAACACCGGAGAGCGGAACATGACCCGCGCTGCAACGCCCCATTGCTTTTCCTTTTCGCCAGACGCAGCGGACCCAGCCTGCATGGCGCTCCCATCATCATTGCCTTCGATCGCCATGGATCCAGTAGTACCGCCGATTTCGCTTCCATAGGGTCGCAACCCAACTTCAGAAGGATAACTGCGAATGAAGAGCACGCTTGCGGGCAAGCCAAGCAGTAACACGATTCCCGCAAAGACCACATATGCAAAATGCCAGTCGCTCATAGAAAAGACAACGCCACCCACCATGCTCCAGATGGCTCCCCCGATACCCGACATCGAAAGACACAGCCCAATGAAAAAGCCCGTACGAATGGCGAACCAACGATTGATGAGCGTTGGCACCGCAAGGAACATAAGCGATACGATACCAAGGCCTTCGATAATGCCTGAAATATAGAACTGCCAGATCTCGGTCCAAAACGAGCAGCACGCCATGCCACCTGCCACCAACACGACCGAAGCGCCTAAGATCACCCGCAGATCGAACTTCTCCATTAAATTACCCGCAAAGGGCGCCGCAAGTGCACCGATCAAGTATATGAGCGTAATGAAAAAGGTGAACTGACTCGACTGAACACCAAGAGAGGAAGATACCGGAACCACGAAAATCGACCACGTGTTATACACCAAGGCACATGGTCCCAAGCAAATTAGAATTCCCGCCAGAATAACCAGTACATGGCGAAGCGACATACCCTCGCGTGATGCACCCATCGATCCCCTCCGACTCCCCAGTCGTTACATGATGAGGGAAACGTACCACGAAGGTTTTAGCCAATCAAGCACCGAAAGATGTTTTTGCACGCTTAAAAAGGAGCGCACAGGCATTGCCATTCGCCCCGAACTTATCGACCATCATGCCAGAATTCACCAGCATGATCGAACGCCCTAACGCTAGGCCCCATGTATCAATTCGTATGCAACATTACGGGAAAGCCCGAACTCGTCACGCAACATGCGTACCATATCCTTCTTCGAACAGGCATTTTGCTGCAGGAGCTCCTGTGCTCGAGAGGCAGCATCGCTCTTTCGCTGTTGCTCATCCGCCTCATGTTCGTTCTCATTCGGCGCATCGATGACGATGACTATTTCACCCTTAATGCCCTCATTGGCCGAACGTTCAGAAAACAGTTCGATCACTTCATCAAGCGGGCCGCGAACTACCTCCTCATGGACCTTGGTCAATTCGCGACACACCGCAACGCGACGATACGGCAAGCATTCCCGTATCGCTTCAAGCGCCGAGACCAATCGCTGAGGGCTTTCATAGAACACCAGCACTGCATCAAGGGCGGCTACTTGTTCAAGGAGTCGTGCGCGATCGCCCGATTTACGGGGGAAGAACGCACCGAAATAGAACGACTGAGCAGTGAATCCACTGAGTACATACGCCGTTGCGACCGCAGTGGGCCCCGGCAGCACTTCCACCGGCGCCCCTGCATCATGAGCTACATCGACCAAACGCTGTCCTGGATCGGATACTCCCGGCATACCCGCATCAGAAGCGTAGGCGATCACTTCGCCGGCAAGCACGCGATCGATCACCTGCGGGGCCTTCTGAGCAACGCATGCCTCATCAAGGCGTTCAAGACGCTTTTCGATACCAAGAATAGACAGTAGTTTGCCCGTGATGCGAGTATCCTCACAGCACACCACATCGCACTGAGCGAAGGCTTCACGAGCCCGATCGGTCATATCACCTAAATTACCCAACGGGGTCGGGCACATAATGAGCTTTCCGATTTTCGAACCCATAGATCATTTCTCCTTCTGCAGTGACGATAAACGTTCCTCGTGCGCACGCATGCGTGCATGTTGCATTATTCAGCAACAGCGGCAATGACCTCGACTTCAATAAGAGCACCCTTTGGAAGCGCAGCGACTCCCACCGCCGAACGCGCAGGCAAGTGATCACTGAACGACTGCGCGTAAATATCGTTGAATGCGGCAAAATCGGAAATATCATCCAAGAAACAGGTCGTCTTGATAACGTGGTCAAAATCGGTTCCTGCCGCTTCGAGAAGCCCTGCGACGTTCTTCATGACCTGCGTTGCCTGCTCTTCAATGGTCGCACCGACCATTTCGCCCGTTGCAGGATCGAGCGCGATCTGACCCGAAGCGAACAGGAATCCGTTAACTACTACACCCTGAGAGTACGGACCGATCGCGGCTGGTGCATTTTCGGTGCTAATCGAATGCATATTTCCTCCTATACATTGGTTTTTGCTGCATAATGTATACACATCTTAGCGCTGCGCAAGGCAATGCCCCTCGCAGCATCAGATAGTTCTAGAAAAAAGATCAGAGGACCTACATGTTAACGCTTACTACATTCGAAGAGGCTGCAAAGAAGGTTAAAGAAGTAACCCAAGAAACGAAGCTCATCTACAGCCCGAACTTCAGCAAAGAAACCGCTAACGAAGTTTACCTCAAACCTGAGAACATGCAGCGAACCGGTGCGTACAAAGTACGAGGAGCGTATTACAAGATCAGCACTCTGAGTGACGAAGAGCGAACCCATGGTCTCATCACTGCGTCTGCAGGTAATCACGCTCAGGGCGTTGCGTATGCGGCACGCAAATATGGCGTTGAAGCCACCATCGTTATGCCTACTACCACCCCGCTTATCAAGGTCGAGCGCACCAAAGAGCAAGGTGCAAAAGTAGTACTCGCAGGCGATGTATATGACGAGGCCTACGAACATGCCCTCAAACTCGCCGAAGAAGAGAACCTTACGTTCATTCATCCGTTCAACGACCCCATCGTCGCTGCAGGACAGGGTTCTATCGCAATGGAGATCGTCCAGGAACTTCCCTTAGTCGATATCATCTTGGTCCCCATCGGTGGCGGCGGACTAGCAACAGGCGTCGCAACCCTGGCGAAAATGCTCAACCCCCGTATCACCGTCATCGGCGTAGAACCTACGGGTGCTGCATGTATGAAGGCATCGCTCGAAGCGGGTCATGTGGTAAAGCTCCCGAGCGTAAACACCATCGCTGATGGCACTGCGGTTCTCGAACCAGGCGATGTGATCTTCCCTTATATCAAAGAGAACATCGACGATATTATTACCATCGAAGACGATGAGCTGATCGTCGCGTTCTTGGATATGGTCGAAAGCCATAAGATGATCGTTGAGAACTCAGGCCTTCTTACCGTAGCCGCCCTGAAGCATCTGGGATGCACGGGCAAGAAAGTCGTATCCATCTTGTCGGGCGGCAACATGGATGTCATTACCATGGCATCGGTCGTCCAGCATGGTTTGATTCAGCGTGATCGTATCTTTACCGTTTCGGTTCTCCTGCCCGATCGCCCTGGTGAATTGGTGCGCGTCGCGCAGACCATCGCCGACTGCAATGGCAACGTGGTGCGCCTCGATCACAATCAGTTCGTTACCGCCAACCGCAATGCCGCCGTTGAATTGCGTGTCACCATCGAAGCATTCGGTACCGACCACAAGCAGCGCATTGTGCAATCACTCGAAGATGCGGGCTTCCGACCAAAGCTCATTCAGGTACATCTGTAGTTTCCTGAACATTCGATCAACAAAAAATGAGCCGCTTATGCGGCTCATTTTTTGTTCTGCATTCCATGATGAATACACAAGGCGGATACGATCTGCTCAATTCGACATCAAGAGCTTCACGTATCCCCCCCGTTCATATCGCCCCCCTACCGATAGAGGGGCGGATCATTATTTGACTCGCCCTAAAGCGTTATCTCCTTGACCTCATCTTCCGTTTTGAAGACGTCACATCCATCGGATTCGTTCGTGCGTTTAGGCAATTCGTGAGGCTGGCGCGCTTTGATATCGTCTTCCAAATTCGCCTTCGCCACCGAGATCATCAGCTTAATGCGGTTGAGCTGATTTACCTCAGACGCACCAGGGTCGTAGTCGACCGCAACGATGTTCGTACCCTTGTATCGACGGCGGAGCTCTTTAATGACCGCCTTGCCTACCACATGATTAGGCAGACATGCGAACGGCTGAGCGCAAACGATATTAGGAGCACCCGTGCGAATGAGCTCGATCATCTCGGCGGTCAGGAGCCATCCTTCACCCATGGAGTTACACAAAGACAAGATCTCTTCAGCGTAGCTCGCCAATTCGAAGATATCCGTCGGAGGCTCGAAGCGCGATGACTTCTCCAGCGCATCATTCATGGGTTTGCGCAATTTCGCGATCATAGACAATGCGGCACGTGCGCCTACCGCACCCTTCTTTGATTTGCCGACCCCTTCTTGCTGGAAGATCGATCCCGCAATACCGAAGAGGAAGAAGTCAACCAAACCAGGTACAACCGCTTCGCAGCCCTCGGCTTCGATAACATCCACGACCTGATTGTTCGCCGTTGGGTGGAACTTGACCAAGATCTCGCCTACGACGCCAACACGCGGCTTGGTTCCCTCACCCTGCAAGGGTAGATTGTCGAAATCATCGACGATCGCGCGCACGGTCTTCTTGTAACGGTTGAACTTCTCGCCCTCGTGCACCTGCGCCTTGCACTTCGCCATCCAATAATCGAACAAGTTCTGCGCCGCATTCGGCTCGATCTCGTAAGGACGCGTACGATACAGGCACTGCATGAGCAAATCGCCGTAGAACAGCGCGAATATCGCGTTATAGAGCATCGTCGCCGAAAGCTTAAAGCCCGGATTAGATTCATCGAGCTTCTTGAATGAAAGCGAAATGACGGGAATATGACCCAATCCCGCAGCCTTAAGCGCTTTACGGATGAGAGAGATATAGTTCGTTGCGCGACAACCACCACCGGTCTGAGTGATGATGACCGCTAGCTTATCGGTGTCATAACGCCCCGAGAGCACCGCTTCCATGATCTGGCCAGTAACCAAAATGGAAGGATAGCAGATATCGTTGTTCACGTACTTCAAGCCAGCGTCTACCGCGCCATGGTCAACAGCAGGGAGCAGTTCCATGTTGTAACCGTTCGCATTGAAGATGGGTAGCAGCAATTCAAAATGAATGGGCGCCATCTGTGGGCACAGAATGGTGTATCCCGCATCCTTCATTTCCTTGGTGAACTGCACCTTATGGAAGGCCGTCGATTCTGCCTTGAGCGCATGATCGCCCATCAGGGCCTCAGCCAAGGCACGTTCTTCCTCTTCGGTCATAATGCGATCGACATCACCCTGCTGTTCATGTGCGATCTCGGCAGCAACTACGGCTCCCGCCTTCGCTTCGCGCTCGCCTGACTTGGCTTCGATGATGGCCTCACGAGCGGCAACGTCAGCTTCGAGCTTATCGCCATCAAACCCGCAAACCGGACAACCACCCTCGAATGCCTTTTGCTCGGCACGCTCTTCAGCTTGATCCTTCAGCGCTGCCAGCAAAGAACGAACGCGAATGCGGGCTGCTCCCAGATTCGACACTTCGTCGATCTTCAGAACGGTATAGATCTTCCCTGACCCTTCCAGGATCTCCTGGACCTGGTCGGTGGTAATAGCATCAAGGCCACAGCCGAAGCTGTTGAGCTGGATCAGATCGAGATCATCGCGCTGGGTGACCAGCTTCGCGGCACGGTACAGACGCGTGTGGTACATCCACTGGTCAACCGCACGCAACGGACGCTCAACTTCACCCATGTAAGCAATGGAGTCTTCCGTGAACACCGCAAGGCCGAAGCTCGTTAACAATTCCGGGATGGCATGGTTGATCTCGGGGTCACCATGGTACGGACGTCCCGCCAGCACGATGCCGTGCACCCCGTTATCCTCGATCCACTTGAGCGTCTCCATGCCCTTTGCATGAATATCCTCATGCACCTGCTCATCTTCTGCCCACGCTGCATCGACGGCCGCTTCGATCTCCTTCTTCGTCGGAAGCGGACCAGAGCCCATCAGCTCTGGGTGCTTTTCGACCAATTCGACATACAGGCGTTCCTTCAGCTTGTCCTTCAAGTGATATGGCACGAAGGGGTTGAGGAACTGAATATCCGTTTCGTTCAATGCATCGACATTGAGCTTGAGTGCTTCCGAATAGCTCATGACAATAGGGCAATTGAAGTGATTGCCTGCGGTCTCATCTTCTGAGCGTTCATATTTCAAGCACGGCATCCAAATGAAATCGATATCTTTTTCAAGCAGGTTCATGATATGCCCGTGTGAAAGTTTCGCCGGATAGCACACGCTTTCCGAAGGCATGGATTCAATACCCGCTTCATAGGTCTTCTTCGTAGAAGCATCGGATAGCACTACCCTGAAGCCCAGTTCGTTGAAGAACGTGAACCAGAAAGGATAGTTCTCATACATATTCAAAGCACGAGGGATACCGACGGTCGCGCGGGTCGCCTGCTCTTTCGAAAGCGGCGTATAACCGAACATGCGCTCGGTCTTGTAGTCGAACAGGTTCGGGACCTTGGTCACTTCCTGCGCAAGGCCAGCACCCTTTTCGCAACGATTGCCCGTGATGAAACGGCGATGCTTGCCCGACGATTCATCAATGCCAAAATCATTGATGGTGAGCAGGCAGTGATTCGAGCACGCTTTACAGCGAACATTACGATGCGTCGGCTCTAGCGCCTCAAGCGCCTGTAGATCGAGCATCGTCGTATGAGCGGGCTCACCCGTACGCTGTTGCGTTTCGTGAGCACGATCGCGCGCCAGTAATGCCGCGCCGTACGCACCCATATTGCCTGCAATATCCGGACGCACCGCATTGGTCTGCGCCAATTGCTCAAAGGCACGCAGGACCGCATCATTCAAGAACGTGCCACCTTGGACGATGACCTTCTGACCCACCTCACGAGGGTCGCGGATCTTGATTACCTTGAACAAAGCGTTCTTGATGACCGAAAGCGCCAAGCCAGCAGCAATGTCGCCGACCGTAGCACCCTCCTTTTGCGCCTGCTTAACACGGCTGTTCATGAATACGGTACAACGGCTACCCAGATCGACGGGCTGCTGCGCTTCGATAGCGCTCTGAGCGAATTCAGAGACCGACAGATTCAAGCCCGTCGCAAAGCTCTCGATGAATGAGCCGCATCCCGAAGAACAGGCCTCATTCAACATGATGTGATCGATAACGCCATCTTTGACACGCAAGCACTTCATGTCCTGGCCACCGATATCGAGGATGAATTCCACACCGGGAAGCATTTCTTCGGAACCGCGTAGATGAGCGACCGTTTCGATCTCACCAGAATCGATACGCAGAGCTTCAAGAAGCAGCGCTTCACCATAACCAGTAACGGTCACGTGCCCTAAGGCAACACGGCTCTTGCCGGTCTCGGGGTCGACAGGCAACTGACCATACAAGTCGGCGACCGCACGCTTCGCGCATCCGAGCACGTCACCTTTGTTATTCATGTAGGTGCTCCACAAAAGACTTCCGTCTTCAGCGATAAGCGCCGACTTAAAGGTCGTAGAACCCGCATCAATACCTAAATACGCGGTTCCGGAATAGCTTGCCAGATCGCCACGACGCACTTTTTCCTGATCGTGACGTGTCTTGAATTCAGCGTGGTCTGCTTCGCTCTCGAACAGCGGCGGCAAACGAACTACTTCGCTACCCTGCACATCGCCGAGGTTCTCAAGGCGGCTCACCACGTCACTCAAGCATTCAGGCTTAGAATTCGACCCTGCAAGGGCACATCCGCTCGCAACGAACAGATGGGCATTATCAGGTACGATGATGTGCTCGCTATCCAACTCAAGCGTTTCATAAAAACGCTTACGCAATTCAGGCAGATATTGCAACGGACCACCCAAGAAAGCCACATGGCCGCGGATAGGACGACCGCACGCCAAGCCGGAAATGGTCTGCGTTACCACTGACTGGAAGATCGACGCGGCGATATCTTCCTTCTTTGCGCCCTCATTAAGCAGGGGTTGTACGTCGGTCTTAGCGAAAACGCCACAACGGCTGGCAATAGGATAGAGGACCTGATGGTCTTTTGCCAGTTCATTCAAACCACCCGCATCCGTATCGAGAAGCGATGCCATCTGATCGATGAAAGCGCCCGTACCACCGGCGCACGTGCCGTTCATGCGCTGCTCAATACCCTCATCGAAGTAGATGATCTTCGCATCTTCGCCACCGAGCTCAATGGCAACATCGGTTTGCGGAATAAAAGCTTCAACAGCAGTTTTCGAAGCAATGACTTCCTGAACGAATTCCAGACTCAACCACTGAGAAAGCAATAAACCACCGGAGCCGGTAATGGCGATGGTCGTCTGTCGATCAGGGAACTGCGTTGCTGCTTCACGCAATACTTCAAGGACCGTAGCACGCACATCAGCATGATGGCGGCGATAGATCGAGTAAACGATCTGTTCATTATTGTCGAGCAATGCAACTTTGACCGTGGTGGAACCCACGTCTATGCCCAAATGAAGCTGTGGTGCGCTTTCAAATTCGGCGCTCATAATACCTCTCCTTACAAACGAATGGGCTCACCCGGCTTGATGAAAAGAAGACGCATAAGAACACGAGCCATATACTCGGAATCTTCTTTCATGCCGGTTTCGATCCAGTGACTGATAACGCCTAGATAGGCTGACGCGTAGAACGACAGGTAATAGCCCACGAACGAATCGGAGCTGTTCCGATACTTTTCGTGCAGCACTCCCTGAATAATATTGGTGCATACCGAATCACGCAGACGTGGTCCAAAGCGAACATCGCCACCAGGACCTAGCACCGCATGAAGGAAATCACCTTCAGCGCGCAGGTAATCGAACAATTCGATCAATACGGGAAGGGGGCGCTGCGCAATACAGAACGCCATGACATCTTTTAACTCCAAGTGCCCAAGGTGCGCTTGGAGAGCGGCGATGCCTTCCATGATCTCATCTTCGAACGAGGCGAGAAGATCTTCTTTGTCGGTGAAATGGTTATAGAATGTTCCACGATTTAGGTCAGCGGCACTACAAAGATCGTTGATCGTAATGGAATCGAATCCCTTTTCTTCCATCAGATCTATAAGTGCACGGCGAAGCGCCTTCTTTGATCTGATGATCCTTCGATCTTGCGTAGCGCACGATGCATCATGTACAACCGCGATAGCTGCTGTTCTCAAAGATGCCACCCATTCTCTTGCGTTACGGTCGGTTATAGACCCGATTATTAAACAGGACGATTAGTAATGAACACAATGTTCAAAAACATAGTACCAATCGGCCGTTCCTTGAGCAAGCACCTTCTTCGCCTTATCGCACATGACCTCATTAGATTTACGCATATCACCAGCGCGGATCACACCACAGCGAACACCTGTATTGTCATATGGACGCAAATAATAATGCTCACTTTATGAAATGCAGACGTGAATCGTTTTCGTGTTTTTTGGTATGCTGCTAGGAGTCTTTTCTTTTCACACACGAAAGGTCATGCTCCTATGCAAATCACCCCCGAAGAAATCGCCGAAACACTGGCAATGGTAAGCAAGCAGCACCTTGATATTCGAACCATCACACTTGGTTTGAACCTGCGTGGCTGCACTCACGAAGATGTCGATGTTATGGCACGTAAGATCTACGATCGTATGACCAGTGCCGCGGAAAAACTCGTACCTACCGCCGAACAGCTCGAACGCGAATACGGCATTCCCATCGTGAACAAGCGCATCTCGGTCACCCCTATCGCGGAACTATGCGCGGCGACCCAGGCAACCGATCTGTCTCCCCTTGCACGCGCCATGGATAAAGCAGGTAAAGAAGTAGGAGTCGATTTCGTTGGTGGCTTTTCCGCCCTCGTGCATAAAGGCGCATCACGCGCAGATATCAATCTCATGAATTCGATTCCTGAAGCGCTCGCAACCACCGACAACGTATGCGCTTCAGTGAACGTAGGTTCCACACGCGCAGGCATCAATATGGATGCCGCATTGAAGATGGCTCACATTATTAAAGAAGCTGCCGAACGAACCGCCGATCGTCAGTGCATCGGCGCTGGCAAACTGGTCGTCTTCTGCAATGCTGTAGAGGATAACCCCTTCATGGCAGGCGCTTTCCATGGTTCTGGCGAAGCAGACGCGGTCGTCAACGTCGGCGTTTCCGGTCCTGGCGTTGTCAATGCGGTGCTGCGCAGCTTGCCTAACGATGCCGACATGACCACTATCGCCGAAGCCATAAAGGCGACGGCATTCAAGATCACTCGCGCCGGTGAGCTCATGAGCCGTGAAGCGAGCAAGCGCCTCGGAGTCCAAAAAGGTATCCTCGACCTCTCTCTCGCCCCTACCCCTGCGGAAGGCGATTCGGTAGCCGAGATCCTAGAAGCGATCGGCGTAGGAACCTGCGGCGGCCCTGGCACCACTGCAGCGCTCGCCATGCTCAATGACGCCGTGAAAAAGGGGGGCGTCATGGCAAGTTCGAGCGTTGGCGGCTTATCCGGCGCATTCATTCCCGTATCAGAAGATGCTGGCATGATCCGCGCTGCGGAAAGCGGTGCGCTCTGCCTTGAAAAACTCGAGGCGATGACGTGCGTCTGCTCGGTCGGTTTAGACATGATCGCGGTTCCCGGCGATACTTCGGTTGAGAGCATCTTCGGCATTATCGCTGATGAATGCGCTATCGGCATGATCAACAACAAGACCACCGCCGTGCGTCTTATTCCCGCTATCGGCAAGCAGGTAGGCGATAAGCTCGATTTCGGCGGTCTGCTCGGCTATGCCCCGGTCATGCCCGTGAACCAGAACGCAGGCACCGTGTTCGCCCATCGTGGCGGTCGCATGCCCGCACCACTCAATTCCCTGAAGAACTAAATCAGGGTCTCCCTGATCAAGAGAGGATAGCCATGTTCCAGATCAACAACTTCACTCAAAACGATGATGTGACCATAACTGACGCACTGGGCGCTTTTCAGGTCATCGAATGGCAGCGCGACCTGAGCGTCACCCCCGAATCTGCGGCCATGGCGTACTTCTCAAGTGAAATGAACGTCCGTCGTCGCCAGGTGATCTGCGATTTGAGTCAATCACCTGTTACGGTTCAAGCAGGCGCGATGCAATGGATGGTGGGCGACGTCAACAACACTACAGGCGTTTCCGGTGTCGGTGACTTATTCGGCAAAGCCGTACGTGGCGCGGTAACCAAAGAATCCGCCATCAAGCCCGAATATGTAGGCACAGGCACCCTTGTTCTGGAGCCCACATTCAAATACATCCTGCTGATCGATGTCGCGCAATGGGGCAATAGCATCGTTCTTGACGATGGGTTGTTCCTTGCATGCTATTCGAGCCTTCAGCACAAAGCCGTCATGCGTAGCAACCTCTCTTCTGCAGTTGCCGGTAACGAGGGTTTGTTCAATCTAGGCATTAACGGATACGGAGCGCTCTGTCTCGAGTCCCCCTGCCCCAAGGAAGAACTTATCGAGATCACTCTTGAAAACGATGTACTGAAAGTCGACGGGAACATGGCCCTCTGCTGGAGCGGAACCCTGGACTTCACGGTCGAGCGTTCAGGAAAATCTCTTCTTGGGTCCGCTGCATCAGGCGAAGGCCTCGTGAATGTCTATCGCGGCACTGGCAAGGTGCTACTCGCCCCAACAGCCTTCTAGAAACAATTCGGGCATGGTCTTACAGCGACCATGCCCGAATTCCCTTGACGGTAATGTCCTTCAATCCCAAAAAAGACCTGAGACCGAATTCAATATCTTCATCATAATCAAGGCCACGAACCATGATGAAGAGCTCCCCATAAGGTACATCAAGCTGTCTGATCGCCTGTTCGCGCACCTGATCAGCGCCCTTCGCGTCCACAAAACGCAATAACAGCTCTTGCATATCAGCACAGCATCCAATGGGATCAACCGATTCGACCACAATGGCAGCATACGATCTGCGCTGCATATAATCGATGAGCTTTTGCTGGTACGTTACGCGCATTCCCTACGACTCCTTCGAATCAGTAAGATCATCAGCATTTGTAAGTACGCCACGTTCCGGGCCAAAATCCTCTATCACACCCTTGGCTACCGCGCGCACCAAGTATTCAACATTTCCTTCAGGTCCCTTAATGGAAGATTCAACAACACCACTTACTTCGAATCCCACCGTCGTAAGTGCTTCTTTCACCTCAGCGACCACACGCAGGCGTACCGCTTCATCGACCACGACACCCCGATCCGTTTCGTCGTGATGGCTTTCGAACTGCGGTTTAATGAGACCCAAGAACACACTTCCTGGATGACAAAGCCCCATGAACACATCGGCGAGCTGAGCCAACCCGATAAAGCTCAAGTCGCACACCACCACATCGAATGGTGCCCCTAAGCTCATCGGATCAACAAGTCGAATATTGGTGCGCTCGAACACCTTCACCCGATCATCCTGACGCAGAGACCAGGCGAGTTGCCCATAATTTACATCAACGCATGCAACGCTCGCCGCCCCCGCCTGAAGCAGGCAATCAGTAAAGCCACCCGTAGAAGACCCTACGTCTATACAACGAAGTCCTTCCACCTTTTCGTGAAAGTGATCGAGAGCGCCCTGTAGCTTATGACCACCACGCGAAACGAAGCGTTTAGTGTTCTTGATATATATATCGGCACCAGGAGCCACCTTCAGTGCAGCGCTCGCCACATACACATCATCAACACGCACTTCACGCGCAATGACCGCACGCAATACGGTAGCACGATCGGGAAAATACCCTTGCTCTATCAATAGATCATCCAGCCGAACTTTTGCCATGGCGTTATCACTCCCTACGCAAGAAGTCCGTTGCCCTGGGTGCGCTCTTCAGGCGCCGGCACATGACCCGTTTCAATTATCGTAAGGAAATCACGTTCGCTCAAAATAGGAACGCCGAGGCTTTCCGCTTTCGCACGCTTCGAACCAGCAGCCTCACCACAAATGACAAAACTCGTCTTCTTTGAAACACTCGATGACACTTTAGCACCGAAGGTCTTAAGGCGATCAGCAGCTTCATCTCGTGTCATTCCTGATTCCACCAAGGTACCCGTGAGCACAAATGTCATCCCATCAAGAGTCTGAGGAAGATCGGGTACTGACACTTCCTGTGTCATAGTCAAACCTGCATCAGCAAGGCGCTCGATCACCTGCAAATTCGCTTCGTTTCCAAAGAAGTCATGTATGCTCTGCGCGATGATGACCCCCACGCCGTCGATCGCGGCGAGCTCTTCTACCCGAGCGTTACGCAACGCATCCATGGAAGGAAACACCTGAGTGATAGCTTGCGCCATCGTTTTGCCCACGTGTCGGATTCCCAGGCCAAAGATCACATGAGCAAGCGGGCGCGATTTGCTGGCCTCAATAGCGGAAATGAGCTTTTGAGCCATGGTGGACCCCAGAACGATAGGTTCGCCTTTAACGGTCACACGCCCCATATCCAAACGCTCTAAGTCGTCGAAAGTCAGCTGGTAATAGTCAGCCACATCACGCAATCGACCCGCATCGATCAGCCTTGCAGTAAGCTCTTCACCCATTCCTTCGATATCCATAGCGCCGCGTGATGCCCAATGCATCAAGCGCTCATGCGCTTGCGCGGGACACTCAAGCGAAACGCATCGATGAGCGACCTCGCCCTCTTCGCGAACGAGAGGCGATCCGCAACTCGGACAAGCATGAGGCATCGACCATACCTGAGCGCCCTCAGGACGGAGAGACAGAATAGGACCCAAGACCTCTGGAATAACGTCTCCTGCTTTACGTATGATGACCGTATCGCCAATGCGTACGTCTTTACGTTGGATCTCGTCTTCATTATGAAGTGTCGCACGAGCCACCGTCGAGCCCGCAACCAGCACCGGATCGAGTTCTGCAACAGGCGTGCAAGCACCTGTACGACCAACCTGCACGGTGATGTCGCGCAAGACAGTGGTCTTCTCTTCCGGCGGGAACTTATACGCAATGGCCCAACGCGGCGCCCGAGCGGTATACCCGAGCTGGCGCTGCAGCTCGAACGAATCGACCTTCACTACCACACCATCGATCTCATAAGGAAGATCGGAGCGCTTATCAAGGCACTCACGACAGAACGCATGCACCTCTTCTATGCTTTCGCAACGACGCACATCGGGATTCACGTGGAAGCCGCACTCACGCAGCCAATTCAAAAGCTCCCACTGTCCTGTCGCGGCAATAGACGCATCTTGGGCGATGGCATAGATGAACGTGGATAAGTCGCGTTGCGCCGTGACTGAAGCATCCTTCTGACGTAAAGAACCTGCTGCAGCATTTCGGGGGTTAGCGAACACCTTGCTTCCCGCTGCTTCAGCCTGAGCATTAAGTGATTCGAAGCTCGCCTTCGGCATATAGATCTCACCGCGCACTTCAAGAGCAGGCACGTCCGCTTCGACACCGTGCATTCCAGCATCCATTAAGCGCAAGGGAACGTCATGGACGGTTCTCACATTCACCGTGACATCTTCACCTGTAGTGCCATCGCCACGAGTGGCCGCACGGACCAGACGCCCTTGTTCATAGGTAAGCGCAAGTGAAGATCCATCTATCTTCAGTTCACACACCAAAGGAACGAAACGTCCGAGCGCCGATTCAGTACGCGCCATCCATGCATCGAGCTCATCAAAATCCATCGCGTTATCAAGCGAATACATACGCTGCTCATGAACGACCGGCTCGAACTGACCGCCTACCGCTCCCCCTACGCGTTGTGTAGGAGATGAAGGATCAAGTAATGAAGGATGGGCGTCCTCCAGATCGCGCAACTCACGCATCAGTGAATCAAATGCCGCATCGGAGATCTGAGGATCATCGAGCACATAATATCGGTGAGTATGATATTCGATCTCATGACGAAGACGAAGAACGCGCTCAGCGAGCGTTTCCTCTTTCGAAGCATCATTTGCAACCGATCCAAGCTCGTCGAGCATCCTTACATCCTCTCATCTCTCAAATTCATAAAACGCATAAATGCCGCCGGAAGCGACGAAAGCACTTCTTCGGCGCATGCGCTCACTATGCCATACGTTTCCTGTGCCACCAGGCCAGCTTCAGCATGAACGGAGGCGCCCAACACGCATGCGTCGAACGGGTCCATCCCTTGGGCGAGCAAGCCCCCGATAACACCTGCAAGGACATCACCCGTGCCGGCTTTCGACAGCACCGCCGTACCGCGCGTTATCACTTCTTTACGACCATCTCTTTGGGCAACGACCGTGTTCTCGCCTTTTAGCACAACGGTCGCTCCGTAACATTCCGCCAAGGCTCGCGCTGCTTCTTCCTGGTCAGAGACAGAAAACCCGTCAATCGATTCAGCTAAACACATAGCCTCTCCCGCATGAGGAGTGATAACGAGCTGGCAGTTACCCTTAGTTGAGACGAACCGGGGTTCGTCTCGCAATGCAGCCAACAACGACAGGGCCCCTCCATCCACCAGCACAGGCGCAGAAGCACGAGACAATACAGAAGAAAGAAGCGTAGCTACCGAATGGTCGCTCGGATCGAATCCAGACCCAATGACGAATGCGCCACGTGCTCCTTCTTTCAGTGCACGATGTGGCTCGAATGCATCGAAAGGCTCGACCACAAGTGAAGGACGATATCCCTGTAAAAGCGCAATGTTCTGAGGGGCGGTGAAGACCCGCGTATACCCCGCCCCCGCATACTGACTCGCACAGGCTGAAAGGCATGCCGCACCCGGATAGGCGGCGCAACCCGCAATGAGCAAACATGTTCCACGCGAATACTTATGCGAATCAGAAGACGGAACGGGTACCAGTTGGGCCAGATCCTGCAGCGAGATCACAACGTATCAGCTCCTTTTGCAGTGGGAAGCTCGTCAAGAAGAGATCTCGCCTCCTTGAACTGGCGGGTGAGCTCTTCAGCAGGATGCACCTTCTGCTCTCGCACCGCATGCGCTTGCTCCGTGAGAGCCATAGCGCAGGCAACAGCTTCTTTATGGGTATACGAAAGCGACAAGGGGATCTCTTCGATGCGCTTCTCTCGTGCAAGTATTTGCGCACGCCCATGAAGCTTCACGCGTGGTTTCCCCTTAGCATCGAGCACCACTTCCACATCGCGCATGCCGATGCCTTGCGAGAACCCCGTGCCGAGCGCCTTAAGTACCGCCTCTTTGGCAGCAAAGCGCGTCGCGTAATGAAATTCAGGCGCCGCAGTCGCATTGCAGTACGCTTGCTCATCTTCAGAAAAACCTTTACGCGCGAACGCAGGTGAACGCTTAAGGATGGCGCGCATGCGCTCAATTTCGACGATATCAACACCAAGCGAAACCGAATCGGGAAGAACGGAACTACCCCGTTCTTCCACTTGTTCGGCGCGGTGATTCACTGAAGCGGGCTCCTCTGATGCTGCCGAGCCATTAGCAGAACTACCATCCAACATTTTCAAGCGCCCGCTTTTATTCAACGGTTACTGATTTTGCCAGATTACGCGGCTGATCTACATCGCAACCACGAGCAACCGCAACCGCACGAGCGAGAAGCTGAAGAGGAACGCTTGCCGTGATGGGCATGAAGGAATCACGTACCTTAGGAATATAGATAACGTGATCGGCGACCTTCTTCACCGCTTCATCGCCCTCAGTGGCAATAGCGATGATCTTAGCACCACGCGACTTGGATTCTTCCAAGTTCGAAATGGTCTTATCATACGTTGCGCTTTGAGTTGCAACGGCAACAATAGGAAACCCTTCATCAAGAAGAGCGATAGGACCATGCTTCATCTCACCTGCAGCATACGCTTCAGCGTGAATGTAGCTGATCTCCTTGAGCTTAAGAGCGCCCTCGAAACAGGTAGCTTCGCCAACACCGCGTCCGATATAGAGCGCCGAATCACGCCCCTCGAAGAACGGCACCGCTTCATCGATCGAAGAGGTATCCAACAGGATATCCTCGATCTGCTCGGCCGTATCAGCCAATTCAGCGAACAACATACGAGTCATGTTAAGGGTAAGTTCACCCTTCACGCGGCCTAGCAGCATGGACAAAAGGGTAAGGCTGACCACCTGGCCAATGAACGATTTGGTCGAAGCCACCGCGATCTCTTTGTTGGCCTTGGTATAGATGACGCCATCTGATTCACGCGCAACAGGAGAGCCGATAACGTTGGTGATACCGAATACCTTCGCACCCTTAATACGCGCATCACGAATGGCTGCAAGGGTATCAGCGGTCTCGCCTGACTGAGAAACGGCAACGACAAGCGTGGTAGGGGTAATAATGGGGTTACGATAACGGAATTCGCTGGCAACTTCCACTTCAGTAGGAATGCGTGCCCATGCCTCAATGAGGTTCTTTGCGATCAGACCCGCATGGTATGACGTGCCACATCCGATAATGTAGACACGATCGATGAAATTAAGTTCCTGACGGGACAATGTGAGCTCATCGATAACGATCTCACGACCAGACATGCGACCCGCAAGCGTATCACGCACAACGCGAGGCTGCTCATGGATCTCCTTCAACATAAAGTCGGGATAACCGCCCTTTTCAGCTACATCCACATCCCAATCAACATGAGTGATGGTCGGTTCGACTTCATCAAGAGAGCCGTCATAGTACGTGATGCCTTCAGGCTTCATAACCGCGAACTGATTGTCTTCCATGATGACGACATCGCGGGTCGCTTCAATGACTGCGATGATATCCGATGCAACATAGCTGCCTGATTCGCCTGCACCCAGAACGATAGGAGAATCCTTACGGGTGACCACGATAGTGCCCGGCTCCTGCTGACAGGTAACAGCCAGACCATACGCTCCAACCAAACGAAGGGATGCATCGCGGACCGCAGAAAGCAGATCACCCTCGTAGGCCTGCTCAACCAGATGAGCGACCACTTCAGTATCAGTGTCCGACACAAAAGTATGGCCAAGGCCGATAAGCTCTTCGCGTAGCTCCTGGAAGTTCTCGATAATGCCGTTATGTACGACCGCAATATCGCTATGGCAGCTCGTATGGGGATGAGCATTACGTTCCGAAGGAGCGCCATGCGTCGCCCAACGAGTATGACCAATACCGCAACCGCCCTGGCAGGCGTCTTTCGGAAGCGCATCGACCAATTCGGAAACCTTACCCAAACGCTTAACCACGTTGAGTTTTTCACCATCGAACACCGCAATACCCGCAGAATCGTATCCGCGATACTCAAGACGTTTAAGGCCTTCAAGCAATACCTCTTTGGCCTGCAGGGAACCAGTAAATCCAACAATACCGCACATAAAGAAAACTCCTCATCTTATGGAACGGTTACGTGCTATCTAAACCTGTATATTTTATCCTAGAGCGGCAACAGAATGCCAACAGAGTAATGCTCGCTGATACAATCAGCACATGAAACGACACAATCACACTTCACAATCGAAGCGTGCTCGCAGCCGCAACGATATTCCACGATACCAATACCAGGGAGCCCCTCGTCAGGCTACACCATCGCACTACGCGAAAAAGCAGGACCGTCCGATCCGATCAGCTCGGACGTTCGAACGAGCGGGCGCTTGCCGAACACGATCGTTCCCTGTGAAGCTCTTCACCATAGTCATTGGCGTGCTCATCTTGCTGATCTTGATAACCGCTGGCATACAGAGCTGCTCCGAGAAGACCTACGACTGGAACGACCTTCGAACTAGTGATGGGCGCATAACATACTACGAGAACGGTACGCTTGCTTCTCTGACAGGCATCGATGTTTCAAGCCACCAGGAAACGATCGACTGGAATCAGGTCGCAGCAGACGGCATTGACTTCGCCATTCTACGCTGCGGAAGACGCGGCTATTCAGAAGGGGGTATCTATCCCGATGAAACGTTCCAAGCAAATCTTCAGAACGCCACTCAGGCAGGCCTTCCCATTGGCGTGTACTTTTTCTCTCAAGCCATAAATGAACAAGAGGCACGCGAAGAAGCCGATTTCGTTCTTAACAGCATCAAGGGGTCGAACATACGAGGCCCCATCGCTTACGACTTCGAGATCCCCTCTGACACCGAAAGCCGCGCAAAGGACCTGTCCGCCGAACAAGCGACCAAGAACGCAGAAGCCTTCTGCTCACGCATCAAAAGCGCTGGATACACACCTGTCGTATATGGCAACCAGCACGATCTGGAGCGCTATAACCTCCATAGCCTCAACTACCCCATTTGGTATGCCGAATATAATTCGCGTCCCACCGACGATGTTGCACCAGCTATCTGGCAATACACCGCAACAGGCCAGGTCGCCGGCATCAGCACCGCAGTCGATATCAACATATTGCTAGACACCTCGCTCATTCGCTAGCGACGTTTTCCGCTTCAAGAAGAACAGTATGGATCGAAAATGACCCGACACCGAATCGGTACCGGGTCATCCCATCATTCCTTGAAGCAAGTCCAAGTCACATGAAGGTCCATCCTCGCAAGGTCTCCTTTTGCCAGACTACTTACGAGAAGCCTGGTATTCTTCGACCAGCTTTAGCTGAACATCATAGGGCGCCGGTTCATAACCGTTTATTTCAAGAGAATATGCACCAGAACCACGGGTCATCGCACGCAGATCCTTCGTATACGATATGACTTCTGCATAAGGAACACGAACAACGATGATAGTATCGCCCGCATCATCCGAATCGGTGCCGATAATGCGACCGCGACGGGTGGCGACATCACCCATGACCGCACCGGCATATTCTTCACCAACCGCAATATTCATGTCGGCCATTGGCTCCAAGATAACCGGTGCGGCTTTTTCACATGCGGCCCTAAAAGCAATACGTGCCGCGGTCTTGAAGGCCATTTCATTAGAGTCGACCGAATGATATGAGCCGTCGTATACCGCACAGGACACATCCACCATAGGATATCCAGCCAGGAACCCTTCTTCCATAGCTTCCTGAACACCCTTATCAACTGCAGGAATAAGGTTCTTCGGGATACGACCGCCTACGACCTCGTTGATGAACTCATAGCCTTCCCCTGTATGAGGAGATAAACGCAGCCAACAATCACCGAACTGGCCGGAGCCTCCGGTCTGCTTCTTATGCCTACCTTGAGCCTCGGCCGTCTGCGTAATGGTCTCCCGATAAGGAATACGCACTGGAACCAGATCTACCTCAATGCCCGTTTGCGACTTGAGGCGATTCAGAAGCACATCGACCTGCATGTCACCCATGGTATACAGGACCTGCTGGCGCGTTTCTTCGTCACGAACCAAGCGGATCGTCGGATCGACCTCAGCCTGGCGCGCAAGGAACGTACCGAGCTTATCTTCATCAGCTTTGCTGCGCGTAGCCAAGCTGACCGGATACTGAGGAATAGGCAGCGGCAAGGGATCGACTTCGATAGCGCCCGACTTCGATAACGTATCGCCGGTTTTAGTTTCGGAGAGCTTCGGCACAACCACGATATCGCCTGCTTTGGCGCTCTTCACATCCATGGGTTCCTTACCCATCATGACGTAAATATGCCCCAATCGCTCCTTTTTACCCGTACGTGAATTGAGCAGTTCCGTAGAAGGCTCCATATAGCCCGACAACACCTTGATGAAGCTCAAACGTCCCACGAACGGATCCGCGACCGTCTTGAATACGAAGCCAGCCGGATCACCCGTTTCGTCAACCAACAGTTCTGATCCGTCAGCCAAATAGAACGGACCATGATGGCGAGGATGCGGGAAGTAGGTGCAGATATCATCCATGATCCCCTTGATGCCCTGCTCGATGATGGTAGAACCCACGAACACCGGGATGAAGATCTCTTGCGCAATGGCATCAGCCAGCAACGATTCAAGTTCTTCCTGAGAAAGCTGCTCTTCCCCATCCAGATACTTCATCATGAGTTCATCATCAGCTTCTGCAACGAGGTCGCAAAGCTTATCGCGCGCGATCTGCGCCGCGTCAGCATATTCTTCAGGAATATCTTCAATGCGCTCGCCCTTGTCATCAAAATAACGGGCCTTCATGCGCAGGATATCGATCACGCCGCTAAAATCCTTATCGACGCCGATAGGGATGGTGACCGCACCCAAACGAGAACCAAAACGAGCATGCAACTGCGCCATGGCAACATCGAAATTCGCACCTTCACGGTCGATATGATTAATGAATACGCAACGTGAAGTACGCATGACTTCCGCTTCGTACCACAAACGCGTGGTCATGTTCTGCGGACCAGCTACCGCATCGACGACGAACATGCACATTTCGCAAACCTGCATGGTTGCGAGGGTATCGCCCAAGAAATCCGCCTGACCGGATGTGTCGAGCAAATTGATCTTGTAGTCAGCTCCGTAAGGAATCGGAGCAATTGAAGTGCCCAGGGTAAAACGACGGCGGATCTCTTCTTCGTCATAGTCAAGGTAGGACTTCCCATCGTGGGTCGTTCCCATTCGAGGGGTCTTACCAGAAATGTGAAGCATTGCCTCGGCCAGTGAGGTTTTGCCTGCGCCGTCTTGACCGACAAGAGCAATATTGCGCACATGCTCGGTTGCAGGAGCTGCCATAGATACCACATCCTTCATTCCGCGCCCTAAGAGCCCCTCAGGCAACGGAATCGCATCCAAACCGCTTCGCCGCCAATCGACAAAGCGAGAGGCCTCATAGGGTGAACGCGTTCACCCTATGAGAAGTTTACCGTATCTTTGCAGTTAAATCGCTAATTCGTCGAACTAGTTAGCGATAAATGTCGTGTTATCCATGATCCACGACGCCGCCTTCATGCGCTTGGCCGCCTGCTTAAGCAGTTCAGTACGACCATACTTCTGCAGTGACTCAAGATAGTCCTCTTCCTGACCCGGTGCAGCATTACGCAACGCGACCTGAAGATCGGGCGGAGTGAGCTCCAGTCCCTCGTGTTCAAAGATCGCATCAAGCACGAGCCCTTGCATTAATTGGTTCTTAGCCTGAACAGCAAGCGTATCGCGCACATCATCTTCGCTCATACCCTGCTGCAGAGAGAACTCTTCGAACGTCATGCCATCTTGCGCCAATTCAGCCAAGAACGCCTCAAAAAGCTCAGATGTCATAGCATCGATCATTTTCTCGGTCAGCTCGCCCTGAACGCGCCCTATGTATTCGTTCATAGCTGCGGCCATTTTCGCCTGTTCATATCGTTCGGCAAGTTCCTGCTCCGAGGTTTCACGGAACTTTTCACGCAGATCAGCAACCGTATGGATCCCATTCGAACCCATGCGCTCTTCCACCCACGCGTCAGTCACATCAGGCGCGGTCAATTCGGGCGAATTAACATCGATTCCCTGCTCCCATGCGCAGAACTGACGAGCGAGCATGCGCATCTGCTCTTCAATGTCCTCATCCTGGACCTCGGGCTTCGCATCGACCTGCACCGTAAGGCATCCATAATCGGAAAGCTCATAATGAGGGTTGAGAAGTGCGGTCATCTCGAACACGAACTCCTTACCAGCTTGCGGATCGACGCTCCAGGCAAAATCGTACGATGCCAAGGGCACGATGCCGCGCTCCGACAACGCGAACGACAGCAGATAGTTCACGACCGCAAAATTAATAGCGTTCTTCGCCGCGTCCTCATCGAGGGTGTTCTTTATCTTATCGATAGACGTTTCACCAGACGCGTCCTGCAGTTCATACTGGGCAACGAACGTATCGAGACCAATAGCGAACGCCTTGTCCATTTCTTCAGGCTGGACCTGCACGCGCAAACGCGCCTCTTCGCTATCGCGGGAAATTTCATCAACCTTCATAGGTTTCCTTTCTGAATCATTTCAGGGAACACCACCACGCCCTTTTCAAGAGCGCACTTTATTGCGTAAGTTTATACTTTATATCATTCATCGAAAAAGCTTCGGGCAAAGGGATAACAGGCATGGATAAAAAAGAAAACGAACAGACCCTTAGGACCTACCGTTTGAAGCCGGTCTACAAGCCCCTTACAAAGAAAGCCTCTTCGAAAGAGCCGGAGGAAGCATCCCCCACCAATGAACGCTCTGCCACTGAACCCGCGTCCGACCAGGCATCACGATCCTCTCTGCTCCGCGCCGCGAACGAAGACGACGATCTGTATGACCCCTATTCCGATTATCACGACGGGACCTTAAAAGCCGTTGAATTCGAACAGGATCCCTGGCGCTAGACACAAAAAGACCGCCTTTTCAGGCGGTCTTTTAACGTTCGAAGAAGATCTAAGAACAGGTAAAGGTTACAGGGCCTTCTTGGCAACCTCAACGAGAGAAGCAAATGCTTCAGCATCGTTGATAGCCATGTCGGAGAGAACCTTGCGGTCGAGCTCAACACCAGCCTTCTTGAGACCATTCATGAACATGGAGTAAGAAAGACCGTTGATACGAGCAGCAGCATTGATGCGGGTGATCCAGAGACGACGGATCTCACGCTTCTTGTTGCGGCGATCGCGGTAAGCATACTGGAGCGAATGCTGGACCTGTTCCTTAGCTGCACGATAAGAACGGGACTTAGCACCATAGTAGCCCTTAGCACGATTGAGAACGGTACGGCGCTTCTTATGAGCGGATACTGCACGCTTTACACGAGGCATACTAGTTTCCTCCTTTTACTAGCGAAGACCAAGATTACGAGCTACAACTTTGTTGTCAGCTGCCGTAACCTGAGTTTCGTGACGGAAATTACGCTTACGCTTCTGGCTCTTCTTAGTCATGATGTGAGACTTGTAAGCCTTGGAACGCATGATCTTGCCGGAACCGGTAACGCGGAAACGCTTTGCGGTGCCGGAATGAGTCTTCATCTTAGGCATTAGTTATCCTTTCCCTGTTCATCTTTCTTCTTTTTAGCCGTCGTAGGTAACGGGGCAATCAACATATGCATGTTGCGACCTTCCATCTTAGGCTGGTTCTCAATGACCGCAACATCTTTAAGGTCGTCTGCCAAGCGCTCCAAAATGCTCAATCCCTGTTCAGGATGGGACATTTCACGACCACGGAACATAATGGTGATCTTAACCTTAGAGCCTGCCTCCAAGAAGCGAATGACATGCTTCTTCTTGGTGGTGTAGTCGCCCACATCGATCTTCGGGCGGAACTTCATTTCCTTGGTTTCGACCTTGCTCTGATTCTTACGAGCCTGCTTTGCTTTGATCGCCTGATCGTATTTGAACTTTCCATAGTCCATAATGCGACAGACAGGGGGTTGAGCCTGGGGAGCGATCTCTACCAGATCGTAACCCTCGTCGTCGGCGATGCGCTGAGCCTGCTCGATGGGATAAATTCCCAGCTGGGATCCGTCGTAGGCAATCAAACGGCATTCCTTGACCCTAATGGCTTCGTTAAGCCTTGGTTCTTGAGCTGCTATGGTGCCCACCTCCTTCTTTCTTCGATCCGGTGCTACCATGCACAAACTCATACAACTCACTGCATAAAAAAACCTGCAGTCACTATGATTGCAGGCCACACGAATACTCAGAGCGCGAGCATTTATTCACATGACCCATCAGCAACCAAAAGCGCCGAACCAGGTGGAAGCACGAAGCTTCTCTTGAAAACAGCTTGAATATTTTACCATGGACGAATGCGTTGTAAAGCCCGAAAAGAAAAATAATTTAACGGGCAGCGAATACGCCGTTCGGCATTACAAATTGCCCTGCAAGGACCACGATCATGAACAAGACGAACGGTATAGCGATCGCCCCTATGGTGAATCGCACAGGAAAAGTGGTCTTTTTCATCTGTGGGAACCGCTTAAAGAAGCGGCGTTTATCCAAAAGAACATAACACCAACTCGTGAACATTATCCCCGCAAACCCACCATATTCCAGAATTCGGAACCACAGAGGGAACTGTCGGTCGTACTCGTTAGGACTGAACGCGGCGACTCCCGACCCCCCGATCAGCATGAGCCAAATAAGTAACAGGATGACGTTCCATACTACCCCTACCGCACGAGGCACTCGATCGAAGACGGCTTTAATGGACGCGCTCGCTCTTGACAGCCTTTCAACAGCAGGTGCCGGTACCTCGTTATGCAGAGACGGCTCCCCCAAAGGAAGAGCGCCTTCATTCGTTCCTCGAACGGCACGGTGCCGCCCTTCGCGCTCAAGAGCCGTACGTGCCTTCTCGAATGCAACAAGCAATGCTTCTGCACTTTCATACCGATCTACTGGATCGAACGCACATGCACGAGCGATGATCTGGCGAAGCGGCTCTGGCACCCCTGGAGATCGGAACTCTCGGGCACGCACTTTCGCATCTGCGGTATTCTCGGTCAAGCAGTAATAGAGCAGCATCCCGAGAGCATATACATCGCTTCTCATATCCGTTTGCCCATATCCGAACTGCTCAGGAGGCGCATATTCGCGCGTGCCGAAATGAACGGTGTCAGTTTCAGACTCATGGCTAAACGAGCGCGCAATGCCGAAATCAATAAGAGTCAACCGATTGAACGACACAATGATATTCGAAGGCTTCAGATCGCGATGTATGATGGGAGGATCGAATGATTCATGGAGCTCCCGTACTGCACGAACCATGAGGGGAAACAAGCTGAGCGCAAGATCGACCGAAGGGTCCAGGCGATACACCGCCTCCTGCACCGTTTCGCCCTGAACGTATTCCATTACCACCACAAGATCATCCTTAAGGTGATAGCACTCACGTATCCGCGGAAGGTAGACAAAACGTTTTCCCGCGAGCTGAGCACGGTATATCTCTTCATACATTCCGCCAAGCCCATAGGCGCGCTTCAAATACTTTCGGATATAGGGACCCTCTTCTTTACCTGAACCAGAAACAAGCACCACCTTTTGGGTGATCTCAAAATCAGACTCCTTCAGCACCTCTTCAACACGATACGCACTATCATGGTCGACAAGACACAAGAATGAAGCGAGCTCATCAACGTCAGGAGCAACACAGGAACCCTGCTGCTCACAAGGAACAACAGGGTTCTTATCAGTAAAAGCCTCTTGGTGCACGGGAGTATGACTAACACGAGAAGGCATCTAGCAAATGGTTTCCTCACCGAACCGGTACAGTTCTTCATCGGTTTTCTGCAGCGAATAGTTCTTGTCGATGCAGAAGATGATAATAGCATCGCGACGATCTTTGCAATACAGTTCGTTAACCCCCGCTGCCTGCAGCAGCCGATCGGTTTCCCGTAAGGTAAGCTGCATGCCGAATGCTAGCTGAAGGACCTTATTGCGGGTTGCTCCCCGTTGTCCCGTGAAGATCTGATACCCGAACGTATTGTTCAGCCCCGCAGCTTTGACCACCTCGGATCGCTTAAGGTTCTTCTTCTCCAAAAGCTCCTGCAGATATTCAGCCAAACTGCGCTGGGAAATATCGTGCTCGGAAATATAAGCGCACGGATCAGGAGAGCTCAATAGCTCATCAAGCAGTTCTTCAGTGAACGGTTCTTCCATGCGCTTTTTCCTTCGCCTCGGTTTCTTTTTCGCAATTATGTACCAAAATGATGCATCGCGATCGAATCCCCTGGCTTTTTTATAGCGGTACAGGTCTTTTTCCCTTACCAAGCCATTACATCGCTACGTTCAAAAGAAGCAATTTCGTCTGGCGAGGCAGAGCAATAAGCTTCGAACTTCCACGATGCACCAGCTTTAACGTCGGTCGCACTTGCGTACGCATTCCCGATCTGCGAACCGTCCGCATCATACAAGATATACGAAAGGGATACCGTGCTCAGATCACCATCAGTGTTATTCATGAATGTACCCGTGATCGAAGCCGAATATTCGCTCTTGTCCAGTACTTCTCCCTCAATAGTGAAATCGGCGCTGTCGGATGTAGAGGAAGCACTTTGCTGATCTGAAGAAGAAACTGTTTCGACGGAAGGATTTGTTACCCCATCAAGAGCTGCGCTATACATGGATTGCGTTGCCAGTACAATGACGCCGGAAAGAATGCAAATAACAAGCGCTGCGATAGCGAGACCCTTTCCGCTCTTCTTGCCGCGACTAATGCCCACCAAACCAACGATGGAAAAGATCACGCCCAAGATAACAAGAACGAACGATAGATTATTGATGATAGGGAGAAATGAAGTGATGAGTGCAATAATACCAAGCACCAAAGCAGTGATCGCCATAGCGGACTTTGAAGGTGGCGCTTTGAATTCACTGAATGAGGGATGTGGATTGTTCTGAGGTACGACCATAACCATGCCTTTCCAAAAACGTTAATCGAACAAAAGCCTGCATTAATACACTAAGCAGGCTTTTTGAAAAGGATATTGATTAGGCTTTTCTATTTCATTAGCTCACAGCTAATGAAATAGATATAAATCTCCGCGCCGATCTACACAAAAAAGCCCTTAGGCTTTCATGATGGCAACCGCGATCTTTTTGACGGTGTTAGCCAGGTCGGATGTTTTATTCGCCTGGGAATAATCGTAATCGAGCGTTACCTGCCAGGAAAACACCTGATCGCCGCTTTGCGCTGACCCCATAAAGGAATACATCTGCTGCGCCAGTGTTTTGCCATCCGACTCGTATGTCGAGTATTCCGAAGGATCAGGAAGCGCAGCACTTCCCTCTTCAACGCCGGAAAGCCCCACTTCACCGAGCATGTGTTCAACAATATGAAATTCCGTTACCGCCGGAGCAAATGCAAGGGAACCGTACCCCAGAAGCGATGTTGCCGCCTCATATGACGCAGCAGCAACGCGTCCATCGCCATCAAAGCCGAGGGTCACCGTTGGTGTACCCGACAACGCATCGCCTTTTTCGTCAGTCAAGGCGACCACAACTTCACTACTGAACCCAAGCGAAGAAAGCGAACGCTGCTCCTGGACATCAGCTCCATGGCCGATCGCCTTCAATGCCTCATCTTGCGTCATACCCATAAGCGAAACCAACTGTATGACCTGAGTAGAAGCATTCGTTACCCGTGGTTCATTATTCGATGCTTCCTCAAGAGCCTGAGCATCGTCTTGCGCAGAAAAGCTATGGAGACCCGCTTGCGCATTGAAGACGTACGCGGCGCACAAGACAACGACAACGACGATCATGCAAGCAGCAAGAACCGCTAGCCCCACAAGCCCCTTTCGTGCCTTGGAGCTCGAATTATGTTCTTGCATGGTTGCCTCCTTTAAAGCAGCGCCACATTTTCGCCAACCAAAAACAGCTTTATGCAAAGATCCCCAAATAAACAGCGAACGCAACCAGACCCACCACTACAAGAGCGATAATGATCCTGTGCATATGCTCCATAGGGACCGACCCCTTTAGGTCATCTTCGGTGATGTCGTCAAGAGCGCTTTCGCTTTGCTCGCCCGACAGATCGGCAGCAGACGACGATTCGGCCTCTGCTTTATCGGCACTCGTATCATATCCCTTGCCGAAACCATCTCCGACCGATGCATTTGCGGCATCTTCAGCTAACGCACAAAAGTCCGTAGACACCGCAGAACTTTGATGAGCGACCGACGCATCCGACGAAGCGATCGACGAGCCATCATTATCTGCAGCATCTGCCTTTTCAACCGTTATAAGAGAATAGGAGCGCCCCTGATCGGTCATACGAAAGCACCTACTTAATGCACTGCGTCATCTCGTGCGCCAGCGCTTCGATGACCTGGTCGGCCTCAGCCTCGGTCGAACCAACGCTGAACAAATACACTTTCACCTTAGGCTCGGTGCCACTCGGGCGAACGATGACTTTATGAGAGCCCGCCAAATCGAACTGCAGAACATTCGCCAAAGGAAGAGAGCCGATTCCCTGCTGGTAATCGACGAATCGCTCTACCTCAAAATCAGCAATAGAAGTGAACGGAGCGGTACGTATACGCGCCATGAGATCATCCATTGCATGCGCACCGTCAGAGCCCTCAAAGGTAAAAGAAAGCGTACGATTGCGGTGATAGCCGTATTCCTCATACAGATCCTGCATAGCTTGGTACAGGTTCTTGCCGAGTCCACGATAGTAACGCGCCATCTGACAAATAAGCATCGAGGCGACCACCGCGTCTTTGTCGCGTGCATGCGTACCTGCCAGATACCCATAGCTCTCTTCAAAGCCAAAGACGAAACGGTCTTCTTGCCCATCAGCTTCAAGCTCAGCAATAACGCCACCGATGTATTTAAAGCCGGTAAGGACACGACGAACATCAACTCCATAATGGTCACCTACGGGATCGACCAAGCCAGTTGAAACGATCGTCGTCACTGCAACAGGTTCTTCAGGCAACGTATGAGCAGCACTACGACTGCGGCAAACAAAGTCAAGCAGCAGAACACCCACTTCATTACCCGTCAAAAGACGATATTCATCACCGTCTTTCACCGCAATACCCACACGATCCGCATCAGGATCAGTAGCGAGTAGCAAATCGGGATGAACCTCTTCGCACAGAGCGATACCTCGTTCGAGTGCATCACGGTTTTCAGGATTAGGATAGGTGCATGTAGGGAAATTGCCATCAGGCTGCGCCTGTTCTTCGACTACATGGATATCAGTAACGCCAATGCGCTCCAAAATGCGTGTTACGCATTCAAGGCCCGTACCATTGAGGGGCGTATAGACAACACGCAGAGGGTCTGCGTCATCCTGAGGAACCCGCTGCGCATACACCGCATCCAGATACGCATCCAGGACCTCTTCATCGATAAGGGATACCAGGCCCTGCTCTAAGGCATCTTCAAAGGGCATAGTACGTACATCATCGAACGCATCAACATGAGCAATGCAATCAGTGATCGCATCTGCCATTTCCGATGCGATCTGGCAGCCATCAGGACCATAAGCCTTATAGCCGTTGTATTGGCTTGGGTTATGGCTCGCCGTAACATTGATGCCCATATCGCAACCAAGGTAGCGAGTCGCGAACGACAAAGCCGGCGTGGGTTCAAGTCGGGGATACACATATGCCTTGACCCCATTCGCCGCAAGCACGCTCGCAGCAGTATGGGCGAATAGCTGAGAATTAATGCGTGAATCGTAGCAGATCGCAACTGATCCGCATGTATCCTCATGAGGTTGAGCGGTAATATAATCAGCGATTCCCTGCGTTGCTTGACCGACCGTGTAGATATTCATACGATTCGTACCCGCACCAAGCACACCACGCAATCCAGCAGTACCGAACTCAAGATTACGGTAGAACGCATCTTCAATAGCAGCGTCATCATTAGCTTCCGCCATTGAAGCCAATTCGGCACGCAATTGCGTATCGGTGACCTTTTCGCACCAGAGATCGAACAATGCACGACAATCCATGAATCAGACTCTCCTCAAAAGACAATCAAAACGAGTTAGAAGCAGTATAGCAAGATTTGCCTTCGCATCACGAAAGCCTGCGTGTGTCACGAAGAAACGCTATCTTGTCCGGAGCTATATTGAGTAACGCAACAGCGCTGATAATGAGTACGATCCCCACGCCATTAAGCACTGTGAGGACATCATGGAAGACGCCCACCCCTATGATAAGCGCCACCATCGGCTCCACGAATGCCATGATTGAAGCCCTGCCCGTTTCCATATGAGCCAAACCAACGGTATAACAGGCAAATGGGACCACGGTCGAAACAAGCGCGAGTCCCACCATCAGGCATCCCGCGAAAGGCACCGATGTTCCGAGTTCTATGATCGTCTGCACTTGTGCAAAAGGCACGAGGGCAATAGAGGCGCATAAGAACGTATAGAACATGACGGTTACTGGGCGGTAGTTCTTAAGCGCTACCCGCGCGAACAACGAATATAATGCATACCCGATACCCGAGCCAAGACCGAAGGCAATGCCCACGACCGACAACGTAGAAGATCCCGTGCCTATTCCCACCACGAAAAGACATCCTACGAACGCAACGCAAAGTGCGATGATCTTTTGCCGCGTAAGGCGCTCTTTAAATAGCACCGCCGACAAAAGCACCACGAAGCATGGAGCCGTGTAAAGAAGGATCGCGGCGAACGATAAACCGCAGAACTGGATACACGCAAAATAGCACACATTAAAGAACGCGATGCTCAGTACACCGGTACCGACGAACATCCAGATATGCCGCATAGATATGCAAAAGGCCGATCGCCTGAAAACAAGCAGATAGAGCGCGAGGAAAACCGTTGCAAGAACACAACGCACCACAGTGATCTGCACCGCGGTCAACCCGAGGGCGGCAAGGTTCTGGGAGAACAGACCGATAAGACCCCAACAAATGCCAGCCGAGATAACGAGAACTGGTGCCAGCACCCTCCAATCAAGAGGAAAAGAGAACTTCATGCGATCCTATCCTTCTGCTTCTTTGCATTCGAACCATTCAGACCATTAGAATTTACGCCACCACAATGCAAATATGCACCGCGGATCAACCTTACTCCAAAAAAAGAATTCTCCATCACTGCTGATAGAGAATTCGATAGAGACGATCATATGTTGCCCAGTATCGCCCCGACAAGAAAACACCTCGAACGATATGCTTGTGCACAGAGACCTGCGTTGCCCCACAAATTAACCGCTCTTAGTTGTACGGTATTTTTATATACTGAAAAACGTCATAAGTAAAACCATAATATGTTATATCTTCGTTAAGTAATACTTTAAAGGACAGTAATGGATACCTCTCGTTATCGCGCTTTCATCAAATCAGTGGAGTTAGGAAGCTTTTCGCGAGCCGCAAAAGCACTTGACTACACTCCTTCGGGAGTAAGCCAGCTCATCGCCGCGCTCGAAAAGGATCTCGGTTTCTCTGTTCTAGAGCGGACA
>Cebus_capucinus_imitator_PRJNA485217_SSR012__coassemble_891_pt1 | contig 167160 bp, 148 predicted proteins | sample Cebus_capucinus_imitator_PRJNA485217_SSR012__metabat2_low_PE_012 | metagenome-assembled genome bin Cebus_capucinus_imitator_PRJNA485217_SSR012
GAGCCGGCCTATGCTATTGATGCGGCGAACGTCAGTGAAATACCTCTGGAAAGTTTGTCCCTCGCGGGAACAACGCAAGCAGACGGCAAGACCTATGCGATCTATTACCTTGTTATTGTATGGGGCGATGAATCCGCCGATCACGTCGAGTATCGCTCAGCCAATAACAACTTGCACCTATCCCACAAAGGACAGACGGCGAAACGAAGCTATACCGCACGGCCGAGCACTGAATCATATCAGGAACAGAGCACTGCACATGAAGAAGAACTGATACGGGTCGACGGACAAGAGGCCATCGAACTGGCAGTAAGCATAGAGTTGGAATCCGATACCAGCTCTATGGGCTTGACCGAAATCGATACGCTTGCCAAAGAAGCCCTGATCGAAAAGGAGATACAGGTCGTGGCATTTTCCGAAGACGGTTCGGTGCAAGAAAAAACGGTGAGCTTCACTCAGCACACCTGAACAACGACCACTTGGTGATACCTTGCTCTATAACGAAAGAGCGTACATGCAATGCGACTGCCGCCAAGCACACCAAAGTAAGAGCCGAACGCGCGGCACCGCCCCACGCAGGCATGCAACGCCGCATCAAAGATAGGCAATATGATCGCGAACTAACGTAGAAAGGTCCACAATGAACCCAGACTTCATGAAAGCCGCCCTCGAAGAAGCCTATGCCGGCATTGAAGCCAAAGACGGCGGGCCCTTTGGCTCGGTAGTCGTCAAGAACAATACGATCGTCGGGCGCGGTCATAACCAGGTGATCGCACAGCACGATCCAACATGCCACGGAGAAATACAGGCGATCCGCGATGCGTGTCGCAATCTGGGCACGTACGACCTATCGGGATGCGAACTTTACACCACCGCAGAGCCCTGCCCTATGTGTCTGGGGGCCATTCTGTGGGCGAACATCGATGCGGTTTATTATGGCTGCACCCGTCACGACAGCGCCAGAATCGGCTTTCGCGACGATGCGTTCTACCAGTACCTCGAAGGCGCTTCGGATGAGATGACCTTGGTTGAACTGGGACGCGCGGAATGCCTTGAACTATTTGAAGTGTACTCTAACGGAGAGAACGAACGATACTGATCCTCACGGAACTCAGATCGGACCCCACCAACATCAACGCGTTGTCAACAGCGATCCACACCGACAAACAGCGCACCGTCAACACCGACCCTCACAACAAACGTGTCATTAAAGACCAACCACGACCAGCCGCATATGGACCATTCGCCCTACTTGATGTAGGGCGAATTGCGGTCGTTCTCGATCTTGGCCATAGCTTCAACGTTAGCTTTTTCGTACTTATTCAGCATGGAATCGCTAAAGTCTTCAGGGGCAATCGCGGGCGAATACCACGTCTTCGAATTGAAGTAGGTATTCAGATCTTCGTTATTGAACATGCGGCCATAACGCGCGAATATTTCATTGCGCGCGACATACAGATCGTAGTCAGACAGCGCCTGCAATTCATCTTCGGAATAGTAGCGCGTATCACTTTCGGGAAGTACATAGTCCGATGTTTTCACTGTAGTGCTGACTTGCGCATCCGAAACGGTGAAGCTCGCCAAAATAGCAATGATCTCCTGTTCGGTCTGAGTGCTTATCTCGCCTTCAGGGTAGGACTCGAACGTGATGATGCTTCCATAATCGAAACCGGGCACTCCCGTGCTCATGCTTACATTGCGCAGGCTCGACAGCGCCGAACTGGGAAGCAGCGCATACAGAACACCCGAATCATCGCCATTGACCTGCATCGTTCCCTTGGCCACTATGAACGATCCCAGCTTGGAGTAATCGGTTCCTTGGACCATGCCGGGTTTGAACGCGGCGTCAGCGACTTTTTCCACGTTCACGAAATCGACCTTCGCAGACCCCTGCGTATCGCTAGGCCACATACCGAACGAAACCGAGGCACCATCAGAGCTGGTCAGATCCACCCATTCGCCACCAATGGAAGTGCTCTCATGAGCTACCGACCACGAAGCGGGATAGCTGAATTCGAACGCGGGATACGTCACGCTGTTCTTCTGCGCGAATTGAGTGCGATACGTGTCCGTAAGCTCCACCACGATCTTATCGGACGACTGCGTGGTGTTATCTACCACCACTGCACCAGAGTCGGAAGACCCCTTGTTGCCCAGCAAAGCGAACGCCACACCGCCAATGATTGCAAGAGCCACCACCACACATGCCACAATGATAATGATCTTCTTTGTGTCACGAGGTTTATTCTGGTCGCTATGTACCGAATAGGAAACCGGCTGACGATCGGTAGGCTGAACCGTTTCTTGCGGTGCGGGTCCCGGCACAACAGGCATGGGAGCCGTATCGCTTATTTTCACGGGAGGACGATCCGGCGCTGTCGGCATGCGCTGAGTGCTTGCATCCGGCACTGTCGGGATACGCTGCGTGCTCACATCCTGCACTGACGCGCCACTCTCGAACACTTCAGCCGCGCTCGGCATCACTTCTGTAGGAGCATCTTCCTTCGATGCATCCAGCATCTCTTTAGGCAGGCCTAAGTCACCGGTATCAAAATCATGAATCGGAACGGGAGAGCCGCAATTCGTGCAGAACTTCGCGTTCTCTTCCAATGGCGTACCGCAGTTAGTGCAATACCGGGAAGATGGTGTCTTATTTTCTGAATCGCTCATATCGTCCCCTCACATAAGAGAAGCCTTCAAATTCGTACCTTCGCATCAATGTCACCTAGTCATTGTACTCGAACTATGTAGATGTCTTAGCTTTGAAACGCATCTGAACCAGCGTGATCCCATAACCTGTAGAACCTCGATTCGCTGCGCCAACGATCCTTAGCGCACGATCCTCTAGCCCTCTAAAGAAATGCGCCCATCAAAAAAGGATGCCAACACACGTCAGCATCCTTTTTAGTGCGATCAGATCGAGTTCGCGTCCCGTAACGAAGAAACGGCTCAATCCAAGTCAGAAGAAACATAGGAACTTGGCGGCAAGAATCGGCGTGCATTCACTGCCGATATTCCCACCGTTGCAGAGTTATGCAATATGGAAGAGATCTGTGGAGTAATGATCCCGCTAATGCCAAGTGCCAGGAGCAGCGAATTAAGCCCGACCGCAAAGCGATAGCCCTGCTTCATGCGCTTTTCCAAACCAACGCTCAAACGACGCAGGTCGATCAACGAATGAAGATCATCGGTCATCAACGAAATGTCAGCGGTCTCACGCGCGATCGCGCTTCCTGCGCTCATCGCAACGCTCACATAGGCACGCGACAACGCGGGCGAATCGTTAACACCATCACCCACCATGACCACTTTATGCCCCGACTCCTGCAATTCATCAATGACGCGGCACTTGTCTTCAGGAAGCATATCGGACTGGAACTCTTCGATACCCGCTATTCGCGCAATACGCGAAGCGCTCCGATGATTATCTCCCGTAAGCATGATGATGCGCTTAAAGCCCATACCACGCAGTTCATCCAGTACCTCTTTTATCCCGTCTTTCAGGGGATCATCAATATAGATGACTCCTCGCAGAACACCATCGACCGCCAGGAACAAAGGCGAGCATCCTTCAGCTTGTGCATGAATATGATCAAGCTCCTCGGAAGAAAGAGGAACCCCTTCGTCCTCCATGACGAAATGCTCGCTGCCGATCACCACGCGTGCGCCATCGAGCGTTGAAGTAATGCCATGCGCAACGACATATTCGACGGCTGCGTGGCGTTCTCGGTGCTCTAGTCCCTCGGCGAACGCCTGATTCACCACCGCGCGAGCAACAGGATGAGGGAAATGCTCCTCCAGGCAAGCTGCAAGGCGCAGCACTTCATCGCGCTGCCATCCGTTATAGGCGACCACTTCTCGAACCGAAGGAACCGCTTGAGTAAGGGTTCCCGTTTTATCGAAAACGATCGTGTCCGCCTGAGCCATATGGTCGAAATACTTCGAACCTTTAACCATGAAACCAGCTTTCGCCCCTTCGCGCTGAGCCGCCATCACGGCAATAGAGCCGGATAGACGCAAGGCGCATGAATAGTCGACCATCAGGGCGGCTGACGTCTTGTTCATGTTGCGCGTTGTTACCGCGACGACGCCTGCCAGCAAGAAGTTCCAGGGCACCAGGTCATCCGCCATGCTCTCTATGTGGCGCTGGTCGCTTGATTTGAGTTCTTCGGATTGCTCGACCATGGTCACGATAGAGCGCAGCTTGCTTTCCTCGGGCGAACCGACGATCCTGATGAAGATCTCGCCTTCTTCGACCGCCGCGCCCGCATAAACGGTATCGCCGCTATTTCGAATAACGGCCATCGACTCGCCGGTCAATGAACTCTGGTTGACTGCGGCTTCTCCCCCTATCACCGTGCCATCAATGGGTATCTGATGGCCCGTGCGCACAACCACGCAGTCGCCTTCTCGCAAGGCCGAAAGTTCGACCTCGCATTCAAGACCATCGCGCACTACACGCACAGTTTCCGGCAAGGTGAGCAAAGAGCGGATCAAGCCGCTTTCCGTACGGCGCTGAGTGTACTCTTCGAGCGCTTCACCGACCCGGAGCAAGAAGATCGTACTTCCCGATGTCGTTGGCTTCCCCTGAGCCAACCCCATAGAAATAGCAGCGGCATCAAGCACGGGAACATCGAGTCTTCCTGCACGCAGGCTTCGGAGCGCCGCCAACCAGAACGGTACGGCAGACCACACCGTCCAGACGATCTTCAGCGGCAACGGCAACATCATACGGCGCATGTAATGAGCGATCGCCATATTAGCAAGCTGGGTGAACAAATGACGGAACCTTGGGGAACGCACGAGTTCACTGCCAGAATCAGCAACGGCAAGGGCATTAGGTTCGACTTGCTCGAGTTCATCCAGAACCCTCTGCCTTGCACCGTTGTTCGATTTGAACCATACCGCCAGAGATCCCGCCTTGGGATACGCCACGCACTTCGACACCGAAGCGAGCAATCGCATGCGCTCTTCTAAGGCGCAAGCATGGGACTCCGGTAGTTTTCCACCCAACGAAACACGGACCCTCCCTGGGACCTCATGTACGATCGTGTATTTCACGGAATCTACCTTCCGCCACGACCGTGGCCATATCCGCCGCGTCCCGCACCTTTCCCAGGACCTTTTGCAGCGGGCTTGGCGGCACCGCCCGTAACGTTCTTCGCTTCTTCGGTCGACCCCTCGGTCGAAGAATCTTCCTTGGGTTCCAGGGCAGGTTCATCGCTCTTGAGTGCGCATACACCCTCTTCAGCAGCTTCGTTCTCTTTTGCGTATCCCGCTTCCGCTAGAAGATCATCGAATTCGGCGCGCGCCTCGTCGACCATCGTTTCGACTTCTTCCTTAACGCGCATGCCCTGAACGATTCCCTTAACATACACTTCTTTGGCTTTTTTGCTGGTAAGCGTCTTGACTCCTACGCTTCCCAAGAGAAAACCTGCTCCGATGAGAATTCCTGGATTCATACTGTCTCCTTTAATGGGGCTAATAAAATTAGCCATGGGTAACTCATACCAGTATGCCTCAAATGTAAACCAAAGGAAACAAAAAACGTATCTGACACCTAACCGATACCAATACGTGATATCGGACGAAGAACGCCGTTCTCTACGCGAACCCGAGCAACAACCCGACGGTATGCACCATAAAGGCGACAGCCCACGCCACCGCGCACTGCATGAGCACTACCCCGACCGCGCGCTTACCACCCAATTCATTGCGCACCGCTGCAATAGCAGCAACGCACGGAGTGTAGAGCAATGCGAACACCAAGAAAGTGAACGCCGTCAGAGGCGTGAAGATGGCCGCTAAAGCCGCCGTGGAACCGCCGAGCAACACCGTGAGCGTACTTACCACGCTTTCCTTTGCAATGAAGCCCGTAACCAACGCGGTCGACGATTGCCAATCGCCAAAACCGAGCGGAGAGAACAGCGGCGCGATAAGACCGCCGAGCAAAGCAAGCAAACTATCCGCAGAATCGACCACCACATTGAAGCGCACATCGAAGGTCTGCAAGAACCAAATGACCACCGAAGCTAAGAAAATAATAGTGAACGCACGGGTAAGGAAGTCCTTTGCCTTTTCCCACACCAAGCGCCCCATGTTCCCCAAAGACGGCATGCGATAATTCGGCAGCTCCATAACGAACGGCACAGGTTCGCCCTTGAACATAGTGCGTTTCAGAACGAGCGCAACTAGAATGCCTACCACTATCCCTAGGACATAGAGCAGGATCATAACGAGCGCTCCCTGTTCAGGGAAGAACGCCGCCGTGAATAACGCGTAAATGGGAAGCTTCGCAGAACAGCTCATGAACGGGGTGAGCATGACCGTCATGGTACGGTCGCGCTCAGACGGCAACGTGCGCGTTGCCATGATGGCAGGGACCGAACAACCGAAGCCAATGAGCATGGGAACGAAGCTACGTCCCGATAGTCCCAGCTTACGCAGGAGCTTATCCATCACGAACGCAACACGGGCCATGTAACCCGAATCTTCCAGTAGCGATAAGAAGAAGAACAGCACCACGATGATAGGCAAGAAGCTCAGTACGCTACCCACGCCCGCGAACACGCCATCAATGACCAGCGAATGAACGACCGGATTTACATCCCATATGGCAAGACCCTGATCGACCAAGTCAGTCAACCAGCCAATACCCGCATCAAGCAGATCCGACAACCCCTGCCCTATCACGCCGAAGGTCAGCCAGAACACCACCGCCATAATGCCGACGAACACCGGCAGGGCCGTGTATTTGCCCGTCAGAACGCGATCGGCAGCAATACTGCGCTTATGCTCTTTACTCATATGGGGCTTAGTCACCGTAGCTTCACATACGCTTTCAATGAACGCGAAGCGCATGTCCGCCAGCGCCGCCATGCGATCAGCGCCCGACTCTTCCTCCATCTGGGTGACCACGTGTTCTATGGCGTCTTTTTCGTTCTCGTCCAAGTTAAGCGCATCACGCACCAACGCATCGTCCTCAACGAGTTTAGTCGCTGCAAAACGCAAGGGAATACCTGCTTGCTGGGCATGATCTTCTATTAGCTTTGAAATACCGTGGATGCATCGGTGGAGCGCGCCACCATCAGCAGCATCGGCACGACAGAAATCCATGCGCCCAGGGCGTTCTTGGAAGCGCGCCACGTGAAGCGCATGCTGGACCAATTCGTCAATGCCCTCGCTTTTTGCCGCAGCAATGGGCACCACCGGAATACCGAGAAGCGATTCAAGCGCATTAACGTCGATCGTGCCTCCATTGGCACTCACTTCGTCCATCATGTTGAGCGCCAGCACCATGGGAATATCAAGCTCCATCAGCTGAAGCGTCAGGTACAGATTGCGTTCGATGTTCGTCGCATCGACGATATTGATAATGCCGTGAGGCTTGTCAGTCAAGAGGAACTCACGCGTGACCACTTCTTCACCGGTATACGGCGAAAGAGAATAAATGCCCGGCAGATCGACAATGGTCGCATTCGCATGACCTCGTATCACGCCGTCTTTTCGCCCCACGGTAACGCCCGGGAAGTTACCGACACGCTGATTCGACCCCGTTAGCTGATTGAATAAAGTGGTCTTGCCGCAGTTCTGATTGCCCGCCAATGCGAACATCAAAGGAGCATTGGTCGAAAGAGGATGCTCCTGTCCACGCGGACGAAAGACGCTCTGGCTTGCCACATCCTGCTCGCCCTTACCCGGATGCGGCGTAGGATTCGCCTGAGGATTCGGGCGAGGTACATTATGCGCCTCGTGAACATTCACGAGTTCTATATGGGCAGCGTCATCGTTTCGAAGCGTCAATTCATATCCACGAAGACGCAATTCCAACGGATCGCCCATCGGAGCGCGCTTTACGAGCGTCACTTCTGTGCCGGGGGTCAATCCCATATCAAGAATATGCTTTCGCAGAGCGACATCTTCGCAGTTGACCGAATGAATGACCGCGTCATTGCCGGGCTCTAATGTATCAAGAGTTTCAAAATGCTGCATTATGCGCGCACACCACTTCGCGTTACAGATGACTGAATGATTCCACTTGAGAAATATCTACTCGATCGGCCACACCCCTGCCCTCTTCGCAGTAGAGCTGCAGCACTTCCCTGCCCGCATCGGTCAGCCCGATACGGCGATCGGAGAGCTTATGCATGACCGAACGCAGATCATCAGGCAAAGGAGCCACGAAGCTCATGACCTCTGAGGTCTTCGGATGGGTGAATTCAATGAAATAGGAATGCAGGAACTGGCGCGTAAGACCCAGATTATCGGCCTTGCCCGGCGTGCCATATGTCGGATCGCCTACGCACCAATGCTTGATATATTCCATGTGCACACGGATCTGATGAGTGCGCCCTGAATACAGCTTGCACTCGATCAGTGAGAAACCATTGTCCTTATTGCCCGAAGCGAAGCGCTCAAGCACCTTAAAGGTCGTAACCGATGAGCGCGCCTGCGGCTTATCGGAGACCTGCATGCGCAAGCGGTTCTTGTCGCTTCGGAAGATCGGGGCGTCGATCAGGCCTGTATCACTTGCTATATTGCCGTGAACAAGGCAAAGGTAGCGCCTGTTCACGTTACGTGCACGGATCTCGTCTTGCAGCTCGAAGCCCACCTCATCGTTCTTCGCCACGAGCATCAATCCGCTCGTATCGCCGTCCAGACGATGGACGATTCCAGGACGGTCGTCGCCCTGAATATGCGCCAGATTATCGCGCCCGTATCGTGCGATCAGCGCGTTGGAGAGCGTGCCGTCAGGATGCCCTGGAGACGGATGGCAAATGAGGCCTGCCTGCTTATTGATGACCGCCAGATCATCATCGTCATAGTATGCATCCAGAGGAATGTTCTGTGGCTCAAGGAACACGCGATCGTTCTGCTCGAACTCCTCGTACACGATGAAGTCGCCCGCATGAACGATGGTCTTCTTCGTAGGCGTTTGGCCACCCACAAATACTTTTCCCGCCTCGATCTGCTTTACCGCTTTACTGCGTGATTCGTACAAGCCCGCTTCGAACAAGAACGAATCGAGCCTCATGTCGTCATATGCTTCAGAAACCGTAGTTGAAAGGCTTCGCGCCATAGCGTTCTACTCCTTCTTTCCTTCGCGCACTATCTGAACCACCCACACGATCGCGAGCAATATCACTCCGCATGTTACGCCGATATCGGCAATATTGAAGGTGGGAAAATCAATGAATATCGGGGTGATGAAATCGACCACATAACCCAGGGTCACACGATCGAACAGATTACCGATGCCGCCAGCGAACAATAGCCCGAGCGCCACCATTTCCGTGCGGGTCGCGCTACGCGCCCAATACAGCGAGAACGCCAAGATAAGCACGCACACCACCGCGGTAAGCACCACGATCAGGGGGATCTCTCCGGCGAACGCACCCCATGCGACTCCTCGGTTATGCACCAGGTCGAACTGGAACAACCCTGCGATATTTGAAACGACCACATCGCCCGGCATGAAATTATCGTCGAAGAACACTTTCGTCACTCGATCGAACGCGAACCAAACGATCACGCAGAGCGTCCACAAAAGCACATTACCCTTCCATGACCGCCGAGGATCCGAATGATCGGGCTGTTCAGGTGATTCCGATACTAAAACCGAACGTGAAGTAGCGCCCTCAGACGGGGCGCTACTTGTTTCAGTATCGGTATAGGTACGTTCTCCTGCCAAAAGGCTTTCCGTTCCTTTGCTGCTGCAGACCCACGTTCATGCAGGCCTGATATTTACCAACATGCGATTCGTCTTTACTGGCGAGCCTTATTCTTCGCCCGTGAACCCAATGGCATCAAGAGCATCGCCGCAGCGCTCGCACACATCAGCATGATTGCTGTTGCCGCCAAGGGTGCGGAAGTTCCAACAACGAGGGCACTTCTCGCCCGTCGCAGGAACGACCTGCACAGCAAGTTCGGAACCAGCTTCGAAGGTGACGCCTGCAACGATGAACAGCTCTTCGAATACCGCAGCATCATAAGCGGCCATGGCATCGATCACATCTTGCGGAGCGCTTACCACAACACTTGCTTCCTGGCTCTTGTTGATGGTCTTCGCGCCACGCGCATCTTCCAGCGCCTTCGTAACCACTTCACGCACTGCGATCACTTCGCCGAAGGAATCGAGCACCTGCTGCAACTGAGCATCTTCAGGAAGCGCAGGGGCGAAATCGCTGCGCACCGGCCAACCTGCGAGCTGAACGCTTTCGGGACGACCAGCTGCGTTACGCTCTGACGTGGGCCAATGCTGCCACACTTCCTCGCACGTAAAGGAAAGGATAGGCGAAAGCACGCGAACCAGAACTTCGAGAATGTTCATCAATACGCTCTGAACCGCACGACGACGTGGCGAGTTAGGAGCCTCGGAATACAGACGATCCTTGGTGACATCCATGTACACCGCGGACAGATCGTTCACGAAGTCATACGCGGTACGATATACCGTATTGAAGCGATACGACTTGTATGCCGCTTCGATTTCTTCGAGCGTTGCAACCGTCTTGGCCATCATGTACTGGTCGATCGGTTCAAGATCATCCCAGTTCGCCACCATATCGGTCGCCGCATTGAAGTCTTCCAAGTTACCCAGCAAGAAGCGGAAGGTGTTACGGAAACGACGATATGCGTCAGACACCTGCTTCAGGATGTTGTCGGAAATGCTTACGTCCTGCGAATAATCAACGCTTGATACCCACAGACGCAACACGTCAGCGCCATACTGCTTCGTTACGTCAGCGGGATCGACGCCGTTGCCCAACGACTTGGACATCTTGCGGCCCTCTTCGTCAACGGTGAAGCCGCAGTGCATGACCGACTTGTAGGGAGGTTCGCCATACGCGCCAACGCTCGTCAACAGCGATGACTGGAACCAACCGCGATGCTGGTCGGAACCTTCCAGATACATATCAGCAGGGAAACGCAGGCCCTCAGAAGCGCGGTGCTTGCATACGCTGGTATGCGAAACGCCAGATTCCCACCATACGTCCAAAATGTCCTTTTCAGGAAGCAACTCGGTGCAACCGCAGGTTTCGCACGCAACGCCATGAGGCAGGTATTCTTTCGGCTCCTTAGTGAACCAAGCATCGGCACCTTCGGTGCGGAACAGTTCGATAACCGCATCGAACGTTTCTTCGTTCGCTACCGTCGAGCCGCACTTTGCGCACTTGAACACCGGAATGGGAACGCCCCACGAACGCTGGCGGGAAATGCACCAGTCGGGACGATCGGCCACCATCGAGCCAATACGGCGCGATGCCCATGCGGGAACCCATTCGACCTTGTTCTCGATAGCATCGAGCGCGTTCCTGCGCAGGTCGTTCTTGTCCATGGAAACGAACCACTGGTCGGTCGCACGGAAGATGACCGGCTGATGGCAGCGCCAGCAATGCGGATAGCTGTGGGAAATATCAACATGAGCCACGAGAGATCCCTGCTCATCAAGCCACTTGATGATCTGCGGGTTCGCATCGTCGACGTCGAGACCCGCGAAAGGACCCGCTTCGTCAGTCAATACGCCATTGTCGTCGACAGGCATCAGGATCGGGATATCGAAATCAAGCGCGACCGCGTAGTCTTCCTGACCATGGCCAGGAGCCGTATGAACCGCACCCGTACCGGAATCGAGCGTTACATGATCACCGTAAATGATGACGCCCTTCAGATCCTGGCGAATAGGACAGGTATACGAAACACCCGCGAGCTCGCGACCCTTAACGGTAATAACGTTGCCGTCTTGATCCTTCACCGGCTCGTAAGACTGCCAGCCTGCCGTTTGAGCAACATCCTCCAACAGGTCGTACGCCATGATGGTATGCGTGCCATCGGCGTTGACCATGATGTAGTCGGCGTTAGGAGCCAGGCAGACCGCCGCATTGGCGGGAAGCGTCCAAGGCGTGGTCGTCCAGATGAGAACGTGAGCAGGATCGGTTACCCCTGCTACCTCGAACACAGGAGGAACTGCATCGAGCTTGAAATTCACGAAGATGGAGGGCGAGACCTCATCGCTGTATTCGATTTCAGCTTCCGCCAGCGCAGTGTGGCAGCGCTTGCACCAATGGATAGGCTTGCGGCCGCGATAGACCGATCCATTCAGATACATGGTCTTGAAGATCTCAACGTTGCCCGCTTCATAGTCAGGCGTGAAGGTGAGATAAGGATGATCCCAATCGGCATTTACGCCCAGGCGCTTGAAGCCTTCGCGCTGAATGTCGATGTGCTCTTCGGCCCATTCGCGACAGAGCTTACGCAGATCGGGCTGGCTGGTTTCCGCCATTTTCTTGGGGCCCAAGGTCTTTTCAACCATATGCTCGATAGGCTGACCGTGGCAGTCCCAACCAGGAATATAGGGCGTGAAGAAACCACGCTGAGCATGGCTCTTGATAACGAAATCCTTTAGCACCTTGTTGAATGCATGACCAATATGAATGGGACCATTTGCATACGGAGGACCGTCGTGAAGAATAAAGGGAGCGTTGTCCTTGTTCTTTTCGAGCACCTTGTGATAAATATCAATATCGTTCCAGAATTGAAGACGCTTTGGTTCATTTTCAGGCAAATTCGCGCGCATTGCGAAGTCGGTGCGCGGCAGGTTCATGGTTTGCTTATAGCTGTTGGCCACGATACGACCTTTCTTCCTCCGTCTTTGGCTAACTGTATAACTCAAAAATTATACTCAAAGTTATGTCCTACATTGCGAAGAAAAACCCAGAGGTTCGAATAAAACTCACCTGAGCGCGTCTTCAAAGGACCGCCGTCAGCTATATGCCGCTCGGAACAAGCATTGATCGTCAGTTCCCAGAGATGCGCGTTCTCTCATATGATCCAGAAATCGGCCGCCTTTCATTCGCAGAAAGTCCCCCTCGCACCCGATTCTTCCCCACTACATAACCCCAGCTGAATTATACTTTTAGCCATAAAGCATCGGTTCAATACACCACATCCTTTGCCATGCCCCCAAAAAGGATAGGACCTCACATGATTCAAGTACTTCTCAGAAAAGAACTTCGCCTCCAACGAATAAGCGTCACAAAAGCTGTCATCATGCTGGCTTTGATTGGAAGTGGAGCAGTGCTTATCGCAACGAACGCGAGCCATTCTCTTTTTCCTAAAGCTCTCGCTTTTACTCTTTACCCACTAATGCTCAGCATATTTCTGGCAAGCCTCTTTACCGAAGAAGCACTTGAGATCGAGATCCGCACGAAAATGCTCGATTCCCTACTCGGCAGCAAAATAGAACCTTATGCCATACTGCTTGCGAAAGTAATCTGCAACACTACGCTCGCTCTGGTTCCAACGGCGGTTTGTTTAGCAATAACAAATGTCTCGTACAACGTACTCTACGCCGTTCCCAATGTAGTTAATTTCAACGCTTCATATGCATTGCTCATGCTTGCCGCAACCGTATTCTCATCCCTAGCTTCTCTGCTGATTTCTGCTTTCTTCGAAAAAACGCCACTCACCCCTATGGTAAAAATAAGCGCTCCCTTCATCGTCGTAGGCGCAGCGCTATATGGCTGCATGGTTCTCGGCCTGCCCCTTTTTCCTTCTGCAGCGCTAACAGCTTCTCTTGTACTGCTTCTCCTGAACGCGATCTTATTCGCTGTGACCGCCAAGCAACTCCCTCGCCTAACACACGTCAAAACAAAGAAGTTGAATCCCTTAGGAAAACTCAACTAGTCAAGAAAACACGCAAAGGAAAAGTAGCCCATCTTCTGAATAACTAAGCGAAAAGAGGTTCTATGTTCATAGGCAGCAATCTTTCGTATCGCTATAAGAAACAAGCTTTTGCCATTTCCGATGTCGATCTTCAACTGGATACCGGCTCTTCATTGGCCTTAATGGGGCATAATGGCGCGGGTAAAACCACGCTTCTTAAACTCGTATTGGGTCTTCTAACCCCTTCAGCAGGCAGCATTGATTCTCATTATGCATCTTGCGCATACGTGCCCGAACACGGCGGGTTCTATCCATCGTTGACTGTTGCAGAGAATATCAAATTCCGCATGCGCCTCGCCCGCACCGATCAGAGCACAAGCACCGAAATAATGAATGCCCTGGGGCTTGAGCGTTACAGTGAAAGCTATGCATCAGAATTATCTCAAGGCTTCCAAAAGCGTCTTGCGATCGCCTGCGCCCTCGTTACAGAACCTTCCCTCTTCGTGCTCGACGAACCAACAAATGGGCTTGACCCAATAACGAACGACACAATCGGGTCCGTCTTGTCCAGCATTCGAGATAGAGGCACGGCCCTTCTTATAAGCAGTCACGATCTGCCATTCATTGCAGCAACCTGTAATGAAGGCATGTTTCTCGAAAATGGAAAAGTGGCTTGGTGTGGCAAAATCAGCAATGACCCCACCATACTTAAAGAGCAATATTTTGACCTGATTGGTTGATCCGATCTTCTTTTCGACCCGATTCTTCCCCACCCATGAATAAAAGTATTCGGAACGCTTTTTTGAGTGAAAAAGTTTCATCCTTAGCGGCAATAAAGCACCCATAAAACCATTTCAGGGTCGATACAATTAATCCGAGGAACGGATTTGAATACACAGGGGGGCCACATGGCAAAGGGGGAAACGCAAAGCGCGGCGGGCTTGTATAAGCGCGTAGATCTTGATCAAGTTCTCTACACCGACAACTTCACCGTGAACGAGAACTGCATTTCGTGCGGGCACTGCACGAAAATATGCCCAGCAGAAGCGATAAGGATGGTAGATGACACTCCCACCTGGGTGAAGCACAAGTGTTTCATGTGCTTTGGGTGCTTACGACTCTGCCCCACCGAAGCGATCTACTACGGCGGGGCAGAAGATGACGAAAGTTAGAACTGTAGTCGGGTCAGCAGGTGGGCTAATCAGTCGTATCGCCTGGTCCGAGAAGCTTCTTCGCTAACACATACCCTACGGTCATATCCAAAAGGAACAACGCTCCATACACGCCAACGCACAATTTAGCATGCTTCTTATAGTTCCAGTTCTTGAAATACTCCCCCATTGTGAACACCCCCATACTTGTCCCTATCGTTCCCATTAGATAGGAATCTACAACTTCTATGATACGCCTCCTGCCTGCCATAAAACACCCGTACCTGCTTTGATAAAACGTATTATTTATCGGCGAAAAGCGCTATGCTCAACGCAAACGGTCTTTAAGTATCAGCAGTAACACGAAAAGGTCCATCACGATGAGTAAGTCAGAACGCAAAAAGAGCAGCAATAGCATTGACATGCTTAATGGTCCTATCGCGCCGAAGATCGTTCTTTTCGCGATCCCCCTCGCTTTGACCAGCATATTTCAGCAGCTCTTCAATACTGCGGACTCCATTGTGGCCGGACGCTTCATTGATAGCGCGGCCCTTGCCGCCGTTGGTGGCGTCGCTCCCATCATCAGCTTGTTCGTATCGCTTTTCGTGGGACTATCCATCGGCGCGAACGTTGCGATAGCCATTCACATCGGGCACCAAGCATTCGAGAAGATCAGAGGAGCCATCCAGACCACCGTCGTGGTGACTATCGCGTGCTCCATCGTCCTGACCATCACCGGCATCGTAACAACCGATCCTATTCTGACAGCAGTGAACGTTCCGCTCGAAGCATGGGAGCAGGCCCGCACCTACCTTCACGTCTACTTCGGCGGCATTATATTCTTGCTGATTTACAACTTCGGGTCAGCGATCCTTCGCGCAAAGGGAGACACGCGGCGTCCCCTATTCGCCCTTATCGCCGGTGCGCTGCTTAATATTGCGTTGAACCTCATCGCAACGCTGGGGCTCGGACTTGGCGTAGCCGGTATCGCAGGTGCGACCGTTATCGCCAACGCGGTTGCCGCCGGATTGGTCGTGTGGTTCCTGCTCACCGAAGAAGAAACATATCGCCTTGAGCTGCGCGGCCTGAAGGTCGTATCCGATGACCTGAAGCAACTTCTGTACATCGGACTTCCTTCCGGTTTACAAGGCGCGGTGTTCGCCATATCGAACGTTATCGTACAAGCCGCCATCAACGGATTCGGCACCAATGCCATTGCTGGGTCATCAGCGGCGCTGAACTACGAATGCTACTCGTACTTCATCGTAAGCGCCTTTTCCCAGGCGGCCGTCACCTTCACGGGGCAGAACTACGCGGCCCGCAAATTGGATCGTTGCGACAAGATATTCCGCTTCTGCATCATCGGTTCGGTTTGCTGTTCGCTTGTCGTCAGCTTGATCTTCGTTGGCTTCGAAGATATGTTCTTGGGTCTTTTCACTGCAGAAACAATCGCCTTAAGCTTTGCCGCGACCCGTATGGTCCACGTGTGTTTACTCGAATTCATGACCACCTCTTACGAAGTGACCGCCGCCACGATGCGTGGTATGAACTGGTCGATCCTGCCTACTATCATTACGATCGTCGGTTCGTGCCTTCTGCGTATCGTGTTCGTGTTCACGCTGTTCCCTTACGTATACAGCTACGAGAACCTGCTGCTTATCTACCCCATCAGCTGGGTCGTCACGGGCACCTCGATGATCGCTCTCTACGTTATTGCCCGTAAACGCGCGTATGCTCGCGCACGCGTAACGGTGTAAGGTAGAATAAGATTCATACCCTGCGCCTAAGTTGCGGTCCGTCGCGAACTTAGGCAGCATGAGTTCACGGCGGATGCGTCCACTACCCGCGTTCCGTACAACCAAAAGAAAGAGGAACCCATGGAAGATTGCTTGTTCTGCAAACTAGTTGCTGGCGATATCCCTTCAGCAAAGGTATACGAAGACGACATCTGCTACGCCTTTGACGACATTGAACCAGAAGCCCCTGTTCACACCCTGATCGTGCCCAAGCAGCACTTCGACAATCTGCAGGACAATGTCCCTGCCGAAGTTCTGGGCCATCTTCTGTCGGTCGTACCCGAGGTCGCCAAGATCAAGGGAGTCGACGAATCCGGCTTCCGTTGCGTCATCAACACCGGCCCCGATTCAGCCGCAACCGTTCCCCATCTACACATTCACATCATGGGTGGCATCAAGATGGGCCGCGCAACGTTCGAAGAATCTCAGCGCCTAGAGAAGTAGTTGCACACGCGGGTTCCACTTCCGCGCAGCGCACGACCCTCATTTGTCGGAGGAATTGCCGCTGCCAGATCTGTCCTGGCTCCACTTCCGCGCAGCGCACGACCCTCATTCAGTCAGAACCGCCTTCGCCTTCGGAGAGATACATCATCCGAAAAGCGGAGGCGGTTTGTTTAAGAGCTTCTAGCGCAATCCCGAACCAAGACGATTCGCAGGCAGCAGGCCCCCAGCAAGGACGAACCATGAGTACCATAACCGTAGCGCCCCTATTGAAAAATGAAGCCCTTGCCGCTGCCGTGCTCTTTTTCGAAACAGTGCACCGCTCGAACGGCAGCGATTACTCACCCGACCAGCTCGACGCGTGGGCACCCCCAGGCCGCAGCCACCAACAAGTCATCGCCGATAAGCTGACTGCTCAGTACACTCTGGCTGCCAAAGCGAGCGATGCTCTTGTTGGATTCGCTTCACTCGCTGAACCAGATTACCTTGACATGCTGTTCGTTCACCCCGCATGGCAAAGGCACGGAATCGCTCGGCAACTAGTAGCGCACTTGGAGCTTCACGCGCAGCATTGTGGAGCGGCGATCATTCGAACCCATGCATCCCTTACGGCACGTCCGTTCTTCGAAGCAAGCGGATACCGATTCGTCAGCGAAAACACCGTCATGCGAAACGGGATCAAACTCAAGAACCTGCTTATGGAAAAGGAGCTTCCGCCTCGGAACTAGCAAGAAAGCACTACTCCGCTAAATTCGCAAGGGTGTCGCCCGTCAAGCGATACACGGTCCAACCATCCATAGGTGCCGCTCCTAATGACAGATAGAAGTCGATGCTCGGCTTGTTCCAATCAAGACACGACCACTCCAAGCGTCCGCATCCTCGCTCGACAGTGATCTGAGCGAGCTTCTTTAGAAGCGCTTTCCCGTATCCCTTCCCGCGGTGCTCCGGCTTCACGAACAGGTCTTCGAGATAGATTCCCGCTCGTCCTAAGAAGGTCGAGAAGTTATGGAAGAACAGCGCGAACCCCACTTCGCGATTCTCTTCCATGACGAATATGACTTCAGCTTTTCCCTGGTTGAAGATCCATTCTTCAAGCAGATCTTCGGTTGCGACCACTTCGTGACTCAGCTTTTCATATTCTGCGAGATCACGGATAAAGGAAAGGATGAGCGCGCTATCATCACGCGTCGCCATCCTGAAATTCGGGCAGTTCATATGAGCCCCTTTCTCGACGTGGTGTGCGCCTCGGCGATTCCCGTCGTTCTTCGGCCATCAACAATACTACCCCAGAACGAGTTTCCGGTTTTATTCTGCAGCAGACTCTGTTTCCCGGCCTTCGCCCCGCAACACGTTCTGCTGACATTCGCCTTTAAATATGCGCTTATCAACCACTTGGAAAATCGTTTTCTACAGTTTTTCGCCTACCCCTGGTCACATATGCAAGTTTCGACAGTGCTGCATGGCAGAATCGCGCTCAAACAATCCGTATCCCACCTCAAATTGGTCAAAAAACGAGGTTTCATCAGGGTATTTAACCCAAAAACGACGCTGAACATCTTTTGGCCCTGTCGAAACTTTCAAGTTTGACCACGGGACCCCCATTTTTGGGAAATTTGCTAACAAGCATGAACTCCAAACACCCACTAAGCAAAAGCCGCACCTCCACGCCCGCTGAAGTGCACCAAAGCAGCATGCCCACATGCTACATCACGCACCAAAGCAGTCGAGATACACACCCGCACTTCAAAGCTCACCAAAGCAGCACGCCCACATGTTGAAGTGCACCAAAGCAGCTGAAATACGCACCTACGCGTCAAAGCACGCCAAATCCGCATGCTGCGTCACGTACCAAAGCAGCAAGCCGAGGCACGCACTCACGCTTCAAGCCGAGATACGCGCTCACACGTCAAGGCCGCTCCAAACGCAACAACCTGTTGCTTGCGCCTCCGTCTTCCAGAACGGACAATGAAGCAGCAGGCACCGCCGAACAAAGGAGCAGCCATGTCCACCGAAGAGCCCCTCACCATCAAAGACACCCTTCCGGCTCTGCGCCGCGAACGAAACCTTACCCAAAAAGATCTGGCGAAGAAGCTATTCGTTACCCGCCAAGCTATTTCACGCTGGGAAAACGGCGACACCACGCCCGGCATCGACATGATCAAGCTCATCGCGGTCACCCTCGAAGTCCCCATCACCGCACTCGTTGGCATGCCCGATAGCTACTGCCAAAGCTGCGGCATGATGTTCACTGCGCCTGACCAATTCGGCCACGAGGCGGATGGGAGCGAAACGAAGGACTTCTGCCGCTGGTGCTACGACAACGGTGCATACACCTACGAAACCGACATGGATTCCATGATCGAAGAATGTGCGCCTCGCATGTCCGAGGCGATGGGATGGACGCTCGATGAATCCGTGTCACTGCTAGGATCCATCCTGCCGAATCTTAAACGCTGGAAGAACGAATGAATTCCCCGAGGATCCTATTCGTCTCATCGGGCGCATCAACGCAGGAATTGTGACCCGCGCCCTCTATCCAATGAAGCGGCATGCCTTCCCGCTTGGCCCACGTGCGCGAATAGCGCCTCGATGAGCCAGCACTATCCTTGCTGCCGCATATGAGCACGCACGGACAATCAATGTCGTACGCACGGTCCGTTTCGACCGCCTGCGCAACAGCAGCGTATCCATGCGCTGCAAGATCGACGTATTCGCTCTTAACGTAGTCTTCCATCATTTCGCGCATATTGGTGCGCCCTCGCTCTGTTGTGGCGCACCCCGCAGGCCCCCACTTCAAAAGCAGACTCCAGGGGATAGCAGAATACATACCGTGCGTGTGATGAAGGAACGCAAGCTCCCACTTTGCGTAATACGAACGTTTCATCGGAGCGGAATCGATCGCCGCGAAACCACGCACTTCATCGGGGAAGAGTTCCATATACACCTGCGAAAGAAAGCCGCCCATAGATTGCCCAACGAGAATCGGATGAGCGAACCCTTCCGTTTCAAGGATCCCGTGCAACGCACGAGCCATATCATCCAGGCTCCAGGTAAGGGCAAAAGGCCTGGATGCCCCATGCGACGGAGGATCCCACACCAAGCAATTCGCCCTCACGCGACAACAACCCGCATCTTCGCAGCTGGAAGCCGCGTTCGCGCTGGTGCCACCCTTGCCCGGACGATCGCCGACAACTCTTTTGCTAGTGAGGATTTCGCGGTTACGAATAGAGGTCTCACGCACAGGTCCATCGCTCATGCCGCTAAAGTATACAATCTGATCATCGAACAACCGGTGATCCGCTGTAAGACCCGGTAAGAACACCACGTTGGGAGCATCCGAGCTGTAACGATGAACCCAATAGGCAATGGAGCCTTCGGATGTTTGATATTGCTTTTGCACGTCTACCCCCAGTACTCCCTAGGTCATCACTGTGACCCGCCCTCATGGAACCATCATAGCATCGAAGGAAGCCACCCCTCCCCCATCGAATCATCACACAGACCAACTATCGCAAGTATTGCAGCGCATCCCGCTCGAGGGCGACGCAGCCACATTGAAACCAACCACTCCCTTACCACGCCGCCCATTAACGTCACCACCCGCAGAAACCCGAACACGGGCAGCGAACATCAAAAACAGGTACACTGGGTTACTTAGACATTATTTCCCACAGGAAAGGTTCCGTGCGCACCCATGACCGAATGGCTTGTAAGGCATTTTGTTAAGAACTCCCACGATGTTGAAGATCCCCATGTTCGCACCACATACGGTCAGTTCGCTGGCATCGTAGGCATTATTTGCAATGTCCTTCTGTGCGCAAGCAAAGGCGCTATCGGTTTCCTGGCCGGATCGATATCCATCGTCGCTGACGCGCTGAACAACCTATCGGATGCCGCGAGCAACATCATCAGCCTTCTGGGCTTCAAGCTAGCAAGTCGTCCTGCCGACCCCGAACACCCTTATGGGCATGGTCGCTACGAATATCTCTCAGGCTTAGCCGTTGCGGTGATCATCGTGCTCATCGGCGTAGAACTGGTCCAGACCTCCGTGGACAAAGTACTCAACCCCGTTCCTACCGAATTCAATGGCGTCGTCGCACTCGTGCTCGTGATCTCCATTCTCGTAAAACTCTGGATGGCGGTCTTCAACCGCACCATCGGCACGCGCATCTCTTCGACAACACTCATTGCGACCGCCGTCGATTCCCGAAACGACGTTATCGCCACCGCAGTCGTGCTCGCCTGCGCCATCGTTTCGTTCCAGACCGGCATCGACCTTGATGGATGGGTCGGCATCGCCGTAGGCATCTTCATCGTCTATAGCGGCATTCAGTTGCTACGTGAAACAATCGATCCCCTGCTCGGTAAAGCCGCAGAGCCCGAAGTGGTCGAGCGCATTCAGAGCAAGATCCTCAGCTACCCCGGCGTGCTAGGCACGCATGATCTTATGGTGCACGACTATGGCCCCGGACGCCAGTTCGTCAGCGCACATGTGGAAATGGCCGCAGAGGCCGACCCCCTGGAGAGTCACGATCTGATCGACAATATCGAGCAGGACTTCAAGACCGAATACGGATTCGTCGTCACGCTTCATTACGACCCCATCGTCACCGATGACCCCGAGGTGAAAGACCTGCGCAACCAGATCAATGGACTCGTGAAAACGATCGACCCCGCTCTTTCCATCCATGACCTGCGCACGGTGCCGGGACCAACCCACACCAATGTCATTTTCGACTGCGTAAAGCCCGCCGACCTTTCTCTGTCTGACGAAGAACTGCGGGCTCGAATTTCCGCTCTCGTAACCAAAAAGCACCCTCAAGCGATCTGCAAGATCACCATCGATCAAAGCTACATCAGCTCAAAGCAATAGCCTAACGAACGCACACTGGCGCCTCACCGAAAGGACACCCCATGCTTCCCGAAACCCCTTCTCTCGAACAGCTCGAAGCCGAATTCAACAACGACAAATTCGCCACTCGCGCAGCGCAATGCCGCATCGTAGAAGGACGAAAAGGTCATGCGGTATGCGAAATGGAACTCACCGATAACCACTGCAATGCCATGGGTAACGTCATGGGCGGGGCCATTTTCACTCTGGCGGATTTCGCGCTCGCCATTGCCGGCAACACCGGTCAGCCTCCAACGGTCTCAGTCAGCCATTCCATCGATTTCTTCCGCAGCACCAAGGGAACGAAGCTTATCGCTACCTGCCGCTGCGACAAAGAAGGAAAGAACCTGGCGTTCTTCACGGTCGATGTTACCGATGACCTTGGTAAGGACATCGCGCGCATGACTGCCACCTGTGCGCGCATTCACCAATAGGTCCTACAGATACCCTATCAACGACGCATATTGCTGAGCGCTGTCAGGCACAGCGAGCGTAAAGGTCTGCCCTTGCGCTTTCACCGATATGTACGAAGGATCGCTGTAGGTGATCACTTCCGCCGAAACGCCACCATATGTTACGTTCTGAGTGCCTGTCGCCTGCGCATCCTTTGGCAGGCTCACCACCTGCCAGTCCTCGATATTAAGCTCATCAATAGCCTGATTCACTGCCGCTTCCGACATTCCCGTCTCTGAAGCGATAGCGCTGGCGTTATCACGTAAAGCATCCTCCGCCTTCGTCTTGACGCCCGAAGCATCCAGGGCGGCATTGGTAGCAGCGTTCTGCCCCGCCCCGAGCATTTCCTGGATCACCTGACCGGGAGGCGTTGCGGAAAGTGGCGTGAGCGTGAAAACCAATACCGTTACAGCAGACAGCGAAAGAACGATCGCAAGAGCCGCTAGGATCCGTAGAACATATTTCATAAGAGCCTCCTCGGGCGTAGTAGTGCACATAAAGCGTATACGCGAGCATTATCTACACTCGGCAATGCGAGTCTCGTTTACGTAACAGTTCCGAACATCGCATTCACAACCGCCGCGTAATATCCTCGCCTTGCCTGACCACTTTACGCAACGTTGTCCTTCTTTACGGAATCCGTAATACAAAAGTAAAAAACAACAGGGCCACGGCAAAGCCCCCATTCCGTTACTCGGGAAATGGGAAGCTCTTCACCGTGGCCCCTTCACGCTCCATCATGCACTATGACGAAGCCTTAAGCAGTACGCCTTCTACAGATTGTTTTCTTTCTTGATGTTATTAGCCAGCACCAAGCAGATGATAGGGATCGCCAGGCCAATAATTCCTCCAGTGATCGTATCGAAATCTGTTGCACCAGCCAACAACGAGCCGCCAAAACCAATAACCTCCAAAACGAGGCAGATGATGCACAATACAACGAAGGGACGAATCTTCTGTGGGTTATTCGCGCCACGGACACCGAAGATGCCCACGATAAGCTCAAAGATCGCCGACAGCAGCGACACAATACCCAAGAGCATAAGCAAACCCGTAGCTACAGTGACCGTTTCCAAGCCAGAGACAGACACATCCGTCGCCGCGCCATCGGAAATAGCCGCAAAGATCAACCCTCCACCTGCAAGCACAAGCAAGGTAGCGACAAGACTAATGATCGCGAACACGATAAGAATGATAGACAGCACTTTGAGGGCCTTCTGAGAACCGCTCTTTTTCATACATAACCACTTTCTTTTGGGCATTCTCGCCACAGTTCACCTGAGCGCTTTGCGGCAGGATCGCCAGTTACCAAACACCGCCCACCAACGGGGGGGCGAACAAACTTGGCCTATTATATGGGATTTTCAAAACTCCCCTTATGACCTCCTTCTTTTTATAGCAGATTCAACTTTTTGTTGTAGGTACTATTCCCTGCATGCCCATTCCTTTGGTTTCGAGCATACGGATACACATCCGCTATGCATCCTTCGATCCAGACCTCGTGTGCTCGGCCTTAAAAAGATCAGGGAGCTTCCCCTTCTTCTGTTCCTTTTACAAAACATGATTATAATAGAACAAATGTTCGCTACTGGAGCAAGATCAGGAGCACACCCGTGACGCAACGCTGCCTTACAACCCAGAAATACTACCTGTGCATAGACTTCAAATCGTTCTATGCCAGCGTAGAATGCGTCGATCGCGGCCTCGATCCCCTTACCTCCCGTCTTGTCGTAGCCGACAAAGAACGCGGTAGGTCCACCATCTGCCTGGCCATTACTCCCGCTTTGAAAAAACTCGGCATACCGAATCGCTGCCGCCTGTTCGCCATACCAAAAGACCTCGACTGTCACATAGCCCCTCCTCGTATGAAGCGTTACATGGAGGTTTCGACCTATATTTATTCCCTATACTTACGCTATGTAAGCCCCCAGGATATTCACGTCTACTCTATTGATGAATGCTTCATAGATGCCACGCCGTACCTAACGCTCTATCGCACCGACGTTCGCAGCTTCGCGAAAACGCTCCTGAAAGCCGTTCTCGATGAAACAGGGATCTATGCCACGGCAGGAATAGGCACCAATCTGTTCCTGGCGAAGATCGCGCTCGACATCACCGCGAAACATAGCCCCAAGAACATCGGGTTCCTTGACGAAGATTCATTCAAGCGTGAGGTCTGGTTCCATCGCCCTCTTACTGACATCTGGAACATCGGCCCAGGCATTACCCGACGGCTCGCCAAGCATGGCATATACGACCTTGCGGGAATATGCGCCGCAAATGAAAAGATCCTTTACAAGGAATTCGGCATCAACGCCGAGTTCCTCATCGATCATGCGTGGGGGCAAGAACCTTGCACTATCGCGGAGATCCACTCCTATGTGCCTGAAGGGCATTCCCTCACTAACGGACAAGTGCTCCCCGGCGATTACTGCACCAAAGACGCTCAGATGGTCATGCACGAAATGATAGATGCCAGCGTACTCGATCTGATAACGCAAGGCCTTGCCGCGAAGAGCATTTCTCTGTTCATTGGATATGCACGCCCCAAAGACCGCCCCACCACCATGCTCCCCCGACATTTTCATGAGCGGACCGGCGGCACGCGAAAACTGCCCCGCCTCACCAATTCCGCTCATATGCTTAAACATCACTTCGATGCGTTGTTCGACGAGACAGCCATACCTGGCCGCGCCATCAAACGCATCCATATCGGATTCGGTGGGTTGCTCCCTGAAAAACTCGCCACACCGACCCTCTTCGATGACATCGAAGCCGAAAGGAAGGAGCGAAGCCAACAGGAAGCCGTCATTGCCATACGCGAAAAGTTCGGCAAGAACGCCCTTTTGAAAGGAACCAGCCTGCAGGAAAAAGCGACCGCGCGCGAGAGGAACAATCAGATCGGAGGGCATCGTGCCTGAGCACAACAGCGAAAGCGTCCACGGAAGCCACGGCACCCACGGCAACTATAACGGCCACAGCACCCACGGCAGCCGTTCTTTTGCCGCACTCAAGCGCGACCTTCTAGAAGAGTGCCCCCTTGACGAAAGAGAGCATCGCGATGTCGTACTTGCCGCGATCGAACAAAAGCTCGCCCGCCAAGGAGGGCGCAACGCACAAGCGCACCGCAACCGCGCTCGCCAATTCATGCCCTTCGCCGCTCTGAAAGGCTATGCCGACATGGTGCAGCAGCAAGCCGAAAAGGAAACGCTTTCTCCGGAGCCCCATTTCCCCCGCAGCCCGATCGCGCTACCAAAAGAGCCTGGTTCCAAAAGACCAGATCCCAGAACGGACGAAACAGCGATCAGGGCAAAGACCGAAGCGAAGGACCCGCAGCCTCACCACGCTAGAGATACGCTACTTTGAAGCAACGACCGGTATAGGGGTCTTATCTTCCTCGTCGAGATTATCGTCATAGACATAATGCTTAGTCTCGCGTGCGATCAAGCCGGAAAGCAACAGGACCATGATGATATTCGGGATGGCCATAAGAGCGTTGCCAATATCGGAAATGGTCCAAACGACATCTCCCACGCCAATAGCACCCAAGAACGCCACGACCACATAGATCACCTGATAAGGACGAATAGCGCGCTTGCCGAACAAATAGGTAATGCAGCGGCTTCCGTAATACGACCATCCCAAAATAGTCGAATACGAAAAGCTGACCATACCCAGGACCAGCAACGGCGTTCCGATGTAGGGGATCTGAGCGAAAGCCGCACTGGCAAGCTGGGCTCCCGAGAACACTCCGGGGTTCGCCAGGATCTCGGCCTGAATACCAGGGAACGCAAGCATGGTGGACACCAGAACAATGCCAGTCAATGCGCAGATCACAACGGTCGACCAGAACGTACCCGTCATAGCGATGAGCGCCTGCTCGGCGGGATTCGGGGTCTTTGCGGCTGCTGCGACGATAGGTGCAGAACCCAAACCAGATTCGTTGGAGAACAATCCGCGCGCGCAACCGAACTGCAAAGCGACCATGATGCCAGAGCCAACGGCACCACCAAAGGCGGCCTTTGCCGTAAAGGCGCATTCGAAAATAAGCACTACCGCATCCCACAGATACGCCCAGTTGAACGCCAAGATAACAAGGCAACCAAGTGCATACCCGATAGCCATAATAGGTACGAGCTTTTCGCATACGCGGGAAATGAATTTAACGCCTCCGAAAATGACCACGGCGACGAGCACGCATACCACCAGGCCGATGACCCAAGAGGGCAGATCAACGCCCGAAGAGGTAAGAATGCCGGTCATAGCGGATGCCTGAACAGCCGAACCGGTGCCGATAGCCGCAATGGCCGCGAACAAAGCGAACGCCACCGCACCGAGCTTAGCGTACCAAGGCACCTTGCCGTTCTTAGTGAAGCCACGCTGCCAGGCATACATAGCGCCGCCCAGCATATTTCCATTGTGGTCTTTAACGCGATACTTAATGGCAACGAACACTTCGGAGTACTTGGTGGCAATGCCGAAAATACCGGTAAGCCACATCCAGAACACCGCACCAGGGCCACCAGCCAAAATAGCCGTAGCCACACCGACGATAGATCCGGTACCGATAGTCGCCGCCAACGCGGTCGCTAAAGCTCCGAAGGCCGAAATGTCGCCTTCGCTGCCTTCTTTTTTAGAAAGAGATAGTTTGATAGCTTGAGGCAAGCGCCTCTGAATGAAGCCGGTTCGGAACGTAAGGAAAATATGCGATCCCAGGAGCAGCGCTATCATCGCTGGACCCCAAACGAACGCATCGATCTGGGTAAGTATGTCAGTCATAAGGTGTTTTCTTGATCGAGTGATTACAGGGCAGGCACATACCGCTTAACGCACCGAAGCATCACCAATGGATGTCAGTTGCGAACCTCGCAAGACGGGCAATCATCTTGCTTTGATCCAATTAAGCGAATACGCAAAGAAAGCGGACAGGGGCAAACTGTCCGCTTTCGAAAAGACGCAGGTTACGCTTTCAGACCCTCGATGTATTCGACCAGATCGCCAACGGTTTCAAGATCTTCCGGCTCGCCGAAATCAACACCGCATTCGTCTTCCAGGTCGCAGATCAACTCGACCATATCAAGAGAGTCAATGCCCAGAGAATCAAAGGTGGCGTTTTCGGTGACCTGCTCTGGTTCGATATCCAGATTGTCATGAAGCAGCGTAGTGATTACGTTCATGGTATCCATGTGGTCGTCCTTTCATAACACGCGAAGTGTCCGTATTCAATAACACGCAGAACCCTTGTATAGGCAATGCAGCATCTGATTCTACCTGAACATTGCACTAGGGTCATCTTTTACCAAGAAAGTCATAACTATTCAGAAGGATAGTACGTACTGACCGTGGGATTATCTTCGATGTAACTGCGGAGTTTTTCCAAGTAGCGCTGAGCAAGGGGCGACAAGGGTCGCTCGGCGTGGCACAGATACCCGACCGTCATGGTCTCATCGGATATCAGAGGAATGGCCACGATATCACCCTGTCCCATTTCGCCTGATCGAACGCCAGTTGAAATAGTGAACCCATTGAAGTTCGTCAGAAGATTGGTCAGCGTACCTCGGTCGGAATACGTGATGTTCTGACGATGAGGAAGCTGACTCAAAGGCTCTTCAGAGAAGAAGAACGAATTGTTGGTGCCCTGCTCGAAAGAATAACGCGGATAGTCTTCCAGATCAGCAGGCGCGACGCTCTTGCGCTCCGCTAAGGGATGGTTCCTTCCCACGAACACATGCGGGTGCGCCTTGAATAAGGGCGTGAAGGTAAGGCCCGCGTCCGAGAAGGTCTTGGTGAGCACCTTGGCGTTGAAATCCCCGATGTAGAGAACGCCTAATTCGCTGCGGTAGTCCTTCACATCTTCAATGATCTCTGAAGTACGTGTTTCACGCAGAGAGAAATCGTACTCAGCCGAATCGCATTCTTCCGCGAGGGCCACGAACGCTTCGACACAGAACGCATAGTGCTGCGATGAGACCGACAGATGATCGGTGGCCGATTGGCGAGCATTGGAATAACGCGCCTCGAACAGGTCGAACTGCTCTAAGATCTGACGAGCATAGCCAATGAATTCAGTACCCTCGCTCGTAAGCGTAATACCGCGGTTGGTGCGGTTGAAAATGGAAATGCCCAGCTCTTGCTCGGTATCTTTAATGGTGGCGGAAAGCGTCGGCTGCGACACGTAAAGCTGCTGGCTGGCAGCATTAATGGAACCGCATTCGGCAACTTCGATGATGTAGCGCAATTGCTGCAGAGAGATATTGGTGTGCATGACCCGACCGCCTGATTCCGAAAGAGAACGTCAGGGCCTGAAAGCTGAGGGCCCCTCTAGTTCGGGTAAAAGCAATTTGGGGAAACAAAAAGGCTGGATACCTTTCAGCATCCAGCCTTGAAATAGATGGTGGGCGATAGTGGTTTCGAACCACTGACCTCCACCGTGTCAAGGTGGCGCTCTCCCCCTGAGCTAATCGCCCGAAGCGCTGAATAACATCAGCGAATAGAGATATTACCAGAACTTTCCTCTGCGTCAATGGAAATTATCAAGATAATTAGCGAGAGAAAAGGTGTTCGGCTCCCCTTACCTGCGGAACAAGGAACGACGAGCGCTTTTTTCTTCCTGTGGACGTTCTACATACACTAATCCGCACGCACCGGGGCCGACATGCGCCCCGATCACATATCCGATCTGCAAGCGCTCGGTGGCTGAAATATCCACCGCGAGCAGGCGCTCTTCGAGCTTTTCGCAGTTCTTCGTACCATACGAGTAGAGCACATACACCGGAAAACGATGGTCTATCTGGACCTTATCGAGCTGCTTCATAATAGAATCAAGCGCCTTCTTGCGCCCCAAACACGCCCCCACAATGCCAATGGTGCCTTCCTGACTGACGGTTATGACGGGCTTCAGCTTCGCCGCTTCCCCGACCTTAGCAGCAGCCTTCGGCAAGCGGCCTCCACGCTGCAAGTATTCAAGGGTATCCAGCATAGCCAAGATCTTGACGGAACCCTTCATTCGCTCAAGTTCTTTCACGATCTCATCTGCACTCAAGCCTTCGTCCCGCAGAACGCACGCATAGTCCGCAAGAACGCGGATCGCATAGGTGGCCGTCAGCGAATCAACGACATGCACGCCCTTATTACCCACCATTGCCTGAGCCAAAAGCGCGCTTTGATACGTGCCGCTCAGCTCAGAAGACAGGATGAGCGCGATGACTTCGTCCCCCTCATCGCAAATGCGCTGGAACGTTTCTGCAAAAAGGTGCGGAGATATCTGAGACGTCGTAGGGAATCCGCCCGTTTCCTCGAGCAGTTCGTAGAACTCATCACGACCCAGATCGATACTGTCGCGGTATTCGTTTTCCCCTATGCGCGCGATAAGAGGTAGCACTTCGATACCTTTCTGTCGCGCCTCATCAGGCAAATAATCTGACCCAGAATCAACTACGATGCGAATCACGTGAACGTTCCTTCCTATAAACACTGCTCGAATGCGAACTGTTCGGCTCCCCCGCATTTGAGAGTTCTTACAACTCTAAACAAACAGCCGCCGCATTGCGACACATTTCTCACTAAAGACGAACATTGCCGACCAGTTCACTCGCGGCTCTTCGCCTGTCTTTTTCGCATTGTTATTGCTTGCACCTTGGATGAAACCTTCAAGCACGTTAGGATAGAACCCAACATCAAAATAGTCCTCATTCAATCGGAAGAGACGCTCATGTTCAACGAAAACCTTGATGAAATAGTTTCTGCCATCGCCCAGAACTACTCTGCGCGAGAGATCTTCTTCACTGATCCCGATAAGCACTTCCCCAACAAAAAAGCCATCATCGATATTATCAAGGACCTGCGTCGCGTCATGTTCCCTCGTTACTTCGGCGATGAGACCCCTACTGGCACCAATCCCGAGTACTTTATCGGCGAGACCCTCATCCGTATCGAAGAGGCCCTGCGCAAACAGCTCTTCGAAGCGCTTGCGTTCCGCTGCTCTGACAAAACGGATTCCGAGCGCTGCGCCCAGTGCGAAAAAGAAGTACGCATACGGGTAGACGAAACATGCGCTCACTTCTTCTCCCAGCTTCCGGAAATACAACGCAAGCTGCTGACCGATGTCCAGGCCGCCTTCGATGGCGACCCCGCAGCGCAAAGCAAAGAAGAGATCATCTTTTCCTATCCGGGCTTTTTCGCCATTTTCGTATATCGCATCGCTCACGAACTGTACACGCAGGATGTGCCGCTCATTCCCCGTATTATGACCGAATACGCCCACAGCGGCACCGGCGTGGACATTAACGCGGGCGCTACGATCGGCGAATACTTCTTCATCGACCATGCGACCGGCGTAGTTATTGGCGAAACCACCGTTATCGGCGATCACGTGAAGATCTACCAGGGCGTCACCCTAGGCGCTCTTTCCACTCGTGCGGGACAGAAACTCGCCGGCGTAAAGCGCCATCCCACCATCGAAGACAACGTGACCATCTATTCCAACGCAAGCGTTCTGGGTGGCGAAACGGTCGTAGGCGAAGGTAGCGTCATTGCCGGCAGTGCGTTCGTAACGGAATCCATCCCCGCCTATTCACGCGTGAGCCTTGAAGGCCAGCGCATCAATGTGCGCCAGTCCGCAAAGAAGAACGAAGCATCGTGGTGCAAAGAGCTGTGATCCCGCTCTGCCCTTTACCGAACAAGAGAATAAACGCTTTATCAGGGGATAGTCTGTTGCGCCCACCGCAAAGCCATCCCCTTACTACCGCACGGCAAAACTCAAGCGTCCGCGCAGCGATCGCAGTGATAAGCAATACTATATGGTTCACGCCCCCGAAGGAGACATTATGAGCACTACCGATTCGCACGTCCCTCTTTCTTCTTGCAAGAACGCAGAACCCGATATGGCCCAATGGCTTACCGAAGCGAAGCAGGATCCTCGTGCGCCCTATGTAGGCATGTATCTGACCCACAATGGCATCGTCCGTGCTACCCCAAAGCGAGTAGTGCGCCCGGAACAGTTCCCGACGAACACCGATGCATCCAACGCAACCTCTGCTCCATCACTGGAAGATGAAGTAGTCGCTGTTGACTTCTCCTACGACAAGCAGAAGCTCAATGCGATCGTCGAAGAAGCACGTTCCTGGGACGGCGTCTATTACGTACGCGCCTGGCTCAACGAAGGCAGGGTACCCGTCGGCGGATCGCTCATGTATGTACTCATTGGCGCCGATATTCGTCCCCACGCGATCGACGCGCTCAACAAGCTGGTCGGCTACATCAAGAACGAAGCCGTAAACGAAACTGAAGTGTACGCATCGTAGGGACTCCGTCCCCTGAGCCGTTGCCCGCCTCAGCGAATCAGAAGCACTTTGTAGAAGGTGTGCGATATCGCGCTTTCACTATTTCAGTACGAATGCGCTCGAACGCCTTCTGTTCTCCTTCTTCAGCAAGCCACGTGAGCATGATTTCAAGGAGGTCCATCGATTCTGGATGGAACAGCAGTTCTCCTTGAGCGCTTCGTTCGAGTCCGAAATACACAAGCGCACTATCGTCGCTATAAGTATCCCCCTGATATACCTTGCTTGCAGCAACGCGATCGCAGAACATTTCGACCACATAACGCGTCGGAATAGGTTTACCCTCGAATTCCGCGTTGCGATTGCCCTTCATATCGATCCAGTATTCATAGTGGTGCTTATTGCGGCCCTTGTGGTGTATCCAGGCAGTCGAATACCCCAGTTCCGCACGCTCAGCAGTATTAGGGCTCCGATCACCTTGATAATAATGAGCCCCCACCTTAAATTCAGTCGGAGAGTATTTAGAGAGGTCATGAACGATGCCCTGCCAATACAGGCCGACCCGAAAACAATGACGCATCACCAGCACCTTATGATGGGTGATCGTGCAAAAATGATGCCAGCTTTTCGAAAGTGTTCCCATAGCTTCAGTGCACCTCAGATCCACCCAAAATGCTTGCAGGCATTCATAATGCCATCATCGTCGCAATCCGTCGTAATATAATCAGCGCGTTCCTTCAGTACGTCACGCGCGTTACCCATCGCGATAGAGGTCCATTCGGGACGGAACATAGACACATCATTGTACCCATCACCGAATACCACCACTTCGCTATAGGGCACGCCAAGCACATCCATCATATACATAATGCCCCGCTGCTTATCCATTGGCTCGATGAAGATGGTATCCGAGTTATAACGCACATGCGGGACCCCATCAAGCGCACCCGTTGCCCGCACCCGCTCTTCATCTTCGGCCTTACAGGGAATATAGATCTTGTACACGCGTGTAAGTCCATCGATCGAAAGGGACGGCGCATATTCAGTCGGGACATAATAATCCCCTGCGATCTGCGCAAAGTCCCCGTAAGGCGAATAACGCACCAGTTCGTTGGCCGTTGTTACCGCCCAGGGAATACGGTGCTCATCCAAAATACGAAGACATTCCTTCACCGGTTCCAGCGGCAATGAATCCATCCATTTCAATTCACCATCGATCGTCACTGAATAGCCGCCATCGGCGACCACGTTCTCCATCCCGATCGATGATATGAAATCGATGGCATTTATCTGCAAGCGCCCCGTTGCCAACGCGATAAAGTGTCCTTTTTCGCGCAAACGCCTAAGCGTTTCTTGAGTCGAGGCGGGAATTTCACGCGTACGTGGTACCGCCAAAGTGCCATCGTAATCAAAGAAGAAATACTTTCGCTGCACGGTGCCCTTTCCTTCGAACTTCAGAATACACGCCGCGAACTGCTCTCGCATACGCACGTGACCATGACGCATCTCACTCATGCCATAGTATCTATTTATATACGCATAATATATTCGCGCAACCATAACGTTCAAGAACAGAACGCAATTCGACCCCATTAAGACAAGATGGTCGATCTATTTCGATGATCGCGCCAGATAACGCTTAAGAGCGTCCACGAATACATCAACGTCTTCGCGTGAATTGCCGTATCCGAAGCTAATACGCAGCGTACGCCGCCCCAGCGAAAGAGGGATCCCCGCCGCCTGCAACGAAAGAGGGTGCTTTGGACGCCACGTGCCCGGTTCCACCGTCATATGGTTAGATTCGCAAGCCGACGCTTTCGAAACATAGATTCCCTGATCGCTCAAGTAATCAAGTGCCGCCTGGTTACCCATGCCCGGGACGCTGAAATTGAACAGATAGGGAGACCCATCTTCCCGCGAATTGATGATCGCATCGGGAACTTCCGCGCTCAATCGATCCGCCAGGTGAAGCCACAATTCACGGATGCGCTCTTCTTCTGCAGCGCGGTCTTTCATAGCGCAGCGCACCGCCTGAGCAAAACCGGCTATCAAGAACACCGGTTCAGTACCGGAACGAAGCCCTCGCTCTTGTCCGCCTCCGAACGCCGTCGTGAACATGGATGTGCCTCGCTTCACATACAAAGCACCGATGCCTTTTGGTCCGCCGATCTTATGAGCCGAAAGGCTTGCCAGGTCAACTCCCCATTGGCGAAGCGGGAGTTCGATCTTGCCGAACGCCTGCACTGCATCGGTATGAACCAGCGCCTGCGGCGCCCATTCATCACGCAAGCAACAGATATCGCGAATGGGCATTCGATAACCCAACTCGTTCTGGACCGTCATCGTGGTCACCAATACCGTTGACTCACATATGAATCGCTCATATGCCTCTAGATCATAATTGCCCGCCACCGCTTCAACATATGACACTCGCCAGCCTTCGCGCTTCAAGCCACGTACGGTGCGGGTAACGGAAGGATGTTCGAGGGCGGAAGTAATAATGCGCCCGGCCTCTTGCCCGCGAGCCATGCAAGCACCGCGAATGGCAAGGTTGTTCGACTCGGTTCCTCCTGAAGTGAAGTAGATCTCATCGGGATCGACGCCAAGTGCCTCCGCTATAATCTGGCGGCTTTCTTCCAATATGGCTTTGGCTCGCTTGCCCAACGCGTGAAGCGAAGAAGCGTTGCCGTACTCTTCCAGGGCCTGCTGCATGATAGCCACGACCTCAGGGCGAGGGCACGTGGTAGCGGCATTATCCAGATACACCATGCGATCCGGAGCATTCGACTCATCGAATTCCACTGACGAAGCGTTCGTGCTATGTTCACCCATCAGTGCAGCCACCGCGTTCCTACCTACCTAGCAATCATGACCTCGGCCTATCCTGAAGTCCCATATGCCGAGAATCATACCGCTTTTCGTTTTCATACGAGTAGACCATTAGGCCGATTGGGGTGTTCCAATGGTTGAGCGTTGCTTCCTTTCGGAGGGCCCGTAGTTGGTAGTGACCTTCGAATCACGTATTGTTACACTAGCGAAAAAACCTACCGAGGAACGATCATGACCTTTTCATCTCAATCAACACCCCGTCGTCCAAGTCCCGCAGTGGCATTCATTGGCCGCAAGAACTCCGGGAAAACGACCTTGGTAGAGCAGCTCATCGCCCGTCTTACTCGAACAGGGCTATCCATCGGAAGCATCAAGCACCATGGGCATCCTCATTTCGACATTGATGTTCCTGGCAAGGATTCATATCGCCACCACAGTGCCGGCGCGCGAGCCACCGCGGTTCTCTCGCAAGAGCGCTTCGCGTTAATGAAAGACCTCGAACACGAAATGACCTGCCAAGAAGTACTCAACCTCATGCCTGGCTACGATCTTGTCATCGTCGAAGGGTTCCGCAAGGCCGGTCTACCCTGCGTCGAGCTTTTCAGGGAAGACAACCCGCGCGATCGCGAAGCATTGCCCGCGTTTATCGAGAACATCAAAGCGCTCAATAATAATTCGGCTCCAAGCGCGAACAACAACGACCCGTTCATCCCGCCTGTTGCAATCGTGAGCGATATCCCTTGCTTGATCGAGGAGGCCGAACAGGCACGCATTCCCATATTCGGTTTCAACGACATCGAAGGTATCGCCCGGTTCCTGCAAGACAGATTCGTGCGCAAACCGCTCACTATTGCCATCCAGGCAGGTGGCGAGTCGAAGCGAATGGGCCACTCCAAAGCACGAATGCCGTTCTTGGGACGCCCTCTCATAGAGCACATGCTCGATCTGGTAATGGACTTCGGCGATGAGATCATCATCACCACCAACGAACCGGATGTTCTAGCTTATCTACCTGACCGCTATCCCGGCATTCGCCTTGAGCATGACCTCTATCCTGAACGAGGGGCGCTTCCAGGGCTTTATACCGCACTTCACTGCAGTTCGAACGATCTGGTAGGAGTCGTGGCATGCGACATGATCGCGTTCTCGCCCCGTATCCTCATGCATGAAGCGCTTGTCATCCAGGCTGAAGAATGTGATGCGGTCGTGCCCTTCAATGACGGATTCTGGGAACCGTTCGCAGGGGTATATCGCGCATCAACATGCGAGCCCATCCTTCGTGAAGAACTGGAACGCGGAACGAAGCGCATCCAAGATTTCTACTCGCGCATCAGCTGCCGTCCTTTTGCCAATAGCCACGATCAACGTCGCGGGAACATCGATCCCTTCGCCAACATCAATACCCAAGAAGAACTGGCTCAAGCAGAGATCCTCTACCGACTCTACGACAAATAGGGTTCCTCCGCAGGCACTCGTTCATGCACACGCCCTTCACTCACATAATCAAGCGAACGCTCGACACCCCGGCTAAAATGAACTCGCGCTTATGAACGTCACTCGGTGGTGATCCTGGGCAGTTCACGCTCTATGGTCTTGACCTGAGCGATGAGCTCAGGCGTTGCCTCCGTTTCGATCGTTATGGCATCACGCGGAACAAATAACCCCTTTTTAGCGTATTCCCCGAACGCGTCATCAAGGATCTTGCCCGAAAGAGCCGTCAGCTCGCGTTCGACACGACGGAATATATCAATGAGAGCCCGCGCTTCAGTAGTTAATGAAGATCCGTGAGCACCCTGGCGAACGAACAGGCTCACTCCTAGGGTCTCTTCGGTGTTCTTCACAATACGCCATGCCTTACTGTACGCCATGCCCATTTCCCGCGCTGCCTTATTGAGGGAACCGCACTGTTCGACCTTCTCGCACAGCTCAATAACACCGCACCCCAAACCGGAAGCATGGCCCTGAGTATCGTTCTTCTTCAAAAACAGTCTTATATCAGCCGAAATATCACTACGTTGCATGCCATTCACCCCACAGTTTCAACCCTCAACCCAGCCATGCCCCTAAGCAAGCGGATTGAAAGTATGGATTAGCGGTTATTATTCTCAATCAAGATTATCCTGACCGAAGGAGGATTCATGACAAAAAGTCTAACAAAGCGGCATGCCGCGTCAATCATCGCCGCGCTTTCCTGCTGCATTGCGCTGATTTTCGCCCTGAGCGGCTGCGCCCAGCAAGAACAGAAGCAGGAAGAAGTTCAGCTTCAGATCTTCGCCGCAAACTCCCTAAGCGAAGCGATGGATGAAGTTCAGGCCCTCTACACCGAACAGAACCCCAACATCACCTTCGCGAATACTCAATATGAAGCATCCGGCACGCTGAACGAGAAGCTGGGTGCTGGCTCGTACGCTGACGTTCTTATCACTGCTTCCAAGTCCACCATGGACACCGCGGTGAAGGAAGGTTATGTGGACGAATCCTCTCGCTTCGATATGTTCACTAATGACCTTGTTATCGTGACGGGTGAGAACTCGAACGTAGGCGAAGTAACGCTTGAAGATGTCGCAAGTGGCGACTACACCGTTGCCGTTGGCGACGACAACGTCCCTGCAGGCAACTATGCGAAGCAGGCGCTTTCCACCACTACCCCCGCTTGCTGGATCGCCGAAGATGGCACCGTAGGCTCCGAAAGCACCGGCAAGAACGGTACGTTCGAAGGCACTCCTCTCGAAGGTAAGGTCACCGAAGGCGACAAGGTAGGAAGCGTTTGCTCCTATGCGAACTCCGGCGATGTTGACGTTGCGTTCGTATATACCTCCGACGTATATCGCTATGGTGGCGTAAAGATCGTCAGCACCGTTCCCGCTGATACCCACAAGAACATCATCTATCCTGCTGCTATTTGCTCCGGCTCTAACCATGCCGATGAATCCAAGGCGTTCTTGGACTGGGCATTCAGCAACGAAGAAGCTGTCAAGATCTGGCAGAAGTGGGGCTTCGAACTGGCTTCCTAAGCATCCACCACGAACCACAGAACTTTAGGTTCTAGCGCTACGGGGATGGAGGTTCGCGCCCCTATCCCCCGTTTGCGTAAGTACTGATCACAAAGTGAGTCCCCCATGAACGTACGCATTGGTCTTCATACTCTCGGATTAGCGGCTATCATCATCTGCGCACTGATAGTTTCATTGTTCCCCAGCACTTCATTCGCCGCGCCTAATACAGGCACCGGAACCTCCGCTGCACAGACTTCCGGATCGCCCATCGAAAGTACTTCCGTCCCCGATACTGAAGGTATCGAGCTTTCCGCAGAAGTAGATGCCGCCGCGCTTTCCGATGCCCCTTTTGCGGTAATGGATTTTAGCCGCGCACAAAAAGGATCCAACCGATCGATCGAAGATCAATACGTGGGTTACAGCTACTATCAGGGCTCATCGACCAACTACGCAGTGGCCATCGCCACGAAGAACTATGTCGTGGTTCACATACCGAGCGAAGCAAGCGATCTTTGCGCTCTTTCCACCGAAGAAGACCGCGAATTACTCAAGCGCTATTTCCTCGCACTCGACAGTAAAGCGCTCTCTGGTGGCGTCACCTTAGGCACCGATGTACCCTGGTACTTCACAAGCGATACCGAAGTGACTCTTTCCGGCATCACCTATCGTTTCAACGTTGAAGCTTCAGCTGGCAAATACTACGTGACCGTGCTCGGTGCCGATGGAAGCGATGTCGCGTCGAACGATACGAGCGGTGTCTACAAGCCCACTCACGTTGATTTCCTGAGCATCAAAACTCCCAGTGAAGTGCCCATTGTGCAAGAAGCCACCGGATTAGCCGCCCTGGGCAAGTTCCTTACGAATGTTGACTACAGCCCCCTGTGGGTGACCCTAAAGACCACCGGCGTGGCCATCGTCTTCATTTTCGTCCTCGGACTCGCCGCAGCCTACTTCTGTTTACGCATCCCCAAGCGCGCACAGGACATCTTCGACACCATCTTCACCATCCCCATGGTGCTGCCCCCTACTGTATGCGGTTTTCTGCTTCTGCTCGCGCTTGGCCGCAGCTCCGCTTTTGGCGAGTGGCTCATATCCCTTGGCATACAACTCACCTTCAGCTGGGAAGCTACCGTCATCGCAGCGGTAGTCGTAGCGTTCCCCTTAATGTATCGAAGCGCGCGGGGTGCCTTCGAGAACCTTGATTCGGATATGCTCGATGCGGCGCGCACGCTCGGATGGAGCGACCGTCGCATTCTTTTCAAACTGATGCTTCCCCTATCATGGAGCTCCATCGCCGCCGGTACCGTTCTAGCCTTCGCACGTGCACTTGGCGAATTCGGCGCCACCTTGTTCTTGGCGGGCAATTATGCTGGCATCACCCGTACGGTTCCCATTGCGATCTATTTCGAATGGATGAGCGGTAACACTGACGTTGCCGTGTTCTGGACCGTCGTCATCATCATCTTCAGCTTCATCGTGATCTTGTTCATTAATCTATGGAGCCGACGCACTACCCGTTATCGCAGGAAGGCTGACTAATGAGCTTAACAGTCGATATTCACAAAACCTTCCCCGGGTTCGAATTGGATGTTTCCATAGAAGCGGGAAACGAAACGCTAGGCTTCCTGGGCGGTTCAGGCTGCGGCAAGAGCCTTACCTTGCGCTGTATTGCGGGCGTCGAAACACCCGATGAAGGAAGAATCGTCGTAAACGACCAGACCTTCTTTGAGCACACGAAGGGCGATCGCTCGAAGATCGATCTTTCGCCCCAGCAACGCAAAACAGCTCTGCTCTTCCAGAACTACCAGCTGTTTCCCAACCTCACCGTGGCTGACAACATTGCAGCAGGCATCCCTCGCACCACCCCGAAAGACGAACGCAAAGCCTTGGTACATGCGGAACTTTCCCGATTCGGATTAACAGGTCTCGAAAAGCACTACCCCGCCCAGATCTCCGGTGGCCAACAGCAACGCGTGGCACTTGCCCGCATGTTGGCTGCCCAGCCCGACATCCTGATGCTCGACGAACCGTTCTCGGCACTCGATTCACATTTGAAAGGAGTGCTCGAACAGAGCCTCGTAAGCTTATTCGATGCTTTCAAAGGCACTATTCTCTACGTCAGCCATGACATCGATGAGGCGCTACGCTTTTGCGATCGCATTGCCGTTGTGGAAAATGGACGTGTTATGGAAATAGATACGGGTGACGAACTGGTGCACCACCCTCGATCGCTAGCCGGAATCAAGCTCTCCGGGTGCAAAAATGCCACCCCTGCCGAATATCGAAGCGACCACAGGGTGTTCCTCCCTCTGTGGGGTGTAGAAGTAGAAACAGAGACTACCGTACCTTACGAAATACGCTTTATGGGAGTCAGGGGTTTTTATCTCGAGCGCAGCTCCGGTCCAGGGCATAACTGCTTCCGCATGCGAGTGGATCGGGTAAGCGATTCGCGTTTCGAACGAACTGCGATCCTCACCTTCCTTGATCGCGATGATACCGCCGAAAGATCAACGGAGCTATCTCGTGATGAAATGCACTATCTTAAACAGCGTCTCTACTGGCGTGTTGACAAACTATCCACGCCACCCGATACACTGCCCGCCAAAGGAGATGAGCTCTGGATCCATATCCCTCCCCAAAAGGTATACCTCGTAACTCGCTAGAACAAGAGAGGCGGCAGCAGTGAAAGACGCACTGGGACGCACCATCGACTATTTACGCATATCACTTACTGATCGTTGCAATCTGCGATGCCGATATTGTATGCCCGAAGAAGGGGTAAGGTCTCTGCCCCACGAATCGATCTTGCGCATCGAAGAATTCGCGCGGATCATCGAACTTCTCGCACCACAAGGAATCAAACACATCCGCTTGACGGGCGGTGAACCACTGGTGCGCAAAGGCGTGAAGGATCTTATCTGGAAGGCTTCGCATACCCCCGGCATTGAAAGCGTTGCCCTTACCACTAACGCAACGCTTCTGCCTGCTATGGCGCGCGACTTGAAAGAGGCGGGTCTTTCCCGCATAAATATCTCTCTTGACACACTCGATGCGGACCAGTACCACTTCATCACGCGCCGCGGCAACCTACAAGACGCACTCGATGGCATCAATGCGGCACTTGAAGCAAACCTGCAACCCGTGAAGATCAACGCCGTAGTCATACGTAATTTAGAACAAGATCTGCTTTCGTTCGCCCGCATGACCCTTAACGCTCCTCTCCACGTACGCTTCATTGAATATATGCCCGTAGGCGCCTGTGACGAGTGCGACTGGGGCATGGATAACGTAGTGAACTCAGAGGAAATACTGACGAGCCTTGATGCTCGAGCACGCGCAGCAGGACTCGGCGGTCTTTCACCCGCAGAGAACGACGCCCCTGAGGGATGGGGGCCCGCTCGATACTACCGGCTTCCGAACGCCCAGGGTACGATCGGAGTAATATCTGCTTTGTCGAACCACTTCTGCAATAGCTGCAATCGCCTGCGCCTTACCGCTGACGGCAAACTGAAACCATGTCTGTTCAGCGACAAGGAATACGATATCCGCAGCGCTCTGCGCGAAGGAACGGACGAAGATGTGATAGCGGTATTCAAAGCCGCGCTTAACCACAAACCCGACGGACACCATCATCGGGTAGGCACCAAGCGTATGATGAGTCAGGTAGGAGGCTAACCACCCTCCCATAGTGATGCCCTTATACCAGAGCATCGCCCAAGAACGCTTTTTCAGAACCAGACAAGAAAGGCTCTTTCATGGATAGAACACTCACCCATCTTGATGAACAGGGCAATGCCCGCATGGTGGATGTTTCCGCAAAAGATAACACTAAGCGCATCGCCCGCGCCGAAGGGTTCGTCAGCATGCAGCCCGAAACGCTTGCCGCCATTACCGATGACAAAATAAAGAAAGGCGACGTTCTGGCCGCCGCCCGCATTGCGGGGATCATGGCTGCAAAGCAAACCAGCTCACTGATTCCCCTGTGTCATCCCCTGATGCTAACCAAGGTAGAAGTGCTCTGTACGCCTCAGACATCAGAAGAGCGCGCCGATGGGCGCTGCGGCATACACCTAGAAGCCACCTGTGCGCTCGTAGGAAAAACAGGCGTTGAAATGGAAGCGCTCACCGCGGTGAGCGTTGCGGGACTGACCGTCTACGACATGTGCAAGGCCATCGATCGCGGCATGGAAATAGATGCCGTGCGCCTCCTTCATAAAGAAGGCGGCAAATCGGGTGAATGGAACCGAGAGCCTTCCGAATAAGGTCACTGAAGAGCCAGTCTTCTCTGGCCAGCTCGAAGCCATTCAACTGAGCGAATAAGCAAGGGCTGATCGTATGATCGGCCCTTTTTATCGTAGTTCTATCCCTATAGCGCTATCTCTATTGGTAAAACCGTCCAGATCAGAACCCTATTATGCCTGGTCTGGATGACCCGCACCCGCCATCATCTGAACAGCATGAGGCAGCACTTCCACTATCCCATCCCAGTTCTCCTGAGCGGCTTTTTTGCTTCCCGGCAAGTTGATCACCAGGGTATTGCCCCGTTGCATGCATAACGCACGAGACAGCATGGCACGCGGGGTGATGGCAAGGCTATATGCACGCATGCCCTCAGCAATGCCAGGCACTTCCCGATCACACACATCACGCGTTGCTTCAGGAGTCACGTCACGGGGGCTCAAACCGGTACCACCGCAGGTGAGCACCACATCGACCTCGGGAATATCTGCCGCACCGGCGATCGCCCGCGCAATGCACTCGCGATCGTCATTCACTATTTCATAGGAAGCGCATACCCAATCTTTTTCGGAAATACGCTGACGCAAAAGCGCCCCGGCGGTATCCTGCTGTTCCTCACGCGTATCAGAGCAGGTGATGATAGCGAACGTCAACATAATTACAGCACCGTTCCTTCCTCAACATCCAGCAGCACACAATCAAGCATGGTGCCATCCGGTACCGGATTCATCACGACATTTTCGGGCAGAATAGCAAGGCAATTCGAGCGCTGAAGCGTACTGAACAATCCTGAACTTTGGTTCTTCGCAGGAACGACCTGCAATTCACCCTCTACATTCTGAAGAGTTGCTCGTAAATACATACGACGTATGTCTCGTTTCTTGCGATCGCCCATCAAGCGCGCTTTCACCGTAGGACGCGCAAAAATGCGGTGCCCCTGCATTTTGCGCAGTGCCTGACGGATAAGAACCTCAAAGCCGCAATAGGCCGCCGCAGGATTGCCGGACAATCCGAATACCGGAGTACCGTTCACTGTACCGAACGTCTGGGCTTTGCCTGGACGCATATTAACCAGTGTCATGGAAAGCGTGCCCAGCCGTTGCACAACCGGCTTGATGAAGTCGTAATCGCCGTTAGAGGCTCCGCCGCTCGTAACAATGAAATCATGTGTTTCACTTGCCTGGAGAATGGCTTCTGCCAACTTTTCTTCGTCGTCGGGGACTACCGGCAAACGAGTAGGAACTCCACCCGCCTGCTGTACGCACGCAGCCAGCGCATAGGTGTTGCTATCACGAATACAACCCGGACGCAGTGCTTCATGCGCTGCCACCAATTCAGAACCAATAGGCAGAACGGCAACGCGTGGACGCCTATGGACCGGAACCTCAAGCACGCCGCAGCTTGCCAAGAAGCCCGCTCCCGCTGCACTCACAACCTCTCCAGCATGGATCGCGACATCCCCGGAAGAGATCTCCTCCCCCTTGCTGCGTATGTTCTCTGCTGGCTTTGCGCTTTGGGTGAACGCAACGCGTGAACCTTTTCGTCCGTCACCATCCAGGTAATCAACCACTTCGTATTTGACCACCGCATCAGCCCCCGAAGGAACCGCAGCACCTGTCATGATGCGGACCACTTCACCTGGGTTGATCGGACCGTCATACACGCTACCCGCCGGCACCTCTTCGATGACCGTGCATATGATCGGATCATCAGCGCTCGCGTAAGTGAGGTCCTCAACACGTACCGCAAAGCCATCCATCGCCGCATTATCAAAGGGAGCGATGTCGCAATCGCTCATCACATCAGCAGCCGCCACGCGACCTACCGCTTCAAGCAAAGGCACTGTTTCTAACTCAAGGGGTTCAACTTGACTGAGCACTCGTTCAAGCGCTTCTTCCACACTTACCATCTTCGTTGGATCGATCGCCATCGCCGTCTCCTTAAAAAACCGCAGCTCACTCGTCACTGCGTTCTTATACTCGATTCATCCGCACAAAAAACTCATTTTTCACGGAAGGACCCTTCATTACGCGCGATGACTTACATAGCCCACGAAATAAATGCCCAGGGAACGATATGGGGCTCATCCAGGCACCATCCATCGCCATCTTTGGCAGGAATCAAATGCTCTTCCAGCCATTGCTGCAAGCGCTGAGCCGCAAGCGCAGGGTCAACCTGTTCTGCGTGGTCATCAACGTATTCCAAAGTATCTAGTAAGGCATGATACGCCTCATCCATAGAGGTATAGACCCTCGTTCTTGGCGAATGGATGTATCGCACCTCTGGTTCGTAACCTAGGTCAGAAGCAATGCCGAAAACGAACAGTGCATCATTGTGTTTTTTCAGCGTTACGCCCATAACCCGCGCTATAACAGGGTCGACCCGCGGAGAAATTCCCGTACCCGCCGTCACACACACCTTCTTGCGCGTCACGGCCGAAAGCTTCGCAAGGGAATCTTCCAGATCGTGCGTGATGATCGAGCGAGATGCAAGCGCCACATCCACGCTCCGCTCGCCCAAACCGAAAGACGCCCAATCATCTTGCCAGCTCATATGAACGGGAGCGATATAACCACCCGTTTCAGGAAGATCCATATGTCCGATACCTACATCGAACCCATCGCGGATCAAAGGAACACCCTTAGCGTGCGCTGAAGCACATAGGCGCTCGAGCATTCCCTCACTGAAATCAGCAGCAATCACGCCATGCCCCTGCTGGGCCAAAGGAAGAGCAAGAGATCCCGTGCCGCATCCCATATCCAAGACCATGCAACGCTCGCTGAGTGACAAGTAGTTCAAGAACTCAGCCACATAATCCGAGTGCGCCCCTTTCGCATAGGTAGCAGAGCGCATGTTCCAATGCTCAGCTGAATCAGGAGCGCGACGAACAAGATCCGCCCTGCGCCATTCTTCCGCTAGATCGATCATCGTTCAACCACTCTCCCCTTGTACCACTTGCATCTAACAATGTTTATACGTGTAGCCCTATTATTTTCGAGCACCCTGAAATATCTCAGGGTGCTCGAAATCAACGAAGCTTATGACGCGTCTGCGGAACTCTCTTCCGCCGCCCTATGAAAACGAGGGTCGTGCGCTATAGCATCAAGTCGGGCCATTATGACCTCTTCGACCTCGTATGAAAAAGGCATCAATGCCTCCTCCAGGAACACGGTGCGAATATAGCTGCCGCATTCATCGCAAGTAGCAATGCGGTGACCATCATCGCCTTCAATGTTGAAGTAATGCAGGTGCTGCTGATTGCGCGTACCGCAGCGCGCACAACGCACACGCTCAAAATCCCATTCGGTACCGCACTGCTGACAATACAACGAACGGCCTCTTCCGTCCGTAGGGCTTTCGCCTCCCACCTTCGCCATTGCCGGAGCGCCCCCACACACAGGGCACTGCAAGGGATGATGGTGAATATCGTCGCCCTTCGGGAAGCTCTCGGCAATACGAGCCGCAACTGGCTCGAATTCAACGCGCAAAGCAAGCATGACCAGCATGGCACCCATGCGAGCAATACCCTCTTCACAGCCCGCCGCCGCGATACGTTGCGCGATTTCGTCCAGAGCTGCTTCGGGCTGCTTTGCGAGTTGCCCCAAAATGTCATCATCAAGCACTTGCGAGAAGACTACCGATTCCAGCGCCTGAGCACCTTCTTCGGGAAGAACATCGCTCGATACCCAATACAGACGCAGAGCATCGCAAATAGCCACCAGTCTGTCTTTGTTCAGCTGCACAGGCGCGAACGAGAACACCGCTTCATCACCATGCCACGCTTCGGCAATACGATCGGATTCCGGGCATTCGTACTTCGCCCCCGCCGCGACCGGTCCACCCGACCACGCATCCATCGTTTCCCAAAGCCCCTTGAAGAAAGCCAATCGAGCCTGATCGTTTTCATCGAGCGTTGCATTATATGAGGCGATAACGCGCTCTATTAGTTTCATATTCATATCAGGAAAACTCCTATGCTTATCGCAAAAGAAAACAAGGCCATCCCGTCGTGTAAACAGGATGGCCTTTATTGTTACCGATTAGCGACTATTTCTCGATGACGTTGTCGCCTTTTTCGATTTCCTTACGTGCCCAATGGCCCCAGTGGTAGAGCGCGTCAGATTCTGACACATAGCCGTCGCCCCACATGAGCTTCCAAGTGCGACGATAAGGCTGGAACAGACCAGCGCCCAGGAAGATGTGAGCCAGACCGAACACTGCGATCAGAACGAACCCGATATCATGCAGAAGCATGAATACCGCATAAGGCTCGCCTGGCATAGTGAATACGGTGCTGCCCAATAGCATTGCCACACCGGTAATTGCCATCAAAGCACCCGAGAACCACAACATACCATCAGCAAAACGTTGACCGCTCTTGGTCTCGTCCTGATCGGGCATGTGGATCCACTTAGCCAAGAAGAGGTACGGCAAGAACAGGATCATCCATTTCTTGTCATCCGAATTCCACTTGGCGAACAGGTTTCCAAAGGTGTGCTTCACGCCCTTAGGGGACTTGATCGCACTAATAATAGGCATAGCAACGAACACGACACCCAGGACACGATGCGACATACGGAACACCCATACCACATCCTGTCCAGCCATCTGCGTCAGAGGCGGAACGAATACGAACAGACCGCTGATGCACAGCCAAATGCAGCAACTTACGGTAACACCGTGAGTAATACGTGCCTGAAGAGAATGGCGCTTGATATAACGCTCCGTCCCCTTGCGTTTGCGGCCTGCAATGAATGCTTCATTTTCTTTCGCCGCTTCAGGGGAAACGCTTACTGCTTCATTACTCATCACGACCCCCTTTCCCGAGAGGAAGGTTCTCGAAGATGTGCTCCTTGACCGTCTTGTCGTCGGCTGGGTCACCATGCTTGGTCACTTCGCCGGTATCAAGGCTGATGGTGTCTTCCGTTTCCGCGTTGTACACCAACTTATCGCGCTTGTAGCCAATGCCCAGTGCGAACATGGCAGCCAGGCCAGCAACGGTAACGCCCGTCGCGACACCCGTGATAGGCTTCATGATCTCCGAAAGTTCAGCAACAGGGCTGACAGTCGGGTTCTCGATCGCGCCATGGGCTTCCTTGCCATATTTCAGAACATGGATCACGTTCAGGCCATCAAGCTCGGTCTCGCCATAGATGCAAGCATCTTCATAGCCGTGTTCGTGCAGCCATTCAACGCGCTCTTTCGCTTTTGTAAGAAGCTCATCGCGCTCGCCGAACAACAGAGCACCCGACTGGCACGTGGTAACGCAAGCCGGAGCCAATCCGTTACCCACACGATCCAGGCAGCTCGTGCACTTATTAACGGTACCCTTCGGACCGTGGAACTGCGGTACGTCATACGGACATGCCATAGAACAACGGCGGCAACCGATGCACTTCGATTCGTCCACAGCGGTCATGCCGGTTTCCGCATCCTTATACAAGGCGCCCGAAGGACATACCGACACGCATCCTGCGTTCGTGCAGTGCTGGCAGGCACGACGACCGAAAGCCCATTTGATGCCCTTGTGGCCGCCTTCCTGCTCGTCGAACGTCATGATGAGACGCGTATCGCCATTGAGCTCGGGTGGGTTCTGGTACGTACCACTGAACGTATTGGCGTTCGTTCCCGTAGGCGAAGGCAAACCGTTCCAGCACTTGCAGGCAACCTGGCATCCTTTACACGCCGTACATTTGGAGGAATCGTAATAGATCGCTTTATTGCTCATACGTTACCCCCTCCTTATGCCTTCTCGATGTTGACCAAGAACGCCTTATATTCTGGCGTTTGCGAATTCGGATCGCCTACGTTAGGCGTCAGATCGTTCACCACATCACCGGTGCCGAACAAATCGGACCAACCGAAGTGATGGGTCAAACCGATCAGGTGCTGCGTGTTGCCATGAACCGTCAGAGGCTTGATACGCTTGGTTACCACAGCATCCACTACAACGGAGCCACGGTTGTTCCATACGTGTACCTTATCGCCTCCAGAAATGCCCTTTTCGCTAGCAAGCTCTTCGCTGATTTCGATGAACTGCGTAGGCATGGATTCCACCAGTGCAGGACATGCGCGAGTCTGACCGCCTGTCTGCCAATGCTCGGTTACCGAATAGGTGGTAGCCACGATAGGATAGTCACTCACGGCACCATGCTTGGTGGATTCGTTGTTCGCGAACTTCATGCATGGGCTGTTCAAAGAACCATTAAGCAAGTTGGTTTCAACAGGCGTTTCGAAAGGCTCGAAATGCTCTGGCAGAGGACCGTCTACCATGCCGTAGCTTTCCAGACGACCGTTCTGTTCCCACAACATGAAGAACGCTTTGTTGTTCGGCGGAACCGGTACCTTGTTCTTCGCAGCTACGAAGTCAGCCGCATCGTTCAGGATCCACTTCTCACCCGTCCACTCACACAGGACCTTATCAGGGTTCCATGGCTTACCGTTAAGGTCAGCCGAAGCGCGATTGTACAGAATACGACGGTTGTTAGGCCATGCATACGCCCACGTGGAATTGAGGCCGATGCCCGTCTTGTCGGAGTTATCACGACGACCGATGGGCTGCTCAGCAGGATCGAGCGGTGCGTCGTTGTTGCTCCAGAAGCCACCGTAGATCCACATCGCACATGCGGTAGAACCGTCTGCCTTAAGATCAGCATAGCCAGCCAACAGCTTGGCCTGCGGATCAGCAGTCGTCGTATCGCAGTTGGTGCCATCGATGGTATAGCCATTCAATGCCCAAGCAACGGGACGAGGATCGATCTTGCCATCTACGTAGTAGTCCCACTTGGTGTTCAAGATAGGATCGGGGCATACGCCATCTTCTTCACGATACAGGCGGCAGATCTCGCGCCAAAGCAGGTCGACCATTTCGTAGTCGGGCTTTGAATCTTCCCAAGGATCGACTGCCTGATAGCGCCACTGCAGCCAACGACCGGAATTGGCGATCGTGCCGGGCTTTTCGTAAATAAGCGCACAAGGAAGGAAGTACACGGAGGTGTTGATGCTGGCAGGATCCATATCGGGAGCCTTCCAGAACGTTGCCGATTCCGTCAGGACCTGGTCCGCTACGACGAGCCAATCCAGCTTCGCCATGCTGCGGCGTACAAAGCCGGCATTCGGCGCCGAATGACACGGATTCATACCCCAGTTGAAGTAACCCTTGATTACATCCTGGTCCATCAATTCGAACGTGGACATGATGGTGAAATCGGGGCTCGTAGGAACCTTGGGCCACCAATCATAACCATAGTCGTTATCTACGGTAGCTGCATCGCCGAACCATTCCTTCAAGCTCGAGATGAGGAACTTGGGCTTGTTGGTGTAATAGCCATCGGAATAGGTCTCGCCTTCGAGCCACTTACGCAGCGAAGAACGTGCCGTATCGTTAGGCCACTTCAGATAAGCAGGATGCTCATTGACCAGCATGCCCATGTCGGTTGCGCCCTGTACGTTAGGCTCGCCGCGAAGCGCGTTCAAGCCGCCGCCAGGTACGCCGATGTTGCCAAGCAGAAGCTGCAATACCGACATAGCACGCGTGTTCTGAGCACCATAGGTGTGCTGGGTCTGACCGAGAGCGTACAGAACAGAACCTGCCTTACCGGGCTGACCGGTAGAAGCATAGGTCGAATACACCAGTTCAAGCGTTTCCTTGTCCATACCGCAGATCTTGCAGACGGTGTCCATGTCATAGCGCGAATAATGCTCTTTGAACTTCTGGAACACGCACTGCGGATCCTGCAACGTGGGGTCCTTCTTAGGATGCTCAACCACGGGAGGCGTGAACTCAGGAACGCCGTCAGCAACCGCCCATGCGTAATCGCCACTAGCGGAGGTATCCCAAGTCGTTTCGCTTTCAACCTGATAATGCCAGGTATCGCTCGAGTACTTCTTCGATTCTTCATCCCAACCACTGAAGAAGCCGGTTTCAGCATCGAAGCTGTAGTTAGGATCGAGCAGGTAGCTCGCATTGGTGTAGTTCAGCACGTAGTCATGCTGCCACAGATCATTTTCGATGATGTAGTTGTACAGACCACCGAAGAACGCAATGTCCGTGCCGCTACGAATAGGACAGTAGATATCTGCCTGTTCAGCCGTACGGGTATAGCGAGGATCGACCACGATCCACTTAGCTCCATTGTCGTGGGCCTTATGAAGCCAACGAGAGCTAACCGGGTGGTTCTCTACACTGTTAGAACCGATGTTCATGATGACATCGGAATTTTGGAAGTCGCACCAATGGCTCGTCATAGAGCCGCGACCGAATGAAGCCGCCAGACCGGCGACGGTAGGACCGTGTCAGACACGGGCTTGGTTATCGATACCAACGATACCAAGCGATCTCATTGCCTTTAAGATCAGATACTCTTCTTCAGAGTTCTGCTGTGAACCACCCAAGCTGGCAATAGCAGGCGTGTAGTTCACCGTAAGGCCATCAGTGTTCTTTTCCACGAAGGACGCATCGCGCGTATCCTTCACCTTGCGAGCGATCTCCTTGATCGCATCTTCCCAGCTAATGGGCTCCCAATCAGTTGCGCCTGGACGACGCACGAGCGGGGTGGACTGACGTTTCGGGTTCTTAACGACCTCGAACGTTTCGGGATCAACAATGTTGCGAAGCTGGAACATTGTTGCACCCTTGGGGCACAAACCACCCTGGTTGATGGGGTGATCGGGATCGCCCTCTAGATTGATGAGCTCGCCATCACGGACGGACAGCAACGAGCCGCAACCACCAGCGCAGTAGCAGCAAATGTTGGTGTATTCCTCCGTGTTAACAAGCTTCCAATCGGAAGAGGAATCGACTGCCAAAGCCGGCGAGGGCGCCATGAACTCGTAGGCCATACAGGTAGCAAAAGCTGCACCAGCAGCTTTGAAGAAGCTACGACGTGACAGTTCCATTTCCACTCTCCTTCCTTTCGTCTTGTATCTTCACCCTCTTTCGAGGGCGCACTTCCGCAAGCAAAGTGTATCTACTTCCCAGCCTAAGCCCTTTGCACATACCTCTCCAATCTGTATACCAATCGACAAGCGGCACCTTTTCAGCAATTATTCTTTACGAAGAATAATCACCATGTCTGCAGCATCAAATCAAGCTTTATGTTTTACCAGGTCGTTTTAGGTTTATCCCCCAAGACCTAAAGAACCGATACCGTTCAGATGCCAATATAGGCACCCCGCTTTCACAGACATGTCTCAAGGGACGTGGACCCGATTGCTGGCACTATAATTGGCGGTTGAGAAATTTAGGTACGATCGAACCAATGCCGAAAGGAGGAATCATGTCAGATAAAGAACGCATTCGTTTAACGCAGCTCACATCGAAGGGCGGTTGAGCAGCTAAATGGGGTCCGGGAGACCTCAAGGACATACTTTCCTCCTTAGATTCAGGCGATAGCATCATGCCTGCGCCCGACAAGAGCCGTATGCTCTTAGGCTTCGAAACCAGTGACGATGCCGCCGTGTGGCTTATCGACGATTCGAACGCCGCGGTATTGACCGTGGACTTCTTCACGCCCATCGTGGATGATCCGTATGACTTCGGGCGCATCGCTGCAGCCAATGCGCTGTCTGATGTGTTCGCTATGGGAGCTCAACCACATGTGGCGTTGAATCTGCTCGCCCTTGACTGCGGATTAGGCACCGAAGTCGCCAGCGCGATCTTGCGAGGAGGCGCTGACGCAGTGCGAGAAGCAGGAGCTTTCGTATCGGGCGGCCACACCATCGACGACAATGAACCGAAATATGGCCTATCAGTATTCGGCACGGTCGATCCGAACCGCATCATGCGCAATGTCGGTGCTCAGCCCGGCGATGTGCTCTACCTAACAAAACCCTTGGGAACCGGCATAATGAGCGCTGCGCTCAACATCGACCGCATCACCCAAGAGCAGATGGAGCCCGCTATCACTTCCATGAAGGAGCTTAACAAGGCGGGCAGCATTGCCATGCGCGCCGCGCACGCCCACGCCGCCACCGACGTTACCGGATTTGGACTGGCGGGACATTTGCATGAAATGCTCAAAGCGAGCGCTTGTTCTGCTGAGCTCGATTTCGATGCCCTGCCTCTGTTCGAAGGAGCCTGGGATCTTTCGTGCGCTTATTGCCGCCCCGGCAAGACGTTCGCTATTATCGACGACTTGGAAGACCACCTTGAACAGGGGTCTTTAGATGATGAAACGTTCGACAATTACTTGGGGATCGTGTGCGACCCTCAGACTTCAGGAGGATTACTTGTTGCACTGGACCCTGACGAGGCCGATGTTTTCGAACGAACCTTCAAGGAAGAGACCGGTCGCATGCCCGCCTGTATCGGGCGCGTGACCCCCGACCGTCCTGGGGTCATCACATTCAAGTGATTTAATGACGTTCTCGGTCGCGAGAAGCCACACAAGGCCCTCGCGACCGAGAACGAGCGATCAATCAGCGAGCGATACCTCGTAATGCGGATCACCCATACCGTAAAGACCTTCCATGTGGCCCTCCACCTGGCATGACCGAGCCACTTCGAAAACCCGATCCACTGCCCGTTCATCAGATATGGCCATAAAGCGCAATGCCATTCCGCACCCTGCGCGAACATCGGGCGGCACTGGGACCAAACGTCCTTCAGCACCGAATGCTGCTTCGAAAGCGAGGGCGGCATGAGTGGAAGAAAAAGTGACCAAATACGGTTCCATGACAATTACAGCGTAATGACCTTCGATGCCACCTGCATGGCATTCAGGATATCGTACATATTGGACACTTCACCTACAGCAAGCTGATCGGTCAACTGATAGTAGTCAAGGCAGGTGCCGCATACCAACACGGTCGTACCCTGCGCTACCAGCGAGCTGACACTATCGACGATCTGCTGTTCGCCTCCCGCAACGAGCTTCACTCCGCTATTCATGAACAGTAAATACTGAGGCGCATTACCGGATTCCGCGAGCGTATACAGAGCCATCTTGATAAGGCTCGCACCAAGCGTTTCGTCGCCTTCTCCAAGATGATCCTTACCCACGAACACAGCATAGGATTCCAAGCATCCACACGATTCGCATACAGCACTATCAGCAGATGCCTCCGAGAACGCAAGCGTCCATTCACCATCGCCCTGAGCGACTTCAACGCTGCGGCCCATTCGCTTAGCTAAGTGGGAAAGGTTCGCCACCGCCGCTTCATTAGTCACCGTTATCTCGAGCGCATCTGCACTCGCATCGAGTTCTTTCTTCGCCATCATAAGTGGCTGAGGGCACTGCAACCCTCGCGCATCAAGCGTCTTCATATCCAAGAACCTTCTTTCTTAGTTTCCCAGCTGCGCTACAGCTATGTGGACAAGTGGTACGGACATCCACAACACGACTGAACTACCTTGAGGCCCTTACGCAATCTTCGAGCGCTTCGAGCCCAACTTCGACTTCATCCATAGTATTAAGATGCGAAAAGCTGAATCGAACAACCCCGCTTTGTTCGCTTCCTATGCTCTTATGCATGAGCGGTGCACAATGAGCACCCGCACGAGTGCAAATGTCATGCGTATGAGCAAGCATATCGGCGATGACCGACGAATCAACCCCATCAACGCTCACCGCAACGATACCACAGCGGCCCACGCCGCCATTGCCCCCTATTATCTGAACACCCGGCACCGATCGAGCGCCCTTTTCAAAAGCACTCGTAAGCCGAGCGACCTCACGGGCAATAACGTCGATTCCCTTTTCCTCTATATAGGAAACCGCAGCAGCAAGACCTGCCAGCCCATGCGCATTAAGCGTACCTGCCTCGAGCGCCTCAGGCATGAAACGCGGATGGCGCTCATCAAAAGAATGCACACCCGATCCGCCTTCCAACAATGGCGGTATTTCGATATCAGGCGCCACGCACAACCCGCCAGTTCCCTGAGGTCCAAGCAGGCTCTTGTGTCCCGTAAAACAGAGGACATCGACCCCTAGATCAGCCATAGAGAGCGGTAAGGCACCCGCTGTTTGCGCAGCGTCTAACACAAAGAGCGCGCCTGCATCATGCGCGCACGCTGCCATGCGCGCTACGTCATACACATCGCCTGTCACGTTCGAGGCATGGGTGGCGACGACCAACGCCACATCGCCGGAGGCGAGCATAGCTTCATACGATTCAAAATCAAGGGAACCATCAGGCCCGATGGGCACAACATCGACTACGCAACCTGCCTCATCGCGCAAGCGGAACAGAGGGCGAAGCACCGAATTATGCGATGCGGCCGTCGTAACGACCCGCATGCCAGGCATTACCAATCCTTGTATTGCGATATTGAGAGCCATCGTGGCGTTGATAGTGAAGGACACGCACGCAGAAGAAGGCGCGCCGAGCAGGTTAGCAATGCGACTGCGCGCATCGAACACCGCACGCCCTGCAGCAAGAGACGCCGGATGCACCCCTCGCCCTGCTCCACCGAAGGAAGAAAGTGCATCAGTCATGGCCTGCGCTACCGCAGGCGGCTTCACCATAGTGGTCGCCGCATTATCGAAATAGATCACTGCTTCCCTCCCCTATGTTCGAACCGCATTGCATCCTTCGGCCTCGCACTACACCAAGACCGTCAGCGGATCTTATTTGCTCATCGCAGCATTTCGTGAAGGCCCTCATAGAGCAAGGCCTGTTCGCCGATGAGCGCCTCTATACGCGCGCGTTCTGCCAGAGGGGCCGTCCATGCCAGCCCGCATCCAGCAGAAATAACGCGCGGGATCGTTGTGAGCCGCCCTGCGACCGATGCCTGATCGCACGCCTTTTCAAAAGCGAACGCATCGGCCGATGTATGAAACGAAACAACGATCTTATCCATTCTCACCCTTTAAAGATCCGACCTTCCATTCATGCTCATACGACATCTTGACTAACCAACCATATGCCATCGAACATCTCTTCAAGCCGGAACGAGTTTTCCATGACCCTTTACTGAGTAATGGTAATAGTAAACACTCCGTCGACTTCTTCAACGGTTGCCGAAAGCTTTTTTCTGCGAACTAAGCGCAAAATGTTATCACGCGGCGAAGCGCTATCCACTTCTACGACGACCGTTTCACCCGGATTCGCCTTAAGTGCTTCCTGGGCCATCATCAAAGGCTCAGGACAGAACAATCCTTTTGCATCTACCGTAACCATGGTAAACCTTCTTTCCTATAGTCGCCTTACTACCCACGAGCACGTTTGAGGTTGATCGCTGCGATAACGAACAGCACCACGATGCACACGATAGTAGCGATCTGGCCTGCCTCGGTAGTGCCCTTAGCGCTTGATGCCAGACCGAAGTTGTGAGCGAACGCCGCACCGACCAGCAAACCCATGAACGTTACTGCAGCATCGCCGGAACCGGAGCCCGCCAGCACCAGCTGACGCAAGGGGCAACCACCGAGAAGCGTAGCAGCGAATCCGACTACATACATACCCAGAACGTTCCACAGCACTTCGCTATGAGCGATAGGCTGGTCCGCGAAGCTCAAGTTGAACGATCCGTTCACCAAGTTGTAGACCAATACACCCGCGAACAGGATGCCGATGATGACCAGACCCCAGCCATCGCGTACCAGGAAGGTATCGCGCAAACCGCCTGCGAAGCACAGACGCGAACGCTGAGCCAATGCACCGAACAGGATGCCACCAATGATGGACAGGATAACGGGTGCATGCATGCTACCAGGACCGGACTGAGATACTGCGAACAACGTAGTGGTAACGCTCAGGACGAACAGCACTGCAACGATAATGGGAAGCGCCAGACCCTCGCCTGCTTTCACGCTTTCAGCGCGACCAAGCGAGAAACCACGCTTAAGGAAGAAGACACCCGTCAGGATACCTAGGGCAAAACCTGGCAAAGCGACCCATGCATTCAGGTCGCCCGCTGCCATACGCAGCACCATACGCAAAGGGCAACCAAGGAAGATCAGGCAGCCGATCATCATAACGAAGCCCAGAACGAATCGAGTGAACGGCGATGATCCTGCGGAAGCCTTGAACTCCTTACCTGCGAATGCCATGATGCAGGCACCCACGATGATGCCGATGATCTCGGGACGCAGATACTGCAATGTTTCGTTGGTTTGAAGTTTCAACGCACCCGCACTATCGCGAATGAAGCAGGCGATACAGATCGCCATATTGCCTGGATTTCCATTAGAAGCCAGGACGATCGCTACGGCAGCGGCGAGAACACCACATACCACTAGCACAATACGTTCTTTAGTCAAAGAATTCATCATGCACTCCTTCAGGGCAAAGCGCACCCGAAGAACTGCCAGGGAAACGCCGTATACCCTCATACACGCTTTTTTACACAAGAAAAGACGCACACTGTGTGCGCTTACGGTGCAGAACAGAACAAGCGAAGCAGAAGTGCCCGTTCTTTGTTTCCCTTTGAAACATATGAGCGGCTAACGAATTGAAATGCCTGTTTGCAGAAATGAGCATTACATTCGTGTTGCCGGCAGCTATTATAGCCATATCACCAGGCACAAGTGAGATCCTTTTAAAGATGTGATGGTTCGTCCGCTCAGCGGTTCTTCCTCAATAGTTCATCTTTTTTCACAATAATTGACCACCGTTTCGGCGCCGGCATGACCCCGCCGTCGAATACCATCGCCTATCTGGGCTCAGGAACGATATGCTGATGCAACAATCAGGAAAGGATATTTCTCTATGGGTTCCTTGCAAGAAACACTTCGCGCGCTTCCTTCGGTAGAAGAAGTTCTCAAATGCCTTCAAGCAGATGGCACCGTGGCAGACATCCCTCATGCCCTCCAGGCAGATCTTGTTCGCCAAGAGATCGAGCAGCGCCGACAGAGCATTCTCGCTGGGAACAAAACCTGTCCTTCGCTCGGATCCATCACTGACGCGTTACGAAAGACCCTGCACTCCCAAACGCATCCTTCGCTGCGACAAGTCATCAATGCGACGGGAGTCATCATCCACACGAATCTGGGACGCAGTGTTCTCGCGCCTCAAGCGATCGACGCAGTAATAGATGCGGCCAAGGGATATTCCACCTTGGAATACGATGCCCAGGCAATGGAGCGTGGCAGTCGTCACGATCATTACGAACAGCTCATCTGCACCCTCACCGGAGCAGAAGCGGCCATTGCGGTGAACAACAATGCCGCTGCGGTCATGATGGTGCTGCATGAATTCGCGCACGACCAGGAAGTGGTCATTTCGCGCGGAGAGCTCATCGAGATCGGCGGATCGTTCCGCATTCCTGACATCATGAACTTCTCACACGCCCACATGGTCGAAGTGGGAACCACTAACAAAACCCATCTGTCGGATTTTGAATGCGCCATTACCGACAATACCTCGATGTTACTTAAGGTGCACACCTCGAATTACCGCCTGATCGGATTCACTGAATCGGTCGAGGCGAAAGACCTGAAAAAACTCGCCGACCAGGTGAACGAAGCACGCAGCAGAACTGGAAATGACCGACCCCTCATGGTATACGAAGATCTGGGGTCAGGCCTTTTGCTGAGGCCCGAAAGCATAGCTGGCTGCTCCGAACCCACCGTGGCCGAAGCGCTCGCCCAAGGCTGCGATATCGTGTCGTTCTCTGGCGATAAGCTCCTTGGCGGCCCCCAGGCAGGCATCATCGTCGGCTCGAAAGAGGCGATCGATCGCCTCAAGAAGAACCCCCTCGCGCGCGCCCTCAGGCTCGACAAGATGACCATCGCCGCCCTCGAAGCGACCCTGCGCCTCTACCTCGATCCTGAAAAAGCGCGAACCAGCATACCGACGCTCCACATGCTCGACGCCTCCCCGGATCACGTCCGATCACGTGCCGAAGAACTGTGTGCTCGTCTTAAAGCGGCCGTATCCTCTCAGGCATGCACCTTCACCGTAACCGAGGAAATTGCCCGCGCAGGTGGCGGTTCACTTCCGATGCTCGATATTCCCTCCTACAGCGTGAAAGCAAGCTTCACCGAAGGCAGCGCGCAGGAATGCATGAATTACCTCGTACAAGAGCGCCCCGTTCCCATTATCGGCCGCATCACACATGACGCTCTCATCTTCGATGCCCGCACTCTTACAGATAACGATGAGCTTGATGAAGTAGTCGATGCAATGGCTTCCTACATTGCCATCGTTTCGGAAAAGGTCTCCTTATGAGTACGTCTGCCCTTCGCCCTATCATCATCGGAACCGCAGGTCACATCGACCACGGTAAGTCAGCATTAGTACGCGCACTCACCGGCACTGACCCTGATCGCCTCGCTGAAGAAAAACGCCGTGGCATCACTATAGAACTGGGATTCGCGCATCTTACCTTGCCCGGCAACACCGTACTTGGCCTTGTGGACGTACCCGGACATGAGCGTTTCGTACGCCAGATGATCGCCGGCGCCAGCGGAATAGACATAGCGCTTCTCTGCATTGCAGCCGACGACGGGATCATGCCTCAAACGCGCGAGCACCTTGCCGTACTGCAATTGCTTGGCATCAATACCTGCATTGTGGCTCTTACTAAATGCGATCTGGTAGACGATGATTGGCGATCATTAATACAAGAGGAAATACAAGCCGAACTGGCACATACCCCTTACGCCAGTGCCCCCATCGTCCCCGTTTCAGCACGCAACAACACTGGACTCGACGAACTGAAGGAGACCCTTACCACTAGCGTTCGAGCTCTTGAACGAACGTCAAAAGAAGGCCCGGTTCGTATGCCCATTGACCGCGTCTTCACTATCAAAGGGTCCGGCACCGTTGTCACGGGAACTCTCTGGCAAGGAACGATACGTCCCGATGACGAGCTGGAGATCCTGCCCCAAAATCGCATCGCACGCGTACGCACCATCCAGGTCCATGGATCGAACGCTTCTTGCAGCAATGCCGGTACACGCACCGCGCTTAACTTGGCTGGATTAAGTAAGACCGATCTGAAGCCAGGCGACTTTCTTACGAGTCCTTCCATTCAGGGAACAAGCGACAGATTCGATGCGCGCTACACATCGCTTCCCGTGCTCTCTGAAGAAAAACCCTTGGTAAGCGGTGCGCGCGTTCACGTAGCGCACGGCACCCGTGAAGTGACCGGTCGTCTACTGTATATGGATAGGAAAGAAACCATCGCCGCGCACGAAACCGCCTATGCCCAGATACGTTTAGATGAGCCGCTACCCGTCATGCGCGGGGATCACTTCATCGTACGCTCGCTCTCACCCGCCCGCGTCATAGGCGGAGGAACCGTACTTAATAGCTATCCGAGACGACGCACTACGCTCAAAGCTGAAGAGGAAGCCCTTCTCGGCGCACTTACACGCGACGATGATGCCGCTCTTTGCGCTGCCATCATCGATACCAATCCGCTCCCTACCAGCATCACTGAACTCGCCCGTGTAAGCGCCATGAATCCCGAGCATATTTCGGATGTGCTCACACAGCTGACTACTGGCAAAGGAAAACCGATTTATATCCCTCTTGGACAGGGATCGCATCTCTATTTCGCCAAGCGCTCTACCATCCAGAACTGCGTTATGTCCCTCGAGAACACCATGCTCGTCTTTCATGGCGAGAATCCATCCGCTACCGGCATTTCGAAGAACGCCTTGCGGCAGCGCTATCCCCATCACCTTGATGAAGCCTGCTTTGACGCGCTGCTTACTGAAGCCATCAAAGACAAGAAGTTAGTGGTCATCAAAGGCGAGATCTCTCACCCGAGCGCCGGCGCTGGTGCGCGGGCACTTGAAGAACAGACGGCGAACACACTATTAGGCCTTCTTCGCTCACATGGTGCCACCCCGCCCTCGCTTCCCGAACTGTTCGAAGAAGCAGGGCTCGATCAAGCCCGAGGCGCTAAGGCCATCTTGCTTCTCGAAGAACAAGGCCGCGCGCAACGAGTAAGCAAAACCCTGTGTTTCTCCGATAAGGCACTAGAATCCTTCTGGAAGGCTGCACATGATTACCTGGAAGAACACGGAAGTGCCACTGCAGCCCAATTGAAAGAGGCCATGAAAACCAGCAGAAAGTTCGCAATTCCCCTTCTGGAGTATTTCGATGAAAAGAAACTCACCCTCCGACAGGGAGACATGCGCGTTCTTACCAACAGATCGTCTTAACCAGAGAAAGTCGAAAAACGCTCTTCGAATATTGCGCTGAACAAGCAGCCAATTACCTAAAAATCGAACGGAGGACCTGCAATTTCCTCTTGCTTATCTATCGCTATTCGCTAAGATATCAACTCGGTGCAAAATAATGGAGACGGATGGGTCCTGGTGGGCCCCGCGGCCTTCAAAGCCGTTGTGAGGCGCGCAGAACGTCTCGGGTGTGTTCGATTCGCATACGTCTCCGCCATTTTCAAACAAAACAGCCTGCAACAAATACGTTGCAGGCTGTTCTTTTTTCGGTATGAGATCAGCGCTACAGAGTGCGCAGAGCGACCTCTTTCAGCTGACGTGCAGTTACCTGATTAGGAGCACCCGTCATCGGGTCGGATGCACTGCTCGTCTTCGGGAACGCAATGACGTCACGAATGGACTGCTTGCCTGCCAGAAGCATGACCAGGCGGTCCAAACCAAGAGCAATACCACCATGAGGAGGTGCGCCTAGCTCAAGTGCGTGGATCAAGTGACCGAACTTCTCTTCGATCTGCTCGTCACTCAAACCGCATACGCGCAAGATACGCTTCTGCTCTTCAGCGTTGTGGATACGAATAGTACCGCCACCCACTTCGAAGCCGTCCATGACCAGGTCGTACGAATAGCTGCCGCACTCGAGCGGAGCAGATTCGATCTTATCCAGGTCCTCTTCGAGAACATGAGTAAAGGGATGGTGCTCGGCAGCATACTTCTTCTCATCTTCGTCGTAACGGAACATGGGGAAGTTAACGACCCACAAAAGCGCATGACCCGAACGGTCAACGCCCAGAGCATCAGCCATATGCAGACGCAATGCCGCCAATACTGCATTAGCAACATCGAAGGTATCCGCTGCGAACAGGAGCAGGTCGCCCGGCTCTGCACCGGCAGCTTCCTTGATCTTGGCATACGTTTCATCATCGAAGAACTTGATGATGGGGCTCTTTTCCTTGCCATCGGACGTGAAGGCGATCCACGCCATGCCCTTCGCGCCGTTTTCGGCAGCGATATCAGCGAGCTTTTCGATTTCGCCACGGCTCCAGTCGCCAGCACCCTTTGCATTGATGCACTTGACCAAGCCGCCCGACTGAGCAACGCTCGAGAACACCTTGAAGCCGCAATCCTTAACGACCTCGGTCAGATCGACCAGTTCCATGCCGAAACGTACGTCAGGACGATCGCAGCCGAAGCGATCCATCGCCTCGGAATACTGCATGCGCTGCAGCGGGAAGGCATGCTCGACGCCTACCGCCTTCAGGGTCTCAGCCATAACGTCTTCCATCATGACCATGACATCTTCGCCCTTGACGAAGCTCATTTCAATATCGACCTGGGTGAATTCAGGCTGACGATCAGCGCGAAGGTCCTCGTCGCGGAAGCAACGGGCGATCTGGTAATAGCGCTCGATGCCGCCCACCATCAGCATCTGCTTGAACTGCTGAGGGCTCTGTGGCAATGCGTAGAACTTACCGGGGTTCGGACGAGAAGGAACAATGTAGTCACGTGCGCCTTCAGGAGTGGAGTTAGCCAGGATAGGCGTTTCGACTTCCAGGAAGCCGCGTTCGTTCAATGCGGTACGCATGGACTGAGCCACCTGATGACGCAGTTTCAGGTTAGAGAACATTTCCGGACGACGCAAGTCGAGGTAGCGCCACTTCATACGAGTGGTCTCATCGGTTTCGATGCCATCTTCGATAGAGAACGGAGGCGTTACCGAAGAGTTAAGAACCGCAACGGAGTTAGCGAGCACTTCGATCTCGCCCGTTGCCATATTGGGGTTCACCGCTTCGTCCATACGAGCACGTACGGTACCGGTGACCTCGATCACATATTCACGACCAAGATGCTCGGAAACCTCAAAATCCTCAGCGCTAACGCAGTCAGGGTCAACGACGCACTGCGTGTAACCATCGCGGTCGCGCAGGTCGATGAAGATCAGGCCACCGTGGTCACGATTGTGCCATACCCATCCAGTCAGAGTAACCTCCGTACCCACATCTTCGCGCCTCAGCTGGCCGCATGTGTGGGAATGCATGCTGTAGTCGTTAAGGAAATCTGTCATGATTTCACTTTCTCCTCGTCGTTTCTTATCTCGTCCAAACAAGAGCATCTTTTACCTGCAATGCTCCTGCATTGTGTCAACCGTAATACTATAGCGAAAACGAAGGCACCTTCACCCGAAAATACAGGGAATTCCCGAAAGCTTCCAATCAAAGAACAATGCTGTGGCCCCACAACGATCGAACCACAGCATCAAAACGCTCTACCTATGAAAGTTCCGCAACAAGTTCTTCGAAGCGAACCAGGCGCTCTTCGTGGGTATCCATATCGCGCAGCTTGACGGATTCCGCAGCCAGTTCATCGGGACCCAGAACAGCGACCTTGGAAGCACTCAGCTTATCAGCCAGCTTGAACTGGCTCTTCAAGCTTCGATGCTGATGATCCATTTCGGTGGCGATACCCGCATCACGGCACTCCTGCACCAGCGCGAAAGCGCGATCGCGCACGGTATCATCCACGCAAGCGACGAACAGATCGAGCGCGTTCGCTTCAGGGAACGCCGCACCTGCCGCCTCGAGCGCAAGCACGCAGCGCTCATAGCCCAGAGCAAAGCCCAGACCGGGAACGTCGCGACCGCCGACCTCTTTTGCCAGTTTGTCGTAACGTCCACCGCCGCCGATAGCGTTCTGAGAACCCATGCCGTTATCCACCTGGACCTCGAACACCGTGCGGGTGTAATAGTCAAGACCGCGAACCAAGCGCGTATCCTCTTCGAACGAAATGTTCGCTGCCGTCAAATGGCGCTTTACCGTTTCATAGTGCTCGCGGCAATCATCGCACAGGTGATCGGTGATGCGTGGAGCACCCTGCATGATCTCGGCGCACTGCGGGTTCTTGCAATCGAATGCGCGAAGCGGGTTGATGTCAGCACGATGGATGCACTCTTCGCACATATCTGCTTCATGCTGACGAATATATTCGCGCACCAGTTCGCGATACGCCGGACGGCATGACTCACAGCCCATGGAGTTGACCAAAAGGCGCATGTCAGCCACGGGAATGCCGATCTCTTCATAAAAACGCATCAGCATGATGATGGCCTCTGCATCAACGCTCGCGTCATCGGCGCCCAAGCATTCAACGCCGACTTGGCGGAACTGACGCAGGCGACCCTTTTGGGGGCGTTCAGCTCGGAACATCGGTCCTGCATACATCAATTTCGCAGGAGCGCCGCCCTGGGGTACCAGATCGTGCTCGACCACCGCGCGCACTACCCCGGCCGTACCTTCAGGACGCAAGGAGAGCTTGCTTTTGGATTTGATCGAACCACCTTCGAGCAGCTTCGTCAGATTGCCGCCCGAAATAACGGTGAACATCTCCTTCGATACGACATCGGTCGCCTCACCAATACCACGTACGAACAGCTCTGTCTGCTCGAACATGGGCGTCTCGATGGGCTGATACCCATAACGCCCGAAAATAGAGAACGCGGTGTTGCGGAAATGATCCCAGAACAACGCATCACGTGAAAGCAGGTCAAAAGTACCTTCGGGGGTTCGAATTGCCATGAGTAGAGTTCCTCCGCTTTTCCGTTCCTATCTTACCTACATCGTATGCACGAAACGCTCCATAGAGCTATGAAGCGTTTCGAGTTCTTCTATCCCGCGAGACCATGCACCCCATTGAGCACCCCGCGCTCGCCAGATATGATTATTACAGATGAGCGATAACCTTTTCGCCCATTACGCTCGTGGAAGCGATTCTATCCTGAGGCGTCGTATCGTCGGCAATATCAACGGTACGCCATCCCCCATCAAGCACCTCGGTGATCGCGCGCTCAATATCATCGGCCGCATCGCCCATGTTGAAGCTATAGCGCAACATCATGCCCACCGACAGGATCTGAGCGAGCGGGTTCGCGATGCCCTTACCTGCAATATCGGGAGCACTACCATGGCTGGGCTCGTACAACGCGACGCCATCACCCAAAGAAGCGCTTGCCAGCATACCAAGCGAACCGGTGATCTGAGCCGCTTCATCAGACAGAATATCGCCGAACATGTTCTCCGTCACTACGACATCGAAGTCCGCCGGCTTATTGATGAGCTGCATGGCCGTGTTATCCACCAGCAGGTCTTCCAGTTCAACATCAGGATATTCTTCCGCACCAATGCGATGCACGATCTCGCGCCACATACGGCTCGTTTCCAGCACGTTCGCCTTATCAACGCTGGTCACCTTGTTGCGACGCTTGCGAGCAGCTTCGAATGCCTGGCGAGCGATGCGCTCGATCTCGTATTCGCGATACTCCAACGTATCGTATGCACGCTGACCCTTTGCGCCGTTCGTGCCGGCGCCTTCTTCATCATAGAAGCGCTCGCGCTTGCCGAAGTACAAACCACCGGTCAATTCGCGCACGATCATCATGTCTACGCCGTCAATAACTTCGGGCTTCAACGTTGAAGCGCCCGCAAGAGCAGCGAAGATCTGAACGGGACGCAGATTGGTGTACAGGCCGAGGGCCTTGCGAATGCCCAAAAGACCCTGCTCAGGGCGCGGCTTAGACGGATCAGTCGTATCCCACTTCGGGCCGCCTACGGCTGCCAACAGAACCGCATCGGATGCCTGTGCAGCTTCGAGGGTCTCATCGGGAAGCGCTGTGCCGCACGCATCAATTGCGCAGCCGCCGATCAGGGCATCACTGCATTCGAAGGACACGTCGTACTTCGCGCCGATCGCATTGAGTACCTTGACGCCCTCAGCGATGATCTCAGGGCCAATACCATCGCCCGGCAACGTGCAGATCTTATATGTTCGAGTCATATGCTCTCCTTTAATTTCGAATCCAGCAGCCTGCGATCCCTTTACGGGTCCGCCGCTTAGTCCAAGCCCAATACGTGACGAGTACGATTGAGCAGACCGCCCTGCTCGATAATGTCGGCGATGAACGGCGGGAAAGGCTGCGCAGTGAATACCGCGCCCGTGGTCTCGTCGGTGATGGTGCCGGTATCGGTATCGACCGATACTACATCGCCATTAGAGATCGCATCTACGGCTTCGGGGCATTCGAGGATCGCAAGACCCGTGTTGATGGAATTGCGATAGAAAATGCGAGCGAAGCTCTTGGCGATAACAACATCTACGCCTGCCGCCTTGATGGCGATGGGCGCATGCTCGCGTGAAGAACCACAGCCGAAGTTCTCGTCAGCTACGATGATGTCGCCGGCTTTGACGTTGTTCACGAATTCAGTATCCAGGTCTTCCAGGCAGTGCTTTGCCAACTCAGCTGGATCGGAGGTGGTCAAATAGCGAGCTGGGATAATTACATCCGTATCAATATCGCGACCATAGCGATGAACAGTTCCCTTGAATTGCATGCGCGTCTCCTAGTCTAGATCTTCAGGAAGGCCGATGTGACCAAGAACAGCACTTGCTGCTGCTACAGCTGGCGAAGAAAGATATACCTCGCTGGTGGGATCACCCATGCGGCCGACAAAATTACGATTGGTAGTGGCAATAGAGCGCTCACCCGCAGCAAGAATACCCATGTAGCCACCCAGGCAAGGACCACAGGTCGGCGTGGACACCGCGCAATTCGCATCCAGGAAGATCTCCATCAGGCCCTCTTCGATGCACTGACGATAGACCTGCTGCGTTGCGGGAATGATGATGCAGCGAACATCGCGATGGACCGTGTGGCCCTTCAATACTGCCGCTGCCTGACGCATGTCTTCGATACGACCATTGGTGCACGAACCGATGACGGACTGCTGGATGGTGATATCGCGCGCCTCTGCTGCAGGGCGCGTATTGGAAGGAAGATGCGGGAACGCTACCGTCGGAACAATGTCGGCAGCATTGATGTTGTATACCTGAGCGTATTCAGCATCCGCATCAGAATGATATTCGGTGTAGGGGCGCTCAGTACGACCGTCCATATAGGCGCGCGTTACTTCGTCGACCGCAATGAGGCCGGCCTTGCCGCCCGCTTCGATGGCCATATTGGAAATGGAGAGACGCTCGTCCATGGAAAGGCTCGCGATAGCGCTGCCACGGAACTCCATCGCCTGATACAGCGCGCCATCGACACCGATCATGCCGATGATGTACAGGATGATGTCCTTACCGGTAACGCCGGGGCGAAGCTCGCCTTCGACGTTGAAGAGGATGGATTCAGGTACTTTGAACCATGCCTTGCCGGTTGCATATCCGATAGCGGCATCAGTAGAGCCAACGCCCGTTGCGAAAGCACCCAAGGCGCCGTATGTACACGTATGGCTATCAGCACCGATGATAAGATCGCCAGCACCCACAACGCCCTGCTCGGGTAGAAGCGCATGCTCAACGCCCATGCAGCCGACTTCGTAATAATGCGTAATGCCCTGTTCGCGAGCGAAATCACGTGTCATCTTAGCCTGTTCCGCACTCTGGATATCCTTGTTGGGGACATAGTGATCAGGAACAAGCGCGATCTTCGTAGGATCAAATACCTTATCAACGCCGACCTTCTTGAATTCTTTGATAGCGATAGGCGCAGTAACGTCATTTGATAAGACGAGATCAAGATCACACTCGATTAGCTGGCCAGGCACTACTTCGTCGAGCCCTGCGTGAGCGGCAAGGATCTTTTCGGCCATAGTCATCGGACGTGCCATGTTCTCTCCTTCATGTATCTCGGGTAAAGCCTGATTATTATAACACCGCGTTTTCACCGCCGATCCTCTTGTCGGTCGCTTTCATCGTTACTTCTTCATTTCGCGGCATTTCGTGCTTTTCTTACCGATGTTCTAGCCCTTTGAAGTATTGTCCTTTAAGCTCTATCTCTTTAGATACCATACGCTCTGATATACTTACTTAGTTATATGCAGGTCACGCAGATAGAGGCTACCCTAACGGTGAAATTCAACATCCGAAATCTCATGGCCGGTTTGGTTATCATCGTTGTTCTGGCTTTCATCTTCCTACGCGGTGACCAAATCAATGAACTGGCTGAAACGATGGCGAAAGGGGCGATGATCCCCCTGGTCATCGCTATATTGACGCAATTATGCAAGTACCTTTCCCAGAGCTTCGCCTACAAGTTCTCCTTCGAGGCGGTCGGCGAGCACATTAGCGCCCGCAATACCCTTCCTTTGGTATTCGGCACTTTCTTCTTGAATACGGTGTTCCCCAGCCTCAACCTGGCAGGCACGACCCTCGTCGTTGACGACGCGCGCCGCCGCGGCATCGCCCCCGGCAAGGCAACGTCGGCGGCATTGCTGATGCAGATCACCGTCGATTCGGCCTTCGCCACCATCATGATCATCGCATTCACCATCCTGGCACTGACCGTGGGGCTCTCCCCCATATGGCTTCTGCTCGGGTTGATCGTCATTCTGCTGGTCAGCGCAATGATCGGCGTCATGGTACTGGGCCACAAGAACCCGGCTCTGGTCATCCGCATCTTGAATCCCATCGCTGAAAAGATCAACAAGATCTTGGTCCGCTTCAAAAAAGAACCCCTGGCTCCCTGGGTCGAAAAGACCATCATGTCGTTCTCGGGTGCTGCGAAGCTGATCATCGACAATCCCAAATCGACTGCAAAAGCATTCGGCTGCTCCATTGTGGCAAGCTGCTGTGAGCTGTCCGCCTTCTGCCTGGTCGGCTTCTCGTTCGGAGTGAGCATTCCCGAATCGCTCGTGTGCGGCTATGTCGTGGCAACGCTCTTCGCTATGGTCTCCATCACCCCACAGGGTGTCGGCGTGGTCGAAGCAGCGGTCACCGTTGCCTTCACGGCATTCGGCGCATCAGCCACTGCAGGCATGGCCATCGGTCTCGTGTATCGCGGCATCGTGTTCTGGATGCCCTTCCTCATCGGTGCGATCCTCATCCAAACCACTAAGACCTTCCGCCCTGAAAAGAAGAAGGAAAAGCGCGACACCTCCAAGAAGGGCAACTTCAATTACGAGCGCCGCAAAGCTAAGATCGCCGAAGAGGCCAAGCAACACCATGAAGCTGAAAAGGCCCATCGCCCTCATTTCAACACAGAACCATTCGGCTCACGCTCTAGCCACTCAGAAGCAGCTGCGGAAAATAACTCCGACGACTCACGTGCCTCATCCGAAGAGGCCGAGCCTGAATCCGTTCGCTAGACTTCGGCCCGTTCGCCGAACTTCAATCAAATTCTGTTAATACCGCGCAAACCATCCTGCCCCTGCAGGTTCCGTACACCTCATGCGTATAATTCCGTTAATGCGAATATGAATTCTTCCCTGAAAGGATCTCCCCGTGCCTAGTTTCATCGAACATCTTTCCCGCACCACCCGTAGCTTCCGCCGTTTCCGCGAAAGCTATCCTGTGACCGAGACCCTTATGACGCAGTGGGTCAACAATGCCCGCGTTACCGCCAGCGCTGCGAACAAGCAGCCCCTCAGGTACCGCATCGTAACTGATAGCGATCAGTGCGCACGTGTTTTCGACACCCTTTCCTGGGCAGCCGCTCTTCCCGATTGGGATGGACCCAAAGAGGGCGAACGTCCTACGGGATACATCATCATGGCAGTCGATTCGAAGACGTTCGAGGGCGAGCTCTGGCGCTTCGACGCCGGCATCGCCGCACAGACCATCATGCTCGCCTCTACCGAAGAGGGCTTCGGCGGTTGCATGATCTTGTCGTTCAAGCGCAAGCAGATCAAAGAAATACTCGACATGCCCGAAGGCCTCGAACCGGTCCTTGTACTCGCACTCGGCCGCCCCATCGAGGATGTTCGCCTCGTTGACGCGGAAGGCGACGACACCACGTATTACCGCAATGAGAACCAGGTGCACTTCGTACCCAAGCGTCGCCTTGAAGACGTTCTGTTCTAGAAGAAACGCAGTAAGAACCGATGAAGAAATCGACCGCCCTTAAAACGCTCGGCCTTTCCGAAGGCGCGAGCGACGACGAGGTCAAAAAAGCGCATCGCAAGCTCATCATTGAGAACCACCCCGATAAGTTCGGGCAAGATGCCACTGCACGCGCTCAGGCCGAAGAAAAGACGAAGCTCATAAACGAAGCACGCGATGTGCTTCTCAATCGCTCCTGGGATCCAGAATATGCTTCGTCAGGCACCGCTTATGGTGTCCCCTATTCATACGACCCCTTCGCCGCGGCACGAGGAACTCGAAGTGGCGCTTCGCCCGCTTCGGGAAATGCGGGATACTCTGGCAATCCCTTTGCAGATTGGCCCTTCGCCGAATCATTCGTCTGGACCACGTGGGATACATCGGGAAAGCAGCATACCTATCGCACGGGAACAACGCAGGCAGGAAACCCCTTCGAAGGGTTCGACCCCTATCGCACACAGAACCCATTCGATAGCAACGTACAGGGAGGTAACCCCTTCCGAGGGGCGGATCCTTTTGGAACGGGCTTCTTCGCTTCCGACTTCTTCCGGACACCCACCGCGGAAGAACAGTTCGCAGAGGCGAAGGATGATCTGGCTTTCGATTTCAAACTCATCGCGATCAAGGCCGCTATTTTGGCGTTGTCGTTCGTGCTATCCGCACCTGCGACCGGGCTGTATCTCTATACCATCATTTCGATCGGACAGGGTATCTGGAAGCGCTTCAGTTTCCTATCGCTGCTTTTCGTCATTCCCTTTGTCATGCTGGCCATCATCTTCGTGCCCAACAGCAACACGACCATAGGCATCTTCGCGCTCGTCTTTTTCACCTGCGCGGTGGGCTTCGATATTTCGAACGTCGTACGGCACATTAAGCGCATCAGGACCCTTAAGAAGCACGTCGATAGCGCAAAATAGCAGCTCAGGGGCAAACTGAAGCACGCATTACCATCTCATACGCAGCAACAGAAAAGGCGTCGATCACCTCAACGCCTTTTTGCTTAATATGGGTCCATCCGTCGACCACGATCGAGCGAACGCTCCGCAGATCGCTACATCTCCAGATCCGCAACAGCAAGCGGCATATCCTGGCCCGTCCAAAGCTCGAACTGCTTCGCGCCCTGATAGAACAGCATCGACAAACCGTTCGTATATTGGCAACCTGCTTCTTCCGCATATTCCAACAGCTTTGTTTTCGCAGGACTGTAAATAGCGTCCTGCACTACCATTCCCTTCGGGAAATACGAAGCATCAGGAACAACGGACTGACCCGCCAGATCGGCCATACCAACATTGGTGGTATTGCCCAGCATATGAGCCGTTGCCATTTCTTCACGAAGAAGATCCTTATCGTTCAGATCGCACAATTTAGCCTTGCAAGACGTCTTTTCGTTGATCAGATCGACGATCTCCTGAGCATGACCCCATGATTTACCATTAGCACGATTGAATACTGAAAGCTCCGCCAGACCATAATCAAGAGCAGCGGTAAGCGCAACAGCGCTTCCGGCACCACCCAGGCCCAACAGTACCATCTTATTGCCCTCAACGTTCGCACCCATTTCTTCAAAAGAGCGCAAGAAGCCGAATCCGTCAGTGTTATAACCCGTTATCACGCCATCGTTATTCACGAGCGTATTAATGGATCCGATCATCTGAGCAGTAGGATCGATATGATCGAGATAGGGAATACAAGCGAGCTTGTTGGGCATCGTCAAGCTACAGCCCCTGATCTCCAATGTCTTAACCGCAGCAATAGCGTCTCCAATGGTCTGCTCGTTCGCCGTGAACGCGACATATACCCCGTCGATGCCTGCTTTTGCGAATGCCTTATTGTGAAGCTTCGGGGAAAAACTATGTTTTACCGGATCCCCAAAAACACAATACACTTCAGTGCGTGCAGAAATTCGTGCATCCATCCTTGCTCCTTAACCCGCCCTAGCGAACAGGTCTCGTCCTAACTCTCCTTTTATTAATGATACTTATTTTGCATAGGATTGTTTTAATAAATAAATAGATTCATCCTATGAGAACCAGAAGTTGCAAGGTTCGGCCGAATTTAATACGTCTTCGAAGTTAAGTGCCATCCATTGCAATAAGAGCATTTGTAGCAATGAAGCCCCGTTGTTCCATAATCGGCACAAGCGACGATAGCTGCCTCAGCGTCGCTACGACACGAATAGCGGTTCTTCGATTCACACGCTTTCTTGCGCAAAGCCGCTTCCTTTTCCTGCGCCCGCTTGGTATTACGCTGGTTCTCTCTTGCGAAAACATCATCCATACCACCAAGCTGCGCCTTGAATTCGGCAACTCGCTTCGCTTTCGCCGAGCCTTTCCTGCTCCCCATCACTCACCACCACTTCTATCCATTAGTCGCAGACCGCCACCACAGAGAACGACCCGCATTCACGCACATTCGCATATCTTCATTCGTGGTCAGAAGATGAATAGATAGTACTATTTTTCCAACGGGTTCCGCCATCGTGCACACTCGAAAAATACACCCCTTGACCTTCACGGTGCGTCAAAGTTCATAATGCGATCCAGGAGGTGCGAATATGACAACGCAGAACAGCGAACGGTATACCATCGGCCAACTGGCAGAGCTCGCAGGAGTGAGCACGCGCACGCTGCGATACTACGAAGAACTGGGGCTGCTTAGGCCAAAGCGGACCCTAGCAGGGTATCGAGTGTTCGAAACGCACGACGCAAAGCAGCTCGCTCATATCATGGCAATGCGATCATGTGGATTATCGCTCACGACGATCCGTCAGATTCTCAATGAGCCAGAAGTCGATCTTCATTCTGCGCTTACCGCGCACCTTTGCGACCTTCGTACGCAGGCACGATCATTAGACGACGCGATCGAACGAACTGAACAGGCGATCGCGACAATTGAAGGGATGAAGCATATGAACGCACAGGATTCGTTCAACGAAATGAAAGCACAGGGCTTGAAGCACTTCGAGGAAACCTACGGAGCCGAAGCCCGCGAACGCTACGGCGATGACGCCATCGACGAAGCGAACGAGCGGATGATGACACTCACACGCGATGAATGGGACGATAAAGAGTTGCTCGAAGAAGCCATCAAGAAGCAACTGCGAACCGCACTTGCCGAAGGTGATATCGAAAGCGAGACCGCCCGCGAACTGGCCGCCATGCACCAACGCTGGATCCGCATTCACTGGGGAGAAAACTATAGCCCCGAAGCGCATCGCAATCTTGCCAACATGTACGTAACCGACGAGCGTTTCGTTGAGTATTACGACAGCGCAGCCGGACCCGGCGCCACGGAGTTCCTGGCTCAGGTGATCGCAGCCCATATCTAACATCACACCGATGACAAGGCGATATGGGTCAGCGGCGCCAACGTCCTTTAACCAAATCGTAACAATATAACGCCTTGACTTTCGAGGAACCGAACGCAAAAATAGAGACCGTTCAAACCGTTGACGAGGAAGTAACGGTGGAAGCGCACTTACAGAGAGCCGGGGATGCTGGGATCCCGGTAGAAAGCGAATCACCAAATGGACCTCCGAGGGCGCACCGAAAAACGTCAGTTAAGTAGGATGCGACGTGAAGGCATACGTTAGTTGTCGGAGATGTGATGGCATCTCGCTCGAGAGTACAGCACTGCTGTAAAACAAGGTGGCACCGCGGGTGTATATGCATTTTTACCCGTCCTTGAACGTGAAGACGTCAGGGACGGGTTTTTTCGTTTCTGAACCGCCTTCGAACCGATTCGATCGTTGTAAGGAGGACTCATGGAACCGACACTTGATCGCGTACACGCGATAGCCACCGAGGCATCATATCGCCGCATACCAGTCAAACGCGAATTATACGCCGATGTCATAACCCCCATCGAAGCTATGCGCGCACTGCGAGCCGCGAGCGAACATTGCTTCTTGCTCGAAAGCGCCGAAGCCGATGAGCGCTGGGGGCGCTACACCTTCTTGGGATTGCAGCCGACCCTGGAGCTGACCTGTAGTGGCACCCAAGCGCAGATCCGCTATGATGTTGAATCCGCGCAGGAGCGCAGTGAACAGTTCGAGATCGAGCATCCCCGTGAAGCGATCAGACGCATTCTGAATGACTACAAAAGCCCCCGTCTGCCTGAGTTCCCCCCGTTCTCCGGCGGCTTGGTCGGCTATTTCTCGTTCGATTATTACGCCTACAACGAACCAACGCTGAAGCAGAACGACTGCGAGCAGTCGGGGCCCGACGTCGATCTGATGCTATTCAATACGATCATTGCTTTCGATTCGTATCGCCAGAAGATCATCCTGATCACCGGTGTAAATACGCAGAACATTGATGAGTCGTATCAGCACGCTCAAGATGAGCTCGACCGCATCGAAGATGTTCTGCTCAACGGCGCACGCAAGTCCTTCGAACCGCTTCAGTTGCATGCCGACCCCACGCCGCACTTCTCCCAAGAAGAGTTCAGTGCCATGGTGCAGCGGGCGAAAGAGCACATCTACGAAGGTGACATTTTCCAGGTCGTGCTTTCTAACCCCCTGTTCGCCTCCGCGAGTGGAAGCCTGTTCGATGTATATCGCGTACTTCGCTGCGAGAACCCTTCGCCCTATATGTTCTACTTCACCAGCGATGATATCGAGATCGCCGGCGCATCACCTGAGACCCTTACCCGACTAGAGAAAGACCAGCTCTACACCTTCCCTCTTGCCGGAACGCGTCCCCGCGGAGCGAACCCCGAAGAAGACGCTCGTCTCGAAGCCGAGCTGCTCCATGATGAAAAAGAGCTCGCCGAACACAACATGCTCGTCGACCTGGGACGAAACGACCTTGGCCGCATCTGCACTCCGGGATCGGTTCACGTGGAGAACTACCTGGACGTGCTGCGCTTTTCCCGCGTCATGCACATCGGGTCCACCGTCACGGGAACCCTTGATCCCTCTTATGACGCCATAGACGCCGTAGATTCCGTTCTTCCCGCCGGCACGCTTTCCGGCGCGCCCAAGGTCCGTGCATGCGAGATCATTCATGAACTCGAAAACACCCCGCGCGGCATATACGGCGGAGCATTGGGTTACCTCGACCTTGCCGGCAATATGGATATCTGCATCGCTATTCGTCTGGCCTACAAAACAAACGACACCGTTTGCGTGCAATCAGGAGCGGGCATCGTGGCCGATAGCGACCCTGCATCTGAATTCCAAGAATGCCAGAACAAAGCAGGAGCAGTCATCGATGCTCTTCGCAAAGCACAGAAAGGCCTGCGATGATACTCCTCATAGACAACTACGACAGCTTCGTTTACAACCTCTACCAGCTGATCGGGACCATTGAAAAGAACGTGGTAGTAAAGCGCAACAATGCCATCACGATCAACGAGATCGCCACTATGGCACCCGATGCCATCGTCCTTTCTCCTGGACCGGGACGCCCCAGCGATGCCGGCATATGCCTTGACGTGGTCCGTACGTTCTCAGGCAAGATCCCCCTGTTGGGAGTTTGCCTTGGCCACCAAGCAATATGCGAGGCATTTGGCGGTCACATCGTTCATGCCCGCGAACTGGTGCACGGCAAAGCATCGCAGATCGAAGCGGACACTGATTCCACCCTGTTCAAGGGCCTTTCCCCGCATCCATCAGTCGCACGCTATCACTCCCTTGCCGCGGAGGCGCAAACGTTGCCTTCCGATCTGCGCGTAACCGCCCACTGCGCAGGCGAGATCATGGCTGTCGAGCACCGCACTCACCCCACCTATGGCGTGCAGTTCCACCCTGAATCGATCATGACCCCCGAAGGGAATACCCTTCTGAAGAACTTCATCACCGTAAGCCACACCAATGAATAAGGAGCACCCCATGATAAAAGAAGCAATACAAACCGTCGCGAACAAGCAGGACCTTTCCTATGAAACCGCCGAAGCTGTTATGGATGAGATCATGAGCGGTGACGCGACCCCCGTTCAAATGGCAGCCTACCTGACCGCACTTGCCATGAAGGGCGAGACCATCGATGAGATCACCGCGTCTGCTGCGGGTATGCGTTCCCACTGCGTCAAGCTGCTCCACGATATGGATGTGCTTGAGATCGTGGGAACCGGTGGCGATGGATCGAATTCGTTCAATATCTCCACTACCGCGTCGCTGGTCATCGCCGCTGCCGGAGTACCCGTGGCAAAGCACGGCAACCGTGCTGCGTCGTCGAAGTGCGGCGCCGCCGACGTACTGGAAGCGCTTGGCGTCAACATCGATCTAACACCCGAGCGAAGCGCCGAGCTCCTCAAAAAGATCGACATCTGCTTCCTGTTCGCCCAGAACTACCACATTGCCATGAAATACGTCGCACCCGTGCGCAAGGAACTGAGTATTCGCACCGTGTTCAACATCCTCGGCCCCTTGAGCAATCCCGCCGGAGCGAACATGGAGCTCATGGGCGTCTACGACAAAGAACTCGTAGAGCCTCTTGCCCAGGTCATGATGAAGCTGGGCGTTCGCCGCGGCATGGTGGTATACGGCCAGGACAGCCTGGACGAGATATCGCTTTCCGCCCCTACCAGCATATGCGAGATCAAAGACGGATGGTTCCAGTCCTACGAAATCACCCCTGAAGACTTCGGTTATGCCCGCTGCGCCAAAGAGGATCTCGTAGGTGGAGATCCCGAAGACAACGCCGCTATCACGCGTGCCATCATCAATGGCACCGATCGCGGCCCGAAGCGCAATGCCGTTTGCCTGAACGCCGGCGCCGCCCTCTACATCACTGGAGCCGTGGACACCATGGCTGAGGGCGTACGCCTGGCAGAGCGTCTGATCGATGAAGGAAAGGCCGCCGCAAAGCTCGAAGAATTCATCAAGGAGAGCAACCGATGAGCATTCTTGACACCATCGCCGAACGAACCCGCGAACGCATTGCGCAAGAGCGCGCTGTCACCCCCGATGAAACCATCATCGAGGAAGCGCGCGCTCGTGCGACAGCCGAACTTGCAGAAGGATCCTTCGCCTTTCCCTTCGAACGCGCACTCTCGCAGGAAGAGCCTTCGTTCATCTGCGAAGTGAAGAAGGCTTCCCCTTCTAAGGGCGTCATCGATCCCGTATTCGACTACCTGAACATCGCACGCGATTACAAACGTGCGGGTGCACAGGCTATTTCGTGCCTGACCGAACCCTATTACTTCCAAGGTTCGAACGCCTATCTGAAAGCCATCGCTCAGGAGGTATCAATACCCATCCTGCGAAAAGATTTCGTCGTTGACGCGCGCATGATCTACGAAGCGAAAATACTGGGTGCTTCGGCCGTACTGCTCATCTGTTCTATCTTGAATGACGATGAGCTGACCGAATACCTTGCCCTTGCTCATGAATTGGGATTGTCTGCTTTGGTAGAGGCACACGACCCCAATGAAATAGCGCGAGCGCAAGCAGCGGGTGCACGCATCATCGGCGTGAACAACCGTGACCTTTCCACGTTCGAAGTGAACACCGAAAACGCTCTTGCGTTGCGCTCGTTGGTTGATGAAAGCGTGCTCTTCGTTTCGGAAAGCGGCATCAAGACCCCGCAAGATATCGCGGACCTCGCACGCATAGGGGTCGACGCGGTCCTTATTGGTGAGACCCTCATGCGCAGTCCCGACAAGAAAGAGATGCTCGACCATTTGAAAAGCGCCCTGCCCACCAGCGATCCGCGCACCAGTCCAAATGGTGATGACGAATGAAGCGCAATGCCCCCTCTCGTCGCAATGCACTTCAGCAGCTGTTCGAAACCGAAGGCGCCGCTCCGCGTATCAAGCTATGCGGAATGACACGCGCGATCGATATCGAAATGACCAACCAAGCGCAAAGCGAGTTCTGCGGCTTCATCATCAACGTTGCCAAGAGCAAGCGCACGATAACTCCGCAGCAGCAAGCCGAATTGGTGTCGCTGCTTGATCCAAGCATCTTCGCGATAGGAGTTCTGGTCGATGAACCGCTAACGAGCGCCATCGCCCTTGCCGAATCGGGGCACTTCGATGCGCTACAGCTTCATGGTCACGAAGATGCGGCCTACCTCAAAGAGCTCAAGCGCCACAGTAGCGTTCCGCTCATTCAGGCTTTTCAGATGAACGGTGCCTTCGATCGGACACGATTAAGCAGCAGCATGGCCGACATGATCCTCCTTGATAGCGGAAGCGGCAGCGGCAAGACCTTCGACTGGGAATCCATCCCGCAGGGCACGCGACCGTTCTTCCTCGCAGGAGGCCTCACCCCGGACAACATCGCCCAGGCCATAGCGCAGGTCAACCCGTGGGGCGTCGATCTGAGCAGTGGGCTCGAAACAGACGGGCACAAAGACGAACACAAGATACACGCAGCAATACATGCAGTTAGGAGCAACTGATGACACAAGGACGATTTGGCATCCATGGCGGCCAATACATCCCCGAAACCCTCATGAACGCCGTATTGGAACTCGAAGAAGCCTACGAACGCTTCAAAGACGATCCCGATTTCAAACGCGAATTATCGGAACTTCTTAATTCGTATGCCAACCGACCTTCGCGTTTATATTTCGCGGAACGCATGACCAACGACCTGGGTGGTGCGAAGATATATCTCAAACGCGAGGACCTGAACCACACCGGTGCGCACAAGATCAACAACGTGCTCGGCCAGGCACTTCTGGCGAAAAAGATGGGCAAGACCCGCCTCATCGCCGAAACCGGAGCAGGACAGCACGGCGTGGCCACCGCCACCGCCGCAGCGCTGCTCGACATGGAATGCGTGGTATTCATGGGTCGCGAAGACACTGAACGGCAGGCTCTCAATGTATATAAGATGCGCCTTTTGGGAGCAGAGGTCCGTGCCGTGGAAAGCGGCACCGCCACACTCAAAGACGCCGTAAGCGAAACGTTCCGCGAATGGACCAACCGCATCGACGACACCCACTACTGCCTGGGTTCCTGCATGGGACCGCACCCCTTCCCTATGATGGTACGCGATTTTCAGGCAGTCATTTCAGCTGAAATAAGGGAGCAGATGCTTGATATCGAAGGAAAGCTCCCTGATGTCGTAATGGCATGCGTGGGTGGCGGCTCGAACGCCATCGGTTCGTTCTATAACTTCATCGAAGATCCCGAGGTCCGTCTTATCGGATGTGAGGCGGCAGGCAGGGGCATCGACACCGCGGAAACTGCAGCCACCATTGCAACGGGCAAGCTCGGCATTTTCCATGGCATGAAGAGCTATTTCTGTCAGGATGATCAAGGTCAGATAGCCCCCGTGTATTCCATCTCCGCCGGTCTTGACTATCCCGGCATTGGTCCTGAACACGCCGCCCTATTCGACAGCAAGCGCGCAGAATACGTTCCCGTGACCGACGAGGAAGCAGTCGATGCCTTCGAATATCTCTCGCGCCTAGAAGGCATTATCCCCGCCATCGAAAGCGCTCACGCAGTAGCTTATGCACGTAAGCTCGCACCCACCATGAATCCCGACCAAACCATTGTCATCACCCTGTCTGGTCGCGGCGACAAAGACTGCGCCGCCATCGCCCGTTACCGAGGAGAGAACATCAATGAGTAATATCGCCCACGCCTTTGCACACGGAAAAGCCTTCATTCCCTTCATCACTTGCGGAGACCCCGACCTCGAAACGTCCGAGGCACTCATCTACGCTATGGAACGAGCCGGCGCAGACCTGATCGAACTTGGCGTCCCCTTTTCCGACCCGACCGCTGAAGGACCCGTCATCCAGGCAGCGAACGATCGCGCACTTGCCGCCGGTTGCACCATCGACAAAGTGTTCGCCATGGTAGAACGCGTACGCAAGAACACTTCGATTCCCCTCGCATTCATGACCTACGCCAACGTGGTGTTCTCTTATGGTATAGAACGCTTCGCTCGAACCGCAGCCGAACTCGGCATCGACGCCATCATCCTGCCCGACGTCCCCTTCGAAGAGTCCGAAGAATTCGATGGACCTTTCGCCAAGGTCGGTATTGATCGCATTTCCATGATCGCGCCCACCTCCCATGAGCGCATTTCCACGATCGCGCAGGCATCTCACGGATTTGTCTATTGCGTATCATCGCTCGGAGTAACCGGCGTGCGTAAGACCATTACCACCGATATCGGCGCTATGGTCTCTCTGGTCAAGCAGACAAAGGACATCCCTTGCGCCATCGGCTTCGGCATTTCCACTCCCGAACAAGCACACACGATGGCACAAGTGAGTGATGGTGTTATCGTAGGAAGCGCGATCGTAAAGCTCTGTGCCGAACATGGCAAAGACTGCGTTCCTTACGTAGAAGAATACGTTCGCACCATGAAGCAGGCTATTTCGTAACATAACCTTTGCACACCACGAACGAGGAGGGCGCGTCATGGCTCCACCGCATATCACCTTCAACGATCGCACCATCACTACGAAGATCAGCTCCACTGACGCGCCCGTTCTTGATGTTGCCGAAGTAGTTGCCCTCGAACAGCGCATCGCCGCTTCAGGCACTTCCCTATACGAACTCATGCATAGAGCAGGGTACTTCCTCGGACGCGAGGTCCAGCAGATCCTCGAAGAAAGAACTATCGCACCAAGCGATTCACGTATCGTTGTTCTATGCGGCTACGGCAACAATGGTGGTGATGGCTGGGTGGCAGCCGACTACTTGCGAAAAGCCGGCTATCAGATCGACCTTATCACCCCACGCTCAGCCCACGAGCTGACCGCAGAACCTGCTCACACGACAGCCTGCGAGCTCGAAGAGGTGCTCCTGGATGATCCATCCGTATCCCTTCTGGTTGACCCCAGCCAGAAAAAGGTCGATGAATGCCTTCAACGCGCCGATGTTATTGTTGATGCGCTCCTGGGAACCGGGTTCTCAGGCGATACCGTTCGTGAACCCTTCGCTTCATGGATCAAAAGCGCGAACCATAGAAAACGCCTTGGTGCAAATATCGTTGCCGCCGATGTTCCCAGCGGATTCAATGCTCAGACCGGCAATGTGGCGGATCCTTGCGTGAAGGCAGATAGTACCGTGACCATGATCTGTCTCAAAACGGGACTCTGTGCTCCAGGATCGCGCGAATACTGCGGAACCATCACGGTCGCACCCCTTGCCGACATCGAGCCCTTCCTTTGATCCCAAAGCTCCGCGTTCGTCCACAACCTAAAAAAGAGCCCCACGTTCCCGTGGGGCTCTTTAGCATTATTGATCTACGCGGGTTGCGCTTATTCCTGAGGCAACAAAAGCTGTGCGACCTGAACAGCATTCAGTGCAGCACCCTTGCGGATCTGGTCAGCAACGTTCCAGAACGCAATGCCGTTCTCAACCGAAGGATCCTTGCGCAAACGACCCACATAAGCGCCATTGGTACCTGCGAGCAAACCAGGCATAGGATAAACCTTGTTTTCCGTATCATCCATGACCGTAATGCCCGGCGCCGCCTCAAGCGCAGCACGTGCATCTTCGACGCTTACCGGTCCTTCGAATTCAACATTGATGGATTCGCCATGGCAGCGAAGCACTGGAACACGAACACAGGTTGCTGCTACCTGAATGTTCTCGTCACCCATGATCTTCTTGGTTTCGACGACCATCTTCCACTCTTCCTTCGTGGAAGCATCATCCAAAAAGACATCGATGTGAGGAATGCAGTTGAAGGCGATCTGATGAGCGAACGCATCAACGGTCAGTTCTTCGCCATCGAGGAACTGACGTGTCTGAGAATACAACTCATCCATAGCCTTAGCGCCTGCGCCAGATGCCGCCTGATAGGTGGATACTACGACACGCGTGATGCGCGACAGATCATACAGGGGCTTCAATGCAGCGACCATCTGAATGGTAGAGCAGTTGGGGTTGGCGATAACACCGTTATGCCAAGAAACATCCTGCGGGTTGACCTCAGGAACGATCAGGGGTACATCTTCATCCATGCGGAACGCGCTGGAATTATCGATCATAACAGCGCCTGCATCGACTACCGCCTGGCGCATTTCCTTCGATACGCCTGCACCAGCGCTGAACAGAGCGATATCAACACCCTGGAACGCTTCGGGAGTCATTTCCTGAACAGTCAATTCGCCAGCTGGAACCTGACCGCATCCCTTGAACGGAAGCTTCTTACCCGCTGAACGCTTCGAAGCGAGAGCACGCACTTCGCATGCAGGAAAATCGAGGTCATGCAGTACCTCAAGAAATTCATGACCGACCGCACCCGTCGCGCCAGCTACTGCAACAACAGGATTAGCAGGTATTTCTTTCGTCCAGGCCATAAGAGCTCCTTTGATTGGGGATATTGGACATCATCATACTACGATGCAAGTCTCCCGCTCGTTAAATTCCCCCACTGGCATAAACTGCCGCTCGCAGGGAAAAATACCTGAAGAACGCCTCGGATTATCGTCACCCACTAAAAAAAGGATCCCCTGACGAACAGGAGATCCTTTAAGAACCATTCTAGATGAGCCGTACCACGCGCGCCCTTCAAGCGCAACGCAAAAGCGTATTACTAGCGGCCCTTCGCCATCTTCGCAGCGATCTCTTCAGGAGAAAGCTGGGTTTCCTCGAACACGCTATCGGAATCCAAACCGAATACCGTGTGCAGGCAACGTACTGCCGCCTGAACCTGGCTCGCTTCAACAACGACCGAAATACGGATCGGGCTAGTAGAGATCATCAGGATGTTAATGTGATTCTCCGCCAATGCGCCGAATGCCTTTGCGGCAACACCGGGGCTCGACTTCATACCCGTACCGACCAGGGACACCTTAGCAATGTTCTCGTCTTCCAGGACCTGAGCATCATACTTCTGAACGATGCGATCCACTGCAGCAAGGGCCTGTTCCTTCTGAGAACCAGGGAAGGTAAAGGAAATGTTCGCCTTACCATCCGTAGTCACGTTCTGGATGATCATATCGACCGATACATTGTTGCCAGCCAGAATGGAGAACACCTGCGCTGCCATGCCCAATTCATCAGGCAGACCACGCAGCGTGATCTTCATTTCGGACGTGTCGTGTGCAATACCGGAAATAACTGCCTGCTCCATGGAAGGAACAACCTCCTTGATAAGCGTGCCTTCCGCATCAGAGAAGGCAGAACGAGAATGAATTACCACGTTATATTTGCGTGCGAATTCCACCGCACGTGACTGCAGAACACCCGCACCACCGCTGGAAAGTTCGAGCATGTCGTCATACGAAATGCAGGCGAGCTTACGAGCGCGAGGAGCAACACGTGGATCAGCGGTGTAGATACCTTCCACATCCGAATAGATCTCGCACACATCAGCGCCGATGCCACAAGCCAGCGCAACAGCGGTCGTATCGGAACCACCACGGCCGAGAGTGGTGATGTCACCTTCGCCCGAAAGACCCTGAAAACCAGCGACCACTACGATAGCGCCCGTTGCAAGCGCTCCGCGAATACGCTCAGCATCGATATCTTCGATCTTCGCGCTTGAGAACACGCTGTCGGTCGTGATGCCTGCCTGCCAACCGGTAAAGCTGACCGCATTGTAGCCAAGCGCCTGAATGGCCATTGCCAAAAGCGACATGCTTACCTGTTCGCCCGTGGACAAGAGCATATCCATTTCGCGCTTAGAGGGATGATCGTTCAGGGCCGCTGCCAGACCGACCAATTCGTCGGTGGTCTTGCCCATAGCAGAAACGACCGCCACGACATCGTTGCCTTCTTGCTTCATGGCAATAAGGCGTTTTGCTACGTTTTTGATTCGCTCGGGGGAAGCAACTGAAGTGCCGCCGAATTTTGAAACTATTAAAGACATGAGCTTCTTTCTTACGTAATTACGTGAGAACAACGGATACATATTAGCAAAAAGCCTCATCCCCGTCAGGTCAAGAGGGCTTCAGGCGCGGCAAGCGGACTAAGGACACAAGAAAAGCCCCGAACCGCACAAGGGGCTTGAGCGATTCGAGGGCTTTTGATTGCTGAACATGCCCGCCGATTCCAGCGAGTCATTTTGCGCTACGGTAGGTCTTAAGCGTACTTGACCATGACCGTATTCATCTTAGTGGCGACCAGTTCGCACTGGTCAACGCAATCTTCCATGATGTCGAACAGACGCGTCCATACCATGACGCGCATCGGATGCTCGCGCTCTTTGGTGTACAGATCGCGAATGATCTTGATGTACAGTTCATCCGCCTCATCTTCAAGCTCATTGACTCGGTAGACCAGCGCCTTGAACTTATCGGACTTCTTGCAGTTGCGAAAATCCTCCATAGCTTCGGACAATGCTTCGCACGAACGCACGATGAGCTTTACGAAGGCACGCGCATCTTCATGCATGAAGTGAATGTCGTACATGTAGAAACGCTGGATAATCTCTTCAGTGCGATCGATGACTTCGTCAAGGCTCTGCGCGATGGACATGATGTCTTCTCGGTCGATCGGGGTAACGAAGTCGGAAATAAGAATGTCGGAAATGCTGTGGCACACCTCGTCCGCTTCGCGCTCAAGCGCATGAGCACGCTCAAGACATGCCTCCACATCGTCAACGGAATCAAAATCGCTGACGATCTGATTCAAAAGACGAGCTTCTTTCACTGCGATGGAAGCCTGCGTTTCGAACGCATCGTAGTAATCGAACTTCTTCTTTTTCTTATCTTTTTTGGTTAGTTTCGCCATTACGGTCCCCCTGATGCGATCGAAGCCAAGATAGCCTTAGCCCACTCTTATTTCAACAACGTATACCTGGTTCATATGGCTTCTATGAACAGTCCCGTCCCCCTAGCAGAAATAACGGAAAACGCGACGCTGCTCATCAGCAATGGTAGTTAAGGAATTATGACCTGGCAATACCAGGGTGTCATCGGGCAGCTGAGAAAGACGCTTGAGCGATGCACGCATCTGTCGTTCACTACCTCCTTCGAAATCAGTACGACCGATCGAGCCGCAGAACAAGGTGTCGCCTGAAATAAGTACGTTAGCACCATCGAGGTACTTACCCTTATCCGATTCAAGGAACAGGCAAATACCGCCGGGCGTATGGCCAGGCGTTGCGATGATCTTCCAGGCCATCGACCCCAACTTGATCGTATCTTTATCCTTCACCGTAAAATCGACCTTGCAAGATTCCGCAGGCGGGAAATCAACATTGGGCTGGTTCTCAATAGTGGGCGTATCAATAGCCGAAGCGTATACCGGTGCTCCCGTTTTATCCTTGAGGGCCTTCAATGCGCTCGTATGGTCGGCATGATGATGGGTGACCACGATAGCGTCGAGCTTTCGTCCGCCGAGCATGCCAATAATGGCATCTGCATCATGAGATGGGTCGACCACGAACGTCGTTGTTCCATCAGACACAACGAAGGTATTGTTCGCGACAGGACCGAGCACCTGATATTCAATATCAACACAGGCACCCGTCACCACATACGTGCGTCCGTTACGTTTTACTTGGATCTTCATGAGCTCCCCTTCGCTCGCTATTTCTTCGATGATGTTCCTGGCATCATACGATGCGCATCGAATACTCCTTCAACAGAACGTAATTTATTCAGAATTCGATCAATAGTGTTGATATCTGAGACCTGGAACAAGAACCGCATTTCCGCCATACCATCACGATGGGTCATGGACGAAACAGACAGCACGTTCGCACCATATTCCGACAAGACCGATGCAACATCGATCAGCAAGTTCAAGCGATCGAGCGCTTCGATCATGATCTCCACATTGAATACGGCATCAGGGACGCTATCTTCCCAGAACACTTCAATGATGCGTTCTGGATGCTGCTTCAATTCGACCGCATTGGGGCAGTTCTCACGATGAACCGATACGCCACGACCACGCGTAACGAATCCGATGATCTTATCCCCCGGCACGGGGTTGCAGCAGCGCGAAAGACGAACAAGCACATCATCGATACCGCGCACGACAACGCCATTAGAAGCATGAGTCTCATGCTTCTTAGGACGCTTCACGCTGGTGAGCATGGGAGGCATCTTTCCCGTTGAAGATGCAGACATGCCCACGAGGGGCTTATTGGCATCTTCGGTACCCGTGTCGACCAAGATCTTCAGCATGCGATTCGCCACATGCATGGGGTTCTCTTTGCCTGAGCCGATGTTGACCAACATATCATCAGCGCTCTTGAAGCCCAAGGCATCAGCGACCTGCTTCATGGCGCGCATGCTTTGCGCTGAAGAGATCCCCAGGCCATGCTTGCGCATCTCGCGCTGAAGCTTATCGCGACCCATTTGCAGGTCATCTGAACGGCTCATCTTCGAGAAGTACGAACGAATCTTCGAGCGAGCAGACGGGGTCTTGACGATGTTCAGCCAGTCGCGGGAAGGAGTCGCGCTCTTTTGAGTCAGGATCTCAACACGATCGCCCATCTGGAGCTGATAATTGAGTGGCACGATAGATCCATGGACCTTCGCACCAACGCAGTGATGGCCTACTTCGGTATGGATGGCATAAGCGAAATCGACCGGCGTCGACCCAGAACGCAAGCTCATCGCCTTGCCCTTAGGCGTGAAGACGAACACTTCTTTGGGATCAAGATCGGTCTTGAGCGACTTCAGGAACTCGCGAGAATCCTTCGTTTCGTCCTGCCAGTCGACCATTTCGCGCAACCATGCGATCTGCTTATCAAAGGAATCGGAGCCCTTGCCACCCTTTTCCTTGTAGCGCCAATGAGCTGCAACGCCATATTCGCTCATACGGTGCATCTCTTCAGTGCGGATCTGCACTTCAAGAGGACGACCCGTCGGACCAATGACCGTCGTGTGAAGACTTTGGTACATATTGAATTTAGGCATGGCGATATAGTCTTTGAAACGCCCCGGCATGGGGTGCCACAAACTATGCACCGCGCCAAGCACCGAATAGCAGTCCTTTACCGTATCGACGATAATGCGTACCGCACTGAGATCGTAGATCTCCGAGAAACCTTTTCTGCGCTTGGCCATTTTCTGATAAATGGAATACAAGTGCTTGGGCCGACCCATGATCTGCGCCGAGACCCCGATCTTGTCCATCTCTCCATGCAGAATAGAGATGATGGTCTCCAAGTATTCTTCGCGCTCACGTCGCGTTTCGGCGACCATGCGGGAGACTTGCTTGAATTTAGTAGGTTCAAGATAGAAGAACGCAAGATCTTCCAACTCCCATTTGATGGAACTGATTCCCAAACGATGGGCAATAGGAGCATAGATCTCGAGTGTTTCGCGCGCTTTGAAGATGCGCCTATCCTCACGCAGCGCAGAAAGCGTACGCATATTGTGCAAGCGGTCGGCGAGCTTGATGACCACGACGCGAATATCCTTATTCATAGCGATGAGCATCTTACGGAACGTTTCCGCCTGCTCATCAGAAAGCGTTTCGACTTCGATCTTGGTGATCTTCGTCACCCCATCGACCAGATCGGCAACCGATTCGCCGAACAGGTCCGTTACCTGTTCTTTGGTGGCCGATGTATCTTCGACGGTATCATGCAGCAACGCCGCGCACAGCGTTTCCGCATCCATATGGAGGTCAGCCAAGATGATGGCCACCTCTACGGGATGAATTACGAACGCCTCGCCCGATTTGCGCTTCTGACCCGCGTGCATTTTTTCCGCGAACCGGAACGCTCGCTCGAGCAGTTCTTTATCGCCATCGTCAAGATATCCCGAAGTTAGTTCTTCGAGCGCATTGAACCGTTCAAGAAGGTCAGAGCCGACTGGCGCGGAAGTGGATGATTCAATGGTGGGATCGACCGACGGAACGACAAGTCCCATTGGATGGTCTTGTGAAGTATTCGCCATGGTTCTACCTCCCTTCCCTATGATCAGTATGTGGAAGCAAAGGATGCCTAATGCGATCCTGCAGCTGATCTGCAGAGCTCGAAAGCACCCAATCCTTAAATGTCATGAATGAGTCGAATTCGTCTAACCCCTCGCGATACCGTACGCTATCGCTCAATTCGACTTTACCCTTATAGTCTACGACATATACGCTCTGAACAGCATGAGCTTGCACGATACCGCAGTCTACTTTTTCGGTCGATCCAGCATGTGCGCACCTGGTCTCAAGGAGCCCCAGTTCTTCGAATACCGCTATTCCTGAGCGAACCTGCGCAGCGGATATCGAAGCGCCCAGCAAACGGGTAGCGCTCTGAGCTATTCCCTCTTCGTCCAATTCGAAGAACGAATCGCCTTGCATGCGCTGAGCGCCTCGGAGACCTCGATAGATCTGCGCCATTCCATTGTGGTCGGGCGTTGTCTCTTCGAGCAGCTCAGCATTAAGCTCGGCGTCCGCTTTTCCGAACAGAAGATGGATCTGCGCATCGCTCCCATCTCGTCCCGCACGTCCGCTCATCTGGTTGAATTCGACTTCGCTGAAGGGCAAGTGGTACAGCACCACATGACGCACTCCTGGAATATCGATCCCCTCCCCGAAAGCAGATGTTGCGACCAGGACCTGCAAGCCACCCTCACGGAACAAACATTCGACGCGTTGTCGTTCTGCTCGCGAGAGGCCCGCGTTATAGAAGCCGATCAACGATGCAATGTGCGGCTCTTGTTTACGCAGCTTGCGCACCAGTGCTATTGTTTCCATGCGTGAATTAACGTAGATGAGCGTTTTCTCGCCCTGCGCCACCAAGCTCGCCAGATAGCGCTCACGTCGTTTGCTATTACGCTGATCGATGATGAAAAGGTTCTTGCGCTCGGTATCATCGAGCACCATTTCATCAAGCCGCAGAGTCGCGCGAATATCTTCGGCTATACCTGCATCTGCCGTTGCCGTTAACGCCAGCACCTGGGGATGGCCCAACCGTTCGAGAGCGTTCCCTAGGCGAGTATACGCTTCGCGAAAACCTGCCTTCGAAGTACCTACGTGATGAGCCTCATCAATGACCACGAATTCCATTGAAGCCGCCCGGGCGAATTCCTCGGCATGAATGTCAAGGTATTCTGGCGTGGTGAGGACGATATCCACCTCATGGCGCGCTAGACCGTCCATGGCGTCGGCCCGCTCCTCAGGGGTTGAAGCCCCGGTAAGCACACGGATCTGCATGCCGAACGAACCCAACGTACGCGTCAGATGGAACTCCTGATCATCAACGAGCGCACGTAGTGGATAGACAAATAGGCTCGGCTTGCGCTTCGTAAGGGCGAGTTCTGCCGCATGAATATGAAAAATAAGGGATTTACCGCGACCGGTTCCCATCACCGCAAATACCGACTTGCCCTCATCAAGATGATCGAGCGCTTCTTGCTGAGCCGAATGCAGTTCTCCCCGATCGCCCAAAAAAGCCCCGATCAGATCTTGCCGGAACGCATCTGGATCACTTTGCGCACGGTCTTGCCACAAGGCCCGATCGGACATACTGCCCTCCCAGGCATTGAAGTCATCGTCGTTTCGGTCGTCATCACCTGTCGCAATGAGTCCCGATAGGAAGTTCTTGTCCTCATCGCCTAAACATGCCTCTAGAGCGGTACATGGCTCAAGCGGCGCCAATGAAGACACGACCGCCTTTACCGAACGCCTACCCTTCCAGGTATCGACCTGAAGCTCGAACACCGCATCGAGCGCCGATGTGCAATTGAGCAGATCGGCGACCTCCGCGCAATGGAACATGATGCAGTTGAGAGAATGGATCCCGTCAGAAAGAGTACACGACAGATGGTTCTTATCAGCGCCGACCGCTCTTCCTCCCGCCATCATGACCCCATGAGCCAGAAAATGAGGGCTGGGATTTTCCTGTCCGAAGGGAGAGAGCATATCGAGCTTTTCAACATTGGCCAGAACAAGCTCCGACAGATCGACTACCGCATCCACATCGATCCGAGGAATGAAATCCTCGGGTGGAAGATCATCCATATAGGAGCAAAGCCGTTCAGTGAATTCCGGGATCTTATCCGCCTTGAGCGTAACGCCCACTGCGGCATGATGACCACCATAGCGCACGAGAAGATCCTGGCATTGGGACACCGCCTGGAACAGATTCACTTCTCCAACGCTACGGCCCGATCCGTGCGCCTCATCGCCTTCGATCGTGAACAGAAGCGTAGGAACCCCATAGCGATTCGCCAAGCGCGACGCGACAATACCCTTGACGCCTTCATGCCAGCCTTCGCCAGCAACCACTAAAGCGCGCTGACCCTTGAATACCTGTTCCGCCTGGGCCGAAGCGACATCAGCCAATTCAACCTCAATAGCACGACGACGCGTGTTAGTGTCTTCGAGTTCTGATGCCAGATGAGCCGCATCGGCGAAATCGTCACAGAGCAATAGATCGAGCGCAAGTTGCGCGTTGCCCATACGTCCTGCCGCATTCAAGCGAGGCACGAGCGTAAAGCTCAGGTTAGATGACGTGACAGGTTTATCGGCAAAGCCCGATTCCCCCAACAATGCGGCAATGCAAGGACGAGGGTCGTCATTGATCATGCGCAGGCCCTCGCTCACCAATGCGCGGTTCTGGTCTCGCATGGGCATAAGGTCGGCGACCGTTCCCAACGTCGCCAGATCGATAAGCTCACGCCATAGGTTCGGCTTCCCAAAGCGCGACCCCACTGCTTGAGTAACCTTGAGAGCGACCCCTGCTCCCGCCAAAATAGCGCTGGGGTCATCGCTGCATTTCGGGTCCACCACTGGAACGCCCTGCGGCACCAGATCGGCCGGTTCGTGATGGTCGGTAATGACGACATCGATGCCGCGATCAAGCAACTTAGCGACTTCTCGTTTCGCTGCAATGCCATTATCGACCGTTACGACAAGATCGGGCTCATACGAAGACACACGTTCGATCGATGCGTCAGATAAGCCATATCCTTCTTCAAAACGCAAAGGTATGAACGGGGTGACTTGCGCACCGCACGCACGCAACCCGCGGGTCATGAGCGTAGTAGCCGAAACGCCATCAAGGTCAAAATCGCCATATACCAAAATATGCTTACCGCCACAGATAGCATCGGCAATACGATCGACCGCTTCGTTCATGCCTTCTATCTGATACGGATCGAGCCATTCCTCTTCCAGGGATGGATGCAAGAACCGTTCGGCCTTTTCAAGCGTATCGATCCCTCGCGCCACCAAAGTGGTCGCGATGAACGAAGGGAGGTTCAATTGGTCTGCAAGACGATGGGCTACCGCCACGTCAGCCGTAGCCAGATTAATGCGCGCACTCATAGCTTATACCTTACTCATACGTTTTCTCGCTCCCTATTGTCGCACAAGAAAAGGGCTTCCCCGAACAAGAGAAGCCCTTTGATGATAAGCGGTTAGAACCTTCTATGAATTGAACGAGTTCTGGGTGCGCTGCAGCCCTACTTCAAGCAACGACCGAACCGCTTCACTGCCATATTGGCATGCGGAATCGAATTCGTCTTTCGCATCTTTTCGCGGTTCCTGTAGAACAAAATCAACAACGCTCATCTTTCCGGGCGGGCGCCCGATGCCCACCCGAACGCGCAGGAAATCACGAGTGCCCAGCTTGTCGATAATAGAGCGAAGCCCATTATGACCTGCATGACCACCGCCGCTCTTCACGCGAACCGTACCTGGCGCGATATCCAATTCGTCATGAATGACGATCAGCTCAGACGGAACTTCATCGTATTCACGGCACAAGTGCGAAACAGGCCCGCCCGATAGGTTCATGAAGCTTTGAGGCTTAGCCAAGATGACCTTTTCGATTTCGCCGTTCGGTTTGCGGAACTTCGCTTCGCCAACCAACGCACCGCAGGTGTTCTTCCAGTAGGACACGCCCCACTGCTCAGCGAGCAGATCGATGACCTCGAATCCCGCATTGTGACGAGTATGAGCGTACTCTTCGCCAGGGTTGCCTAATCCAACGATAACTTGCATGGGCTACAGAGCGAATTCCGGATCGAACAAGGAAGCGACCGATTCATTGGCGTATACATTGTTGATGGCACGCGCCAGCAAAGGTGCCACGGAAATGACCGTGATCTTGCCCGTCTGACGATCCTGAGGAACCGTGACCGTATTACATACCACCACTTCATCGATCTGAGAGTTCTCAAGGCGCTCATATGCAGGACCCGAGAAGATCGGATGGCTTGCGCATACATACACCTTTTCAGCACCCTTGTTCTTCAGAGTAGCCACCGCAGCGCACAGCGTGCCGGCCGTGTCGATCATGTCATCGTTCACGATACAGGTCTTGCCGGTAACGTCACCGATGAGCGCGGTGATCTCTGCCTTGTTATGACCGGGACGTCCCTTGTGCATGATGGCAAGGTCGGCGTGAAGCATATCAGAGAGCTTCTTTGCGGCCTTAGCGCGTCCTACGTCAGGGCTTACTACGCACAGCTTTTCGGGATCGATATCCTTCTTCTTGAAGTAATCCGCAAAGATAGGCAATGCGGTCAAGTGGTCCACCGGGGTATCGAAGAAGCCCTGGATCTGACCCTGGTGAAGATCGATCGTGATGGTACGCGTAATGCCCGCCACCGTCATAAGATTCGCGACCAGCTTCGCCGTAATGGGTTCGCGAGCAGCGGCCTTGCGATCCTGACGAGCATAGCCATAGCACGGAACAACAGCGTTAACCGTACGTGCAGAAGCACGCTTTGCCGCATCGGCCATGATGAGGAGCTCCATGAGCGCTTCGTTCACATTAGGCGTAGATGTCGACTGGACGATGAATACGTCCGCGCCACGAACACTTTCAAGATAGCGTGCGTAGATCTCACCGTTGGAGAACTTTTCAAGCTTGACGTTGCCAAGGGTGGTACCCAGGCTCGTGGCGATCTCTTCGGCAAGTTCAGGACAGGTAGAACCTGCGAAGATCGCCATGGTCTTGGTCATGTTACTCATTGTTGTTCCTCTCGTTCCAATGCTCGATCTCCGTCTGACGGGCACGACCCAAACCAAGAGCTCCCGCAGATACGTCTTTCGTAATTACCGAACCGGCGCCGATAAGCGAGTTCTCGCCAAGGTTAACAGGCGCGACCATCATAACGTCGCTACCAACAAAGCAATTATCGCCAATGACCGTCGGCCATTTTTTCTTGCCATCATAATTGCAGGTAATGCTCCCTGCGCCAATGTTAACGTCACGACCCAGAGTCGCATCGCCGATATAGGACAAGTGAGGAACCTTCGATCCTGCACCAATGGTAGATTTCTTGATCTCTACATGCGTTCCCGCCTTGGAGTTCTCGCACATATAGGTACCCGGACGCAAATAAGCACGGGGTCCGCATGTTACTCCCGATTCCAGCGTGGCTTCGATGGCGACCGTTTCTTCAAGCGAGCAATCGGGGCCCACAACGCAATCGGTCAAACGAGAATTAGGACCTACTACGCTGCCCGTCGCAATGGATGTCGCACCCATCAAGAACGTCATAGGAAGAACCTCAACGTCTTGCTCGATCACGACATCGGGGCCGATCCATGTAGTATTCGGATCCATGATGGTAACGCCTGCGGCCATGTGCGCTTCATTGATGCGCTTCTGCAATACCGCGCCCGCCTGAGCAAGCTGACTGCGAGAATTGACGCCTAGGCATTCATCCGCATCTTCGGCGACGCATGCCAATACGCGCTGACCGCGCTCGCGCGCGATTCCCAGTACGTCGGTTAAGTAATATTCGCCCTGAGCATTATCGGTCGATACCTCATCCAGTGCCGAGAACAAAAGCTCGATATCGAAGCAATAGAACCCGGAATTGCATTCAGTGATGAGCGCCTGTTCGGGGGTGCAATCCTTTTGTTCGACGATCGCTAGAACATCACCTGCGTCATCACGGACAATGCGACCGTACCCCGTAGGATCCTGCGTCTGCATAGTGAGCACGACAACAGCCGCGTTCTCTTCTTCACGCATGCGAATCAGATGCTCGATAGTGGAAGAACGAACGAGAGGGGAATCCCCCGTCAATACCACTAAAGAGCCGCTTCGTCCCGCAAGCGCTTCGCGAGCAGCGAGCACGGCATGCGCCGTTCCTAATTGTTCTTCTTGGATGACCGTTCGAGTATCAGTTACTAACGGTTCGACTTCGTTGCGACCGTGACCGACGATCGTAACGACTGATTCAATGCCTGCAGCATGTGCTGCATCTACAACCCAACGGACAAGAGGCTTACCAAGAACCTCATGCGCAACCTTGGGCTTCGACGATTTCATACGGGTACCTGCACCCGCAGCAAGGATCAAAGCTGATGCTTCCATGAACGCCTTTCCCTTCGTTTGTCGATGCGTCCACAGTATACCAGTTCGAGCGCTCTATTTTTCGAGTAGCAACAAGGCACCACACAGCGCATCAAGCAGAACGATGGCATAATGCTGAGCCGAACGTGCCTCGCCCGCATCCTCCCAGCCTTCGTTCGGAAGACGGACGGCAACACGCTGAGCATGATGCTCCGTCGCTTGTATGGCCTGACTCAATCGTGCCGATAAGGATTCCTCGTCTTCAAATTCAACGATAGGGATGACGGATGTCGGTCGCTCGTTCCCTACAAGGATCTGAACGAAGAGCATATCATCCTCGGGGGAAACCAAAAGCGAATCTGCACTCGTCACCTTAGATGAAGGACTCGTCGCTAAAGCGAGGTTCGACATACGTGCCGCGACCGAACGGGTGAAATCGCCCACGCCGAACAAGCAGATCAAGTTCGAATCAAGCACATCGGCCGCACGAGCGAACCCTACATGAGGCGCCGCGCTGAACGAATCCTTGCCTTTCCAAGAATGCTGCAGATTGATAAGCGCACGGAACGTGAAGGCACCCACGATACCATCGGAAGGCAGGCCCATGTTGAGCTGAAAACGGCGCAGCGCATCTTCAGTGTGCGCCCCGAATATACCATCGATCACGCCACACGAAAAACCCAAGGCCGAGAGAGCTTCCTGGAGAATACGAACATCACGTCCGTGAAAGAACGGAACGCGCAGGAACAGGTTGCGGTCGCCTAGATCGAACGACTCGTCGACCAGCTTCGACCATACCGTATCGTCAACTTCATCGCGCACTTCAATGCCGCACTCAACGCACAACCGAGCAATGGCCGCCACCGTTGCCGCATCGAACACACCCGTTGCCGTACCTTCGGCGAGGAAGCCCGCCTTTATCAATCGGTGCTGCACATCAAGTACCGCAGCACCCGAATCGTTCTTCTTGATCGGATCCATATTCAATCACTACTTCAAACGATCGACGAACCAATTAGCCATAGAAACAAGCAAGCGACGCGCGGTTGAATCAGGAATGATGGCCGCAAGGCGCTCTTGCGCGTTAGCGGTAAGTCGTTCAGCGTATTCACGTGCATAGTCGATACTACCCGCTTCGCGCATGATGGATACTGCTTCTTCAAGTACCGCAGGATCGGTTTCCTTCGAAGAGAGGATCTCGATCAAACGGTCACGCTTATCGGAATGCTGAAGCGCATGAACGACCACAAGGGTGCGCTTACCTTCTGTAATATCGCTACGGAAGTCCTTTTCCTTAGCTTCCTTGGTGCCGACCAGGTTAAGCAGGTCGTCTTGGATCTGGAACGCCAAACCAGTATCGAGGCCATACACACGCAAGCCTTCGATCTGCTCTTCGGTTCCGCCGCCGACCAAAGCGCCGACCGCCAACGGAACTGCGCCAGAATAATGCGCTGTCTTGTGAGTGGCCATGACCAGGTAATCTTCAGGCGTAATATCATAGCGACCATCGCGCGCCCATCCGATATCGAGCGCCTGGCCCTCAACGGTGCTTTGAGCCATCGAGACCAATTCAATAGCGACGCGTACTTTCACCGAATCATCCAGAACAGGATCGCGCATGACGATGCCGTTGACGATCGAAAGAGCAAGGTCACCCGCGTTGATGGCAAGACCCTCGCCTTCCGTCAAATGCATACAGGGCTCACCGCGACGCAACGATGCGTCGTCAGCGATGTCGTCATGGATCAATGCTGCTGTGTGGAAATGCTCGATTGCAGCTGCAGAAGAGAACGCATGCACTGGATCGCCACCAACCGCCGAACAAGCCGCGACGCAAATGAGCGGACGATGACGTTTACCACCGTTTTCGCTATAGGCACGCAAGGGAGCATATAGGTAACGGTCCATGTCAGGATGGGTGCCTTCTGGAATAAAGGTATTAATGATATCGCCTGCTTCATCCGCAAAACGATTCAAATACTGCTCAAACAGCTCAGGAGAACCTTGATCGGTCCCGTTTTCGCCATACTGCTCACAGAATGTATCGAAATCGATAGAAGCTTGCTTGAAGGATTGCACGTGTGAGGAAATATCTGTCATATCAAACGCTTTCCAAGAGAAAACTAGAGTATTACCAACGATCGTAAAACGGCGCATAAAAAGCGCTACTAAAAACACCTGCATCAGAAGAACTGGTAGGAGCGGTGGGACTCGAACCCACAAGCCCGAAGGCGGCGGATTTTAAGTCCGCTGCGTATGCCAATTCCGCCACGCTCCCATAACCTTCGTAAGACAAGCGTTTATTATCATAGCAAAATACTTTCCTTGCAAGACTTACGCAGCAAGACTGCTTAAAAGAATTTTGAGCTATGAATGTAACGAAAGCAGTATACCTTGCAATATATCAGACTCGCTAACGGTAAATGAACTGCAACCTACGATGTCGAGAACCTCTAACAAAATGGCAAGTCCCGCAACAATGACCGACGCTCTCGCCGGTTCGAGGCCTACTACCATCTTGCGTCGTTCCAGCGGCAAAGAACGCATTTCGTCATAAATGCGCTGAAGCGTCTCACGTGATACTACGCTAGCATGCACCCGCGAAGAATCGTAGACCTCCATGTGCTTATCAATAGCCACTACGCTCGTGGGTGTACCCGCCACCGCCACGATGCGATCTATCGAACGACCTTGTGCCTGAGCCTGCATAATGACGGGAGTCATTTCCCCACGCACCCACGTACGCAATGCATTGCATTCTTCCTCAGTGGGAGGATCGCCTGCCATGAATCGCTCGGTCATGCGACGACATCCGATATTGAACGAATGAGAGAACTGCGGAGCTTCGCCACCTATGCCCAGTACTATCTCGGTCGAGCCACCACCGATATCAACGACCATCAGACGCTCGTCCTCATACCCGCATGATGCGCCCCTGAACGACAAAGCTGCTTCGCGCGTACCAGGAATGATGGAGAGCTCCACCCCCACCTCGCGCAATCGATCGATCAGCATTGAAGCGTTCTGAGCATCACGAGCAGCGCTTGTCGCTACTGCCGTTATAGGAATCGAAGGATGATCGGGCGACACATAGGTTCGAACTATAGCCACATATTCAGCAACTTGGGAAACCACGCGCTCTATTGCGTCATCCTGCAAAAGGCCCGTCTTATCCACCCCAATACCCAGATTGGTGATATTGCATCGGCGTTCCAGTTCGACCAATGAGGTATCTGATACGTCAGCTAGCAGAAGACGGCACGTTACGGTACCAATATCAATAGAAGCACAACGCTGAGGAACATCATGCACGATAGACCTACGATCCATAACCGAACAGCACATCCAAGGCACCGGAATACCACGTATCAGGCGTAGGGACCTTTTCGCTGAGAACACCAACGTTCTTAGTATTCGACTGCGAAGTAGTATTAGTAGAGGACTGAACCCCTTCGACCGTTACCACATGCTCATTTTCGCGGACCCAGCCCAATTCGGAACGAGCATAATCCTCGAGCCCTGCATCGGTATTCAAGTAATCGATCTGTGATTGCATCTGGCTGTTGTAATCGGTCAAAGCAGCATACTCGGCCTGAAGCTGCTGAAGCTGACGTGTTTCGATGTAGTAATTCTGGAACGACGGATACAGCATGAAGACCGTAAAGACCGCAACAGCGGCCACCACAATGCCACGCGTTGCGGCAGCTGAAAGGGACCCTCCGAATGGAATGGCGAACGGAAGCGAAAAACCTCGTTTCGCTCCTTCATCTTGCATGCGTGCAGATTTGCGATGGGTCGACCCCATGCGCATTTCATACAAAGCCGCACGGCTCCCCTGTTCGGTCTGAGCCTTTGCTTCGCGACGACCAATGGTCTTTTCGAATGCGCGATCCGCTTTTGCAGAACGGAAGCGCTTCTGAGCCTGTTGAAATATGTTCTGCTTTTCCTGGACAGCCGAACTGTCTCGGCGATAAGAACCATCCGCTTCATCGCGATCGACCTGATGCGCATGGGTACGCGCATCACCCGAAAGATATCCACGATCACGCACAACACTACCACTTTGAGCAGCCCAACGATCAGAACGCACATTGCCCGAGCGCATTTGTGCAGCGCTGGACCGCTTGAAATCACCGCCGTACCTCGACTGCTCATTGAAGCGAGCAGCATCGCCGTGACGCGCCCTGCCATACATGGCATTTGATCCCGTATTGCCACCCACATAGGATGTGCCTTGACCAGAGCGAAGATCAGGTGCACTGACCCTGTTCATTTGAGCGTCGTAAGATGCATGAGTGAATTCCGAACGATCGGGACCATCCATATAGAACGAACCGGAACGATCGAATCGAGAAGGACGAGCGGAACGTCTTGAGGAAACCGTGCGCGGCGACAAAGCCCCATGGGCTTTGACCTCATCAAATGAAAGAATGTTCGCGTTGCGCGTCACGAAAAATATAACCCCTCAAGCATCGTGATGTGATTAAGTAGTGTGAGTAATGCTTTAAGTCCTCATACTATACCACACTGACCCTCTGATCCCCGCCGCAATCAGTAAGAAGCCCTCTTTAATTTGAAAGAAAACGGATTCTTCATAACAGCAGGTCATCGGCGAAAGACAGCCCAACAAAAGACCCATGGGACATGAGGGCGTCATCACCTCAATACCCTCGCGCAGTTCGCAGGAACATCACCATCGATCGGGCGAATATTATTAGCATGATCAACGATTTAGCCATGGTACACTTGCCGAGGGAAGCAAGGAGGTGGATCTATGATCAGTGGTCATTCGAATCAACGCGGCATTTTATTCTCTGACACATCGGCAGAAGGCGACAATGCGGTCTATTGCTGGCGCGATGGAGATTCGATCTCGTACCTTACCGGGCCGGTCGATGAGATGAACAAGCTCTTCAAGGACGAGATACGCGTGGATAAAGCGCCGAGCGAGCGACCGGCCTTAACGCGCGCCATGGTCTTCGAGGCACTCTTCATGGTCGCACTGGTCGTATGCTCCGTCGTCTTCGACGGACGACCCCAAGTAATAGCAGGCGCCTTCACCTTCGCGTTCATCGGATCATTTCCCCTTCTCTCCCTCACCTCTGCCCGCTTGCATGAGTTCAGAACCAATGAGATGTTCGAACAGCTGCGCCGCAATCATGGTGCCGAACATACCGTCATTAATTATTGGGAAGCGGAAAAAGATCAATTAGACGAAGAACCAGCGGACCTCAATATCATCGAAGAACCCTGGAACCTCGACGATATTCGTCCGTATAGCCACTTTGCAAAGGAATGCGGAACCGTTTATATGAGTTCGGTGCTCATCTGGGCAGGCATCGCCGGAGCAAGCATTTGCTTCAGTGCAGAACTCGGATGGCTGGCCACCGGAGGAATCATACTGGGTAGCGCCCTTGTTCTGTTCCTCAACACCCTGCTCAACCCGCTCAACCCCCTTAAGCTGCTCCAAAAAATGAACGTAGCGAAGCCGACCGATAGCGAACTGGAAGTCGCTGCAACTGGCTTACAGGTACTGATCAAAGCAACCGCGCAGAACCGATAGTGAACCAGGGAGCCCAAATCGCACTCGTGCGATCTAACGCTTTATCACATCGTAGGCCATGATCCTCAATTAAGGAACGATCTCGTCCCATAAAATTCAGCACTACATGCAAAAGGCACCCCGGAGGGTGCCTTTTAAATAACGATGCTTTAGATGCAGTGTGAGGGTCTACTCCTCTTCGAGAGCCTCAGCGATCTCGTCAGTGATATCCATCGCATGGTATACGTTCTGCAGGTCCTCAAGCTCTTCGAGCTTGTCGATCAAACGCATGACCTTCTTCGCATCTGAAACAGAGACCTCAGCAGGAGTGGTGGGTTCCATGATGAATTCAGCACCCTTTACCTCAATATCCTGTTCGATAAGAGCGTTCTTCACAGCCATCAGATCAGAAGGAGCGGTGTAGACGATCCACTCATCGCCCGCATCTTCGTAATCGGAACCGCCTGCTTCAGCAACAGCCAACATGAATTCGTCTTCATCGACTGCGTTCTCTTTGTCGGCTACTTTCTTCTCTTCGCTCTTGATGACCTTCTCCACCAGGATCTGGCCCTTGCGCTCGAACTGGAACGCAACGGAACCAGAGGTGCCCAGGTTGCCGCCATGGTGATTGAATGCAGCGCGAACATCAGCTGCCGTACGATTACGATTGTCGGTCAGCGCTTCGCAGTACACAGCAACGCCGCAGGGACCATAACCCTCATAGATGACCGTTTCGTAGTTCGCAGCATCTTTGCCAGAACCGAACGCCTTATCGATAGCGGTCTTGATCTTATCCTTGGGCAGAGAGTAGCTCTTCGCCTTATCGATAGCAGCAGCTAGCGAAGCGTTGTTGTCAGGGTTAGGATCGCCGCCTTCTTTTGCCGCAACGGTGATGTTACGGGAAAGCTTAGAGAACAGTGCGGAGCGCTTTGCATCCTGCGCAGCTTTACGATGCTTGGTGGTTGCCCATTTTGAATGCCCTGACATATAAATACCTTTCCGAGTATGTTAATCCAGCCGACTATTGTAGCACATCGTCCCTATAAAAACGGGGACAGGTCACATTGTTCGAAGAACTAGCGTTATGCGATCCGTTCCCTTTGTTCCTTGCGGACCTTTTCAGCCAGATTCATATTAATGTAGGACTGCCTATTCGCCCCCATATGCGCAGCTTCCGCATCGATCGCCTCAATCAGCCACACCGGCATATTGATGTTCACGCGTCGCATTTCCTTACTTGAAGGTACGACCCTTACCGTAGACGCATCTGCATAGTCGAAAATGCTTTCTTTTCCTTCATCAAAAACGCGCTCCATCTCTTCGGCGCTATTGAATTCTTTCATGATAGATCCTCTCTTCATCCTTACGAGAACGTCTAACCGAAATGATCCGTACATTGAATCCCCGATACGTAATGATGGCTGTCCAGCATTTCCCGTTTATCGTTCCGACATACGCGTATCTTGGTTCAGCCTTATACCTAAGACGAGCGCATACAGTATTGTCATCCCAAAGCGCTTGAGCCTCTTCGAAATCAATACCGTGCTTCGCCTTATTCGCCTCACTTTTTTCTCGGTCGTATTCGAATTGCATGATTACCCCCGACATACATCTATTATACACCTGGCATATACATAGACAACGCACAGAAGGATCATCACAACACAATGGTGCCGCTTTATCTTTGTGTTCGAGCTGTTCTGCACGCACCTCGTGCGATCATGACCTATCGAATTACAAAATCAGGCTAAAATAATTCCAAACAGAACCAATATTCATTACAAAAAAGTATCAAAGGATGCCCATGTCCCTTATCCCCTGCCCCGAACATCTTGATGCTGCGGATGCCAGGCTGCGCGTTTTTTCCCGCATGACCGATGCGGAACTACGCGACCCAAAGCAACTGATCGGGCTTTCGCTCGCCTGCAATATACCCATTGAAAAAGAAGGGCTTTTCATAGCTGAATCACGCAACGTGATCGAACGAGCGCTCAACGCGGGACTGCGCCCCTTCGCGCTTCTGAGCGAACAACGCTGGGTCAACCCCCATCATGATCTGTTCGCGCGAATCGAAAAGGAATTTCCCAACACACCGCTTTTTCTGGGAAGCCATGAGCAGGTGCGCGAACTCACCGGATTCGAGCGCACCGTTGGACCTATGATGGCGCTCCATCGTCCTGTGCTACCCGACCTACGAGAGCTTCTTGGCAATGCGAAGCGCATTGCGATTTTGGAAGACATTACTAACTTCACCAACATCGGTGCGATCTTCCGCAGCGCAGCCGCACTTGGGATGGATGCCATCTTGATAACACCCGGCTGCCATGATCCGTTCTATCGTCGCGCCGCACGCGTTTCGATGGGCACGGTGTTCCAGGTACCCTGGACCAGGATCGGCACTGAAAGAAATTGGTCAGACGAAGGAATCCCACTTCTGAAAGAACTCGGATTCACTACTGTAGCTCTTGCCTTAGAGCAAGATTCCCTCCGCTTACAAGACCCCCGCATAGCCCATGCGGAAAAACTAGCTTTGGTACTCGGCACCGAAGGTGATGGCCTTGCGCGCAACACCATCACCCAATGTGATCACACCGTATGCATTCCCATGGCGCACGAAGTAGATTCACTCAACGTTGCCGCAGCCAGTGCGGTAGCGTTCTGGGAGACATGCGGTCGGAACATCTGATCGACCAAAACGACTTACACCGGTTCGATCTCACCGGCGAGGATCCGCTGATAGTCGTCGTAGTTCTTGCGAAGCAACGCAGGGACATCCAAGCCGTATGGACAGCGAGCCTTGCATGCTTCACATTCCGTACAATCTTCGATGCGGGCCATGTTCTCCTGCCATTCGTCCGAAAGCCACGCCTGCGAGGGAGCACGACGGATCATCAGCGACATACGCGCGCAATTGTTGATAGGAATATCCGCTGCGCAAGGCAAGCAGTAACCGCATCCACGGCAGAACTCGCCTTCAAGTTCTGCTCGCTCGGAAACGAAGAACTGCTCGAGTTCGGGAGTGATCTGTGGCGTTTCATCCATATACGATAGCCACTCATCCAGTTCGCTCATGTGCTGCACACCCCAAATAGGCACAACGTTATCGAACTGCGTCATATACGCCATTGCCGCCTGCGAATTATTGATCAAACCACCCGCGAGGCCCTTCATGGCGATATAGCCCACATTGTTCTGTTCGCACGTGCGCACAAGAGCGACTTCGCGATCGGTAGCCAAATAGCTTAACGGGAACTGAAGCGTTTCATACAGACCCGATTCAGCGATCTCTTCAGCTACGGCGATCAGATGCGCCGTAATGCCAATGTGGCGGATCCTTCCTTGACGCTTCGCCTCCTGCAGGCATTCATACATACCCGTTCCATCACCTGGACGATAGCACTGCGGAACGCAATGAAGCTGATACACATCAATATAGTCGGTCTTCAAAAGAGACAGAGATGTTTCCAGGTCACTCCAGAAAGCTTCGGGGGTGCGAGCCTGGGTCTTCGAGGCGATGCATACCTTTTCGCGCATGCCCTCAAAGGCAATGCCGACTCGTTCTTCACTATTGGAATAGGCGCGGGCCGTATCAAAAAAGGTCATACCACCCTCATACGCCTTGCGCAGTAATGCAACCGCGTCATCTTGCGTGCATCGCTGCAAAGGAAGAGCGCCGAACGCATTCTGAGGGGTGGTGATCCCCGTCTTTCCCAACGTAACCGTTTTCATATATAGGGCTCCTTACATGAACACTTCAACGTCATCTTTGATGAACTTATAAAGTGTAACACCTGATACATCAGCGACAACAGGCTCGATCGCACAACAGAGATCTAGGTCGTATCTACAAACAACGCGTAATGTGTGATAATGGGAAGGCTGTTTTAATTCATACGAAAGGTTTTCCATGACCAAATTCAATCATGTTATTGTACGCCGTCCTGGCAAATCGCTTTGCGATGGCATTACGAGCGCCCCGGAACTCGGTGCTCCTATTTACGAACGCGCCATCGAAGAACATCGTGACTACGTGCACGCCCTTGAACAGTGCGGTGTCGACGTGACCATTCTACCCGCGTTGGAAGAGTATCCCGATTCCTGCTTCGTGGAAGATCCTGCCGTAATCACTCGCTGTGGCGCGATCATCACCAACCCCGGCGCGGAAAGCCGCAATGGCGAAAAGGATGAGATCGAACCTGTTATCCGCCGATTCTTCGACGATGAACACATCAAGCACATCGTCTCCCCCGGCACTCTTGATGGTGGTGACGTCATGATGGTAGGCGATCACTTCTATGTCGGTCGTTCGGCACGCACCAACGAAGAAGGCATTCGTCAGTTCATCGAGATCCTGGAAGACTGGGGCCTGGAAGGCTCTGAAGTCACCTTGGAAGAGGTCCTTCACTTGAAGACCGGCGTGAACTACATCGAAGATAACAACATGCTGGTTTCCGGCGAATTCATCACCAAGCCCGACTTCGCTCAATACAACAAGGTCGTCGTACCCGAAGAAGAGGCCTATGGCGCTAACTGCATTTGGGTGAATGGTACGGTCATCGTAGCTGAAGGCTATCCCAGCGTATTGAAGGCGGTCCAGGATCTGGGCTACAAGACCCTTGTAGTAGACACTTCCGAATACCGCAAGATCGACGGCGGACTATCCTGCCTGAGCCTGCGCTTCTAGAACCATTATCGAACACTTGTAAATGCACCGCACCACGCGGTGCATTTAATTGATTCGCCTGTGAAAGGAACAGCGAATGTCACAAGAAACAAATGCCCCTGCCCTCGCCGACGAAAAGAACGGGATCATCGACCCTAATGGCCTGAGCGTCTTTCGTCTTACCATGATGGTCATCACCGCAAGCGTGTGCGGTGGCATCTTCTCACTTGCCGGCGACTTAGCCGCAGGCGGCGCGAATACGGCAGCCGTTCTCGTTTCATGGGCGATCTGCTTCGTGGGCGTCTTTTCCCTAATGATGGTGTTCTACGGTCTGTCTCGCGTACGCCCCAACCTAACGGGCGGCATTTACGCTTATGCGGCTGCAGCATTCGGCAAGTACCTCGGCTTCAATTCCGCATGGGGATACTGGATCAGCTCCTGTCTTACCAACGTCGGATTCGCCATCATGCTCTTCGGGGCCCTCGGATACTTCTTCCCCGTATTCGGTGCTGGTAACAACATACCCTCGCTGGTGTGCGCATCGGTGTTCTTGTGGCTCATCGCCCTTCTGGTTTCGCGTGGCGTGAAAGAAGCGACGGGCGTCAACGTCATCGTGACCATTGCAAAGCTCGTTCCTTTGGGACTGTTCATCGTCGCCGTGCTTCTTTTGGGCAAGTTCGATCCGGCCATCTTCATGGACAACTTTTGGGGAGAGCCCGGCGGACCTGATTTCATGACTCAGGTGACCTCCACCATGGTCGCCCTGGTATGGGTCTTCGTCGGCATCGAAGGCGCCATCACCATTTCCGGTCGCGCAAAATACGTGAAGGATGTTGGTCGCGCAACGGTCATCGGCTTCGTTTCGGTATTCACCCTGTATCTGATCATTTCCCTGCTTTCGCTGGGAATCATGCCTCGTGCTGAAATGGCAGAACTCGCCACTCCTTCTATGGCGGGCATTTTAGAAGCGGTCATTGGGCCTGCGGGTGCCGCGGTAGTCAACTTCGGCGTTGTTCTTTCATTGATGGGCGCCATGCTCGGCTACGTCATCATCGCTTCTGAAACACCGTTCCAGGCAGCACGCTGGGGTGCGTTCCCTCGCGTATTCACCCGCACCAACAAGTACAATGCCCCCATTGTTACCATCCTGGCAAGCGCAGCCATCATGCAGCTGTTCTTGATCCTGTCCATGTTCGCTGAAAGCACGTATCAGTTCTTCTACGCATGTGCCGTTTCCATGATCTTGATCGCGTATGTATGTTCGGCGCTCTACTACGCCATCATCGCTTGGAAGAACGATCGCATGGATCAACCCGGCGCACCACGTCTGGGTATCGCCCGCCTTATTGGATCGGTCTGCGTAATTTACACTCTGTTCCTCATGTGGTCATGCGGATTACAGGGCATCATGATCACTTCGATTCTTCTTGCTCCTGGCCTTCTTATACATGCATTGGGCCAGAAGGAACGCGGCGAAGCAGTGCTGCCGCACCTTCATGACAAGGTCATCGCCGCTGTTATTATCGTAACGGCGATCGTATCGCTGTATTTGCACTTCGCCGGCATCATGCCCATCGTGTAAGTTAAAAGGTCAGCCAGGTTGACAGAAAAGCGGCTTGGCTGACTATTTGAGCGGATATAACTTTCCTATTCACAATAGACGGGATGTTCCCGTCTATTTTTATTCAGTGGCCCACAAGACACGATACGAGACCTAACCTGCCAGCCAAAACCACAAGGCAAAGCACATCAAAAACGGCAGCCAATTCGTGAACTCCGAATCAGCTGCCGTACTCTCGAATCGGGAATCCCCGATTCGGCTGGTATGTTTTGTCCCTGCTTAGCGCTTGCGGGCCAAATGCACACCGCTCAGCACTACCCCTGCAGCAGCAAGCAAAGCGATGATACCCACCGCTACCAAGGTCGCCTGAGGAAGCGCATCAGAGGTCTTCACCAACTGATCACCATCACCCTTAGTCGATTCAATGACGATCGTTCCACCATTGCCCCCTTCGGGATCCGAGGGCTCTGGAACATACGGGCTAACCTCGAGTGAGGAAACCTGCACATCCAGTACCACGGCGGTTTCAGAACCGTTCTCCTGCACCACACCCAGGGTATCAAGGCGATACGTGAGCGTCTCATTATCTAAGTCAGTCTGAGCCGCTTCAATGTTCTGATAGACGAGCTTACCCGTCGTTTCATCATAGGAGCCCTGCGCGGTCTTCACCTCAAGCAAGCGATCCTTCCACGCAGACAGATCGACCACAATGCTACCATCGCTCTGCGTCTGCGCATTCAATTTCGCTCCGCTCTGCATTCCCGCTGGGAAGTTATAATCACCTGGTCTAAATTGAGAAAGAACCATTCCCTCCAAATCAAGAAACGCGATCTGATTGCCTTGAATACCTAATTCTTTGACCGAATCGGGTACCGTAAGCGACTGAAGATGATTGTCTTGCACATCAAGCTCTATCAGGGAACCATGCATTGCCGCATCGGGAACAGTGAATTCATCAAATTGATTACCCGTAACATCTATGTTAGTAAACGCGTTATTCGGCAACACGAGAGAATCCAGAAGCCCGTTCCATATCTGAAGATCAATAAGCTTGTCGTTGTTCTGTATGGTCAGGTCGGAAAGATTATCCATCCAGTCCAACTGCAATGTTTCAAGCTGAGTCAGCGGAGATAAGTCAAGAGCTGTAATGCTATCGAACCACCGAGCCGATACTTGAGACGCAAGGCACCCCTCTTCGAAGGTCAGCGAGCGCAAAGTATCGTTCGACTGAAATATGCCGTCAACGCCTTTCGGATCGAAATGTATCGAACCAGCAAATAACGGTGCGTCAACGGACAGTGTTTCAACCTTATTGTCTATATATACGTCTAATTCGGAAAGGTTTCGAGAAAGGTCCTCTGACAATTTCACCTGCGTATTAGCCTCAGCACCCGTTAATCTCACCTGTAACCTAGTGAGAGCTGGTAGCTTCTCGATCCCCGAACTAGTCAAATCGGCATTATCGGTTTTTACGATCAGGCGATTGATAGAAAGAAGCACATTGACCGCATCGGAGTTCAGAACAAAATCAGGGTTCACGGAGCCCGTCATACCAAGGCCGTATTCACGCCAAACCTCCCAAACCGCTTCCTGTACAGCAGAGTTCGGGAACGCTTCCTCAAGCGTTTCGCCCTCGCGGACGACAGGAGCAATACGTACCGTTGGAGAGGCCTTACCATCCAGCAGAACAGTCTGAGCAGTACCACCTTCAGATGCCCAAGGATCTTCAGTTTCGCCGATTACGGCCTTGTCGGGATCAGCAATAACGGCGCCGTCCAGATTTATCTGCTCCGCCAAAATGGCAGCAGGGTAATCAGCATCCCATGAGCCAGTTGCGACTTCAACGTAACTGTCGCTAATATCCAGGATGCCACCCGCTCTAATGGCTGCTGGCCAACGATTATCGGCTATCTCATTTACTGAGACGACCGAATCATTACTGATCGATACATCACCACTCACTGTGAAGGCAGCGCGCCAGTCCCCTTCAACCGTCACCTCTGCATGCGAAAGAGTCACACCAGTATCCCAGTCGGCTGAAATGGCATACAGGGCCATTCCCGCTAGATCAAGTTGATTAGGATTGTCAATCGAAACCGAAAGCGTAGAATCGGAGACTTTCAGGGCAGATTGTCCCTCAGTAAGGCTCTCGCCCTCAGCGGCCAGGCCATACCCTACCCCGTTAACATTGACGGTATTCCCCAATACGTATCGCAGATCAAGTGATGCGCCATTCAATTCAACGGAATTCGCATCTACTATCGATGTTATAAAGTTCTGCTCAAAAGCCTTGGACAGCGAGGCGCTTAAAGATGCACCCGAGTCGCTAGACACATTCAGATGCCCGCCGCACCTGATTGCATACCCGTATTCCGTGGAAACATCTATCGAGCTGGGTTCTCCTTCGAGCTGAAGATTCAGATCACCCTGGGCATAGATTCCCGCTTCGCCCCAATCGCCATCGCCCCAGGAATCAGGGCCGCCGCCGACGTGCGAAATGTGGGCACCATTAAGCGTGATCGTCGGCGTTCCCGTCTGGCCATACTCGAGCTTAATGCTTCCGTCGTCAGAAACGAAATTCTCGTCATGATACAGACCATCGATCCACACTGCATTCTCTGCCGCTTCGACCTTCACATGGATGGTAAACGTTTGAGTCCAAGAGGTTTCAATGGCGGACTCGACCGTGCATTCGATCGTTCCATACCCGTTTTCCAAATCAAGAGACGTCTGATTGTTAGACCAGGTTGTTTTAAGGTACCCTTTTTCAAATCCTGGAGAGTCATTCATGCTCAGCATAATGCTGCCATTGTGATCGACGGCGCCACTCGGAACAGTTATATATGCGTCCCTTGTACTAAGTTCTACGTTTTCCGAGCTCCACGAATTGCCATTATCGGTACTGTATTTCAAGTTCTCGAAAGCCGAAAAGGGATCAAGATTTTCCATGTCGATGGTTTCGTTTGCAGCAATACCATCGGGCACTTCGTACAGCGTGTCCTCGTCTCCCATCAAGTAAACAGGAAATGGCTTATCCGATGCGTTATTAACTTCCTGGGACCCATCTACGACCAGCCCCGTGATAGGTGTATTCGAAGGTAACTGCTCGGCTACTCCCTCTACAGCAAAAGAGAGATCATCATTAATGGTCGTCGTAGTTCTCCTGGGTACATATAAGAGCAACTTGGTCTGCGCTCCTGCATTCTCAAGCGCCTTATATACCTTGCCATCGACATCGCTCGGCAAGCACTCCAGCAGAACCTGACCCGCATAGTCTTTCAGCACGTTCTCGTCGATGTCAGTGACCGTATAATTACGCCACCACCCATCATCCAACTGACGATACGCACTGGAGGTTACGATGCAGGATGTAGCACCTTCCTGTATCCCCACAAGAGACGCTTCGAACTCTCTTTCTTCTTCACTGTCTTTCGTTACTTCATAGATGAAGCCACCATATTCAAAACGAACAGCTTCAGAAGTCGCTTCTGTTTGAGCAGAAGCAGCACCGTCGCCTGACGTACCCGCTGATGCCTGAGGCTCATCTGCCCACAGAGCACCCGGAAGAGCCGCAGTTACCACGAGAGCAACGGCGGCCACCGTCATACCGATCATTGCCTTCATGGCGTGGATACCACTTGATGTTTTGGATACACGATCGAACAAAACCATGGGGGCTTCCTTTCGGAGAGAATTCTTAAGAAATGAAGTTACGATCCTAATTCGGATTCAATTACCTGGGCGACCTGCTGAGCAACCGCGTGAGCCGCTTCATGGGTAGGAGCTTCCACCATTACGCGAACGAGAGGTTCCGTACCACTAGGACGAACCAGAATACGGCCGTCGACACCCAATTCACCTTCAGCCTGCGCAATAGCGCTCGCCACTGCCTGATTGTCGGTCACCGCATGCTTGTCGGTCACTTTGACATTAATGAGTTCTTGCGGGAAACGCTGCATGATCGATGCTGCCTCAGACACAACACCGCCCTTGCGTAAACATGCCGACAAGAACTGGCACGCCGTAATAAGGCCATCACCTGTTGAATTGTGCTTCAGGAAGATCATATGGCCGGACTGCTCTCCACCAAGGACATAGCCGCCTTCGCGCAGCTGTTGCAGTACGTAGCGATCGCCCACCTGAGTCTGAATAACGTCAATATCCGCTTCGCGCATAGCCTTAGTGAAGCCCAGATTGCACATAACCGTGGACACGACCGTATTACCCGGAAGCAGTCCACGCTCCTTCAGATCGAGCGCGCATACCGCCTCGACCACGTCGCCATCGATCTCGTTGCCCTGTTCATCAACGAACATGACACGATCAGCATCGCCATCATGGGCAATACCAACATGAGCACCCGTTACAGCCATCAGGTTCTTCAACGGCTCCAAATGAGTAGAGCCGCATTTAACATTGATATCCGTGCCCGTGAAGTCATCATTGATCGCTATCACTTCAGCACCGAGTTCTTCAAGCGCATGAGCGGTCGTAAGCGATGCCGCGCCATGACCAGTATCAAGCGCGACCTTCAAGCCCTCGAAGGAAACATCTTCGTCCTGCACCAGCGAAACCGCGTAGTTAATATACAGTTCGCAGGCGTTCTCAACCGGCACGATCACGCCCACTTCATCACCAGCAGGCAACTGGTCGGCTGGCGTGCCGCCCGCTTCGACAAATGCCTCGAGAGCTTCTTCAACATTATCAGGAAGTTTGAAGCCCTGATTGTCGAAGAACTTAATGCCGTTATACTCCGGTGGGTTATGCGATGCGGAGATGACCACACCGCCATCCGCGCACAATTCACGGGTCAGATACGCAACGCCCGGCGTAGGAATGATGCCTGCAGTCAGCACCGTGCCGCCGCGGCTCATAATTCCTGCGTTAAGAGCGCATTCGAGCATATCGCCCGACAAACGCGTATCCTTGCCGACCACAATGGTCTTGCCCAAGAACTCAACGGCTGCCTGCCCGAGTTTGAAGGCGATATCGCAAGTTAATTCGGTGTTAGCAACACCGCGTGCACCGTCTGTTCCAAATAACTTTGCCATACGTGCCTCCTACTCCTCGTGATGTCCACGGTTGCGATATTCGGGCTTAAGCAGCACCACGCCTTCCCGTGAAGCGATCTCATCTTCGGTCATACGCGAATTCAACTCGGCCGCAAATTCGTCGAGCGAAATACCACAGCGCTCAAGAAGGACCATGAGGTGATACACCACATCTCCCGCCTCATAACGCAAATGATCGACCTCCGAAGCCGGCGCCCCTGGCACCTCAACATCCTTTGCGGCCAGCGTTGTTTCATGGGCTTCTTCGACCAGCTTTTTCAGCAGCGTATCGATATCGCCCTCAAGCAAACGGTACGTGTAGCTTTTTTTGCCCGCACCACGACGTTCGTGGATAGTGTGCGCAAGCGACTCAAGCGCCGCCCCGATCTGACTTACTGGTGGCGTACGGTCATCGGATAAATACGTTTTCATATTAAGTGTTCCTTCTGCAATATCTGCATGATCAATGCGTCTTCGAAGCGTCCTTCTCGCAATACAACAGACGTTTTTTGTTTCCTTACAGAATACCGCAAGACATGCTGCCCATGGGCGCAACATCACGAGCCCATGCATACCTATGGAACAAATAAATGAAAATCGATCACCTACCAGTGATCCGGGTTTTCCTTCATACGCCCCGCCCACAGGCATGGGTGAGTTTTAGAGTTGGTTCTTGATACGAAGGCGCGACTTCACTACTTCAGCCTGCGCTTTTTCGATATCTATCGTCAGGTATTCCCCGTCTTTGTAGAGGACCTTGCCATCAGCCATAGTCAGAACAACATCACTTCCCTGAGCGGAATAGATGAGCGAACTCGCCATATCCTCACACGGTGTCATCCACGGCGTATCGATATCCAACACCACAACATCAGCTCGGTTCCCTACCGCGATATCGCCGCAGTCTTCACGACCCTGAGAAAGAGCACCATTGCGCGTTGCCATGCGAATTATGTCAGCCGACGATAGCCCAAGCGGAGACGCGCTATGAGCACGCTCCATCAGTGCCAGCAGATACATGTCCTTGAACATATTGTGGTTGTTGTTACTTGCCACGCCATCGGTGCCCAAGGCGACGGTCACGCCCGCATCACGCATAGCAAGCACGCCTGCAACACCACTGCCCAGCTTTGCATTCGATGCAGGACAGGTGGCGACGAATGCGCCTTTCTCGGCCAAGATCGCACGATCAGTATCGTTGAGCCACACACAATGAGCTGCCGTGGTCGGCACATCGAAGATGCCGCAATCCGCCAAATACTCAACGGGGGTCATGCCGTGGCGTTCCCTACAGCCTTCCACCTCTGCAGCCGTTTCGCTTACATGCACCTGCATGCGGACCCCCTCTTCAGCGGCCGCCTGCGCGAGCCCTTCGGCTACTTTACGCGTAGAGGTATATTCGGCATGCAAGTTGAAATCGACCATAAGGCGTCCATCAGCCGCCCCCTGGAACGCGCGAATCAGTTCCTGGTTCTTGACTGCTTCGGGAAGGCTGTCGTACGAGATATCAGGGTCGAAATCAAGCACGCTATGACCTAAGTTGCACTTTGCACCCGATTCGATGATCGCTTTTGCGCGTGCTTCCGAGTGGTAATACATATCCGTGAATGAAACCACGCCGAATCGCAGCATCTCAGCAATGCCCAGTAAGGTTCCATAGTACGAATCATCATCGGTCATAAGCGCTTCAAAGGGGAAAATGGCATCGTTGAGCCAGCGATCGAGCGGCATGTTCTCGCCCATACCGCGCAGCAAGGTCATAGGCACATGCGAATGCGCGTTATACAAACCAGGCATCAAAAGCTTACCGCGACCATCATAGGTCGAATCATAGGTCGTCGAAGGAGCCTCTTCTCCCACATAATCGATCCGTCCATCACGTACCCCTACGTACGCATGGGCGATATGATCGCCTAAAGCATTGACCGCATTTATATCTTCGAACAGCATCGACTGCATGCTTTTCCTCCATATGTATAGGATCTGTCTTGGTTCACCATAATAGCTTTTATTTCGAACCCGTGGCACACCATAATGCAGAGCTAATGACCTCCATCGCCATTATCGATCTTCGGTCTGATCGTTTTACTTGAAACGCCATCAAGCATCCCGATCCTTCCCGCGAGCGAACTGATCACGTCTGAGGGCGCATCCACGATCAGGGAAATAACCGACACATGCTTTCTCTTGTAAGGAACACCCATTCGACCGACTATGCAGTCCCTGTATTCATGAAGGATATCGTTGAGGTGCGGCACCGACGATTCGTTCTGGACAAGTATTCCGATCAGCGCAACACCGGTATCCATCTGGCGATCCGTTCGTTCTGGTCTTCCGCTCATTTTCTTTTCGCCGCCCATCTAGCCCATCCCCTTTCTCTCTCATGGAACCACTATGCGTTCCCATGATCTTTCTGGCGCCATTGCGCATTACCGAGATCTCGAGCCCCCTTGAGATAATGTTACGGATATGATAAAAATAACACGAGACAGTGATTCTGTTCACTAATTCACTGAAAGCGTAAATGCACCGGATAGACCAAGGTTCCGTTCCTGTTTTATTGGGTCACAGATTGTTTGCTGCCCAACAAACAGGAGGTGCACTTTGAGCGACGTTAAAAACACGATCCTCAAGCACGGTGTTCTAAGCATCACCGGAGAATGCAAAGGATGCGACCGATGCTTCAAAGCTTGTCCTACGGGAGCCATTACAGTCAATGGCCTGGGGACCAAGCACGTCATCGACCCAAACAAATGCGTCAATTGCGGCCAATGCCTTATCAACTGCCCTTTTGACCGCATAAAGGAAATAAGCATGCTCGACGATGTTCGATCAGCCATCGCCGATCCGAATAAGCACGTCATCGTCCAAATGGCTCCCGCTGTACGGGCTGGTCTTCTTACCGAATACAAGATGAACGATGCCGTTTCGGCACAAAACAAACTGTATTCAGCCCTTCGCGGCCTTGGGTTCGACACGATCCATGACACGGTGTTCGGAGCCGACCTTACCATCATGGAAGAAGGCTACGAATTGATCGGGCGGATCAACAAGGTCTTCGGAATGAACAGCGACGAGCACGCGGGCAACCTTCCTCAATTCACTTCATGCTGCCCTGGATGGGTCAGGTTCGCTGAGCTTTATTATCCAGAACTTCTTCCCCTGCTCTCGACCGCGCGCTCGCCGATGATGATGCAGGGATCCTGTACCAAAGCGTTCATGCCGCAAAAAATCGGGGTAGCGGCAAAGGATATTTATAACGTGGCCATCATGCCCTGTACGGCGAAGCGATTCGAAGCATCACGCCCTGAATTCATCGCATCGGGATACGACGATATGGATGCCGTCATCACAACGCGAGAACTGATCCAGTGGATGAAAGACGAGAACATGAACTTCGTCGATCTTGAAGAAGGCGAAACCGATCCATTCATGGGAACAGGATCGGGAGCCGGGGTCATATTCGGCAACACGGGAGGAGTAATGGAAGCAGCTCTTCGTACCGCTTATGAAGTGCTATCAGGACAGCCTCTCCAAGAACTGAGAATAGAAGCGGTTCGAGGGCAAAAAGGAGTCCGAAGTGCGACCGTCCCCATCCCCCTAAAAGGCACTGATCAGGTTCTCGATCTGAAAGTAGCCATAGTAAGTGGATCGCAGAACGTTCATCAAGTTGCGAAAGATGCCATTGATGGTACGTCCGAATATCACTTCATTGAAGTGATGAACTGCCCAAGTGGCTGCGTCAATGGCGGTGGGCAGCCCATAGACCGCACTATTTTCTAAGGAGCACTATCATGTCCTTTATTGAACGGCTCGTTGGCGAATCGGATGGCATTACCCGACGCCAAGTCATCAAGGGCGGAATCGTCATCGGAATATCCACCTTTTTCGCAGCAGCCCTTCCATCGTGGATGGTCTCGACCATTAGCCGAGCAAAAGAATTCATCACAGGTCGCACTGATGCCCTTTATTCAATCGATGAGGCGAGCGTCTTCAGAACATCCCATAGCAATCCGGATATCATCGCGATCTACCGAGAATACCTGTCCCCCGGAGAGGTCCTCCCCTCCACCACGGAGCTATCTCATCGTCTTTGCCATACGGTCTACGGCAAAGATGTTAAAACGCACATCAAGGAGCTCAAAGAGCATTCACTTGAGAGCTGCGTTGGCGAAACCAATGCGCTTATGACAAAACTGGATAAGGAGGTCTAGGATGAGCAAAACGACACTCACTAATCCCGCCGTCATAGAATCAGACGGTATTGATATTAAAGTACGAAAACATAATGTCTCAACGATGATAATGCATGGATGCGTTGCTTCCGGATTCATCATCTGCGGCATTTCAGGAATAGTCCTTTGGCTTGGCGGCGGCGATGCCATGCGCGGGGTGATCAGCCATCTTCACTGGATCGCCGGCATTCTGTTCTTCTTCGCACCCATCATCTATATTGCGGGCAACTTCAAGAAGTTCGCTCGCTTCACCGACCAAGTCACAACATTCGAAAAAAGGGACTGGGGATGGCTCCTCGTTCCCTTCGGCGGATATCCAGCCGAGCATCTCAACCTATTAAGAAAGAACAAGAAGCATCCGTATGTTCCACCGCAAGATAAGTACAACGCCGGCCAAAAGGGCGCAGCTCTCGTTCTCATGTTCGGTTCATTGGTACTTGGAGTAAGCGGGCTGATAATGGTCGCAGATGGTGGGAACCTCATCGCCCTAACGCCTGCGATGACTTGGCTTATTTGGCGTATTCATCTTATTGCCGCGATCATCACGATCCTTGTCTTCCTGGTTCACTTCTATTTATCGGCGATCTGGCCTGCAAATAGAAAAGGTGAATTCGGATCTATGTGGAAAGACGGTCAGGCAGACTACGAATTCACCGAGGAAGAGCACGGCGAATGGCTCAATACGCTTGAAATCATTGGAGAACGAACCGTAGAAGGACAAAAGCCCAGCAAATAATGCTCGGGTACGCCACGCGTCCTGGATGAGATTGCCATATTTACCAAGTGAGTTCCTGTAAAACCTCTGCATATACCGCTTGAATCGCAACCTCTATTTATTCCAATGTTTTCATATAGAACCACCCGCATATCGCGGGTGGTTCATTTTTATGCCATCGAAAATCAGAGAAATATAAAGGCGCTGATCATCTCGATGCCTTTTCGTTGAACGAAAAAAATGCGCTCCCCGAAGGGAGCGCATTCATTTGCAACATTATGCTCGATCAGCGATACGACTAGTCTTCCTGATTGGAAGCAGCTTCGTCTTCGGCGCTAGTCAGGTTGAAGCCCAGATCCGTCGCACCCAGCAACGCATCAAGCTCTTCCAGGTTGCGCTGATACGAACGCGGAGGAAGCGCTTCACCCAGCATGTCCTCGCCTTCGGTGTTGAAGGTCGCCGGCTGGTCGCCGCCGATCAGCACCGTATCATCGGGCGAGAAGACCATGTCGAGCAGCTGGCTCATGTCATCACGAGAAGCCGCAAGATCATCCTCGATCACGTGAGTCAAGCCACGCTCTTCAAGACCGACCTTCAGTTCCTCGATAGCCTTCGTGCCAATGCCCTCGATGCGAAGCAGTTCGTCTTCGGTGTGACCGACAAGATCGGCTACCGTTTCGATACCTGCTTCAGAGAACTTATTGGCCCAACGCTGCGAAACACCCAAGTCGTCATAGATGTAGAGGCGAGCCTCTTCATCGCTCAGGTTGTTAGCGCGATAACCCGACGTGATAGAAGCGAAGTAGCTTGCATAGTCGGAACCAGCGCCCAGATATCCCTCGCCATCAAGCGACCAATCCTGGGGCTGAGGCAGCAGATCCTCGATCTCACGCAGAGCTTCAGGAGCGGAATCAGGCAGACGATCAGAGTCGACCTTATCGACCGCCACACCCTTATAGGTGAGTCCCACTTCGTGATAACGCTTGAGACCCGTACCAGCAGGAATCGGCTTACCGATGATAACGTTCTCCTTCAGACCCTGCAGGGTATCGATCTTACCTTCGATCGCAGCATCGGTCAGGACCTTAGTGGTTTCCTGGAAGGATGCAGCGGACAGGAACGAATCAGTTGCCAAAGAAGCCTTGGTAATACCGAGCAGCAGCGGCTGACCGACCGGAGGATTCTTGCCTTCGAGAACCAGATCGTTCACTACCTGCTCGAACTCATAACGGTTCACCTGGCGGCCTGGCAAGAAGTCAGAATCGCCTGGATCGATAACCGCGACCTTACGCAGCATCTGACGAGCGATGACTTCGATGTGTTTATCGTTAATGTCTACGCCCTGAGATACGTACACGTCCTGAACCTGATCGACGATGTAGCGAAGCGTCGTATTAGGATCAGTCAAGCGCAGCAAGTCGTGAGGGTTAACGGAACCCTTGGTGAGCTGCTGGCCGACCTGCACTTCACAACCATCCTTAACGCCAGGAAGCATCTGAGCACGTGCGGAAACGACGTATTCGCGGATGTTGCCTTCCTGATCATGGACGGTAAGCGTCTTATTGTTCTTGTCGCCCGCGATCTGCAAGGTACCGGCGATCTCTGCGAGAACAGCCTGACCCTTAGGCTTGCGAGCCTCGAAGAGCTCGGTAACACGAGGGAGACCGTGGGTGATGTCTTCACCTGCAACACCGCCAGTGTGGAACGTACGCATCGTAAGCTGCGTGCCCGGCTCGCCAATGGACTGAGCAGCGATAATACCAGCAGCAGTACCGATGTTGACCGGACGCGACGTTGCGAGGTCCCAACCGTAGCACTTCTGGCAAATGCCGTGTTCAGCATGGCAGGTCATGACCGCACGATGCTTGATAACGCGAACGCCCGCATCATAGAGCGCTTGCAGCTGAGCAACGGAAGAAGGATATTCTCCAGCTTCCATGATGATCTCGCCCGTGGTTTCGCTTACCGCAGGCTCAGCCAGGCAACGACCGACCAAGGAATCATCGATCTTGCCCTTGGCATTCAAGAGCGCGCATTCGATGCCATCAGTCGTACCGCAGTCGATCTCGCGGATGATAACGTCCTGAGCAACGTCGACCAGACGACGGGTAAGGTAACCGGAGTCAGCCGTACGCAGTGCGGTGTCAGCCAGACCCTTACGAGCGCCGTGCGTGGAAATGAAGTATTCCAGAACGGACAGGCCTTCGCGGAAGTTCGCCTTAATAGGACGGTCGATGATCTCACCCTTCGGGTCAGACATCAGGCCACGCATACCAGCCAACTGACGGATCTGCTTGATGTTACCTCGAGCACCGGAGAACGCCATCATGTAGATCGGGTTGAACTTGTCGAAGTTCTCCGACATAGCGTTACCGACTTCTTCGTTAGCAGCGTTCCAAATGTCAACGACCTGCTTATGACGCTCTTCGTCTGCCATAAGACCCATTTCGTAGTCTTCATCAATAGCAGCGACCTTAGCGTCTGCCTCTGCGAGGATCTCTTCCTTTTGTGGAGGAATGGTCGCGTCGTAAACGGAAACCGTAACACCTGCACGCGTAGCATAGTGGAAGCCTGCGCTCTTCAAACCGTCCAGGATGGGACCCATCTTGGCGGTCGTATAGCGGTTGCAGCAGTCCTCGACCAGACGGCTGATCTCGGTCTTGTTCATTTCGTAGTTCAGGAACGGATAATCGTCAGGCAACACAGCGTTGAACGTAATACGACCGATGGTGGTCTGAATACGCTCGCCAGCCTTGTGATCCTCGAATACACCGAACGCCGAAGCGACCTGCATATCCTTGGTCAAACGAACCCAGATCTTAGCCTGCAAGTCAAGTTCCGCACGAGCATCGTAAGCGTTCATCGCATCGTTGAAGTCGATGAATGCACGACCCTCACCCGGGAAGCCATCACGAGCAGCGGTCAGATAGTACAGACCGATGATCATGTCCTGCGTCGGAACCGTTAGAGGACGACCATGAGCAGGCGACTTGATGTTGTTAGCGGAAAGCATCAGGACACGTGCCTCAGCCTGAGCTTCATTGCCCAGAGGTACGTGAACAGCCATCTGGTCACCGTCGAAGTCAGCGTTGAATGCCGTACATACCAACGGATGCAGCTTGATTGCCTTACCTTCGACCAGTACGGGCTCGAATGCCTGAATACCCAGACGATGCAGGGTAGGTGCGCGGTTGAGCAGTACCGGATGCTCGGTGATGACCTGGTCCAGAACGTCCCAAACGTAGCTTGCGCCACGATCGACCGCACGCTTAGCAGCCTTGATGTTCGCCGCATATTCGAGCTCGACCAAACGCTTCATTACGAAAGGCTTGAAGAGTTCAAGTGCCATCTGGGAAGGCAGACCGCACTGATGCAACTGCAGCGTAGGACCAACAACGATTACGGAACGGCCAGAGTAGTCAACACGCTTACCAAGAAGGTTCTGACGGAAACGACCCTGCTTGCCCTTGAGCATGTCAGAGAGCGACTTCAGCGGACGATTGCCAGGACCGGTTACCGGACGACCACGACGACCGTTGTCGAACAGCGAGTCGACTGCTTCCTGGAGCATGCGCTTTTCGTTGTTCACGATGATCTCGGGCGCACCCAGATCAAGCAGACGCTTCAAGCGGTTGTTACGGTTGATAACGCGGCGATACAGATCGTTCAGGTCGGACGTAGCGAAACGGCCACCGTCGAGCTGGACCATAGGACGCAGATCGGGAGGAATGACCGGGATAACGTCCAGGATCATATCGCTTGGCTTATTAGAAGAATGCAGGAAGGCATCAACGACCTTAAGGCGCTTGATGGCCTTGGTGCGCTTCTGGCCCTTGCCAGTTGCAACTACTTCGCTCAGTTCTTCTGCAGTAGCCTGAAGGTCGATAGCGTCGAGCAGATCGCGAATAGCCTCTGCACCCATGCCACCCGTGAAGTAATCAGAGTAGTTAAGGCGCATTTCGCGATACAGAGCCTCGTCAGCAACGAGCTGCTTAGGTTCGATCTTCAAGAACGCTTCCAGAGCTTCGGTGCGCAGGGACTTGCGCTCGTTGAACTCTTCGTAGATGTCAGCGATCTCTTCTTCGACTTCTTCGGGAGTCATGCGCTCGTCTTCGTCGATATCATCAACGAATTCGTCCTCTTCGGGAACATAATCCACCGAGAGGCGACGCGTTGCCTCGATGAGGCGATCGCGTTCCGCATCCAATTCTTCCAAGTCAGCGGAAAGCTCGTCGCGCAGTTCCTCAACGTCTTCTTCGCGTGCTTCCTTATCGACCGAAGTGATGATGGAAGATGCGAAGTACAGTACCTTCTCAAGCTCCTTCGGAGGAATATCGAGCAGATATCCCAAACGAGAAGGAGAACCCTTGAAGTACCAAATGTGGCTTACCGGAGCGGCAAGCTCAATATGGCCCATACGCTCACGACGGACCTTCGAACGCGTGACTTCAACGCCACAGCGCTCGCAGACGATACCCTTAAAGCGGATGCGCTTGTACTTACCGCAAGCGCACTCCCAGTCCTTCGTGGGGCCGAAGATCTTTTCGCAGAACAAGCCATCCTTTTCAGGCTTCAGCGTACGATAGTTAATGGTTTCGGGCTTCTTTACTTCACCACGAGACCAACCGCGGATGTCTTCCGCGCTTGCAAGAGAGATGCGGATAGCGTCAAAGTTATTTACGTCAAATTCGCTCATTTAGTTCTCCTCTCCCTCACCGATAAGGTCTAATGTGTCATCCGAATCCGTTGTGCCGCCCATCAGATCACCCAACTCGGCAGTGATGGAGCCAAGCAGATCATCTTCGGTCGCAAGCTTTTCAGCCTGCTCACGCACAGCGCCCAAAAGCTCAGACGTGTCCTCTTCAGGCTCATGCGTAACATCAATGGTCTGATGCTGGTGGCCTTCCAGTTCAACGTTCAAGCCAAGCGAGCGCATTTCCTTAATAAGGACCTTGAAGGATTCAGGGACCTCAGGTGCAGGGATGGACTCGCCCTTGACGATCGCCTCGTAGGACTTAACACGTCCAGAAGTATCGTCGGACTTAATGGTCAAGATCTCCTGGAGGACGTTAGATGCGCCATAGGAGTACAGCGCCCAAACTTCCATTTCGCCGAAGCGCTGGCCGCCGAACTGCGCCTTACCACCCAAAGGCTGCTGAGTGATGAGGCTGTAAGGGCCAGTCGAGCGAGCATGGATCTTGTCGTCGACCATGTGACCCAGCTTAAGGATGTAGGTCTGACCGCATGTAATGGGCTCACGGAAACGCTCGCCGGTGCGACCATCATAGAGCCAGGTCTTACCCGTACGGGAAAGCTGCGGGATCATATCCGAACGGAAATGCTCGCCGTACTTTTCCTTGCTCATGTTGATCAGGTTGCGGTTCGCCTTTTCGATAACGTCGGAGATCTCTTCTTCAGTTGCGCCGTCGAATACCGGCGTTGCAACATGAATAGGACCCTCTACGACCTCATCGCTGTTGTCCTCGTCAGACCAGCCCCACAGAGCAGCCCAACCAAGGTGGTTCTCGAGCAACTGACCAACGTTCATACGAGAAGGTACGCCCAGAGGATTCAGGATAACGTCAACCGGAGTACCGTCAGACAGGTAAGGCATATCCTCGACAGGAAGAACGCGAGAAATAACACCCTTGTTACCGTGACGACCGGAGAGCTTGTCGCCCTGCTGGATCTTACGCTTCTGCGCAACGAATACGCGAACCAGTTCGTTCACACCAGGAGCGAGCTCGTCACCATTCACGCGCGAAGAACGCACGACGTTGATAACGCGGCCGCCTGAGCCGTGAGGAACCTTCAGGGACGTATCGCGGACCTCGCGTGCCTTCTCACCGAAGATGGCGCGCAGCAAGCGCTCTTCGGCAGTCAGTTCGGTTTCGCCCTTAGGCGTGACCTTGCCTACCAGCACGTCGCCCGGGAACACTTCAGCACCGACGCGGATAACGCCATCGGCATCCAAGTCAGAGATCATATCTTCGGAGATATTGGGGATCTCGCGCGTGATTTCCTCGGGACCGAGTTTGGTATCACGAGCGTCGATCTCATATTCGGAAATATGAATAGAGGTCAGCAGGTCTTCAGCAACAACACGCTCGGACACGATGATAGCGTCCTCGTAGTTGTAGCCTTCCCATGGCATGTAAGCGACCATGAGGTTCTGACCCAGCGACAGCTCTGCCTTATCGCAGGAAGGACCATCGGCCAGTACGTCGCCTGCATACACCTTGTCGCCCTTGCGAACGATAGGCTTGTGGTTCATGCAGCCCGACTGGTTGGAACGCTGGAACTTAGGAATGAGATATTCGTCATATTCGCCGTCTTCGCGTTCGATGATGATGGTCTGGCCATCAACATAGTCGACCGTACCAGCGTTCTGAGCGACCAGAACTTCACCGGAGTCGACCGCGATGCGGTGCTCGATGCCCGTACCGACCAAAGGAGCGCTTGGACGGAGCAGCGGCACAGCCTGACGCTGCATGTTCGAACCCATGAGCGCGCGGTTAGCGTCGTCGTGCTCGAGGAACGGAATGAGCGACGTTGCAACGGAGGTCATCTGACGGGGCGAAACGTCCATATAGTTGACCGTCTCGATCGGCATGTCAGCTGCTTCACCGAATACGCCCTGAGAGTCGGTCGTACGGCAGAGGACCTTTACCGCCTTGACGAATTCGCCGTTCTCGTAATGACCGAATTCACGCGTTTCGGGGTGGAACGTTTCGTTCGCCTGCGCGATGGTGTATTTCTCTTCTTCGTCAGCAGTCAGGTAATCGACCTCGTCGGTCACCTTGCCGTCTACTACGCGACGATACGGCGTCTCGATGAAGCCGTAAGGATTGATGCGCGCATACGTTGCCAGCGAACCGATAAGACCAATGTTAGGACCTTCAGGCGTCTCGATCGGGCACATACGGCCGTAGTGAGACGTGTGAACGTCGCGGACCTCGAAGCCTGCACGCTCACGAGACAGACCACCAGGACCAAGAGCGGACAGACGGCGCTTGTGCGTAACGCCTGCAGCGATGTTGGACTGGTCCATGAACTGCGAGAGCTGTGAAGAGCCGAAGAACTCTTTGATAGCCGCAACGATAGGACGAATGTTGACCAAGCTCTGAGGCGTGATGTCGTCGGGCTCCTGCATGCTCATACGCTCGCGCACAACGCGCTCCATACGAGACAGACCGATGCGGAACTGATTCTGGATCAATTCGCCCACCGTGCGGATACGACGATTGCCGAAGTGGTCGATATCGTCTACCTGATAGCCTTCCTGGCCATCATGCAGCGCCACGATGTAGCGCATAGCGGCGATGATATCTTCCTGGGTAAGCGTGGAGTGATCGTTCTCTGGATCGAAACCGAGCTTCTTGTTGATCTTGTAGCGACCCACCTTCGCCAGATCGTAGCGCTGAGGGTTGAAGAACAAGCCATCAAGCAGCGTACGAGCAGAGTCGATCGTAGGAGGCTCACCGGGACGGAAACGGCGATACAGTTCGATCAGCGATTCTTCCTTAGTGGTAGCGGGATCGCGATCGAGCGTACGGATGACCATTTCGGAATCACCCAAGATGTCGATGATCTCTTCGCGCGTTTCAGCGATACCCAGCGCACGCAAAAGCAGCGTTGCGGGCTGTTTACGCTTACGGTCGATACGGACTGAAAGGATGTCACGCTTATCGGTTTCGAATTCGAGCCATGCACCACGAGAAGGGATCACCTTCGCGTTGTAGATGGTCTTGTCGGACGTCTTGTCGCGCTCGGCGGAGAAGTACACGCCAGGCGAGCGAACAAGCTGGGATACCACGACACGTTCGGTGCCGTTGATGATGAAGGTACCACGCTGGGTCATAAGCGGGAAATCGCCCATGAACACATCTTGTTCCTTCATTTCGCCCGTTTCGCGATTAATGAAGCGAATTTCAGCGAAGAGCGGTGCTTGATACGAAACATCACGTTCCTTGCACTCGTCTACGCTATACTTGGGCTCGCCGAATTCATGCTTACCGAATTCAACACACATATCCTTGGTGTTAGATTCGATAGGACTGATGTCCTGGAAGGCGCTAGTTAGGCCTTCGTCCATGAACTTTTTGAAGCTTTCCGTTTGGATGGCGATAAGATTAGGGACGTCCATAACGTCAGGAATCTTAGCGAAGCTCCGGCGGGTCCTATAACGGCTGGTGGAATCGGGGTTTTTAGACTGAACCACGAGTCATTTCCTCCTTCGTTGCAACCGGCTAATTTGCATAAAGACACAATTTACTAAGATACTTCGCGCGTATATATAAGTCAAGAAAAAAATTTGTCAAGTGTGTTTTGCTCGTGGATTTTTGGAAACTTTTTATGCAAAGTCCTTCGGGCGGCTGCGCTTTGGGCGGCGTGCCCCATATCAATCATGAGTCGGGCACCCCGCCCCTGTATCAGCTGCGCTTCGGACACCCTACTCCTACTCTCAGTTGACGCGCCCCTCTTGCGCAACGGCTGGGCAAATGCGAAACGTGCCTCACGCTGCAATGACCGGCAGAACGCAAGAAAACGCGGGAAACAGAGCACTTTATCGGCAGATTCGATCCTCTGCGCATGAAAAACGTCCTTCTGTGGCAATTATTTTCGGTTTTCGACGACTTTTCTCCCATTCTAGGCACTTTTCCACGACCAGGCAAAATGCTCCAAGCTTCTGACCTGCGGAAATAGAAATGCGAAGTGGTTTAGCATGATTTCAATCGTCGAAAACCGAAAATAATTGCCAAAACAAAGGCAAAATCGTGCGCAAGTCATGATTTTGGAGCAAAGCCCGACCTTTACGTGGGTTGAGCACGCGATCACATCCGCGTGTCAGGGGTCTGGGGGCCGGTGATCACGTGCCGAAAGCATCACTGCACATGAAAACAGCCACGTACTCAGGAGCCGGGCACATCAACGCGCTTGGGGGGGGTTAAGGCTGTCCGCGTGCTTGAGTGCCCCTGGAGGCTTGGGGGGGCGTCCGAGGCATCCCCATGCTTGGGAGCGCCCAGAAGCATCGCAAGGCGCAAAAAAGAATGGACGACCGAAGCCGTCCATTCCGATTATTTGCAGATAGCTTACAGAGAAGCTTCGCGAATCGTTTCGAGCAGTTGCTCTTCGCTCCAAACGCCCAAGTCTCCCTCGTGGCGCTCACGGATCGAAACACCGCCCTGCTCCAGTTCCTTATCGCCGATAACACCCATGTAGGGGATCTTCTCCGCCTGAGCCTTCGCGATCTTCACGCGCATCGGTTCGTTCTGGGCATACACCTCAACGCGTCCACCCGCAGCGGTGATCTTTGCGGCAAGTTCCTTACAGGCATCCACATGGCGATCAGCCAACGGCAGCAAAGCGACCTGCACAGGCGAGAGCCACAGCGGCAGCGATCCCGTATAGTGCTCGATCAGGATACCGAAGAAGCGCTCGATGGAACCGAAGATCGCACGATGCAACATCCAAGGACGCTCTTCGGTGTTCTCTGCGGTGCGATAGGTCAGCTCGAAACGCTCCGGCAGATTGAAGTCGACCTGAACCGTCGAGCACTGCCACGTACGACCGATGGCGTCTTTGACCTTGATGTCGATCTTAGGACCATAGAACGCACCGTCGCCTTCGTTGATTTCGTAAGCCAGGTTATGGCGCTCGCATGCTTCCTTGAGCGCGTTAGTCGCGTGATCCCACATATCATCAGAGCCGATGGACTTCTCGGGACGAGTTGAGATCTCCGCCTCGTAGGTGAAGTCGAAGGTGGTCATGATGTGATCGACCAGATCGAGAATAGCCACTACTTCATCGACTACCTGATCGCGCGTGCAGAACACATGAGCATCATCCTGCGTGAAGCCACGCGCACGCAGCAGACCATGTACCGCACCGGAGAGCTCGTGGCGATACACCGTACCGAACTCGAACAAGCGCAGGGGCAGATCACGATACGAATGAATGTCGTTCTTGTAGATCAGAACATGACCTGGGCAGTTCATGGGCTTTACGCCATACTCCTGCATACGAGGCGCGTCATCGCTGCCTTCGTTGATCTCGAAGAAGTACATGTTCTCATTATAGAAGTTGTAGTGACCGGAGGTCTTCCATACGTCGGACTTATACACATGCGGCGTGATGACTTCTTCGTATCCACGCGCATACAAATCGCGACGCAGCCACTCCTGAAGCAGACGGATAACACGCGCACCCTTCGGTGGATACAGGGGCAAGCCCACACCAGCAGCCTCATCGAGCATGAACAGACCGAGCTCACGACCGACTTTACGATGGTCGCGCTTTTCAGCCTCTTCCAGATTGTGAAGATAGGTGGTCAGTTCCTTCTTCTTGAAGAAGGCCGTACCGTACAAACGCTGGAGCATTTCGTTATCGGAATCGCCCTTCCAATACGCACCGGCGGTCTTCATGAGTTTGAACGAACCGATCTGACCCGCGCGTGCCACATGGGGGCCACTGCACAGATCAGCGAAGGAACCGTGACGATAAATAGAGATCTCGGTATCGGGCGCAAGATCATCGATATGCTCCGTCTTGAAACGCTGGTCAGCAAAGACCTCTTTCGCCTGCTCGCGCGTTACGACCTCGCGTACGAACGGCTCATCTTGAGCGATGATCTCGGCCATCTTCTTTTCGATAGCCTCGAAGTCGTCAGTCGAAATAGAACGAGACAGCTCGAAATCGTAGAAGAAACCGTCTTCGGTCTGAGGACCGAAAGCGATCTGAGCACCTGGGAACAGAGTCTGAACTGCTTCAGCCATAATGTGAGCGCATGAATGACGCATGATACCCAGTGCTTCAGGGCTCTTGTCGGTGATGATCTCGATCGAATCGCCATCAGCGACCGGCGAGGTCACATCGGCGAATTCACCATTGATCTTTCCCGCAAGCGCAGCCTTCGCCAAACCAGCACCAATTGATGCGGCTACATCGTAGACCGTGGCTCCATCTTCAAGGGTCTTCTTCGATCCATCGGGGAGCAAAATTTCCATAGTCGTTTCCTTTCTCGTGCCGGGTGCGCACAAAGCACCTGCACAACTCATAACGAACGAGCCGCCCATACGGCGGCTCGCATCACCTTATCATATTCATTCGCGCGCATCTGCAAAAAGCGTGCAAAGCTACCCAATCTGCTGTTCGGCTCTTCCCTGCTTTCGTCTTCGGACTGACGCGAACCACAAAGCGCTTGCCCAGGCAGTGATCGCTCTACTGCGCGAGCGCACCTTGCCTCCGTGCTCACGTGGATGACATCCTGCCGTGCGATCGGCGCGTGCGATCGCCTGCGCGTTTCGCCGTTCTACCTGTGTCCCCCACCGATGGGCGTCGTGCAATAGGGGCAGACCGTCCACGACGGATCGAGCGCATGATGGCACGTTGGGCACAAGTTCTTCAAGCGCTGATGGCAATTCGGGCACATAACATAATCGGCCTCGACCGGATAACCGCAGTTCGCGCAATCGCCATAGCGCATCAACTGACGGCGCTTCAGGGCGATCTCGAGCTCCTGCTCGTCGCGATCGTCCTTCAGCAGCGGAGGACGAATCAGGCAATAAGCCACCAGGCCGGCGATAGGAATGATGGAAAGAAGGCCCCATGCCCAGCCGAATCCGCGAGCCGACGCATCGCGAACCGACCAGAAAATGGAAATAAGATACAAGACAATGATCAGGATCAGAAGAGCGGTGACCACTCCCATGACCTCTGGAGTAAATACCTGTGAAAGCAGTTCGTTCATTCTTAACCCTCCTGCTCGATATCAGCTAATTCCGCACGCAGACGCTCCATGCGATCTACGATATCAGCGAGTTTCGCACGATCCTTCTCTACGACTTCAGGGGCAGCCTTCGACAAGAACCCGGGATTCGAAAGCTTCTTATCGAACTTTACGCGATCTTTTTCAAGCTTACCCAGTTCCTTTTCAAGACGGGCGCGTTCGGCAGCAAAATCAACGAGACCGGAAAGGATCGCATATACCTCAACATCGTCAGCCAAACGCATAGTCGACTCAGCGGGCTTTTCCGCATCTTCAGAAACCTGTTTGATCGCAACATTACCCAATGCAACGATGAGATCCTTCTGTTCGTTGAACAGATCGACCGCCGTCGCGTTGTGAGCCTTCACCACTACTTCAAGTTCGGTGCGAGGCGAAATGCCATAGCGCGCACGAATGGAGCGAATGCCCGAAACCGTCTGCGTGACGATAGCCAATGCGCGTTCTGCATCATCATCAATATACCGGGCGAGCTCCTGAGCGTCGGGCCAAGCGGCCATCATCAGGTACTCGGATTCCTTTTCGCTTGGCAGGTCCTGATAGATCTGCTCCGTTACGAACGGCATAGCGGGATGAAGCAGGCGAAGTGCCGTATCAAGCACGAAGACCAGATTACGCTGGCAGGCCACACGATCTTCACCGCCGGCAGCCAAACGAGGCTTCGAAAGCTCAATGTACCAATCGCAGAACTCGTTCCAGAAGAAGGCGTACAGTTCGCGAGTGATGTCGCCGAACTCATAACCCGTATAAGCCTCATCGAGCGAAGCGACCAGGCGAGCCAAACGAGAGAAGATCCAACGATCGGCAGGCGTCGTAGGCTGAGGATCGCCCGGAACATAATCGTCCAGGTTGAGCATTACGAAGCGAGCTGCGTTGCGGATCTTGTTCGCGAAGTTACGGCTGCTTATCAGCTTGTTCTCATTGAACTTCAGGTCCTGAGCGCCCGTTACCTGCATCAGCAGACCGAAGCGCATGCCGTCAGCGCCGTAATCTTCCATGAGCTTCAGGGGATCGACGCCATTGCCACGGCTCTTGGACATCGGCTTACCATCCGCCGCCATAACGGTAGGATGAATGATGACGTCCTTGAAAGGAACCTTTCCAGTGAAATACAGCGATGACATCACCATACGTGCGACCCACAAGCCCATGATGTCACGAGCGGTAGAGAGCATCTGGGTAGGATAATTCGGTTCGAGATCGGCCTCGTCGGTCGGCCAGCCCTGAGTAGCGAATGGCCACAATTGCGATGAGAACCAAGTGTCGAGCACATCTTCATCCTGGCGAAGCTTCGCTCCGCACTTCGGGCAGGTGTCGGTATCTTCCAGAAGCGCGTCTTCCCAACCGCATTCGTCGCAGTAGAACATCGGAATACGATGACCCCACCACAGCTGACGAGAGATGCACCAGTCCTTAAGGTTCTCCAACCAATCGAGATACACCTGCTTCCAGCGCGTTGGATGGAACTGGACTTCCCCGTCTTCAACTACGCGGGCAGCTTCCTGCTTCAAACGCTCGACCGCTACGAACCACTGCTCGGACAGCCAAGGCTCGAGTTTGGTGTGGCAGCGATAGCACGTCATGACCGAATGGTCGTGATCTTCAACATGATCGAGTAAGCCAAGTGCTTCGAATTCAGCGACGATAGCCTCACGCGCTTCTTCGCGCGTCATACCGCTGAACTTGCCATAGCCCTCGACCACGACAGCATGCTCATCGAAGATGTTGATCTGTTCCAAGTCATTACGCTGACCCATGGCATAGTCGTTGGGATCGTGCGCTGGCGTGGTCTTCACCGCGCCCGTACCGAATTCAGAATCAACATGATAATCAGCGAAGATAGGGATCTTGCGTCCCACGATAGGAAGATCGACGGTCTTGCCTATCAGGTTCTTATAGCGCTCATCCTTCGGAGATACCGCAACGCCCGTGTCGCCCAGCATGGTTTCAGGACGCGTAGTGGCGACCACCAAATATTCGATGCCATCAACGGGCTCGGTCAGCGGATAGCGCAGATACCACAGGTGGCCCTTTTCGTCGACGTATTCCGCTTCGTCATCGGCGATAGCGGTCGTACAGGAAGGGCACCAATTCACGATACGGCGGCCACGATAGATCAGATTATCGTGATACCAATCGCAAAATACCTTGCGCACCGCATAGGCGTATTCAGGAGACATCGTGAACTTCTCGTCATCGTAGTCACAAGAACAACCCATGCCCGCGATCTGGCTCACGATGGTATTACCGTATTCTTCGCGCCAATCCCAGCAAGCATCCAGGAACTTCTCGCGACCGATCTCCAAACGGGAAATGCCCTCAGAAGCGAGCTTTTTGTCCACCTTCGTCTGAGTGGCGATACCTGCGTGGTCAGTGCCGAGGATCCAGCGTGTCTTGTAACCCTGCATGCGCGCATGACGTACGCAGGTGTCCTGAATGGTGTCATTCAGAGCATGACCCATATGAAGCATGCCAGTGACATTGGGAGGAGGAATGACAACGGTATACGCCGAAGCACCATTTTTGCCAAAACCGGGCGTACGCGCAAAATACCCTTGTTCCTTCCATGCATCGAAAAGCGGCTTTTCCCAATCGCGATAAGCCGGCATTTCGTTTTTCTTGTCTGACGACATGAAATCCATCCTTCCTACCAATGGCTTAACATGGCATATCAAATGAACAAGCGCGCCAGCCTTCTGGCAACGCGCCTGTTCGATCACTACTCTACTCTATTATTCCGCACTACGTGATGCGTCGGCCGAATCACGTGGTTCGATCTGGGGTTTCGTCGACCCTTCGATATCACTTCGGCGAATGACCACACGCGTTGCTCCTTCGTGCTCGGGGAGGTCGAACATGACATCCTGCAGGGCACGTTCGCAAATGCTGCGAAGACCACGAGCGCCCGTCTGATGCTCGATAGCCTGCTGGGCCATGGCACGCAACGCATCATCTTCGAAGATCAATTCGGAATCCTCGAAAGCGAACATCGCTTTATACTGCTTCACCAAAGCGTTCTTCGGCTCGGTCAACACGCGGACCAGGTCTTCTTCGGAAAGCTCCTTCAGCGAAGTGACCACCGGAATACGTCCGACGAATTCCGGGATCATACCGTACTTATGCAGGTCTTCAGGAAGCACCTGGTTCATCAGTTCCGCATCGGCGGCGCGTTTCGATTCAGGCATATCGGAACCAAAGCCGATACTGGTCTTGCCAACACGTTCAGCGATGATATCAGGCAATCCGACGAACGCCCCACCCAAGATGAACAGGATGTTGTTGGTGTCGATATGGATCAGTTCCTGCTGAGGATGCTTTCGTCCCCCTTGCGGCGGCACTGAAGCTTCGCACCCTTCGATGATCTTCAGAAGCGCCTGCTGAACGCCTTCGCCCGACACATCACGCGTGATGGAAAGGTTCTCCGCCTTGCGGGCCACCTTGTCGATCTCGTCGATGTAGATGATGCCGATCTCTGCACGCGGGATATCGAAATCCGCTGCAGTGATGAGCTTCAGCAAGATGTTCTCGACATCTTCACCCACATAGCCCGCTTCGGTAAGTGTCGTGGCATCCGCGATGGCAAAAGGAACCTTGAGCGTACGGGCCAAGGTCTGCGCCAAGAGCGTTTTACCCGAACCGGTAGGACCCAAAAGCATGATGTTGCTCTTAGCAAGTTCAACATCGCCCTCTTGCGCCTGTTCGCCCAAGCTGATGCGCTTGTAGTGGTTATACACCGCTACGGAAAGCGCCTTCTTCGCCTCTTCCTGACCCACTACGTGCTCGGAGAGCTGCTCGAACAGCTCGCGCGGCGTGGGCAGATCAGTCAAGATCAATGATTCTTCCTGCGAATCCTCATCAACATCGGCCGTTACTTGCAGAACATGATTAAGCGCATCCGATTCCAACCCGCGCAGGTTGAGATCGGTCATCATGGCTTCAGCCGAAAGGGAAATGCACTCGTCGCAAATATAGATCCCATCAGGACCGGAGATCATCGCATTGACCTGATCGGGCGTTTTTCCGCAGAACGTGCAGTGAATATCAGAGCGTGTGGGAGGAACGTTGCCAGTCTGATCGGCCATGCTTATTCTGCCTTCTCGTTAGCAGCGAAACGAGATGCGACCACCTTGTCAACGAGACCATAAGCGCATGCTTCTTCAGCGGTCATCCAGTTATCGCGCTCGGAATCTGCGTGAACGCGCTCGGGGGTCTGGCCGCAGTGCTTAGCGATAATACCCTCCAAACGATCACGCGTCTTCTTCATTTCAGATGCGAGGATCTCGAAATCGGTCTGCTGCGTACGCTCGCCCGAACCACCCATTGGCTGATGAATCATGACCTGAGCGTTCGGCAAGATGATGCGCTTGCCGGGAGCACCTGCGCACAAGAGCACCGAGCCCATAGATGCAGCCAAGCCCATGCAGATGGTAGACACATCGCACTTGATGTACTGCATGGTGTCATAGATCGCAAGACCTGCCGATACGGATCCTCCAGGCGAATTGATGTAGAGGGAGATATCCTTATCGGGATCAGCAGATTCAAGATGCAGAAGCTGAGCTACGACCGTGTTCGCAACAGCGTCGTCAATTGCTTCGCCAAGAAAGACAATACGTTCGTTGAGCAAACGCGAATAGATGTCATAGCTGCGTTCGCCTCGAGGAGACTGCTCGATAACATAGGGGATGAGTGCGGATTGGGTAGTGTTTTGGAACATATAATGCCTCATTTCACTCATTCACATCGCATATGATGTGGTCTTATGGCTCAAAAGGGGCAACCACCACGTATATGCGGCGATCACCCCTATAAAACTAACCGAGAACCAAGGTATCGATGGCTCTATGAAAGGCTATTATTCTTCGACCTTAGCCTCAACGACCTCGGTTACCTGTGCCTTGGAAACCAAGTCGCGCAGCGCATTCGCACGGGAAATGCTCTCGCGGATCATAGGAAGACGACCCTCTTTGCGCCATTCGGCTTCGATAGCATCGGGATCATCGAGGTCAGCCTGGGTAAATTCAGCGTGAACCTCTTCTTCAGTAGCGGCGATCTCAAAGTGGCGGGCCCATGCATCAAGAGCAAGATCCTGGCGCACAGTGTCAGCTGCCTGCTTCTTGTTATCTTCCTTGAACTGCTCAGGGGTAAGATCCATGGTCTTAAGATACGTATCGAACGTAAGACCCATGCGAGAAAGCTGGCCGTAGAAGTTCTGGAGCAGGTTCGTTTCCTCGCGCTCGCACATAGCCTCAGGGAGCTCACCTTCAAGGCGAGCAGCCAAAGCCTGCAGGCACTCGTTCTCCTTGCGGCGAGGCATGCTGGTCATCTTCTGACCCTTGATGCTATCGGCGATCTTGGAGCGCATATCTTCAACGCCCTCGAAACCGAACTTTTCCTTTACCCATTCGTCATCGATCTCAGGAGATACCTTCTTCTTGATGACCTCTACCTTAACGTCGAAGTGGAACATACCCTTTTCTTCGAAGTTGTTGGTGATGAGGGAATCATCGTCGGTCAAATCAAGATCAAAGCTCTTGTCCTGACCCTTCTTAAGACCGATGAGCTCTGCGTCGAACGATGCAGGGTATACGCCCTGGCCGAGTTCGTACAGACGATTTTCGGAAGAAAGCGCAGCGACTTCTTCACCCGCTTCGTTAGTTGCAGCAATGGTCAACTCAACGAATTCACCGGGCTTGATCTTGGTGTTAGCGTTCGCATCCTTGAAATCATGGTAGTAGTTGCGCAGTTCTTCGACCTGAGCATCGATCTCTTCTTCGGTTGCGTCAGCGGAAGGGATCTCGACCTCGACCGGCTCATAGCTGGTCAGCTCGAACTCGGGCTTCACCTGAATGGTAGCGGTGAAGTTGAACGGCTTGTGATCCTCTACCAGATCGAGTTCGTACTGATAATCAGGACGCTGCAGAGGGATCAGATTATTCTCTTCAAGAGCCTGAGGATAGACTTCGTTCACCAGATCCTCAGTGACCGTGGTGCGTACCGCATCGGCACCCATGATGTTGTCGACAACGGGACGAGGAGCCTTACCGGGACGGAAGCCGGGGAAGCTATAGCGCTTGGCAACCTGACGATAAGTACGCTTGATACGCGCATCGACATCGGCAGCGTCGACCTCGAACGAAAGCTTTACCTGGTTGTTCTCGAGAGCCTCTACTTTGATGTTCACGAATTAACTCCTTCTTGGGTACTTCTTTGTTTCGCAATGGTGCGGGTGAAAGGACTTGAACCTTCACGGGGGTTACCCACCAGAACCTAAACCTGGCGCGTCTGCCAATTCCGCCACACCCGCAACTCAGCGCGACAGCGTCACCCATCCAGGGCGACAACTTCGCTATCATATCAAATCGCGCCCATCCTTGCTCAAGAAATATCAAAAGATGGGGCAAGTTGTGGAGAATCTATGCCAAGTTACGTAGCCGCTGCTACACCGAAGTTGCATCACGTGCCGTGATGGTTCGCGAGGGCGAAATGAGAACGGTTCCCACGCGTCCCTGCAAGGTGGCATCATCATAGAAGACCCCATCGACCAGTACACCATGAGGGGCAAAACCCTCATCCTGTGCCGAGATCACGATATGGGCACCAGAATATGAATCGAGAAGCGAAAGATCGCTGACGATACACACGATGAAGTCGACCTCGAGTGCTTTGCACTGCTCTATGCGCTTCTGGAAATAGCTTTCCTGCGCGGTCACTTCGTCAATGGAGAACATCCCGAAGGTGTACTTGCCCGCGCGCACGACGCTATGGTCGTTGTACTGCGTCAGATCCTCCAGATCGAGGGTCAGCACATGCGCGTTCTTCTCTATATAAGAGCGTTGGAGCTCGAAGACAGACAGCGGGCGTACCTCTTCTTCACTAGAATCGGCATTGGTCGTATCGGTCGCACTTGCTTCCCCGGAAGAGTCTTCTGTTTTATCTTGAGTCGATCGCTTGTTCATGGCGTGGGGCGACAGCGTCTCTCCCACCGCAGAAGAGTCAACGACCGTTTCGCGGCGTTCGGTCACCGTGCCTTTATACAGGACCGCAGTATAGTCATCAAGGCTCCCAGTCGCATCATCGATGGAACTTGCCGCAACATTAAGAGAGTGGCCGACGGTAACGATATAGGCGATCAAGACACCCAACCCCGCCAGTACGAGGAAGGCGAAGACCCCAAGGGCTGCTTTTTCGCGTGAGATGCTTTTCATAGCTCCGTATCCTAAACAAACCCATCAGCGATCCACAAAAAGAAATCGCGCGAACGGCCTTCGAATTCGCTCGACCGCTTCGTTCCTTTCTTTTGTTCGCCTTCGTGCATAGACCTTCGAACCGCCCTCGATGATTACTTGGCCAGCATACGCTTCAGGAAACGTCCCGTATGGCTCTCGGGTACGGCGGCGATATCTTCCGGCGTACCTTGCGCGACGATCGTACCGCCACGATCCCCGCCTTCAGGACCAAGATCGATAACGTGATCCGCCGCCTTGATAATATCGAGATTGTGCTCGATGACCAATACTGTATTACCCGCATCGACGAGGCGCTGCAGCACCTCGAGGAGCTGACGCACGTCATCAAAATGCAAGCCTGTCGTTGGTTCGTCAAGGATATAGAACGTCTTACCCGTCTGGCGACGCTGCAATTCACTTGCGAGCTTCACACGCTGAGCTTCGCCACCGGAAAGCGTCGTCGCGGGCTGCCCCAGGCGAATATAACCCAGGCCCACATCATGCAAGGTGTCCAGCTTGCGCACAACGCCAGGTATCTTAGAGAAGAACTCGCGCGCTTCATCAACGGTCATGTCGAGCACATCGTATACGTTCTTCCCACGATACGTTACCTGGAGCGTTTCGCGATTGTAGCGCTTGCCTTCGCATACTTCGCAGTCAACATACACGTCAGGCAGGAAGTGCATTTCGATCTTCTTCTGGCCATCGCCCTTACAGGCTTCGCAACGGCCACCTGCAACGTTGAAGGAAAAACGACCCGGCGCATACCCGCGCACCTTCGCTTCAGGCGTAGATGCGAACAATGCGCGAATGTCGTCCCATAAGCCGATATACGTTGCCGGATTGGAACGCGGCGTACGGCCTATGGGGCTCTGATCGATGTTAATTACCTTGTCGATACGCTCCGTTCCCGCAAGACGACGATAATCGCCCGTTTTACGGTGTGCATGGTTCACTCGATTGGCGAGCGCGGGAGCTAAGGTATCGGTGATGAGCGAGCTCTTGCCGGACCCCGAAACACCCGTTACCAACGTGAGCGTTCCCAAGGGAATGGAAATATCGACCTTCTTCAGGTTGTTCTCCGTTGCTCCCTTCAGCTGGATCGAACCCCTGTTGGGCTTACGACGCTGTTCGGGAACAGGAATGACCTTCTTTCCGCTCAAGTACTGCGCGGTGAGCGATTCGGGTACGGACAGTATTTCATCGGGCGTGCCTGCGGCGACCACCGCGCCACCCAATTCGCCCGCACCAGGGCCCATATCGATGACATAATCGGCACTGCGGATGGTATCTTCGTCGTGTTCGACCACCACTACGGTGTTGCCCAGATCACGCAGATGCTCAAGGGTGCCGATGAGACGTTCGTTATCGCGCTGATGCAAGCCGATCGAAGGTTCATCCAAGATATAGAGCACGCCCATCAGGCCCGCGCCGATCTGGGTCGCAAGGCGAATACGCTGCGCTTCGCCACCCGACAAGGTAGCGGTCGCTCGTTCGAGCGTGAGATAATCCAGACCCACATCAACCAAGAACTGCAAGCGCGTCCTGATCTCCTTCACGATGGGAACCGCGATGGTGTTCTGTGCATCGGCGAACGAAAGCGTTTCGAAGAAATGCAGCGAATCACGGGCGCACATCTCGCACACTTCGTGAATGTTCTTCTCCCCCACGGTGACGGCCAAGATCATAGGATTCAAGCGCTTGCCCTGGCACGTCGCGCAGGGAATGATGGAGAAATACTGCTCATATTTTTGGCGCTGACGATCAGACGATGCTTCCTTGTAGCGATGCATCACCGCCGCGCAGATGCCTTCCCACTCGATGAACCAGTAGGTCTCGCGTCCATCAACGGTCGTGTAATCAACGCGGATCTTTTCATCGGGCACCCCGTAGAGCAGCGCCTTTTGCACCTTGTTGGGGATATCTTCCCACGGCGTAGCGGGATCCACCTTAAAGTGAAGCATCACCGCACGCATGACCTGCGGATAGTAATTGCCCGTTTTAAAGGGAGCAACCGCACCTTCTTCAAGCGAAAGCGTTTTATCGGGAACCAGCAAGCTAGGGTCGACCTCTTCACGACTGCCGATGCCCAGACAATCAGGACACGCACCATAGGGAGCGTTGAACGAAAAATCGCGGGGCTGTAGTTCGGTCATGGAGCAACCGTGCTCAGGACATGCCAACGCGAGCGAGAAAATGTACTCGCCTGGGGCAAGGCCGCCCTTAGCGCCCGACGACGTTACCACATTGGCTTCTTCGTCGTCCTTATCCATCACCTTCACCAGAACACGCCCTTCGGCAAGATTACAGGCCATTTCCACCGCCTGAGCGATGCGGGTATGGGCAGCCTCTTTCAGAACAACGCGATCGACCACCACGTCGATGAAGTGCTTGATCTTCTTGTTCAGTACGATATCTTCGCCGCCGAGCTTAGTCACTTCGCCATCAATGCGAACGCGAGAGAAACCTTCCTTCTGCAGATCGCGGAACAGTTTGGTGAATTCACCCTTGCGCCCCGCCACTACGGGAGCCAAGATCAGCGCGCGCTTTCCTTCACCAAGAGCCAGCACATCATCAGTCACCTGGTCGGTCGTCTGCGCTTTGATCTCTCGGCCACATTCGGGGCAATGAGGAACACCCACGCGCGCGAACAGCAGACGCAGGTAGTCGTAGATCTCTGTAACCGTACCCACTGTGGAGCGCGGGTTCTTGCTGGTCGTTTTCTGATCGATGGAAACAGCGGGTGACAGGCCGTCGATCGAATCGAGGTCGGGTTTGCTCATCTGCCCCAAGAACTGACGCGCATAGCTGGACAAGCTCTCGACGTAGCGGCGCTGGCCTTCAGCGTAGATGGTATCGAACGCAAGCGAGCTCTTACCTGAACCTGACAAGCCGGTAATTACCACGAGTTCATCGCGAGGGATTTCGACGTCGACGTTCTTCAGATTATGCTCACGAGCACCTTTTATAACAATGGAACTTTGTCCCATGGATCTCTCCTCATATCATGGATGACATCTGGCTATTCTACCGCAGCAGAGTTACCGCAACGCCATTCGAGAGATTCCTTCACATTTCACCATGGGATACCGACTAGAGCGCGCCTTACCCCCGAGGGTGGGTTTGGTGGTGAACTTGCTTTAAACGATCGGATGTTAGGTGCGTATAGATCTGCGTGGTGGACAAACTGGCGTGCCCAAGCATTTCCTGAACGCTGCGTAGATCCGCCCCACCGGAAAGCAAATCAGTAGCGAACGAATGGCGCATGGCATGCGGAGTGAGCGATTCGTCTAGCTGTGCGGCCCGAAGCGCTTCTTTGAATACGGACCTGATAGTATTCGTGGAAAGTGGGTTACCCCGCGCCGACAAGAACACATAGGGAGATTCCCCGACAAGCAGCAACGGTCGCGCTTGCTCGAGATAGCGTGAAAGAACCTCACAGGCAACCGCATGTAGCGGCACCAGGCGCTCTTTCGATCCCTTACCCATAACACGAAGCGTACCTGCCTCTAAGTCAACTCGTGTTACGAGCAGACCCGCCACTTCAGAAACACGCAGACCCGCCGCGTACAAGAGCTCGAACAGGGCTTCGTTTCGCAGCGCGATAGCTTCTTGCTGTATTGCCTTCTTCGATCGGGGCTTTTTCTGCGCAACCTCATGTGAAGCTACCTCTTGCGACGCAGCGCGGGACAAGAGTTTATCCATATCCTGGGGCGCGATGACGCGAGGAAGGGTCTTTGCCTGCTTTGGGCCGCTGAGTATATCCGCGGGACTCGACTGGCAATGCCCCTCAACGACCAACCAGCGGTAGAATCCCTTGATAGAACTCAAGTGACGATTGACGGTCTTTCGCGAATATCCCGCCTGATCGAGATATGCCAGATAGCGTCTTACCTGCTGGTGACGAACAGAGAGCACGTCTAGCTTTTCACGCGCGCACCACCGCATATACGCCTCGATATCGGTCCGATAATTGCGGATCGTGTGCGACGATCTGTTGTGCTCGACCGCAAGCGAAGTGCAGAACCCCTCCACCAAGGAACGCAACGATGGATCGATCCCCTCATTAGAAGGAGCTACATCATCGTATGTGTCCGGCTGAGTCATCGGAGCATCCCTGCGCAGTTTGCCATTTAATTCTTTTCCATGAGCCCTTGCTCACATAACTGATCGACATAGGTACTCATCGCACAAGCACCACGCTCAGCATACGCAGCATAACGCTGTCGTTTATTGCGTACCGGCGGATCAAGTGGTTCCATAATGCCGAAGTTGACATGCATGGGTTGGTAATCAACCGTATCTTCGTTCGTGGCGTAGGCAATAAGCGCACCAAATGCGGATTCCTTTGGCAAGGGATGCATCGGTATTCCCTGCACACAAGCTGCAACCGCAAGCGAGGCATACAAACCCGATGCGATGGCTTCGCAATACCCTTCGGTTCCCCCGAATTGGCCCGCCACAAATACTGGAACAAGCAGTTCTTGCGCTTGATCGGTTATCAACTGCAGCGTGGACGTCAAAAGATGCGGCGCATCAATGAACGTATTGCGATGCATGACTCCATAGCGTGCGAATTCAGCATGTTCCAATCCGGGAATCATCTGGAACACGCGTTTCTGTTCGGGGAACGTCAAATTCGTCTGAAAGCCCACCAAGTTAAAGCTCTGCTTGTGCGCATCTTCTGCGCGAAGCTGCACTACCGCCCAAGGGCGTCGCCCAGTTGCAGGATCAGTCAACCCTACAGGCTTCAAGGGGCCGAAACGAGGCGCGTCAAAACCCTTGCGCGCGATCTCTTCAATAGGCTGACATGCCTGGAACAGATCGGAACCCTCAAAATCACGCTTAATCACTCGCTGAGCATCAATGAGTTCGGTGATGAACGCCTCATATTCTTCCTTATCGAAGGGAGCGTTAAGGTAATCGCCCTGCCCTTCGTCTTCATAGCGGCTTTGACTGAATACCCGCGAATGATCAAGTGAATCAGCCATTACCACAGGCGCAGCAGCGTCGTAGAACGCCATGTGATCTTGCCCGGTAAGGCTCTGCATGAAACCCGCGAGCGATTCAGATGTCAACGGACCCGAAGCCACGATGATCGCTTGAGCTGGCCCGAACGGAGCATAGGGTTCATCAATCGAGTCGTCAATTACCAGAACTGCCCCTTGCGCAGTGAGACCCACTACTTCTGCTTTCACTAGCGTGATGGCAGGATCCTTTTCAATGAGATCCGTAACTGCCTGGGAGAACTTTTCCCTATCGACCGCGAGAGCGCCCCCTGCAGCCACTCGGTTCTCGTAAGCGCAACGCAGCACCTGTGAGCCAAGGCTTTCAAGCTCTTGCTTGAGCATGCCTGCCGCGCTATCGGGTTTGGTTGATTTCAGGGAATTAGAGCAAACCAGCTCTGCACAATTTCCGCTCCGATGCACTACGGTTTGATTATGTGGGCGCATTTCGAAAAGACGTACCGCAAAACCGCGTTGCGCTAACTGAAGCGCCGCCTCGCTTCCCGCTAAGCCGGCGCCAATGATATCGATGGTATGTTGTGTTTTATTGATCATAATGAAACAGTACTATACCCGAGCCGGACCGTAACGCCCATCAGGAAACCGCGCAATCAAACCATCTCTTTCGTAACCAGCCAGTTTTACCATGAGCCACGTAAGAACATCGTGCTGGCCATCAGGCGCATCAACATCCCACGGCAACGTAAGAAGTTGTTCTACTCTCATCGGGTCAGCATACAACGCTTCCAGAACAGGATCGTCATTCGGACAAGATGCATCACTGAGCTGACCGCGCTTGTCGGGTTCACGAGCGTCTTCCATGCGCAAGCATCCGAATATTCCCACGAGTACATCCTCGAAGCTCTCCGCATCCACGATGGGAGTAGCTCCCTGATAGATAAGGCGATTAGAACCCCTCGACGTCGAAGACGTGATCGACCCCGGAACAACTAGCACTTCACGCCCAGCCGCAAGCGCATCATCAGCGGTAGAGAACGTACCCGACGGCAACCCCGCTTCAACAATAAGGGTCGCTCGGGAAAGCCCCGCAATGATGCGGTTCCTCGCTCGGAACGTATAGGGCAAGGGCGGAAAATCCCAATGATGCTCCGATATAACCGCTCCCCCTTCGTCGATCACGCGCTGGAACAGCTCTTTATTGCTAGAAGGATACAGCTGATCGCAACCTCCACCTAAGACCACCACGGTCTTACCGCCTGCTTCAAGGGCACCCACATGCGCTTGCGTATCGCACCCGAGCGCTCCTCCTGAAACAATGGGAATACCCCGTCTGGCAGCAAGTAAAGCGAACTGACGCGCAGCCGCCTTTCCATAAGGAGTCGCCTTTCTTGCCCCAATGATAGACAGGCCATCATTCAGCACACGCACGTCCCCTATCACGTAAAGCACCTTGGGTGGATCATCCACCGTCATCAATGATTCCGGATATCCTTCTTCTCCAAAACGAAGCTCGCAACGCGGGCCTAAAAGGGTCGTCTTCGGCAATTCCGAAAAACGCTTCCGATGCACCGCTTGAGCCTCGCGCACGCTTAGATCTTTCACTGAGACACCCCTCCGAACCGTAAATTAAATGCTTCTGCCACATGTCCCACCTCTACCCGATCGCACTGGGCTATATCGGCAATGGTCCGCGACAGCAACAATGTCTTCGCAACAGAACGTGCGCTCAGCTGCCCACTGTCTGCAAGCGACAAGAAGAACCTCTCCGTCTCCTGATCGAAATCGCACTCTTCCTTGAGCACCTTCAAGCTTCTATTGCGCATTACACGTTCCTTTCGCCTTTTGTGCGAAAAGCGCCTGGCACGAATGACTCCTTCGCGCAGTTCTTCCGAGCTTTTTCCTTCCGTATGACCGAAAAGATCGGAGCTTTCCTCGCGCCATACGTCGATGCGAATATCAATACGATCCATAAGCGGCCCCCCGATGCGGTTCTGATACGCCTGTACCACAGCAGGAGCGCACCGGCACTTTCCGCTTGCATCGCCAAAATACCCGCAAGGACACGGATTCGTTGCGGCTATCAGCTGAAACCGCGCGGGGAACGCATAAGAGCCATCAGCACGCGTAAGAACGATCGATCCCGTTTCCATTGGCTGGCGCAAGGTCTGCAATACCGAAGTGCTGAATTCAGCCAACTCATCCAGGAACAGCACCCCTCTATGGGCAAGAGATGCCTCACCTGGATGAGGGGGTCTACCACCACCGATAAGCCCTGCCGCCGTTGCACTATGATGAGGGCTCCTGAACGGACGCTGCCCCGATAAGATCCCCGAAAGATCTTCCCCTGCCACCGAATGAATAAGGGCCGCTTCTATACGTTGGGATTCATCAAGATCGGGCAAGATAGTCGAGAACCGCTGCGCAAGCATCGTTTTACCCGACCCTGGTGGACCCACCATGAGCACCCCATGATCACCCGCCGCCGCGATCTGCAAAGCACGCTTTGCCGCTTCATGCCCCAGCACTTCCTTATAGTCGATCGATGCAACCGATGACCCCAATTTCAAAGGCGCGGCTTGCGCGAATCGACCCGTTCGAATATGCGCCAACTGCTCAAGAAAACGGCATTCGAGTCCTTTGAAGTTGAAGATCCCCTGATCGGGAACGCCTGTTAAAAGCTTCCACCCGTTCTCATAAGCGCATTTCTGATACGCCAGCGCTCCCGCTGTACAGCGAACGGCCCCGCTTAAAGACAGCTCACCTACCACTATCGCACCCTCGAGCACCGAAGGATCGATCTGCCCCGTTGCCGCAAGAATACCCAACGCAATGGGCAGATCGAAACCCGACCCTGTTTTCCGCAACGCCCCCGGCGCAAGGTTCACCACGATCTTGTCGGTAGGCATAACGAACCCGCTTGCGCGCAAGGCCGCTTTGACCCTCTCTCGGGATTCCATAATGGCCGCATCCGCCATACCAACGATGGAAAAGGAGGGGATCCCATTCGAAATAACGACTTCCACCAGAACAGGAACCGCCTCGATACCGCGGATGGTCGCGCCCTGAAGCGTATATGAACGCTGCGATATCATTCTCCCGCTCCGAACGCATTAATATGGAAACGCAAGAACGCACGCTGTTCAGACAATACCAAAATGGAAATAACATCGAAGCGGACCTTGATATCGCACGCCTCATACGTTTTAAGATAGCTCGCCGCGATCTTTTCGTACCGCGCCCGCTTTTTCGCATCCACGGCTTCTGCGGGGAATCCCTTTTCCGAATTAGAGCGCGTTTTCACTTCGACGAAGCAGAGCGTGTCTCCATCGCGAGCGATGATATCCGCCTCACCCGCAAAGCACGTCCAATTCGTCTCAAGAATGTCATACCCACGGTTCTTCAGAAAGCGAGCTGCAGCCTGCTCTCCTTTACGACCAAGTTCCTTAGCGGAGGAGCAAGACGTCTGATTGCACGGATCCTGCGCTCCTTCGTTCCCCGGAGAGCCACAGGCGCTATCGCCTATAGAATGCTCACCGGTTCTAATACATAGCTCATGTTCGTTCAATTCACACATCTTGTCCTCCTTACACGAACGAGGATAGAGAGTGAAATTCGAAAAATATAAGAAAGGAACCTTAAACTAAGTGCACATTTCCCTCAAATGAACCTCAAATCATGCACTCAGCAAAGAACGCATGCGTCGAGCGCTCCATCGCTTATGAGAACAAGCTTTCCTGTAGGAAGTTCTGACAGAACGATACACGATGAATGGGGGTAAGTCCCTTTTCCTGAATAGCCTCACGATGACGCGCGCTTCCATAGCCCTTCGAAGACGCGAAATCATAGCCGGGATATTGCGCATCGTAGGCGACCATCTGAGCATCACGCGAGACCTTTGCAATAAGCGAAGCTGCCGCGATCGAGGCACAACGCGCATCGCCATGGATCACGTTCACTTCACGCGCATCTAGATGCATCGGATTGCCATCAAGCAACACAACTTCGGGCACTATTCCTTGCGCTTCAATAGATGCGATGGCCTTTTGGAACGCTTCGCGCAGACAAGCCGAAATGCCCTTCGTATCGATTTCTTCCGGCGCAATATCCACCACCGCCCACGCACGTGCCTGCTGCTTAATAGCGTCAGATAGCGCAGGACGATGCGATTCGGGCACCTGCTTGGAATCATTCAAACCTGCGATACGCGGCGCATCAGGCGAAAGAACCACCGCACCCACCGTCAAAGGACCCGCAAGAGGACCGCGCCCCACTTCATCTAAACCGACGATGACCTTCCCATTGGAAAGCTCCTGTTCGTAGGTATACAGACCCTCTAAACGCTGTTGCTCTTCTTGTTCTGACTTAAGACGGCGTCGAGTTTGCACTAGAGCCGACTGGACCCCTTTACGAGTATCTGCGCACAGAGAACGCTCCAGCACCGCAAATTCTTCAGCGGTTGCCTGCGATAAACGCTGACGAATATCTGCGACCGTCTGCGACACGATCCACCAACTCCTTACGGAACAAACCCACCAAGGCCCTACCGGCCCGAAAACGGTCCATATCAATGGCGTAAACCAGATACATTCTATCCTATGGTCCTCTGACCTAGCTCGTATCCGCTTCTGAAGATCCACCTAGAATAAACCACCAGAACGCAAACGCGCTCTTTCATATCGGCACAAAAAAGACGCTATTGAGACCCCTGTCACCAGTTTAGGCTATCAGGATTCATAAGAAAGTCGTACAAACTTATGAACAGGATGCCGTTCTCGTCGCGCGTGGGCTTCATGATTTCGCGCACAACAACGATTTTCTTGAAACTGTCATTAATTTCCCTGAGGGAAGAGATCTCCTGCGCGAGCTTCTTAGAATCAGGAAGCTGCAAAGCTGACTGTATATAAAAACGCTGAGAGCCAAGATTTGCGACGAAGTCCACCTCGAGGTTCTTGCGTATTTGCTTTCCGCTCTGAATAACGCGCTTCGTCACGGATCCAATATCGACCAAAAAACCACGCGCACGCAATTCGTTATACACGACGTTTTCCATAATATGAGTCTGCTCGACCTGCCTGAATCCTAGTCGTGCGTTACGAAGTCCCATATCTTCGAAATAGTATTTCTTGGGCGTTCCAATGTATTTACGGCCCTTCACATCATAGCGATCGGCAACTTCAATGAGGAAGGACTCCTCTAGACATGCAAGGTAATGCGATATGGTATTGACGCTGATATTCGAGTGGAGCTCACTTTTGAAAGTGCTCTGTATCTTCGAAGGATTCGTCGCACAACCGATCATCGAAGCCATAACGTCCACCAACCGTTCCAGCTCTTCGGTTTTCGCAATGCCGTTACGCGACACAATATCCTTGATATAGGTCTCCGTGAACAGATTCTCCAAATAGCGAACCTTCTGCTCTTCTGTCTTCATAGAAAGCAGCAGGGGCATGCCACCATAGCGCGCATACTCAGCCCACCCCAAATAGACATCCCCATCGAAGCCTTGCATGAATTCGGCAAAGGATAGCGGTCTGATGCGCACTTCGTCACCACGCCCGCGAAACTCCGTCAGGACATCGGTTGAAAGCATGCGGGAATTACTGCCGGTCACATATACATCGACGTTAGGCAATCGTAGTAGCCCATTGAGGACGCCATAGAGCCGAGGAGGCTCGGTTCCCTTGATCTCTGTAGGAGAAATAGCGTATTGGACCTCGTCGAGCAGTACATATGCCTGCCCATTGATGGCTCGTATTCGTTCATGTAGATACAGCGATAACGCCACTGTATCCCGCTGAGCCTCGAAACGATCATCATCAAGGGAAACTTCAATGATGTGCTCCGGCTTTACGCCATTAACGATCAGGTGCTCTCTGAAAAGATTAAAAAGCAGGTAGGTTTTTCCGCAGCGCCTAATACCAGTAACCACCTTGATCATTCCGTTACCCATCCTAATAATCAGGTCATTCAAATATTTGTCGCGCTGGATCTGCATCTTGACCTCCATCTATCTCCATTGAAATATTTTGCCCTGAATGGCAAAATATTTCAATGCGAATACAAGAAGGTAATACCAAGGCCATCGCAGGGGCGTTGAGATAGAAAGGGCCCGACTCCTTGATGGTCCATGGAATCAGGCCCGATATTACCCACTAACATTGTCCTGCTCATATAAAAAAGGGGCACGAACGATTCGTGCCCCTTTCGCAATAACAGGTAATAAGACTTAGAATGCCTTTTCCTTGATCTTTGCAGCCTTGCCCACCTTGTCGCGAAGATAGTAGAGCTTTGCGCGGTTAACGTCGCCGCGACGCACTACTTCGATCTTCTCGATCTTGGGAGAATGTACAGGGAAAGTACGCTCTACACCAACGGAGAAGCTGATCTTGCGAACCGTGAAGGTTTCACGGGAAGATGCACCGTGACGACGAATAACGTCACCCTGGAAGACCTGAATACGCTCACGATTGCCTTCCTTGATGCGATAATGAACCTTGACGTTGTCACCGACATTGAAGTCCGCTACGTCAGGGTTGATCTGCTGCTGCTCGATTGCGCGGATGATATCCATGGTTCCGTTCCTTCTATATACTCAAAAACTTGGTTTTACCAATGTGGTGTCTTTTGACACAGCAGAGAATTATACCGTTCGACCCCCTGCTGCGCAATACCTTATTGGCACTTATTTTACTATCTTTCAAAAGCGCCCTTATTCGACGCTCATTCGCCTACGGCGCCTGCGTCAATCGCCTACAACAGCCCCAGCTGCGTACGGGCTTTGTTCATTTCGGCCTCGACATCTGCGCCTATGATATCCAGACCCTCCGCGCTCACGAAACGGGTCTTCTCAATACCGAACATACGCGCCATGCCGCATACGTAATCGTATCCGAAGTTGCGATCCCCAATGGGTCCGCCACTGGTGGTGATATACGTGAGCGACTGAGCCTTGCACATACCTTCGATGTTGCCCATCTGTCCATAACGAAACGTCACGCCACATACCGTTACGTATTCGATATACACCTTAAGCGCTGCCGGGAACGACAGATCCCAATACGGCGCGCCAATTACGACCTCATCAGCATCCGCGAACTGTTTTGCCAGATCGAAAATTGCGTCATCAGCGTTACCCGCTTCCAGCTGCGCCACCCGATATTCAACGCGTTCGTTATTGAAGGGGGTCAGACCCAGTACCGCCAAGGGAACTTCAGTGATATGAGCATCGCTGCGCGTAGCCAGGTATTCCCTACACAACGCAAGTGTGTTCGATTCTTCGCCACGCATACACGCATTCACAAAGAGCAATTCAGTCATATGGAACCTCCCCTTCCATTGCTTCGCTAAACGCTTACAGCAACATGAGCAATCCGTAGCTACCTACACCGGCTACGATACACCATACGAGGGACTTCGTTTTGATAGCGACCACCACTACCACCAAAGTCGCAACTAAAGGCAGCGCTCCCGGCCACAATCCAGCATCGAACATACCCGGCGACAGAAGGTCGTTGGCGATAAGCGCCGCGAACGCCGCAGGGGGAATGAAAGCGAGCGCCTGAGAAAGCCATCCCGGCAGATCGCGTCCCCGAAGCGCGAACACGGGCACCACGCGGAACAACAGAATGGTCGCAGCGCAGGCAAGACCAATGAAAGCGAAATCACTCCACGACACGAGCGCCACTCCCCTTTCGAGACACAACAATACCCGCCACTACTCCAATGAGCGCGCCGATCAGAATAGCTGGACCGGAAAGCCCCACGCATTTGCACACGAACACTCCGACGACCGCCGCTAAAGCTGCGACCACATTAGCCGCCGTCTTTTTCTGCGAGAACAACAAGCAAAGGAAAATACTGGTCATAGCGAACGAAGCCAGCGCACTGGGCAGCGTCAGAAGCGACCCGATGATAACGCCCACCGCATTGGCGAGCGCCCAGGTGGTCTGACAAGAGATATTGACTGCCGTTGCCTTGCCGACGCTCCAATTGCCGCGCTCGAAACGGCCCAGATTAACCGCGAACGATTCGTCAGTCACCGTTGCGCCGAACAGAAACGACAACTTTTTCTTCGCGTTTCCACAGAACCGCGAAAGCGATGCGCCATAGAGCAGCTGACGCGAATTGACTAACGTTACCGAAGCGATGATGGCAAGCGCAGGCGAACCCACGAGCCACATATTGGGGATCATGTACTGTCCCGCACCTGAATAGAACAACATGGAAAGCAAGAACACCTGCAAGGCGCTCAGCCCCACCTGTTCGCACAATATGCCGCAAGGGATCCCTAAAAAGACATAACCGATCATCACCGGCCATGCAGCACTCAATACCTCTTTGGCAGTTGCAGCGAATGATGCTCTGGGCGGCGTATGCAAAGATGCCTCTTCTTGAGAGGCATCTGAGTTGATCTGTTCTTCAGTATTCATAACCCAAGAAGCATAGCACTCCCAGAGCTAAAAGCCAGAGCATTTGCCAAGTAAGCTTTAATGATTCCACGAGTGCGGAACGAACATATCCATGAAGAAGCTCTTCGCATAACGGTCGGTCATTCCCGCCACATAATCAGTTACGGCACGCAGCGGATCGCCGCCGGAAATGTTCTTGAGCTCCTGAGGCACCTCATCGTAGTGGCGAACGAAGTAATCGAAGACATCTTCGATCAAATGCTTCGCCTTGGCCACTTCCACCATGACCGGCTCGGAGGTGTATACCTTATCGAACAAGAACGCACGCAGCTCCATCATGGCATCCCACACTTCAGCGCTCATGACAATATCGTCGCTCTTCGCGGACGTCTCGATCATGTCATGCACGAGCGTCTGGATGCGCGTCGAATGGTTAGCGCCCAGTACTTTGCGAGTGGATTCGGGCAGATCTTCCTCGCACAACGCTCCCGCGCGAATTGCATCATCTATATCATGATTGACATACGCAATGCGGTCCGCCGTCGCAACGACACGTCCCTCAAGGGTATCGGCGCGCTGCGAACCCGTATGGCACACAATACCATCGCGTACCTCAGCGGTCAGACCCAGGCCCTTACCGCCGTTCTCAATGACGTCGACCACACGCAACGATTGGATGTTGTGGCGATACAGGCGCTGGTTCTCCGGCAACGACGCATCAAGACCACGATGACGCGCAAGGCAAGTCGAAATGGCCTCTTCGCCCACATGACCGAACGGCGTATGACCAAGATCATGCCCCAACGCGATAGCCTCGGTAAGATCTTCGTTCAAACCAAGTGCTCGGGCGATCGTACGGGCGATCTGAGCCACTTCCAGCGTATGGGTCAAACGCGTACGGTAATGGTCGCCCGCCGGCGCCAGGAACACCTGGGTCTTATGCGACAAACGGCGGAACGATTTCGTATGCAGGATCTTATCGCGATCACGCTGGTATTCATTGCGATACAGATCAGGTTCGCCCGAGAAAGCACGTCCTTCGGTTTCATCTGAAAACGCCGCATCGGCAGAAAGGCAGGTGTGCTCCTGCTCGACCTGATCTTCTCGGGTGGTCAACTTCACGGGACTCACTCCTCCACAATAAGAAGACGACGACACGAGGGGCATACGGCGATAGGCGCTTCGGAACGGATCTTACTCATACGGCTCTGGTCGAACGCCGTCCTGCATGCACCACATGAATCATCAACCAGGTCGACGATCGCCACACCCCCGCAACGCTCCAAGGTCTGCTCGTATACCTTAAGCAGCGTTGGATCGACCATGGCAGCCAGTTCGGTGCGCACCTTTTCGCCTTCCGTAATGACCGTACGCAGCGATCCGCCCGTTTCCTGGAACGATTCAACAAGCTCCTTCTCTTTAGCGTCAAGCGTATCGAACGCCTTCATTATCTGTTTCATGACGGGGTTGATCTTATTGACCTGCTCTTCAACGCGAGACAACTCAAGAGCGACCTTTTCGCGGCGCTTGCGCACTCCATCGAGTTCGCGGGTCTGCGCAGTGACCGCACGATAATCACCCTGCACTTCAGCGAGCGCCTTGGTTACCTCATCCTGTTTGATTTCGAGCTCTTCGTCTTCCTGTACGAACGATGCCAGCTGTCCTTCGGCATCGTCGAGCATATCCTGAACCTGGATCTTCTTCTTCAGAACCTCATCTTTTTTCGCGCGGACCTCAAGGATCGCCTGGCGGTGAGGCAAGGTCTCGAATTCCTTTTTCGCTGAACGAATCTTGCGATCAGCTTCCTGAAGCTTACGAAGAACCGCGATATCGTGTTCAGTTGCGTTCATGGGTCATATGCCTTTCTCTACAGTTCCCCGAGAAGAACTCTGCTAGCGCCTCGATGATTCGGGCGTGTACCAATTATTATGCTGATCGATCACAGTAATGCTTGAATCAACGATCCCCGCTGCTTCACAGGAAGCAGCAAGAAGCGCGCACAAAGGAAACTCTGACACATCATGTCCTAATTCTACGATGGCGAGCCCCGAAAGCGATGCATCAAGCGCTTCATGATACTTCACTTCTCCACAAATCAAGCAATCAATGTTCTGTTCCAGGCAGGCATCAAGCATCGATCCCGCCGATCCCCCACTAGTGACTATTCGGCGAAGGCCTTTTTCAGGGACACCCCACACTCGAGGGATGGTTCCGAAGACCGACACGCAACGAGCGCTCAAGTGGCGAAGTGAAAGCTCTTCTTCATCATCCGATACGCAAATGCGCCCGAAACCCTTCGTCGTGCTGCCCACAAGAGGTTCGAGGACCCCCACACCGCGCAATCGTAACAACGAAGGCAGCGCATCAAGTCCTGCGACCGAAACATCCAGAGCCGTATGGAACGACATGATGCTCATGCCGTTCTCGCATGCAAAGCGGATGACCGCACCGCTGGTATGCCCCTGTATAGAGGCGGGCACGAACGATTCCGGCGCATCGATGAACACCGGATGATGCGTAACCAACACATTGGCACCCGCATGCAAGGCCGCTTCAAGTGCCGGAATAGTGGGATCGAGCGCTATCGCTACTCCCCTTACCGTATCAAGAGGATCGCCCACCAGCATGCCCGTCCTATCCCAGGAACAAGCATCGGCCGCAGGCGTGCTTTTCAGGAGCGCTTTTTCTAATTCACCTACCGTGAGAAGATGATCTTGCGCCGCTAAATTACCTACTTCGCATCGTTTGAGCGAGGTTTCACTACCCTGCATAAGCCCCTCTTTCCTTATTCATGAACCCCAATAGCAAGAAGCTTGGCTTTATTCAATGATAATGCTTCTTCTATCCCCTCCAGGTTTCACTACGGTTACTTCACGATACCCGGATTCATACATCCAGCGATATCCTTCCCTGATGAATTGATCCACCAGTTCGGGCTTATGAGCATCAGATCCTATCGTGCACGGAACCCCTGCACGGCAGAACTCCTTCAGTAGATCGAGCGCGGGGAACATTTCCTTGCACGCATAGGTAAGACCCGACGTGTTTACCTCGATCATACGTCCGCTTTCCTTTGCCGCTTCGGCGGCCTCGCGGTAAAGCCCTCGCGGATCGAAGCTGGGCATGCGGCCGAACTTCTTCACCAAGTCGGGATGTGCCATGACCGTGAACGGAACCGAGGACATGACCGCCTCGCACCAGACCTCGAAATAGCGACGCCAAATATAGTCGGCACCCACTTCGTCCCAGTATCCCCGCTGTGCTGGATCATCGAACGGCCACAGGTCGAGAAAATGAACCGATCCCAAGATCAAATCGAACGGTTCGTATGATTCAGGCGAGAACGTACGGTCCTCGCCTTCCCCGAGCCAGTCGAGCTCGCATCCTAAGAGGATCTCCATTTGAGGATATGATTCGCGCTGAGCCAGAATGCGCTCACAGTATTCTGGGAGCCTATCAGCGTGCATCGAAACGTAATCGCGCGGATCCACCTGCAGCGTTAACGGATAATGTTCAGTAATGGCGATGTTAGTCATGCCTTTCGAATGAGCAGCCGCCACCAGTTCTTCAATGGTCCCTTCACCATGGTTAGTCATACCAGTGTGATTGTGCTGGCTTACCAGTTCCATTACCGAACCCTGTTCCCTTCTTCGGTTTGCGTTAGCCGAATTTCCGCACTACCTCATCAAAGGCCACGAAGAACGCATCGATGTCTTCGGGGGTCGTATCCTTACCGAACGACAACCGCAACGCGCCCAATGCTTCATCGCGCGAAATACCCAGCGCCTTCAGCACATGCGAAGGATCAAGATCGTGCGACGCGCAGGCCGACCCACCCGAAACGCATACGCCTCTACGATCGAGCTGTATGATAAGCGTCTCACTTTCAATGCCGCGAACCATCACGTTGACGACGTGAGGTGCGAATTCGGCGCTTTTCGGTTCAACGACCACCGAAGCTCTGACTTGCGGATAATGCGAAAAACGCTGATAGCAATCGTCGCGAAGCGCCTGCAAACGCTGCGATTCTTCTTCGACGCATCCAACCGCCTCGCGGCAGGCCGCCGCAAAACCAACGGCTCCCATAACGTTCTGGGTCCCGCTGCGATAACCCGACTCCTGTCCACCGCCGACGATCTGAGCAGAGAACGGAGTACGCGCCTTCAAGAACAAAGCGCCCATGCCCTTCGGTCCGCCGATCTTGTGAGACGACAGAGACAGCGCATCAACGCCCCACTTTTTTACCGACAGAGGGATCTTACCAAGCGCCTGCGTCGCATCAACATGGAACAACGCACCTGCATCATGGACGACCTTCGCTAACGCAGGAATATCCATAACGCTGCCCACTTCATTGTTCACCGCCATGACCGACACCAGCATGACCCGGTCGGTCATTACGCGAGACAGCGCTTCTGGCGTGATGTGACCTGAAGAATCGGGCTCAACATAGCTGATCTGCGCACCCCAATGGCCCAAGGTCTCTGCGGCTTCCAGCACCGCCTCATGTTCGATGGATGACACGATGACCTGCGGCACGCATTCGTGGTCTCCCGACTGCTCTGCCTTCATCATGCAGGCATCCACAATGCCGAACAACGCGGCGTTATCGGCCTCGGTCGCTCCTGAAGTGAAGATCACTTCGTCAGGGCGCGCGCCGATCGAACGCGCGATATCTTCGCGTGCTTGCTCGAGCGCACGGAACGCGACTCGCCCTACTTCATGCAGGGAATTTGCATTGCCCGTACCCGTTTGCAAACCGCCTATTCCCGACTGGAAGAAAGGCTCCATAGCCGACCGAGACGCTTCACTCAATGGAGCAGTAGCCGCCCAATCCAGATACACCAATGGTGAAGTCATTATGCCCGCGCTCCTTTTCCTGCCTCACGGAGAACACCTACGGCCGCTTCGGGATCCTGTGCGGCAAACACTCCCGAACCAGCAACAAGAACATCAGCACCCTGAGCGCATACCAAACCCGCGGTGCGCGAAGCGCTTATGCCGCCATCGACCTCGATCAGAAGGTCCGGATTGTAGCGACGCGCATATTCAGCGACCTTTCCTACCCTATCTTCACTGCCCTCAATGTATGACTGGCCCGAAAAACCAGGGAAGACGCTCATGACCAGGACCATATCAAGGTCGGCGATAAAGGGCTCAAGGCGCTCGATCGCGCAATCGGGCTTCAAGGTAAGAGCCGGACGCGCACCCGCTTCGCGGATACGTCTAATAGCCGATCGCGTTTCTTCTTCGTTCTCCAACGCTTCGATATGGACCGACACCAGATCGGCCCCCGCATTCAAATACCACTCGAGCTGTTCAAGCGGATTGGAGATCATGAGATGCACATCGAGTGGGATCGACGTGATCTTCTTCAGCTGAGCAACGAACGGAACACCCAGCGTTAGATTGGGGACGAAATGACCGTCCATAACGTCGACATGGACGAAATCAGCGCCTGCTCGTTCGAGCATATGAATATCCCGCTCGAGATTCATAAAATCCGCTGACAAAATGGATGGTGCAATCTTGATGTCGCCGAACACGTTCTGCCCCTTTCGTGCGTACATTACTCCATTCGAATTCGTATATAGTACGTCCTACATCATACGCGCTTCAAGGTCGATGAGAAATTGCTTGATGGCAGGATCCGCCACGAAGCCTCCCACGTCTCCGTGAACACCGATAACGCGATGACTCGGAACGAATATCGGCAGTGGGTTACGACTGCATGCCGTCGAAACGGCGTTGATTCCCTTTGGGTTCCCCAGATCATTAGCCACTTGCGCATACGAACGCGTCCGTCCATACGGAATGGTCCTTAGATGGTCCCACACCTTCTTCTGGAAAGCGCTCCCTGCCGGGTCAAGAGGCACGCTAAAAGATCGGCGTTTTCCCGCAAGATATTCAAGCACTTCGTTCGACGCCTGATTGGTCAATGCACAGGCTCGGCAGTCACCTTCGAAGACCGCAGGACCGAATGCAGCATGGGTGAGCGCTTCACCATTGCAGGCGAGCGTAATGCGACCCATAGGCGTTCGATATACGTAATAAGTGCTCTTCACCTTCACTGGGCAGCAAGCCCCCAGAACTCCGTTGTAAGCGGACGGTTGAACAGTTCCGCCGCCATCATTTCGAGCGAGCCGTTCTCCCACACTATCGCACGAACCGCTTCGGTGATGGGCAGTTCAACGTTGTAGCGCTCCGCAAGCGGACAAATGGTCTTGCAGGCCAGGGCGCCCTCGACGACCATGTGAGTGCGCTGTTCGTAGCCCTCAAGCGTGCCACCTTGCGCGAGCGCCTTACCGAACGTACGGTTACGGGAATGTTCCGACGTGCACGTAGCGATCAAGTCACCCGCACCAGCGAGGCCCATGACCGTAAGCGCATCGCCTCCGCATGCCGTCACAAGACGACTCATCTCCGCCATACCACGCGTCATGAGCATAGCGGCGGTGTTGTCACCGTACCCCACGCCATACGAAGCACCGACCGCAATAGCGATAACGTTCTTGAAGGCCGCGCAGAGCTCTACGCCAATGTAATCGCTTGAGGTATAGCAACGAAACGTCGGCGTAGTAAGCAGGTCGCGGAAATAGCAGGCAATATCAGAATTAGCCGAGGCAATGACCGTACCAGCCGGAAGGCCGAGCACGACTTCTTCTGCATGGTTAGGACCCGAAAGTGCAGCAAGGCGATCGATGCCGCCTAGCACCTCTTCGAACACCTGAATGGGGACCATACCGGTCTCTTCTTCAACGCCTTTAGAGCACAGAACGATAGGCGTGGTGTCCGGCACCCAGGAAGAAAGCTGCTCGGCGAACGAACGCGTCAGACGGGAAGGCGTGACCATGACGATGGATTCCGCATCGGCAACGCATGCTTGCAGATCACTGGTCGCATAGATCCCGTCGGCAAGGACGATCCCTGAGAGATATCGGGGGTTGCGATGAGCCGTGGTAATGGAATTAGCGACTTCATCCTTGCGTGCCCACATGCACACTTCATTGCCAGTGCTTGCAAGGGTCTGGGCAAGCGCAGTTCCCCATGATCCAGCACCTACTACCGCTATCTTTCCCATGGATGTTCCTCTCCGCATACCGCTTGATCGCGTTCGATATCTGTCTACTCTTGACTTGCCTTCTTCTTGGATCCGATCTTGTTCTCATTGCCTGCACGCAATCGAGCGATGTTCTCTCGATGTGCCCAAATGACCGTCACCGCAGCAATGGAGCAGGCCACGATAGCGACCCAATTGCCCAGGAAGAAGAACAGGGCGAAGAACGGACAGGCCACCGCCGCTGCGATAGAACCTACCGAGACGTATTTAGTAGCTACCACCAAAACGATAAAGATAAGGAGCTCCAGCGCAAAACCCACGAGCCCAAAGGTCGAGAAAAGGCAGCCGATGGCAACCGCAATACCTTTGCCGCCCTTGAAGCCCAGCCAAGGGCTGAAGATATGACCCAGAACACAGCCCAAGAACGCGATCGACAGGCATACCTGCAGCACACGAATCTGAACCGCCGAAGCATCGGGAGTCGGACCTGTAATAGCCGTCGCCGCACAGAACTCTTGCGCTGCTGCAGCATCAACGACAATGCATCCCGCAATGAACACCGCGATCAGTCCAGACAGGACACCCTTGCCGAAATCGAGCAAGAAAACCGCCGAACCACCCACTTTCCCCATGGTGCGCATGGCGTTGGTGGTACCGATATTGCCTGAACCATGTTCGCGCACATCGGTGTGGTAAAAAACGCGCGAAATGATAACGCCCCAAGGAACGGACCCCAACAGGAACGAAACGAGGAACAACAGCGCCAAAAAACCTACGACAACAAGCATCGAGTTAATCCTTCTTCTTGAACTTCATGCGAACCGGGGTTCCTTCGAAACCGAACGAAGAACGCAGGCGGTTCTCCAGATAACGCTCGAACGATGGCTCCACCAATTCGGGATGGTTGCAGAAGAACGTGAAGAACGGCGGCTCGGTGCCCGTTTGCGTTACATACTTCAACTTCAGAATGCGCTTGCCCTTCGAGATCGTATGACCGAAGTCGCGAATATCCTGCAGCCAGTTATTCAGACGGCTCGTCGAAATAACGCGCGAATAGTTCTCGTACGCCGTATCGATAGCGTTCCAAATACGATGGACGTTCTTGCCTGAAAGAGCAGAAATGGCAATGACGGGCGCGTACCCTACGAACATCAGACGATCTTCGATGCGCTCACGTACTTCCGCTTTGGCTTCGGGACCCTCCACAAGATCCCACTTGTTAAGCAGGATGACCATCGCGCACCCGCGATCTGCAGCCATGCCTGCCACACGCTGATCCTGGTCAGTCAGCCCGAGCGTCGCGTCAATGACCAGCAGCACTACCTGCGCACGATCGATGGCACGCATTGCGCGCACGAAGCCGTAGTATTCCACGTCTTCATCGATGACGCTCTTCTTGCGCAAACCAGCCGTATCAACGATGGTGTAATACTGCCCTTCACGCTCGACCGTCGTATCAATGGCATCGCGCGTGGTGCCGGCAACATCGGAAACGATGGAGCGATCCCCATCGGTAAGCTTATTGGTAAGCGATGATTTACCCGCATTCGGACGACCGATAATGGCCACGTTGATGGAATCGAGCTCGTCTTCTTCGACTTCTTCAGGGAAGTGAGATACCACTTCATCAAGCAGATCGCCTGTGCCGTTGCCATGCAATGCCGATACTGGACGTGGTTCGCCTAGACCCAGCTGCATGAATTCCCAGATCAGGTGATCATCCTTCACGTTGTCCAGCTTGTTCACAGTGAGCAGGACCGGTTTCTTGGACCTGCGTAGAATATGGGCGACCGCTTCGTCGTCGGCGTTCACGCCCGTTTTTCCATCAACGAGGAAGATGATGACATCCGCCTCATCCGCTGCGGCGAGCGCTTGAGCGGTAATGGAACCCTGGAACGCATCATCGCTGCCCATTTCGATACCGCCGGTATCGATCAAGGTGAAAGCACGACCGTTCCAGTCGGCCGTATGATACGAACGATCGCGCGTTACACCGCGCATTTCATGCACAATTGCTTCGTTGTTTTCCGCAAGGCGGTTGACCATAGTGGATTTACCCACGTTCGGACGGCCAACAATAGCCACGATCGGCAATGACATATCCGCTCCTTGAATAGCGTACTTACTCACATCTCAAGCTTTTAGGATACCACGTGCGGCAACCCATGGGTACGCGCCTAGACGTTCAGCTCTGATAAGAACGAAACTACCCTATCGATCTGATCGTCGGGCGTAGAGGCACCGGCGCTCACGCCAACACTGCGGCAGCCGGCGAACCACTGAGGATCGATTTCTTCAGGTCCTTCAATGTGGTACGAGCGATCGCAATATTGAGAGCAGATCTCGAACAAGCGGGTGGTATTGGACGAGTTCCGTCCTCCGATAACCACCATGGCATCCATGCGTTGCGCTAGATCGATAGCGGATGCCTGGCGCTGAGTAGTCGCGAAGCAAATAGTGTTCTTGACCTCAACCTCAAGATCATATTGATCGAGTGCTTCCAGAACCTCGTCCAGTTTCTCTTGCGACTGGGTCGTTTGCACCACTACGCCAACGCGACCCGTCAGATCAGCTGGGATATCGGCTGCGCCGCCAACGACCGTGCACGTCCCCCCGGCAACGCGCGCGTGAGCGGAAATGCCCTCCACTTCGGGATGGCCTTCTTCGCCTACCACGATCACATGATATCCCTCACTTGCGAGCTTCGCCGCCGCTCGTTGAGCGCGCATAACATGCGGACAGGTTGCATCAACGATGCTGAAGCCTCGCTCATCAATGGCCTCGAGGACCTGCGGAACCACCCCGTGCGATCGAATGACCACCTTTTCAGCGTCAATACCGTCAATGCTCTCGGCAACGCCAATGCCCTGGGCATCCAGTTCCGCAACGACTCGGGGATTATGAATAAGGGGGCCGAGCGTACACACCGATCCCCCTTCAGCTGCCGCCTTGAGCGTCATATCGAGTGCTCGCTGCACGCCATAACACGCACCAGCATATTTAGCACGGACAACCTCAAGCGTAGCCATAATGCTCACGATTCCTTTCGATAATCAGGCAAGGTCGCCGGATCGAACGGTTCTATGGGATGCTCGGCGAAGACCGCTGAATAATCCTTCGATTCAGGGAAGAGCGCCGCCATATCGACCTCTTCAGCTTCAACGTTGTTCGACAGCGCATAGGCTTCGCGCATGGTGTACCACGCGAACGCATCGAGGCGTTCTTCCTTGGGCAGGAAATCGAACGAATCGAGCGAGACCGGTTCCCCAAATCGCGCGGTTATCTTCTTAAAGCGAACGCGCTCGCCCTTGCGCTTCACTTCCGATAAGTTCTCTAAGCCAAGCGGAATGATAGGTGCCTTACCCATGCGCGCGATAACCGCCGCGCCTGCATGCAGCGAAGGTTCTTCACTTCCCTTATTGCGGCGAGTACCTTCAGGGAAAATGCCCACCCATTCACCGTTCTTGAGCATGCGCGAGGCGCGCTTCAAAGCCGTGCGGTCTGCAGTGTTGCGCTTGATCGGGAACGCTCCCGCACGAGAGATGATCTCTCCAAGCAGGCCATTACCCGCATAGAACAACGACTCACGCGCCATGAGACGAACCCATCCGCGAGGGCGCACCGACAAGAACATAATGACCACATCAAGATACGAATGATGCGGGGCGACCAGAATGGCTCCCGTGGTCTTCCCCTTGAACTTATCCACGATCTCCTGGTTCTCTATCCTCATGCGGAAAAAAACACGGCACAGAAAACCAAGTACTGCCACCACGATCGTGATGAGCACACGGGGAACATGGTTGCTCTGATCGTTGCCTAAACACGGGCGGTCCCAAAATTCTTCATGGACGTTAAAAGCCATTCCTACATCCTTGCTCGCGCCTGATCGCAGATCATCTCGATTATCTCTTCGATATAGGCATTGGTGGAATCGACCAGAACAGCATCATCTGCCGCACGAAGAGGCGCAGTATCACGCTGAGAATCCAGTTCATCACGACGGATGATGTCGGCGAGCACCTCATCGTAATCAATGGAGCCCACGCCGCGATCGACGTTCTGGCGTACGCGCCTGTGAGCGCGCTCTTCAGCGGACGCCGTCAAGAACACCTTATATTCAGCCTGAGGGAACACCTCGGTGCCGATATCACGCCCTTCAACAACGTAGTTGCCTTCAGATCCGATGCGACGCTGCTGTTCTACCAATGCCTGGCGAACGGCAGGCACGGCCGAAACCGGCGATACGCTTCGATCGATCTGGGCGGTACGGATCTCGTCTGTTATCTCTTTACCATCAAGGAACACGCAACGAGGCACAGGATCGCCTTCAACGTGACCGAAGTCGATCACGTGATCGCGCGCAATACGTCCCAAAGTTTCCGCATCATCGAGCGCTACCCCGTCTTTGAGCGCCTTCCAAGCCACTGCGCGATACATCGCTCCCGTATCAAGGCAGGAGAACCCAAGTTCCTTCGCAACTGCTTTCGAAACGGTCGACTTTCCTGCTCCGGAAGGTCCATCTATCGCAATGATCATCGGGCAAGCCCCCTTATCGCCTCAAGGAAACGCGGGAAGCTCACCTTGACGCAGTCAAAATCAATAATGTCAACAGGAGTCTGAGAGCATAGACCAGTAAGCGCCCATGTCATAGCCAGACGATGGTCTTTTCGCGAATCGAACACAAGACCATCGGGAACCACCAGGTCGGGTTGACCCTCAATGAAGAGGTTCTCGTTCTCGGTCCATGCGTTAACACCCAGAAGGCCCAGGCCCTCGAGAATGGCATCCAGGCGGTTCGATTCCTTTTTGGTCAATTCACTTACTCCACGGAACACGGTAATGCCGCTTGCATGAGCAGCAACGAGCGCCAGCACGGGGATCTCGTCGATCTCTGAAGCGATGTGCTGCGAAGGGATCTCGCATCCACGCAGGTCTGGCGTATATGCAGCTTCAATGACACCGATGGGCTCTTTGCCCTCGGCGGTCAAATAACGTACCTCAATAGAAGCACCCATGCGCTCGAGCGTACGAATGAAGCCCACGCGACCAGGATTCAAGCTCACGTTCTCGATCTGGATCGAACTCCCTTGTTTCAACAGAGCAGCGCAGATCAAAAAAGCCGCCGATGAAGGGTCACCCGGCACATCAACTTCAGCAGCCTGAAGCTTGACAGGGCCCTCTACCGAAGCACGACGGAACGCCATACCTGCCTTCACGCCGAATTCAGGCAGCATCAATTCTGTGTGATTGCGCGAAACAGCAGGTTCATTGATGACGGTTTCGCCCTGAGCACCCAAGCCAGCCAAGAGCACCGACGTCTTAAGCTGAGCCGACGCCATGGGCGAATCATATTCGATGGCCTTGAGAGCAGGCGTTCCTATTTCAGTTACGGGAAGGGTCTCGCATGCTTCAGGTTCGAAGCGCACGCCCATCTTCATCAGAGGAGCGATGATGCGGCGCATCGGGCGCTTCTGCAGCGAATCGTCGCCAGTGATCTCAACGCGAATGTTCCAGGGAGCCAAGATACCCATCAGAAGACGCGCCGTCGTACCGGAATTACCACAATCGATCGCATGATCGGGCTGCGATGGTCCTGCCGCCCCCCAGCCGGTCACTCCACCGGCGAGCGTGCCGTCGATCTGACGCTCCAAGGCAACCTGAGCACCCAGTGACGACATAGCGCCGATCGTCGAACGAACATCGGCTGAATCAAGCACGCCCGTCAAACGTGACGTACCTTCGGCCATAGCAGCGAACATGATGGCACGATGCGAAATGGATTTGTCTCCCGGCACTCGAACGGCACCATCAAGGGGACTATCCAGCGGTTCTATGCGAGTAGTTTGCAAAGTGTTCATAAGATCACTGCTCCTTAAACAGAGGGTTGAACGAAACACTGAAACCCGCTCGGATCAACTGAGTGGACAGCTTTCCTATATCACCCTCGTCAGTCAAAATAAGATCGAGTACCGCACTTGACGACGTAATATGATCGATATCTATAGACTGTATGTTACAACCCACCTGACTTGCAATAGTGGTGATTTCAGCAACAATTCCCGGACGATTAGTTAAAGGAATGCGAACTTCCAGCAGATCTTCCGTTGCCGGCATCCACTTAGCCGGGATAGCACGCCTCGCTTGCGCAGCGCGATCGAGTAACGCCGTGAACGTTTCCTTGTTCTCATCGCGCAGCGTATCTGCGTAGTCTTTCAGAATAAAACGGATCTCATCTAGGCCCTCAACAATGGCCTGACGATTATCGAATGCAATACCGGTCCAAAGCGCGGGAGAACCCGCTGCAATACGAGTGGAATCTTTGAACCCGCCAGCCGCTAAGCGGAACAGCGCTTCCTGATCGCCCGCATGACGGACCGCCAGCTCCACCAAAGCCGATGCCACAAAATGGGGCACATGGCTTACGATTGCCACTGCTTCATCATGCGCATCACGCGGAAGCGCTACGACACGAGCACCGAGTCCCGTAAGCGCTTCATGCAGATCGGCATAATCTTCCGCCGATGTCATTTCATCAGGGCACAATACCCAATGAGCGCCCTGGAACAGATCCTCGCGCGCCCCTTCGATACCGCTTTTTTCCGAACCAGCCATCGGATGGCCGGGAATGTACTTTTCAGGACGAGGCAGAACGTCCTTCGCCTGCTGACTCACAAGCGCCTTGGTGGAACAGGTATCCGTTACCACCCCAGAATAATCGCTCTCTGCGATGATCTGGAAGTAATCCGATGCAACGGATACCGGCGTGGCGATCATGACCAGATCGCTTGCCGCAAGCACATCGGCAGTCAATGAATCCGCCAAATATCCTTCATTGATCCAACCGCGCTGATGCGCCTCATTGAGGGTCTTCTGAGATACATCTACTCCCACAATATGAGACTCAGGATAAGCGCCACGATACGCCATCGCGAACGACGAACCGATCATGCCTAAACCGATAACGACAACCGAAGTAAAACGCGTATTCATACTCAAAACGTCATTCTTTCATTTCTCGAAAACAAATCTGGTCAATTCTACCATTGCTCACTTCGTGCACGCCTGAAGCGCCACGACTTCCGCATCGCTTAACAATCGATACGACCCTTGCGCTAGATCACCCAACGCCAACGGGCCGAACCGTTCGCGGTGTAGGGAAACGACCGGATGCCCCACCGCTTCGCACATGCGCTTCACTTGACGCTTTCTACCTTCATGGATAACGATCTGCAACAGCGTTTCCCGCTGATGCTTATCGATCATCTTCACTTGAGCAGGAGCGGTCATGCCCTCTTCAAGGCGGATCCCCTTGCGCAGTTTTTCGAGGGCCCGTTTTTCCGGGCGCCCTTTCACCCATGCATGGTACGTTTTATCAACATGCCGCGAAGGGTGCAGCAGTGCATTTCCTAGTTCACCATCAGTGGAGAACAGCAGCAATCCCGTCGTATCAAGGTCAAGACGCCCGATGGGGAACAACCCGGGGTATTCGTCGCAAGGAACCAGTTCCGATACGCACTTTCTTCCCCGATCATCCTTCATTGATGTCAAATACCCTGCCGGCTTATGCAGCATGAGCGTAACGGCACACGCTTCGGGCGCCACCACCACATCATCCAACCGTACCTCATCATGTACGGGATGAACTTTGCTCCCCAATTCGGTGACCACTTGCCCGTTGACCTTCACGCGCCCCTGCTCGATAAGCGCTTCACTTGCGCGCCTACTGGCAACACCCGCTCGTGCAAGGTACTTCTGGAGCCGGATCATGCCTTCAGGCGAACGCCCCTGCTGGTCTTGTTGCTTATCACTTGTCATGGCGCAGGACCCTAGTCGTCTTCTTCGAACACGAGTTCATCGAAATTGATCTTCTCGACCGCGCCCACCCCGGAAGCCAGCGCATCTGAAAGCATTGCCTGCATGGCTTCCTGCATCGATTCAGCACGTGCAAGATCTTCAGCAGCCGCGCTGCTTTCATCTTCCAAGTAATACGATTCGTCTTCAGGACGAACGACATTCAGGCGCTCAGCAATGAACGCACGTGTTTCCTCATCGGGAGCGAACGATTCAAGCGGTGGCAGATCGGCAACGGAGCGCAATCCGAACTTCTCCAAGAACGTGCGCGTCGTGGCATACAGCACGGGATTGCCCGGCGCATCCTGTACGCCTGCTTCACGAAGAAGGCCCTTTTCCACCAGCGAATTGATAGAACTATCAGAACTTACGCCACGCACCGACGCAACGCCGTTGCGAGTAATGGGCTGACAATACGCCACCACGGCAAGCGTTTCGAGCGCTGCCTGGGAAAGCCTGCGCGTATCCCATGACACAACATAACGCTCGATCAGCTCATGGTAGCGCGGATGGGAATATAAGCGCCAGCCACCTGCCACCTCACGTAGCTGAATGCCTCGCTCCGAATCTTCCAGATCCTTCTGCAGAGCGACGAGCGCCTCCTGAACGTCTGCCGGCTCTACCTGAAGCATATCGGCGAAGGTCAGAACAGTGACCGGTTCGTCGGTCACGAACAGCATTGCCTCAACAGCACCGCTCAGCCATGCCTTTTCGTTCTGCTCCATGGTTCATCCCTTCACTTCCTTGTAATACGCGCCGCCGCACGTTCCGTATTTGCAGCCATCGGCGTGGCACACACGCGATCATCCGCGCCCTATTGCTCGTCCGTCACTGAATCGAATTCGCCCTCATCGATCAGGTGGCGATCCCCACCCTCGACGGAGGTGATCTCTATGTCTCCGAATAATTCATCCTGGCGCAAGTTGACCATATTGCGCTTGAACAGTTCCAATACCGCCAAGAACGTTACCACGATGACATGAGAATCATCGCTCGCCGTTACGAAATCAGAAAAATGCGCTTTTCCCTGCGCGCACACCGTATCGAAGACCGTGCGGACCTGCGTCTCAAGAGGAATAACACGCGCGGCAATGTGCTCGGATTCAAGCAAGAACACGTCTCGTCGCGCGATGCAGGCAGCGCACAGTTCCCCTAGCTGTTCGATGTGCACGTTCTTAAGGTAATCGGGAACGAGCGTCAAAAACGAACGATCGGGACCGAAGGGGCGTGCATGCATGCGCTCTTCTGCATCAAAGCGGCTCTGCAACGCCAAAGCGGCGTTCTTGAACTTCTTGTATTCCAGCAGATGATCGACGAGCGCATTGCGCATTTCAACAGGCGACAGATCATCGTATTCTTCGTCAAGAGCGCTAGGTTCTTCGTGAGGAATAAGGCTCGCGGCCTTGATTTCCAGAAGCGTTGACGCAACCAGCAGGAAATCACTTGCCACATCAAGGTCGACGTTGCGCATTCGCTGCACTTCGGCCAGATACTGGTCGGTGATCTCTGCCAGCGATATCGATCCAATAGCGACCTTCTGCCTGCTCACCAAATAGAGCAGCAGATCGAAAGGACCCTCAAAGCTTTCAATACGCACACGATACGACATGTCTACGCATTCCCTTCGAGAACGGGCTCGTCTTCAAGTCCCGCGAAGCCGTTCTGGCGCAATGCCTCGTATATACCAAGCGCCGCCGCGTTGGAAAGATTCAATGAACGAAGCCCTGGCATCATGGGAATACGAACGCATTCGTCTGCGTGCGCTTCAAGTATTTCATCATCAATACCGCGGCTCTCTCGCCCGAAGATAAGATACACTTCGCCTTCATAGCGGCGCTCGCAATACGACTTGACCGCTTTACCTGTGAAGAACGCAAGGTCCTTACCTTTGCATTCTTCAAGGAACTGAGCCGTGCTTGCATGACGGACGATACGCACCTTGTCCCAATAATCAAGGCCTGCACGAGTCAGATTGCGCTGCGTAGCACGGAACCCCATTGGCTCGACTAGATGCAATGTCGCACCCGTGCATGCGCACGTACGCGCAATGTTCCCCGTGTTCTGAGGGATCTCCGGTTCGAATAGCACCACATGCAGATCAAGGCTCATTGAAGCGCCTCCTTGCTCTTGCGCATTTCCTCTTCGATCTCTTCAGACAGCATGATCCATTCTTCTTCATGAGCCGCAAGAGACGCTTTGAGCTGCGCATGCTCTGCGATGACATCGCTCGAAGCGTCCTCGTTCACGTAGAAATCCGGATCGGCCAACAGCTGCAAAATCTCTTCCATACGTGCGCTCTCGCGCTCGATCACAATATCAAGCTCCTTGATGCGCTTTCGCTGGTTCTTCAATACCGCATAAGCACGATTGCGCGCTTCAGCCTCAAGGCGCTTTTGCTCCTTGGTCTTAGGAGCCGAACCTTTTGGCACGGTGAGCGCAACGTTCGTCGTGCTTGCCTGCTGCGCATCAGCGCGTGCGAACGATGCCGAAGAAGCCTGTGCGGGTGCCGCCTTCGCCGCCCTTTTCGGATTCGACGAATCCACCTGCACCTGAGCGGGACCATCTTGGCTCTGCCCCGTCTTGGACAGGTAATAGTCATAATCGCCATCGAACGAGGTGATCTTACCTGGCTTCACTTCAATAATGCGATTTGCGACCGACCGAATAAGATGGCGGTCGTGCGTAATGAGCAGAATAGTGCCTTCGAATTGACGAAGCGCCTGCTCGAGAATATCAGCGCTCGCGATATCCAAATGGTTGGTCGGTTCGTCCAGGCACAACAAGGGCTTCGGTGCCACAAGCATCTTCGCAAGGGCCAGACGGCACTTTTCGCCACCGGAGAGCACCGACACTTTCTTATCGACCGCATCAGATTCGAACAGGAACGAACCCAACAGCGTACGGACCTGAGAAATGCTCCATCCCGGTGCCGCGCCATCAAGCTCCTCGAATACGGTATTACCCGGATGAAGCTCCTCTAACTGATGCTGCGCAAAATAGGTCTTACTTACATGGGTGCCATACTTGATGGTGCCCGAATCGGGCTCCAGTGCACCTGCGATCATTTTCAAAAGCGTCGACTTGCCAGCACCATTAGGACCGACCAGCGCTACCTTGTCGCCACGATAAAGCGATACATCCAACCCGTCGTACACGACTTTGGTGCCGAAGGTCTTGTGGATATCCTTGACCTCAACGACCATGTCACCTGTTCGGGGTGGCTGCTGAAAATTAAAATGGACGCTCTTTCGCTCAGGCGGCACCTGAACGCGCTCCATCTTCTCCAGCTTACGAACGCGATCCTGCACCTGCTTGGCCTTAGTCGCCTTATAACGGAAGCGCTCGATGAACGCCTCCATATGGGCGATCTCTTCGGCCTGCTTTGCGGCTTGTTCGCGCAAAAGCTGAATGCGCTCTTCACGCTGGCGCAAGTACGCTGAATAGTTGCCTTTATAAAGCTGAATATGACCCAGATCGATTTCCGCAACGCGGCTGACCATATTGTCAAGGAACGCACGGTCGTGACTGACCACGACAACGCTACCCGCGTAACCACGCAGGAACCCTTCCAACCAACGAACACTCTCCAGATCAAGATGGTTTGTCGGTTCGTCCAATAGCAGCACTTCAGGATTGCGCGTCAACAACTTCGCAAGCGCGATGCGCATCTGCCAACCGCCGGAGAAATCAGTAGTGAGGCGATCCATGTCCTCTTCGCCGAACCCCAGACCGAACAGCACCGAACGGACACGCGATTCGAGCGCGTATCCGCCCATCGATTCATACAGATCGCACGCGCGTCCATATTGCGCTAATTGGGTCTCGGTCGGATCATCTCCGAGTGCCGCTTCGAGGCTTCGCACGCGCTTTTCCTGATTCAGGATCTCGTGCTGAGCAGAAAGCACCTCTTCGAAGATGGTGTTCTCCCCCATTTCGATAGCTTCCTGCTCGAGATATCCGATCTTGGCATCTTTAGCCGTGACAATACGACCCTCATCAGCCGATTCTTCACCGGTGATGATATTGAGAAGCGTTGTTTTCCCCGCCCCGTTCGGCCCGACGAGCGCAAGTCTGTCGTGCTCTTCCAAACGAAACGAGACATCACTGAATAGCGTTCGAGAACCGAACGATTTTGAAATATGTTCTAGCTGCAAAATCATAACGTCTCATTATAACAATGAGACCAGTGTTGACCTAGTCGATGTAGATATGAGATGTCGACGATGGATCAAGCTGATGCTCACGCACGAAATCGATGAAATGGTCCACACAATACGGACGATAGTTCTTGTCGCTGAACACCAAATACACCATGTGCGCAAAGCGACGCTGATCTTGCGCGTTATCATACAGCGGCTTAATGACGATATCGTCTATAGTGTGCGGGAAGAACGTATCAAGCATGACCGCATATGAACCCGTAGCAGCAAAACCCGCCAGAATGGATTCATCTTCATATGCATACCGCACGTCTTCAATGCCGTATCCATCAAGCAAGCGCTTAACCGAGGCGCCCAAGGGCACTTCTTTGCGATAGGAAATGAGCGGCTGCCCAACAAGATCTTCCGGCGTTAAGAACGGTTTAGATGCCAAAGGAGAAGAAGGGCTCATGGTGACCACAAGAAGCTGCTCTGCCACAGGGATCTTCTCGATGCCCTTTTCCGTTTCGCCGCAAGCGCAGAAAGCCACATCGTGCTTACCTTCAGCAACGCCCGTGATCAGCTCCTGAGAGGGCTTCTGATTGATATCGAATGCAGTTTCCCTATCGTTTATGGAGGCATATTCCTTCAAAAGGCGCGGCAGATAATCCGACTGCAATGTAATGATGCAGCCCAGATCGATAGAACCCCCATCGCCTTCACCCGAATATCCCTTCATGATGGCAATGCCTTTATCGAGTTGTTCGAGAGCGGCATTGACATAGTCCAGGAACTCAGAGCCGTACTTCGTCAGTTCAACATTGCGTCCTGCTTTTTGGAACAAAGACACCCCTAGCTCCTGCTCAAGCGAGGAGATAGAACCCGAAAGCGTTGGTTGGGTGATGAACAGCTCTTTGGCCGCGCGCGTATAATGCTGCAGCTCTGCGAGCTTACGAAAATAATACAGCTGGGATAAATTCATTACTGCTACACCTTTAAAACGGATTATTACAGATAAATTATACCGTAATTCCGATAGATTATTCCTGATTCATAAGAGGAACCGGTACTTTTGCCGTTGAACCTCTTTTTAGGAACGCTTAAGACAACTCAATGGTCGCGAACAGAGGGTTAGCGGACAGAATGTGTGTCTGGTCAATTATTCAACCGAGTATGGATATG